>Ga0207703_10000311_pt1 | contig 52752 bp, 78 predicted proteins | sample KBSSwiS12_FD_184304 | JGI IMG/M metagenome (GOLD analysis project Ga0207703, IMG submission 184304) | Switchgrass rhizosphere microbial communities from Kellogg Biological Station, Michigan, USA - KBS Switchgrass S1-2 (SPAdes) (version 2) | ecosystem: Host-associated > Plants > Roots >... | reverse complement strand
TATCAAAAAGTGGCAGCCCACGATTGACGCCTTTATCGCCCAGGGGGTCGATCGCCACGCGGGCAAGTGGGTGAACCACAGAGCGGAAAAAGCGGAGAAGGCCCTGCTAAAAATCAAAGAGTCCTATGAAGCGCGGTCTGAACTTTTCACGAATGATGCGGCTTGCGCCGCAAATTTAGCTTCGTGGGCGGAGATGGCTTTACGGAAGGCCTCGCCATGAGCACCTGGAAAAAGCGCATGCCGCTCACCCTCGAACAGCTTGAGGCGCTCTCGGTCATCTGGCCGGAACTGAGCCCCCTTCACGCCATCGCCGCCTTGACCCCAACACCCAAAATTACCCTCCAAATCTCAGGCAAAAAACCAACCATACCCAATGAAACTAAAAGCCCGCGTAAAACCCCTCCTCTTTCTCTCCGGCCAAGACAAAGGAATAAAGGTGGAGCAACTCCACACCGTCGAAATCCTCCATAACCGCAAGTGGCGTATTGGTGGCGATGATACAGGCCTTTGGAAATATAAGACCGCCGCGGAAGCTGAAGCCAAACGGGCGTCCATCGATGGCCTGGAGGTACAGGCGGAAATCCCGGTCGGCACCTGACGAGCCATGGAATCCGACTGGCCGGAAACTGACGCTGAGCTGAAGTCGCTGCGCAAGCGTGTGGCTGAGCTGGAAGAATTACGTCAGGGAGATTTCGAACTGACGCGCGCCTTGGCTGAGGACGCCGGAATCGAAATCACCGCGAGCGACAAACTCCCCGGGCGGCAGTGGGAGCAGTTCCATGATGGGGTAATGAAGCTCGCAGCAGACAAGGCGCGCATGGACTTCCTTTTTAGCGATCAGACCGACGTGATAATTGTCGACCACGGCGTCATCGGACCCGAACCGGCCCTCGTCCTAAGCCGCGAACACCTGGACCGACTTATCGAAAGGGAAAAACCAAACGAGGGACAGGGATGAAAACAACGGACTATCTTACGAAGCGCGAGATTATTGCTATGCATTTAATGTCGGCACTCTACTCAGTAAACCGCTACGATGAATCGTTGTGCGTAACTTGGGCTGTGAGTGGAGCTGATGCGTTACTGGAAAAGCTTGCCGAAGAGCAGCCCGCCGCAGCTTCCCAGCCGAAGGGGGATGCGCACCATGATTAGAATGAACACAGCACAGGCAACCGAGCTTGACTTTGAGAATGCGGCTAAGCTCACAAAGGCAATGAAGAATTGGTCGCAACCAAATATCTTTCTTGAATTGGCTATGGCGCTTCGAAGTAACGAAAACCTTCAACGAAAAATTGCGGATCAACGTGAGCTCCTCAGGAAATACTCTGCGCAAAACGTTAAACCCGAAGTCACATTAACCGAAACTCAACGCATGCTTAAGCGTGCAGGACTCACATGAGCACACCCAACGACCCCGCCGGTGCGCTGGCTAAAGCTGTGCGCGAATGGCTAAATGATCCACAGAACCGAGACCCCGATGCGTTTGAGGTCTGGGTTAAGCTAAAAGCCTACGAAGAAGCCGCGAAGGCCGGGCCAACTAAGCAGGTGGACTGGATACTAGAACTCCGAGACGCACTTAGGATATATTTTCACTCAAGGCTCGAAATAGACGAGGAGCGCGATCCGGTGTTAAAGATCATCGCCAAACACGCCCAGCCCAATCGCGAAGTCTCGGCGCGGGATTCGGAGCTCCTAGAATTTCTTGAGCGCGCGCACCACCTTTTAAAGTCTACTCAATATGCGGGCGGACTTTCTTATGTCGAAATCGGCAGAGTAATCGAAGCCGAGCGCGCCAGGGCGGCGGAGGGAAAGCCATGAGCCTCAAAATTGAAACCGTTCTCACCTGCGACGGCCCCTGTGGAACAACGTATGCCGCGGGCGACTCCAAGTACCAGCCCGGCAATAAAGGCGATGGAGGCCAAAAGTTTTGAGCCGACAGCCCGGTTTGTTGAGACCAAAGGCATGCCCGAAAGGGCGCCCCGCCAGCCAGGAAAGGCGATCCAGAAATAGGGGCATAGATCGAAAGGGACCGCTTCGTTCAACCGGCTCAAAATTTTTGGCCCGCACATGCGAGGAGGAGTGTGGGAAGGGCAAGAGCTTGCGTAAGGGCACACCCTTGGTCTAACGGTCTGGCATGAGCGAAGAATACGCCGTACTGCTCAGAAAAGGAGAGTGGCTTAAAAAACGCATCGAGATCCTTGAGCGCGACGGCTACCATTGCCGCGACTGCAACAACGAAGACAACCTCCAGGTGCATCACTGCTGGTACGCCAAAGGGCCGCCCTGGGAGACCCCGAACGAATTCCTCGTAACCCTATGCGACGAGTGCCACGAGCGGCGCCAGGGCTGCGAGAACGCCCTGAAGAAAAGCCTCGGCCTAATGTTCGCAAGAGCCCCAATCGACCTACTAGAAAGCTCCGTCGAGCGGGGAGGTGTCCCCGGGAAAAACCCATTCCGGGATTGGGCCATTCAACTGCACGAGGATTGGTTTATTGGCTGCCCTCCGAATTTACGCGACTACTGGGAGGATCATTTCAATGAGTTTTACGACCGGCGCGACGCTGCCCTGGGACCGCTAATATTCGCGGAGACGCCAAGGGAGGCGCTGCAACGCGACGGGAGGCGCCACCTCAACAGAATCCTCGAAAGCCTAGTCGAGGAGGACGACCTCGACGACCTCAGGTCTTTCGTCCGCCGAATTTGGGAGGTGTCATGCTCGAATGAAGACGACCTACCTCCGGTGCTTTTCAAGGCAAGTGACTACAGGGCGCAGCTCGCAAAAGCCGCAGCCGAAAAGCCAATACCGGTGGGGGTGTTTTGAGGCCCGTACGCGAACCCGAGCAGTGTGGAAGGGGGTTAACCGGGAAAGCGGGGGCTCGTGGCGCGGGGGGTGACCCCCTCCCCCGGAGGGTCGAGGGTCGCGACGCGTATCCGTTCACCCCCTACGCTAGCCCATCAAACGGCACAGCGCGGCACATGCTACGCGTTGCCCTCGGGAAGTTGGACCGTTCCAAGGTCCACAACGGGTTTCACCTCACGCTGAATCGGCGCTTGGTTCACGTATACCGAGCCGATGTTCACAACCGAACCCGCATTGCCTTTGCCATCGAGCCCGCGCGCTTTGAAATAGACGTCGACCACGTTCTTTACTCCCTGCGTTGCGCTTTGGAAGTTGCGCGCAGCGAATTCCGAACCGCTTTGCACGTGTTCACGCGCCAACTGCATGCCATCCTCCGCCAACTCTTCCGCTTGGGTTGCCATCGATTCGAGAAACGCTACGTCCTGGCTTTCTGCGCGTGCCACCGAGTTCTTTTCGAGCCTTGCCTGCCTTGCTCGTTTCTCCGCGCTCCATCCATAACGCGTCGTCCAATTGCCTAACGCGTCAAGGGTCACACCTGTGCGTTCGGCAACGTCCTTAGGGTTAAGGCCCTTAACAACGTATAGCGCTTTGCATTTGGCGATGACGGCCGCGCTATAGTGCTGGCGGGGCTTTCTCGTGTTGTCTGAAACCATGGCGCAACCGATTAGCGACCGTTAAACGACGCGTCAAACTCCCATCCAACACCCTAGCCGATGCTCCGCGCGCTAACGCTCCGCCAAGCCTTCGCTTCCGCTTGCGTCGGATGGGCAAGATTCGGCGGGTTTTTGGACGCTCGTTCCTCACTTAAACCCTCCGAAACCCCTAGCGCGCGAGGTTTTGCGTCGTTCGTCGCTCCGTCAAGCTGAGCGCTACATTACAGTAATGTAAACGCGTGGGGCGATTCGTCCAACACCCTATGCCCTTTGAAATTTCTTTTAGGCTATGCCGTTGATAGTTCGTGGGGTTATGGGGTCGCAGTAAATACCTGATGACAACCAAAGCGCGCTTAGGTTATTCTGTGGTTCTCATGAAAAGCCAATCCTTCCCCGAATCCATTCCCGCTCCTTTCTCTGAAAGTGAGCTTCTGTCTTCCGCCTATCGCAAAGGCTGGAACCACGGCCACGGCATTGCATGCCACAACGTTCCAACCCTTGGCGCAAAGGTCCTTTCCGACTCGCTTGGACGAGTCACGGTCGATGCCGATAACATCCGCGAAGTGCATGAAGACGCGTGTCATGCTGCGGAAAGTAGCTCGCGAGACTTTTCCCCGTTTGAGTTCATCGCCCACGAGTTCAATTCCGATGAGGAGAACTCAGAAGCACTTTGGGAGGCGTTTGAGGAAGGGACGAGCGACGCCATTCGCGCCGACCTTGCCACGTATTCAGATGAGGACTACGGCATAACCTCATGGGGTAACCCTCCGGCCGGCTTCGTCGACTATCGTTTGCCCGAAGCGTGGGCGAGCTATCTCATTAACGGGGATTCTTCCGGCTTGGAAGATGCGGAAATTGCAGCGTGTGACGCGTGGTTTGATGCCTTGGCGGATAAACTCCTGTCGTGCTGCGAATGTTCGGAAGCGAAGGAATTCCGCACGCATAACGATGCGGGAACACTCGCGGGGGATGTCCTTTGGTTTCGCTTTCCCATCAAAGGTTTTCGATTCCCTGGCGCCAAATGAACTACCTGGTCCTCTCCCCCTTCACCGGCGCAAGTGTCGCCTCGTTTCACTCTCGCGCACACGCCGAGCAATTCGCGGCCGAACTAAACGCGGCCGAATGCGCCGAAATCGCGCACCACAACCGCGAACAGCAGGCCTTTTGCCAGGCGTTCCGCGCTCCTTTCATCCCGCAAGCGTACTCCGTTTGCGAGCCAACCGAAGAGCACGACGCGGACGCGTTTTTCCTCCGTACCTACTCCCTTTGATTTCCAGCACCGAGCCCGTTTAGCCCGGGCTCCATGCTGCAAAGCAAACTCACTTCAACTATCGCCAACATGCCTAATCAATACTCTTTCGACGGTCACGGAATTAACGACAAGGGGCAAGAATTCGCCCCGCGTCTCGCTACACTCACTAAGGAGGGACAGGAGCGCAAGGTCGGCCCTTTATTCGCGGCTTCGCCTGACATGCTCACCGCTCTGGAATTCGTCGTCTCTCATACCGAGGGCACGCGTTTCGCGCCGTCTCTTTCCATGCAGGAAGCCAACAAAACGTGGCGTGCATTTCTCGCCATGGCTCGCAAGGCGATTCGCGACGCCAAGGCCTAACTCTTCAACGTATTCACCTTAACATTACCTTTATGCCCTCCATTGCCTGGAATGTTTACTTAAACTCTAAGCTCATCGACACGGTTTTCTTCACCTCTGACTGTGACGCCGACTACGTTTACCGCGCCCTCGTAAATCACGACGGATACGATTCTCGAATCGTCGTTCGCAAGGCCCGCTAATTTTCCCGCTCAATAACCAACTAACGCATACACCTATGTCCGCCTTCCAATGCTCTGACGCTCACCTTAACGCCATGCTTCACTATTTCCGCTTCACGGGGGGACGCATGCACAACAATCTGACGATTTACGCCTACCATAAGCCGCTTGAACTCGGCCCGTGGCATGAGGACAAAACCTGGATTAAGGCCATGATGGTCCTTTATCTCGAAAACCTCCGCAGTCTGAACTTTCGCTACAAGGACAGCGAGCCGGATGCCCCGTTTGAGCCGCGCTCCTACGTTTTCAACCTCGGGACGCAACCGCTTTCCCCCGTGGAAGCACTCAAGGCCTGCCAGTGTTACGATTACCAGGCCTGCGAGACAGACGATTACGAGCAGACCTACGCGGCCAAGCTCGTGGATCAAATCCGCTCGCATGCGATTTCCAGGCTTGCGGGATATGAGGACGCGAAATGGACGGTCGACGATCCGCGTTTTTCCCGCCGAGGTCGCGCCGTCCTCATCGTTCTTCCTACTCCTAAATAAACCTGACGCCACCCCTTCGCCCTGCGAACTCTTGCGAGTCGCGGGGCTTTTTGCTGAACACCCTTCTCTTATGAATATCAATACTACAAATCCAACTCCGGCCGCTTTGCGCGCTGCCGTCGCCATCCTCGAATACCCCAACCTCGGGCAAGACGACATGCTTGACGCGCGCGAAATCGCCTTAGCTATCGACCAGGAAAGCGGCTTTGCCGAGCTCCTGGGCGCCGCCAAAGCACTTTCTACCGCCTACCTGGACAAAGAGCCCACCAAAGTGAAAGCCGACGCCTGGCTGCGTTTGCGGGCCGCTATTCGGGCCGCCTCCTAATCTCCCTTGCCAAGCATAACCTAAGCGACTAACTTGCATTCCTCATGAATCCAGATCACAACGAACTTTCTAAGGTTGAGACCCTCGCCCTCGTGCGAGCGCTCACTATCGCCACCCCCTTCGAACCTTTCGAGGTCGTAACCACGTCCGGCCGCGCCTTTCCCGTACCGCGCGCCGACTTCGTCCATATTTCACCCATCGGTCACCGTATTTCAATCGACGGGCCGGGCGTGCAATTCACGCTCGTTCATGCGAGCCAAATCTCACACGTCGAAATCATCAAGGCGCAGCGTAAGCACAAGAAGACCGCATGAACCCCAACGAAGCCAAAGCCCGCAAGGACGCGCGGAAGATCCTTTCCATCTTCCAAACGCCGGAAGCGAAGGCCCATTTCTCGCGCATCGGCGCAAAGGGCGGGGCTTCCACCTCCGAAACCAAGGCGCAAACCTCGCGGCTTAACGGCATGAAGGGCGGGCGTCCGCCTAAAGCAAAATAAGGTCTCCCCTTCACTCTTCGCCCCGGTCTTAACCCAAGACCGGGGTTTTTTTGTGCCTTTCCATAAGAAAGTTATTGATCTCGCTACTGTTCCGCCTAAACCGGAACACCGATGAGAGGGACTACCCTTGAGCGAATAAAACACCCCAGCGCGCTAGGGTACTTAAAAACCGGCAAAATACTGTAACCAATAACTGGATACTTAAAAATGGTTTCTGAAACTAGCTTAAAAACTCGCAAGCCTCGCGTGCAATGGAGCCTCCACGAAACCGAGCAAGTGATGGCCTTAGCGGTAAATCGCATGAGAGCGCGGGGGATGGGGCAAATCCCGATGCCGGGTGACCGAATAGGGCGCGGGATTCTTATCGAAGAGGTTCGTTCCGCGCAAAACCAAGTCTTACCTCGGGAGCGCCACCGTAAACTAGCGGGAAGTGCCCTCCTAAACGATCGCGACGAACTCCTTCTCGTGAAATTTATGCGGGCGCGACAAGCCGAGGTGAAGACCGAAGCGCCGGCACCCATCGTCACAACACCCACCGCGGAGGCCGTCCCAAGAGTGGAATTACCCGAGGCGCCACCCCAAGAGCCAGCGCCCACCGCAACCCCCACAGAAACAGCGCCGGACGTCCTAAGCGCGTTTTTAAGTTACCTCCGAAATATGGACCAGTCCGTAAAGGAAACTAAGGAGCTAAATTTGCTCCTGATGGAAGACATCGAGAAATTAAACGAACGTATTTCGACGCTCGAAAAACAGCGGGTCACCATTCCCGCGAAGCCAAAGGAAAAACTGCCTACCGTGGCTCTCCTCGGGATGCGCAAGGACGAATACGATATAATTAAAGAGGCCTGCGAATCAAAAAACCTGGCGCTCGATTTGCGGCTATTCGAGCAGGACACCAAGCCGCGGCCAGTGAACTGCGAGTGGGCAGTGGCGATGCACTTCATGAGCCACGCCTGGAACGACCAGGTGAAGGGCTCCGTCCCGAGCGGCCAATACACCTTCCTAAGGGGTGGGGTTTGGCAGGTGGTGCAACAGCTCGAACTCTGGTTCAACCGATAATTTCCCTCATGAATATAAATCAACCATACAACGGAATTAAGTGCTGCCCAGTCTGCGCGACTAACCTCGAAACGATTTGGATGGCGCTCAAAATGGCTATGCCTCTGAGCGCTCGACCTGAACCTCCGCCCGCGGCTAAGCTCACCCCTCCCGCGGTGAACAAGCCTCGGAAAGCGTCGCCACCACCTCGTACAATCATCACCCCGGAGCAAAAAGAGCACGCCCAACGCCTCAAGGCCCAAGGCGTTTCGGCCGAAGAAATCTCGCGCTTAACCGGGATAAAAAAGAACTCGCTTGCGAAAATTATCTTCGGGGCGGAGGCATTGGCGAAAATTGCAGCTATTCAAAACTCTAAACCTTCGGCCGCATGATTTCAGACCCTACGCCGCCCGCCACTCCGCGTCGGGTCGATTTTTTAAACGACGTCGACGACCATACCTGTGTCTTTCTGGCCTCTCTGGGATTTAGCACTCGCTACATTTGCAAGCGGACAGACCTGAGTGAGAGCCAAGTGCTTTATCGACTGAAAAAGGCCGGCCTCACTTCGGCGAACCACGCGAGCCGCTCAGATTTCAGGAATGGCGAGTCGCCGATGGCGGCCGTCGTTTTAGGGCAGGTGCGCGAAGTAGCCGAGGAGCAACTCATGAAGCACCTCCGCAAACATCTTTGAGGGCATGGACCTTTACGAAAAAGATTATCTTGGCGATGGCGTTTACTGTGGCTTCGACGGATTCCAAATCTGGCTTTGGACGAGCAACGGAGTCCAAAACTCCGAGCCCATCGCCCTGGAGCCCCACACCCTGAATAATCTCAACGCTTACGCCGCGCGAGTGATGGCGAAAGACAGCACATGAAATGGATATTGGTTGCGCACTTTGAAGATGGCACGCGAGCCCCTGATCCGTGGCTCGAATGCGAATGTAAGGGCGGAAAAATCTATTTGGAGTCTCGCCCTCACTACTGCGACCGCGGAAACTGGTATGCGAAACTCGGCCTTATTTTCGACAAGGATATTCCCGGGACATTCGTAGACGGGGCAGACGGATGGCCTCGATATTATTTCGACCTCGAACGCGCAAAACTGGAACTTGAAGCATGGATACGCAAACGTGGGCTAGCGCTCTAAAGCAGGTTTGGGGCACCTTGGAGCGGTGGCCGATAATCGTCCTCCTGCCCATCAGTCTTGTTCTGCCACGGCTCCGCGAGCCGTGGGGAACATCGCTTACCTGCCTCTATATTGGATTCTGCCTCGGACAATCCGCGCATTACATAGCCTCCATTTGGCGCCATTTGAGCGAATACAAAAAGCGAACAGATAGGCAAAAGGTGATGGATGAGGCGCTTAAAACCTACGATTATTGGCACAGCGAAATGATGCGGCTAGTTACTGCCAGAGGGGAACTTTATCTCGCAGGCAAGACCGCCGAAGCGGAGGCTTTGCAGCCAGAGATCGAAAACGCCATCAAGCAAAAGGGGAAATGCTTACTGATAGCCGCCGGTATCGAAAAACCGGATACAAAATGACGTTTCATAAATCCCGTACCTACTGGCTTGAACACCCCGAACACGGGACCTTTCGCGCTCGCCTGGAAATCGTTTCAACCAACGGCAAGAGTCTGGGCTTCACATTGGAGGAGTCCATCGCATTGAGGGTTTCTCGGCCGATTGGCGGAATTGCCTTCGGGCAATTCTTACCCGTCATCCACGAGAACGGCGTATTCAGGGATATTATTACCGGCTCCGCCTGGACCGTCTACACCTCCGAACCTGCCGATAAAATCCCGACAAAATGATCGAACCTTTCAAAATCACCGAACTGTGGGCCTTCGTCTCAAAAGACAAAGATGGCGAGGAGGGTGTTTGCGGCTTCCATAGTAAGGACGGTGTTTTCTGGCCTATGGTCGCCGCCGATGTCGCGCGCCTGAAAGACTACTTCCCAATCGCCGAAGACATCTCGAAGATGGAAATAATAAGCGTCATCACCCCAGAAGGAACCAACCACCTATGAGCGTCGCTGTTATCACTGAAGAGAGTCTCGCTGCCCTTAAGGCGTTGCGGGAATTCGCGGAGGCGAACCCGGTCTCACTGGCCCTTATCCGCAAACTCGCAGCCGACCCTAACGGGAAGCCTCTCGTAGAGTCGGAGCCTAGGTATGCAATCGAGATCCCTGCACGCATCAGGATTTGTTTTACTATCGAAGACCACCCGGGAGGCCGGTGCCGCCACGTCTCTATCTCTAACGGAAAGACAAATTCCATTCCCATGCCGCTCGCTCTTCACCTTGCGCCGCACCTCGGCTTTAATGTTCCTGGTGACGTCAGTCAGGTAGACGCACTCAAAGGCTTTTCAGGGTGTTTGGACTGAGAGCTATGGGCAGAACTATTACGCCGTGAACCTTGTGCAAAAACTATGATCCGTTGCCCTCAGTGCGGGCGCGTTAGCCACCACCCAAAAGACGAGGATCACCGCTACTGCGGAGCCTGTCACCAATTCCACGACACTATGAAAAAGGAAGATCCAGAAACAGGTTTTGATATTTGCCCCGGAAAGTATTTTGACCGCATGGTTTTCACCGCGGTCGACGAACGCGCCATGCCTCCCTATGGCGGAGACTGCAACACACTCATCTGGCGCTTAGACGGCACTGACGAGTGGCGAATGTCCTATCGCACACGACACTATGCAGGGCCGAACAGCGATCCTTTCACGGGCGGGGACAAGAAACACTTCACCGAAGTGAGGGGAGACCTCCATGCGTTGCGGTTGGTGGCCGATGGGGGCTCGCGGGCCATAGCCGAGGCGCTTGGCGGAAAAGTCCTGCTTCACGAGACGGTCAAAATCGAAGGAGATTGGAAAGCGTTCGAGGAAAAGCTCATGAAGAATCCGCCGTCTTGGATTCATGCAAAACACCTGAAGGCCAACCAATGAGAGACGAAACCAAGAAGGACCACACGATAATCAAAAGCGCTGACGTCCACTCTTTCGGCGTGACTTGCGCCGTCGTGGTCGACTCGGAGACGCAAAAACTTTCGAAGGATACTCTTGTCTGCGTTACTTTCGTTCAGGCCTGCGGCGACGGCATCACTCACGAACTCACGATCCCCGAAACCATAGAGTTTCAAGGCCTGCTTCACAAATGCCTCTCCGAGCTCGAAAAAATCGCGCAAAAACAAACCGATGCCTGACCCGAAACTCAAAACCGCCATGAGGGAAATAGAGGCTGTCCTCAAAAAGCACGACTGCGCGGGCCTCATCCCTTTGGTCTCAGAAAAGCACGCCGAGTACCTTTACGAGATCGCTCCGTCTTGGTCGTGCGCACGGGTCGAGGAAACAACGGACAAGGGTTTTGGCATTCGCATCAGGTCGAAACTCAAGGACTATCCGAGCAAGGAAGCGCAAAAGAAAAGTATCGAGGCAACTGCAGGGATGTTTCTCAGCTTCGCCAACATGGCGGCCGAGCAACAAGGGCACATGGCCAAATTAATAAAGATGCTTCACGGGCATATGGGCGAGATTACACACTGGGAGAAAGACGAATGATCCGCTTCCCCGTCGACCTTCGCGTGAGTCTGATGCGCGCCGGCCTTCACCTAAGCGCCTGGAAAACGATGGTCCTCGCTCAGCCCGAGGTAGGCCCGGCTGACCCGGAGATTCTCCAGTATCGTTTCGGCGAGGTGCATGGGATCTTGTGCCACAGTGCGGGCCTAGAGGCGCTCACCATTATTGCGGTAAATAACAACGTCCCAGGCAACGGCGACTTCGCCAAACTGATGGCGATGCTTGAAGGCGTGGCTCATGCGGCCGGGCATCCCTTGGCCGTGGCAAGTATCTGGAACGATGACCTTCGGCGCCATCTCATCAAAAAGCGTGGATATAAAGACTACGAAGGCCCTCATTACTCGGACGCGGTCATAAAGCCACCGCAGACATGAGGCCATGCTCGCGCGAGTCCTCTTGACAGTGTAGAAAATACACTAAGTGTGCCCACCATTCGAATACGGGTTCGGGCGCCTTGTGTAGCGGTCCCGCGTTTCGGTGGAAACCTGCGAGGCGCCTGGATTTCCCCGATAGACACTCAGGGTAGAATCCGCGTATGAACACTCGCGCGATTGTTATCCTACTCCTCATCTTACTTTTCATCGGCGCCATCCCCACCTGGGGCATTCACTCTTGGGGTTGGTATCCTGCCGGCGGCCTGGGCGGGATTCTGATCATCCTTCTCGTCTTGATTGCCCTGAACGTTCTCTAAACGCAAAGTTTCGAGGGCCGCGGCAAGGTGACGCCAATCGGCTTCCAAAGGTGAAGCGTATGCGGGTGCGTGTTCACGTAGTCGCGCTCGGCCGGGTGGTATTGAATCACGACTTCGTCCGGCTCCCAGAACATGTTCTTCACCCAACACATTTCCGCCCAGGTCGGGCAGCGCATGCCCTTGTGCTCGGAGATGTGGACAGAGACGTGCTCGAACTCCTCGCCGGGCTCTTGGGCGCCGGTCCCGTCTGAAACGATGGCGTAAAGGATGCTTTTGCCGCGGACAAAGCGAAAGGCGCCGTTTCGGCCGTAGCTGTCATCGGAGCCAACGGGGCCAGAGGTTATGCGGTGCCGATTGATTTCGGTCCAGTCAGTTTTCATTTAGTTTGGTGCTCGGCGTCCGTATGGATTTTCGCCCGCGTGGGCTGGGTCGTCGACCGCGCCGTAAGTGTTCTCGGCCCAGTGATCGCAGGTTTGCTCCCCGATTGTGTATTGCGAGGCGTACGGCGAATGCCTGGAGAGACAGAGCGCCTCGATTGGACCGCCCCCGATTGCCTGGGCGATTCGCTCTGACCAATAGCGGCAGCTCCTGCATTTCTTTGCGATCATTAGAGTCCATGTTGCCTTCCCGGCACTAAGGAGGGACTGCATGGAGCGGCGGCGCCATGCTTTCGCTGTCCCTTCGGCGGGCCGTTTCACGGGCCGTTTTCGTTAAAGCCGTTGCCTTACCCGTATACCAAGTTGAACCACATGCCCGCCCGTATTCAGTCCCAACAGCTTCGGGGCGGGGCTTTTTGCTTTAACTGAGCCTCTGACGAGATTCACGCCTGACGCTGTGGGCGCACGTTTCGCGAAGTGCGGGCGCAAAAAACCCGGCCACCCTGGGCTAGCAGGGGGCCGGGTTAGTTTGGCGGAGCGTTTTTTTAGGACGCCCCAAAAGTCTGACCCAGCTTACTCGTCTAGCCACGGGAAGCAAGCCGAGCCAAAGGTATACCCTTGGGTGGGGTCAACCCTTTTTCTTTGGGAGGGAGAAAAAGACAAACCCCCTATCGTGTTTGGTTTGGAGCTGCCCCGCCTTTGATAGCCTGGCGAGCGTTTTGCGGAGCTGGTGATTATCAATTAGGAATGGATAATCCATCTCCTTAAGGGCGGTGCGAACGTCCGCGTTTGAAAGCCATTTCCCCTCAGCGAAGACTTTTTTCAGAAGGGTGTCCTCCATGTAATATTTCGGCGCTCTCTTTCCGGGAACGTTAAGATCGGGAGGGAGAACGAGACGGCTCCCGGCCGTGGGAAACTTCGTAAGTTCTTCGATGGCTCTCTCGATTTTTTTGAGCCTGGCGAGCCTGGCTTCAAGTTCGGCGATCTCTCGCCGGGTTTCGGTGAGGGTCGCATGGTAGGTGGTTCCTTCATTCATGAGGTAGTGATGAACTGTTCAAACGAGCCGCTTGTGACGGCCTTCGGAGTTAGTTTTGCCCAGAGTTTGCCGTCCTTTTCAGTGGCAACCCCCTCGTACTCCTCAGTCATTTTCAGACTGGAGTGTTGGGCCAAATAGCTGGTACGAGACAGGTCTTTAGTCGCTGCTAGATTGTAGCTGATGCAAGAGTGGCGGAGGATGTTATGGGAGGCGCGTTCAGTGATCTTAAGGCCGGCACGGGTAAAGGCCTGCGCTTTTCGAACGGCGTACATTTTTTCATCGAGAGCCCAAGTTTCTTCGGTTGCTAAGGCAAGCCAATCCCAGAGGACGTCAGCGTGCCCTTGCCGATATTTCCACTTGCCGCCCTTGTGCTGTTTGCCGGGCATCCGGAGGCCCTTGTCCTCGTAAACAACTTGCTTCTGCAAGACGCGGCCAGCCCCGGAGGCCCTCATAAAGCCCCACATTTCAAGGGCGATTCTCGGCAATACCGGCTCCTTAATGTTGGTCTGGAGGAAGCGGAACGCGTTCTCGATCGAGAGGAGTTCCTTCTCCTTGGCGACGACTTTGGGCGGCACAACTTCGGCACAGGGATTGGTTTCGAGCCATTTTTCGGCACAGGCTCTGTTAAAGAACGTGTTCCAATTCTTCCGGTAGCTCTTTTTGGTGATGGCGGCGGCCGGCTTTTCGCCGTCGCGGTCCTTCACGGTTGCGAGAAGCCCTCGCAAGTCTTCTGCGGTGATGTCGACCAGGCGCCGCTCGCCATGGGTCGCGGCCAGGACGTCCTTAAGGTGCCGTTTCATTTGCCGGTAGGTGTTAGTCTTTTCGGCGATGTCCTCGCTTAGCCTGAGGGCGAGGTATTTCCCAACTGCCTCGGAGACCGTCAGGGTCAGCGTCAGTTGGCCCTTGTACCTCCGCCAGGCCTCCCAGACCTGCGCCATGGTCGCCTGCGTCTGAGCCTTGAAGAGCGACCACTCGGTCAATTCGTCGTGCTTCACCTGGAGCGAAGTCGAGCCGAGCCGAGCCGTCTGATTGATGAGATCCTCCGCAAACGTGTTGCGGGTCGATTCTACTTCGAAGGATTTGACGGTCCGCTCCGGTCCGTAACGAACAAAATACGGTTTGGCCTGGTGTGCGTCGTCGCCCCAGGTCCCGATTCTGATCCCACGAGGTAAAAGTTTGCGGAGTGCGATGGTTGCCTTGCTTTCCATCCTGTGCCGTCCCGTGCCATTTTCTGTGCCATCCTGTGCCGGTTTTGAGCTCATTTGTGCCCTTTTTTAGCACTTTTTGCTCCAGAGCTACAGAGGAATTTACCTCTGTAGCTCGTGAGTTGGTGGACCCTAGGAGTGTCCGCCTTTCCCAGGTAAGCTATGCCATTTGTGCCACTATTGTGCCGGCTTTGGAAACCGAAGGTGGGGTTTTGGGTGGCCGTGCCGAAAATCGGCACAGAACGGAACGATGAGGAAAGCTCCTCCGAAAGTTTTTTCGGGAAGCGCATTAAACAGACGGCTGGATTCGTCATATTGAGTGATAAGGTGATAGGGGGTTATCGACAGCCTTATGTGATAAATGTTTGACATGCGAGAAATAAGATTTTGACGCCCGTTTGCCTTATGGGGCACCTTATTGACCTGTAATCCATTGCGCACCTTTGAAAAAGGTCGCGCCTCACGAAGCGAAGGGAGTTTTAAATGAAACCACCGATTGATGCCCCAGAAGCAACGGCGTCCCCAACCGTCAGAAATCAGAAGCGAAAAGTAGTCGCTCGCCATGACGTGTTAAAGCCTGTCTCAACCGCACTTCCGCAATATACCATCGACATGATAGAAGCCGAAGCGGCCCTCGAATATATTACGCCGGCCCAGGTCCTCCGGCGCATCATCCTTAAGCACTACAAGCCCCTTTTAAAGGGGGTATCCCCTCATGAGCGATGAAGCATTAGCCCGCCTCGCCTCTCTAGAGGCTAAGGTGGATACCCTACTCCGGCTCCAGCAAGTGGCCCATGAGGCCCGCCGCCCCAACCTCACCATCATCGAGTTCGCCAAACTGGTGGGAAAGTCTCGCTGGACGATTCAGCGCGAAATCCGCGAGGGGAAGATCCGCCGCATCGGCATGCGGATTCCTCGCGACCAACTCCGAACCTATATCTCATGAGAAAACCAATTTGCCCCGGGGAGCACGCCGCTTTTATGGCCGGCGTCGAATCCCCGACCTGCTGGGTTTGTGACGAACCCATCCTCGACCTAAGCGAAATGAGCCACACGGTCCGCGGCGCCCCCCTCTGCCGCGCCTGCACTGAGGAGATCGACGAACGAGTGGCACGGCGTGCCGCTGGCATTTCCAAGGCCCTTCCCGCGATTATTAACGAGGGGAGGCGCTATGTTGACCTATAGAATGCTCCTTTCGTCTAAACAGCGCGTTGAGGTCAAAGGCTTCGACGCCAGTGACGCCATGCAAAAGGCGCTCGAACGCTACCCCGGTACGACGATTCAGGAGTGCTACTCCGGTTACAAGGAAACCCATTTTGTCCACACCGGCCAGGGTACGATTGAGATGGCGCCGGCCTGGATTGATTATGAGATCCCGCCCCACTTCCCTTTTCTGCCAAAGGACAAGGGGCAGCCCGAGCCCCCCGAGCTATTTTCTTTCATGGGCGACGTCGTCCCTGCCCCCGAACCCGTGAAACCCACCCGCAAGCGCCTAGTCGGCGCCAAAGAGAGGACCCACGCATGAGCGAGCACGCGATTGATATTGCCCCGGCCGAAAAGCCCCCGATTGCCCAGCCTACCAAGTCCTCCCTGATGAAGGTCGGCGAGCGCGGGATTCAACTTTCCACGGTCGAGGAGATGCTGGTCTTTGCGGGGGCGGTCATCGATTCAGGACTGGCCCCCTATTCCTTCAAAAACAAACAGGCGGTCTTGGTCGCGATCCAATATGGGGCGGAGCTCGGGCTCCCTCCGATGGCTGCCCTCCAAAACATTGCCGTGATCAACGGGCGCCCCACGGTCTGGGGCGACGCCGTGCCCGGTATCGGCAATGCCTCAGGCCTAATTGAGGACTATAAGCAAGAGGAGATCGGCGAGCCGGATAAGGACTCGTGGGGATTTCGGGTCACGATCAAACGCAAGGGCCGCTCGGAGCCCATCGTCTCAACTTACACCGTCGCCCACGCGAAGAGGGCGAAGCTGTGGGGAAAGACGGGGCGCGATGGGCAGCCCACTCCATGGATTACGTCGCCTGACCGGATGCTGCTCAATCGCGCGCGCACCTTCGCTTATCGCGATGCCGTGCCGGAAAAGATGCGCGGTCTCGTCACGGCCGAAGAGGCGCGTGATTTGCCCATGAAGAACGTCACCCGTTCCCTCGACGACATCGACCGCACACCCGATGAACTACGGCAAGATTCTCAATGAGCCCTTCGGCGAATATCGAGCGACCGATTGCGTCGGCTCGCATCGCCTGGAGGACCTCACGCCCTTTCCGATTCGCTATAAACTGCGGTATATAACGAAGGAGCTCCCGGAGCGGGCCGATACCCCCGCGTTCCGCTTCGGGCGGTTCTTTCACACCTTCGCCCTGGAGGGCGACAAGGTGGTGTCCCAGCGCTACGTCATGGTCCCCAACTTTGCGCCTCCGCGGCCCACGGCAAGGCAACTGGAGGCCGAGAAGCCTTCGGAAAAGACCAGGGCCGTGATCAAGTGGTGGGAAGAGTTCGACGCCGAGGCGCAAGGCCGGGAAGAGGTCGACGAAAACGAGTGGTGGCAGGCGCTTAAAATGGTGGAGTCTATCCGCGCCAAGCCCGTCGTGGCCGAGCTCTTCAAGGCCGGAAACCCTGAGGTCACGTTCCGCCACAAAATGGCGAGTTTCGGAATTCAGTCCCGCATTGACTGGTTTGACGAAACGGCCACTTCTGCCCCCCTCATCGTGGACGTCAAAACGATCGAGAGCCTGGAGGCTTTCGATTTCCAGTTCTATAAATACAAGTATTACCGCCAGGCCGCCTTTTACCGCCTGGTCGTCTCCAAGGTCCTTGGCGTGCCCGCGGACCTGCTCCAGTTTGCGTTTGCGGTCGTCGAGTCGAATCCGCCTTACCTTTGCGCCCGGCGCGACCCTGACTTGCAAAGCCTGGAAATCGGCGCCGAGGAAGTCCTCTCCGACCTAGGCCTCCTGAAAAAGTGTTACGATGCAAACCACTGGCCCGGCTCCAGCGAAAACCCCGAACCTGTTTCCCTTCCCGAATGGAAGGCCGCCGCTGCCCTATGAAGACCCTCGACCTCGATCTCAGGCTGTTCGGATCGCGTGAATATATAGCGAGTGATAATAACGCCCGGGCAACCTGGCTCCAGCTCCTCGCCTACTGTGCGGAGGAGGAGAACGGCGGCCGGATTGCCGGCGCCCTGAACTTTTCCGACACCCTATGGGGCTTGATGGGCGTTACGGTCGACGCCGTGAACCGGGCCAATTGGCTTATCACGTTCGAGGGCGATTCGGCGGTAGTGTTCGGCTATCCCGTCGAACAGGAGAGCGTTATCAAGGCAAAGCGAACAGGCGGAAAGAAGGGTGCCGACGCTCGCTATGTGAATAACCCTAGGACTCCTACTAGGAGTCCTACTAGCACTCCTAGTGGGACTCCTACTGGGACTCCTACCGAAACCGATGAGCTCTGGCTGGCTGGACTCAAAAACGATGAAGCGTACCGTGGTATAAACATCGCGATCGAGCACGCGAAATGCGCCCGCTGGTGCCAGGCGAATAAAAAAGTCCTCAGTCGGCGGCGCTTCATCAACTGGCTTAACAAGGCGGAGCGACCCCTCAATGGCCCTCTAAACGGCGCCCTCATGCGATGAGTGACCCCATCAACCCCTTTGCCGACTTGCGCGCGGAATGGATCGCCGCCGGCATTATCCCAGTCGGAGCCCCTCCTGTCATCGAGCCTACTGACGAGGAGCGCGCTGCAAAGATCAAAGCCGACATCGCCGCCCAACGCCTGGCGAAGTTTAAAGAGCAATGCCCAGCCCAATTCCGCGCGAAGATTCAACCGGAGCTTTTGCCAAAGCCCGAGGCCTGGAAAGAAGCGGACAAGTGGTTTGGCACCTTCCCCGGCCTTTGGCTTTGGTCCGCCGAAACCGGTCACGGGAAAACCCGAATGCTTTGGCGCAAATTCGGCGCCCTCCATGTGGAGCGTGGGCGAAGCGTCTTTAAAATTTCAGGACAAGCCCTCGCCGAAGAATACTTCCGTTACCACATGGAAGGAAACCCCCGCTCCTTCTATCGATGGGTAACCATGTATGACGTCGTGATGATCGACGACCTCGACAAGATCGACATGTCCGATCGTCGTGCCCCGCGCATGTGCCGAGAGCTCTTCGATGAGTTCTATTCTCGCAAGTCCGTTGTCCTCGTCACGGCGAACGAGCCCATCGAGTATTTTGAGAACACGATCGGCGGAAGCACTTCCCGCCGAATGCGGGAGGTCGTGACTGAAATTGAATTTTGACTTGCCTGTTATGCGCCACATGCGCCACATAACACCTAATCAACGGGAGACCCCTTCTAATGAGTAGTAGCGAGCAAACAGAAAAGAATCTCACTGAGGTTTTCAAAGCGGCCAACGAAGCGCGCGAGCGCGATTTCGAACGCGGCCAGGCGGCACTTTTGCGGCGCGCCATTGTTGCGGAAACAGAACTCGCGGCCTACAAGAAGCGATCCGAAATGAAGCCCGCTTTTATTCTCGCCATCAGCCGCTCCCAGCAAATGGCCCTCGTGTCGTTGATCGGTGAATACATGAGAACGAAAGACGTGCCTCAGGAGTTTGTGGATTGCTCTACGAATCCGCCGACGCCCACGAACACAGGCAACCTCCTTACTCTCGTCATGACTGCTCCCACGAGCGTTGGGGTCTTGGTAGACGAACTCGTTTACTCCCTGGAAAAGGAAAGTTTGATCGTGAACCTGGTTCAGGCTCAACGCGACCAAGCTTGGGAGCAACTCAAGGCCGCCGGCATCACGCCGAAGCTCTAGAGCCGCTCGATCGTGACGTCGACGCCCTCCTCACCGGGAGCCGCCTGCGAGGACTCAATCAGAATCCGGGGAATCCATTGCCGCGAATCGTCCTCGGGCAGTAACAAGGCAATCGAGGACCGTCGAGAGCATGCCGTCGAGGTCACGGGGCCGATTGTCTGAGACGCGGAAACTAACAGTGAGACTATATCGCGGATGATTCCCTCCATCTGCTTTTTTCGCTCTGGCTTTGTGACGAGGAGCGGCGGCCTCCCCTTTCGGGCTGGGATGATTTGCTTCTGGTTCTTGAATGACTTCACGTTTCCGTGCCCGTAAAGACGCACCGTCACCTTCGAGGGCGTAACCATTGCGAGCGAGGATTTGGGCAAGCTGCTCACTGGTGATCATTCGAGCGGAGGCCGCGTTCCCTCTTTACGATAAGACGCATCCCTCATGACAAGGTCCGGGTCGGGAACAATCAGTTCCTTGTTCGCCTTGTCGATCAAACGCGCCCACGCGCGCATATCGGCGAGACTCCAAGTCTCCGAATGCTGGCGTTCCAGTTTATCAAAACGTTTCTCCAACTGATGGAGGAGGGCCGAGATCCGCCAGACCCCCAAGGCCACCGTAACGGCCACGCTCACGCACGCGGAGATCGTGAGTGTTACGCTCGTATTGGGGGTGATGGCGTCGGCGAGGGTCATTTCCTATTGCGGGCGATGGAAGCGGCGGCCAGCATCCCATCACGGAAAGCGTTGATATAGAGAATTGCGTTGGGGTCCGTGCTGGAAATAACAGTGGGCTGAAAAGAGACGATATAGGCCTCGTAAATCGTCTGGGTCAAGGTCTCGAAAATTGGTATGTCAGATTCGGATACACCGTTTTGCTTACACACGCGAAAAACGTAGTCACTGATAAGCTGCGGGGTGATGGTCGGGTTATTCGTGAGGGCCGCATTGATCCCAAAGGCCAGCGCCTCTGCCGCTGGAATGTATTTAGGGTTGTTATTTAGAACAGGCGCCAGGCCCGCCATGATCCCAATTTTCTCGATCATCGCCCCTTGGGCGGCAGTGATCTTGACGGGCGGTCCGTTCGCACAGCCCGAGAACAGTGCGACGATGGCGCAAAGAGTAAATGCGTGGATAGTTTTCATTTCTGTTTGCACTTGATCAGACAGAGCGGGTCCGTGTTCTTCGCGCGGAGAGCCTGGGATTTCTTGGAGCTGCGAACGAGGGCCGCCGGCTTCTTGCCTTTGCCCGTATATAGTGGTTGTTGGTTTTTACTCATAGGAAAATTAACGGCGGTTAGCTTTGCGTTGATCGACGGGCAGCGTCTGCCGGAGTCCGGGAATACCGGACTTAATGGCGGTCACTGGACCCTCCGCCTTGCGAGGAACCACACCCTTTTCGTCCCGGTCCAGGGCTTCGGCGGTTTGCGAAACCAGTTGCGGCACGAGGGTTGACTTGGCGATTTCGCCGCCGGCCTTCGCGGTCTCTCGTGGATCGAGGAGTCGAGCCACGGTTGAGGCCCCGCGACCAAAAGGCGTTTCTTCCGCGAGCCCGAGAGCCGACATCCAAACAGCAGAGCCCAGGCTTTGATCGGCGCCACGAATCTTTTTGTCCATCACGTGGCGAATCGTCGCTCCAATCTGCAAGGCCTCCAAAAGCGGACTGTGAAGAAGGAAGCTTGGGATGTTCGCCCCAAGGATTTTGATCGTGCCAAACTTCGCATCCGTACGCTTCGGCTTTTCGCCCGTATAGTATCCGCCCACCTGGTCGGCATTGAGATGGCCAAGGACCAGAGCGGCCGTCCCGATAACGCCCTTTTTGAGGTCGCGCATAATCAGGTCTGCTTGCTCAGGCGAAAGGTTTTCAATTCCGCGGCGGAAGGCGAGGCCGAGACGACCGGAGCCTGTATATAATCCCGTGGCGTATTGAACGGTTTCCGCCACAATATTAAGCGGCACGCGGACAATCGGGAAGAGCCCGCGCGCGACACCCGCCGCAACCGTTCCTGCGGGGCTCGGCTTGCCGGTTGCTTTGAGGGGCTGTTCGAGGCGCCCAATGAAACTATTCACGCCCTCGGCCAGTATATTATCCTGAAGGAAAATGGAGCGCGAGGCGTCTTTATAGGCCTCTTGCTTGAAGGTCTCTAACATCGCCTTCACTTGCACCGCCGGGTCGGAAAGGTCCGCGTTATTGGCGAGGTAGCTCTCGATCCGCTTCTGGAGTGAGCGCTCGAACTCGGCGCGTTTCACCGGGGCTTTAAGGGCGCCATGGAGAGCGCCGAAAAAGTCGATCATGGTCCGCGGCAAAATATCGCTCTCTCGAACGGCGCCGTCCTTGCCCTTGCCGTAGTTGACATCGAGGTCGCTCTTTCCGGTCGTGAGCGTTTGCCAGGCATCGCGCATCCCTTGAGTGAGAGCAGAGGAAATAGATTTCGCCTCGGCCTTGATGCTTAGACCGCCTTCGCGCGGTGCGCGCTTCGCAACCTCGGGGATAATTTTTGAGATCCCGGCGCCAATACCCTCTTCCACCAAACTGGAGCCCATGCGAGTCACCGCGGCGGCAGTGAGTTTTGCCAGAGTCACCGGGCCGGAGAGGAGAAAGCCGCGCTGCCATTTGACGAAGGTGTCCTTCATCTTTTTGAGGATGGGGCGATTCTCCAAACGGTCCTTTAAAAGAGCGGTATCGAACTCCTGTTTTGCCCGGGTTGCAGCGGCCTGGAGCCGTTCGGCCTCGGCGTCCAATTGAACCGGCGCCTTTTTGGGGCGCGGTCCGAAATCAGAATTCGCCAAACGCTCCTGGAGTTCGGCGGTCCGATTTTTCAGCCGCGTTTTCAGGGCGCTCAGTTGCATCTCATCGGGCGTCTTTCGAGTCTTCGGATTAATGCTGTCACGGAGATATTGGCGCTCCTCCTTAAGGGCTTCGATCCGAGCGCGCTTTGCGTCGAGGGCGGCACTCTTAAGTTCGGGAGACTTCCCGGCCGGGAAAACCTCCTGCGTACGAATCTGCCTTTCCAGTTCCGCAATCTGTCGATCGGCCATTTTCTCGGCCATGGCGAGGCGTTGCGCGTCCGTGAGCTCGGGCTTCTGGAAAATCTGGTTGAATTGCTCCTGGAGGGCATCCCGCTGTTTCGTGAGGGCCTCGGCCGCCGCGTCGAGGGTGACGGCGGTCCTCGTCTTAACGATGCGAGTACGCGTTTCGATTTGATGCGTGAGATCCGCAATCTGATTGGTGAGCCGGGTTTTGATCCCGTCGAGAGCACTCTTTAATTGCTTGGCCGGATCAGTGACATTGAAGCCCCCTTTGCGCTTCATCTCGTTTACTTCTTTGATGAGACGCCGCTCCTCGTCACTTGGGGTGCGGCGCTCCACGCCGGTCTTGGCGGGGGCCTGCCCTTTTTGCATGTCCTCCAGTTTGGCAACCTGCTGCATCTGGCCCTTGAGGTCGCGGAGCTGGGCTTTCACCGCGTCTTGGTCGAGAGGCTTAAAGTCGCCGTAGCCTGAAATTGCGTCCATCACTTGCCGGCGATCCATCTCGGGCGCGACGTCCTTAATAACCCCGTGGACCGCGTCGACCAAGGCGTTCCGCTCTTTCACGCCCCGCCGCACAAAGTTTTCGGCCAGCTTACGAATAAAAGCGGTGAGGTCCTCCGGGGGCGCATCGTCCTCCACGCGCTTGCGAATGTTGGCGATGGCGCGGTCCCGCTCTTTATCGAGATCGAAGTTTTTGGCCTGTTCGGGCGGTTCGCTCTCGGCGTCCTTTGCCATTTGTTCGATGGCATCCTCCGCCGCAGCCTCGCTCTCAGCGTCGGCGCCGCCCTTCGTGTGAAGATCGAGCTCCTTCTGAGCCTCGACGATCTTTTTGTGGGCGGCCTCCACCTGCGCCCCTTCGGCCTCGGTAAGCGGCGCACCGCCCTTATTGGCTCGCTTACGAAGGCGCATATTGGCCAAAGAAAAATCCTCCCGCGCCATCATCTTTCGGGCGGCAAGGCCTCGCCCCGATTCAGCGCCGCCCACCTTGTTTGCCTGTTCCAGCTCCTGGAGCTGGTCCTCTAATTGCGCAAGCCGAAGGCGGTCCGAGGCGAGGGTAACCTCACTTCCAATTTCGTGCCCTTCCACGAGCCGCGAGGCAACGCGGTCATATTGATTTTTAAGGTCGATCCTACGGTGAAGGAGAATTGCCTGTTCGACGTCGGAAAGGCTCTCGGGCTTGTCGAGTTGCCGCGCGATAATTTCGCTCGCGGCGTCTTCGCCGTCCATCGCAGCGCTATCGATTCGTTGCATTGCCTGGTCCCAGACCTTACCCCAACTTCGCCGCGCCGTGTCCATCAAAGGCGGCAACCCGCGCTTCACGCGGTCGGCGTCAATGTCGGCATTCTTTATTCCGGTGACGCTGGGCTTTGGAGTCATCTCCTCGGCGGTCGCGGCCCCCAAGCCATAAGCGGGATGGCTTCGCGCTTCTTCTGGGAGCTTGTCTAACGCGAGTTGAAGTTGCTCCTCATCCTGGGTCTTCTGAAAATCCTCGGCGGTTTTCGCGTTCTGGCTCACCTCTTCGGCGGAGAAATTTCCCCGCGGATGGTTTTCCGGCACCTCGGGAATATCGTGACCTTCGGCAAGCCATGCCTCAAGGGGACGCGATTCGCCGCGGGAGCCATCGGGATTTACGCGCGTCACGTTGACCGCGCGGTTTCCCTCCTTGGTCCGCGTATTCAAAATCTCATAACGCCACTGCGAATCGTCGCGGGGGAGTTTTTCCGCCACGGCGGTTGGCTGTTCATTGGCCCTTGCTGCGAATTCAGCCTGCAAATCAGCGCGCCGTTTTTCCTGGGCGAGTACAGACTCGGGCTTGCCGACGTTGCCTAGGAGTTCGTCGAAATTGTCCTGAACCTCCTTAATGACCTCCTCGTGGCTTTTGCCGGACGCTTGCGCGAGAAGGTCTACCTTTTGCGTCTGCGTTTTGCCCGCGAGGGATTCGGGCTTAATAGCCGTATAGGCGCCGCGCCCAGCCAATCCGACGAAGGCAGCGTTAAGGGAGAACTCGACGCTCGCCTGGAGCTTGTCCTGGAAGTCGGCATTCGGGTCCTTGATTTTGGCGACCAAGTCGGGGGCACTCTCGGCGAGACTTCGGCCCATGTCAGACGCGAAGATTGCCGCCACGGAGCCCTCAAGGGCGTGAACGACGGGAGCGCTCTCCCCGCCGACAGCGGACGGCCCCAGGAGATCCGAACCCAGACTCACTCCCGAACGGGTGGCCGAGACGGCTTCGCCGGCCGCGCTTAGCCCCATCGTTCCCAGGCCTACGGGTGACGTCATGGCGTTGAGCGTGTGGGCAATTGGAGTGTAGAGGGCCTTTGCGACTTTTAGAGATTTCGGGTCGCTCGCCTCCTTCGGCGCAAGGAGCGCCTCGAAATAAGCGTTACTCTTTTCGCGGACCGGCTCGTCATTGGTTGGAAGGCTCCAGGGGGTCTTAATGCCGAAAAGGGCGCCGCTAAGCCCTTTCTTTTCGACGTCGCTTCCGCCCGCTTCCGCCTGTTCGGCCATTCCCGGAAATTGGCGAGCAAGGTTTCGCTTCTCCTGGTCGGCTTTGGCCTGCTGGAGCGGAGTTTTTCCGACGATAGGCGAAATCGCCTCGCGAAAAGTTCGATAAGCGCTGTGAAGCCAACCCTCTTCGGGAGCCGCGCTTAGAGTCGCCTCGTTCGGGTCGCGCTCTTCAAAATGCGCGGTCGATGGATCGAACTCGGCATTCTTTGCGGGCGAGAACTGAGCACTTGATGGATCGAAGCCCTCCGCCACTGGAGCGGCTGGAGGTGCCCCATCAAACGTGGCGGTCGAGGGGTCAAAAGGCATCAGGGGATTGGATAATAGTGCCCGTCCTTTAGGTAGGCTCGGTTCCCGTTTTTGTCGCGAGCAACTGGATACGTTTTCCCGTCAATGGTCGTCGTGTCCGCGTCTTTCGGAATCGCGGGAATTTTTGTTGCCGGAATCGGAGCGGCGGCGGAAGGCCTTTTGCCCATCAGCGCGTCAACGGCAGCGCCGGGGCGCTGGAGCCAGGAGATGGTGGCGGGTTGCTCTGGAGTCGGGCCAGGCGTTCGCTTGTAGGTGCTATTGTCTTGTCCAGTGTCGTGAACCTGCTTCGCCTCCAGTCGTTGGACGAGGTCGTTGTCACCCTTTGCCTTGGCTTCGGCGATTGCGTCCTCCATGAGGAGAAAGGCGGCCCGCTTCTGAGCGCGCTCGCTCTCGGTCTTGGCGCGAGTCTCCAAGCGCGCAATTGCCGCCGGGTCGGACGTTGGGTCGGCCTTCATTTTCCTAATTTCCTGCTCCAACTGGATGGCCTCGGCCGTCTTCGTCTTATTGACTGCGATCGTAATGGCATGCTGACGAATCTGGTCGGCTAACTCTGGATTATCCTGATCGAGGGTGGAGGCATATATGATGTCATTCACCTCTTTCGAGCGACCCTTCCCGGCAGCCGCATCGGTGGCCCGCGTTTCGTCACCTTTCGCCTGAACTACACTGATGCGCCCCTCCGCCATCATCCGCTCGCGATCTAAGGCCTGTTGACCTTTTGAGTTTAGGATCGCGCTATTGTGCTGCTGGAGCTGCATGTTTTGAACTGTCTGGATAAAGGCCTTTCCTTCCGGGATGAGTTCAAAATAGGAGTATTTCTGGGCGACCTCCGAGAGGGCCTTCGCCTGCTCCTTGTAAGTCGGGAGCTGCATCGCCTGCTCGTATTCGGCAGAGGCTTCTTTTGACTGCATCCCGAATTGGCCGCGGAGCTGTTGAATTTGCCGCGCGTTATAGAGTGTGCCCTGGGCGACCGCCAAATCCGCCTGAGCCTTCGCCTCCATCACGGGGCGCCCCACTTCGTAAATCTCGCGCTGACGCTGGGCCTGCTCGGCGCTCTGGCGCATCTGTTGTCCGCGCTCCATCAAAGACTGCATTTGACTCGCGCCCGAAAAGGCGGCGTCGACGATCCCGCCCGGAGGCAGGTAGGGAGTGAATTGAGCTTCGGCCATGTTGATTATCCGAACGGCGCCCCGCCGGAGTACCTATCCGCCGGGATGGTTTTGATATTCGCGTTCGCCCAGGCCTGATCGTTGTAGCCAGACGAAGCATTATAGTTTTGCCCGTAGGTCGCAGCCGCGCCCGCGAGTTTCGAAATCCCCGCCCACGTGCTATCGGTGGCGTATTGGTTCGCGGCGTTCGAGGCGTTGATCGCCGCTTGATTCGCGCTCTGGTTGGTCGACGCGGCCCCCAGGGCCTGGCCTGGAGTCGAGTAAAACGAAAGGGGCGAGAGCGGGCTCACCTTCCCGAGCCCCGCGAGCGTACCTAAAATAGATTGAGTGTTGGCGATATTCTGTTGCCCGTAGGCGAGCTCATTTACGCCGAAGTCGCGCAGCAATGAAAAGTCCTGGGCCTGGCCGCGCACGCCTGTCGAAATGCCGCGCTCCGCGGCGAGACGGGTGAGATTATCGGCAACACCCTGAGGTAGCGCGTAGGGATTAGCCGAAGCGTTTTGGGCGAGTGTCGCGAGATTGCCCTGGATTTTGCTGTAGCCGGGAATCGCCTTTTCAAGGAGGGAGAGATTTTCCTTTTCGTTAAACTTGTTCGAGGAGTGGATGAGGGCCTCAATATCCGGCTCGGCCTGAACGTTACCGACTGCGGAGTCCTTGGTGATTTGCCCGATGTCGAGGGTCGGCGCTTGTTTGCCGGCCGCCGCCTTGGCGTTTTGTCCGGATTGATATGTGCCATACGCGGACGCCCCGGCGGCGACAACGGCGGCGGCGGCTGCCCATACTTCTGCCATGTTAGTAAAGCCCTCCCGAGGCGTTGAGTTTAAAAAAGTGTGTCACCCAGACCAGGCGATCCTCGCCCTTTTCACTAAGGCCAAAGCCATCCAGTGGCCACCGGCTGTGGAATAGTGGTGCTTGAAAAAGTAGTCCTCTGTTGAATACAGCTCTGACATAGTCGAGCTGCTCCCACTTGTCTGGATCGGTACTGACCATATCCGCCTTCAGTTCCTCGAAGATACCCTTTTCCTTTTGCTCCTCGAAAGGCGGCATAAAGGTAAGCCCGGTCCGGCGGTGGCGCCAGAACGCGGTGCCGGTATCTTCTTCGTGTTTGGAAAGGTATACGATGCACGTGTGGTTTCCGCTGTGACGGTCGGAGTGGATATAGGCTTTTTCGGTTTCCTTGTTCGTATTACGAAAAAACATCGCGTTCGGAAAAACCGCGCCCCCGGTCGCAGCCGTCAGGGCGTGGAGCATAAGGGCATGGTCCCCCCAGAAGTTCATGCCATCGTATTTCGATGAGCCCACTAGGCCCTGATTTGGGTTCCACTTTCCAAAGCCCGAGTTAAGGCACGATCTGACCACTTGCTCGGCACGCTCGCAAAATCCGTCGACGACCTGGAAGGAGGTGATCATCAGTAGATGAACCCGCAAAGCCAGAGCGTGCCGGTCGCGCCGGAGGCGTTTGCCGTGGAACAATAATAAACGGTGGGCGGCGTCGTGAGAGGCAGCATTCCAAAGTTCTGGCCTGCTGCGGAAGTTCGCGAGTCGTCGCGCGTTCCTTTGGCGCTCGCCTTAAGGAGCGAATTAGACGAGGTCGAAACCGTATTATCCTGGGTTGCGCGCAACGTCACCTCGTAGTTTGCCGGTCCCCCGAATCCTTGATCCGGGAAAGCGACGTCGATTGAGAGGAGGACTCCCTTGATGGTCGTTAAACCGGCGCCAGTGATGAAGTCCGTCAGGTCGACCGCCGTCCAAGCTGCGACCGAGCCCGTGATGGTGGCAAGCTGCTGGTACGCATCGAAAAGATAGGTGCGATCGTAAGCCTGGGGCGTTGCCGGCGTGACGAATGATTGTTCCCACTGTGATTCGGATTCGACCCACGTATAGAGGCCAGTGCCAATCAAGTGGAACATCTGGCCATTTTGCGGCGCCGTAATGAGATTGCGGTCCGCGATCGTGCCCACCGTCGCCTTCGCCGGCAGAACCGTCCATTCCGTACCGTCCCAGGTATACCAACCTAGCGGTGTGCCTCCGCTGTCTGTCTTAAACCACGCTTTATCTCGGTCCGCAGGGTCGGGCTCTACGCTCCCATAGTTCACCCCGTTGAAATCCTCTAAGCCCACCACCTCCATGTATTGGGCGATGAGATCGAGGAAATCCTGGACGGTCCCGGGAAATTCCGTACCCGAAGGAACCGTCAAGGCCTGGAGATTTACGTTTAAACTCATGATAAACGGCGGCGCCGCCCACTAGTCACTTGTCTTATGATGTACCCGGTCGCAACCCTATTTCTAACTGTTAGAATGAGGTGGGGTATTGACTAGGGGTTCACGAGGACGCGCCCAACGGAGACCGTCACATTGAAATCGAGGGTATGGGCGTTATCCTTGGTTTGAGCCTCGTCAAAAACAAAGACGAAGAGCGTATTGGCGAGTGGCATCGTGATGCCTCGCCAGGCCGTTCCCACCGCGGTCCCTAGGGCAAAGTGAAAGGTATAATCGCGCTTAAAACTTCCCGAAACGTAGCCCACCCTGGAACCGGAATCTGAGTGGACTGAGGTTCCTTGAACGTAGTCGCTGCCGAACATGGGGAGGGTCGCCCCTGTGCAAAGGAACGCTCCGCTATCAACCTGGTAGGCCGTGCTGCCCATTTCATAGGCACAGAAGTTGTTTATGTTAGAGCCTCCATTTGTTCCCACGCTCCCAATCGGGGCGAGGCTTGGGGACCCGAAAGGATTTCCGAGATTATAGCTCCCGGTCACGACCGTGGAGGGCGAAACCGGCCAGCCGGTAATAGCATAGGAGCCCGTGCTAGTGCTACTTGGAACCGTGATTGTGAGCGTATAAATGACCCGCAAGCCCTGTCCGGTCAAAACCGTCACCGTCCCGCCGGAAATCAGGGTGCGGGAAAATAGATTGTTGCCGGCGCTCCCACTCGCGGACCAACCGAGCTCCGTATAGTTGATATTCGAACCCTCAATCGAGAAATCGAAAGTCCGCGTCTGAGCGGAGCTCGTGGAGGTCCAGGAGGTTCCGCAATTGCCGGCGCCCGTCAGATAGGTGGATGTGCGCTTTGTCTCCGTGTCGAGGCCCGTCTGATTAACCGCATAGACCGTGAAGAGCGTGGGCGAACCCACCGTAAGGGCCGCGCTCAAGGTCGCGTGCGTGCTATCGACAAAAGTGATATAACGTTCTTCACCTGAATCGAATTTGATCAGGTAGCCGGTCATTCCCGATGTGAAGAACCCAGCACTAGAGGTGACCGTGGTGCTCGCCGCGGTTGCGGTGATGGCGCCCGAGTCGACATAGGTTGGCGTCGTCCCCGTTCCCACCGCGCACACTCCGAAGCCCTGGCACCAGGCGTAGCTCGTCATGACGTCATTAAGCCCCTGGTCGAGAATCAAGTTTCGTCCTTTACGAATCTCACTCACCCGAACGTGGCCTTCCTGTTCACTTTCGAGCATCTCTCGATTGGCCTCCACGAGTGGCTGGAGGTGGCAATCGACCGCGGCGCGATCATTTTCCCCGAGGGCGAGAAGGCTTCCCGCTGTGCCATCAAATTCAATGCCGGCAAGTCGTCCCGCCTCGATGCGCAGTTCGCGAAGCGCGGGATGCTCCGTCACAAAGCAACTGTAGCGACCGCCCGCGCCCATGGCCGCACCTGGAAGTTTGATTTCAGATTTTTTCATAAATAGGCTCCTGTCCCTGGCTTTAAGGCCAACGTAACTGTTTCAGAATAGGTTCCGCCGGAGACGGCGATCAATGGGTAGGTCCCCGCCCCCGGTCTCAACTGAACCGCGCCCGTCTCGGCGTAGCTCCCTCCAGCGACCGCGATGAGCGTGTAAACGCCGGCCCCTGGTGCTAGGGAGATACTCCCCTCATCGGCGTAGCTCCCTCCCGGCACGACAATCAAAGTGTAGGTGCCGAGCCCGGGGATAAGGGCGATCATGCTGGCGTCGTCATAGGAACCGCCTGGAGTCACGACTGAGAAATAAAGCCCGGAGCCCGGCTTTACCGCGATTAGACTAACATCGCTCTGGATGACGGGGAAAAGTGGATACACCGCTGACCTCGCGAGCCAAAACTTTCCCGACACGTCCACGAAGTAGAGATTTTGGCGCGAGCTATAGGCGTCCGTCTTCGTGATCCTTTGGACCAATTTGGGCGTGGGAATGAGCCACGTGTAGACGACGCCAAAATTATCCCGCTGGAAACGGGTCTTCACTTCGCCCGCCACGACGTAGAAACAGACCAAGTCCGTCAGAGTGTCGTCTGGCTGGATAACTCCGTTGAAGAAAAGTTTAGGCCAATCTCCCGAAAACGAAAAGAAGGTGGCCGTTCCGGCGACGTACCGACGAAGGAGAATCGTTCCGGCGACGAGCTGGAAGGCGAAACAAGGTCTCGCGTTCCCGTCGAAGGAAAGGCTCATGAAAATGATTTTATTAAAATCAATGCCCGTAAAGAGATCGCTGGGGACGGGAAACGAGCTCTCTGCATCGATCCCATAGGCGAAGCTGTCGCCCTCTGGTTTAACGAACCAGCGTTTACTATAAGGGCTGTCTTGGGTGACGCCCTCCTCATCCGGTCCGCTGCAAAAATCGTAAGTGGGGCAGATGTCCCAATTTTCGAGTTCACCCACGTAAGGGGTTTTGTCTTCGGCCACCGCTTCCGCCGGCATGAGCCCATACTGGGCACTCCCTGAAACAGCATAGGGGTTTTTGAGCGAGCCGAAACTCGGCGTGTCCGGCAGTGGATCGAGTTTATAACAAGTGATGCAGGCGAGCGGGTCCAGGCGGTAGGAAATCTCATTCCCTTCCACCGAATTCTCGATGCACTCGTCAAAGGGACGTTCGATCTTGCGAAGCGCCACCCGTAAGGCTCGCCCGAATACACTGCTCTCGGGCTCGCCCTCAAAGGAAAGGGTCTCGGGCGTGGCAGAACTAGGAGCGCCCTCAGAAACGACCGTCGTGCCACAGATAAGCGGCTTGAGGTGGTAACTGATTTCGTTACCGCTGACGCTATTTTCGAGACAGTCCCCGAAACTACGTTCGATCCGCAAATTGTTCTTCATCGAGCATTGAGGCTAGTACAACGACGCGGTGGATCTTCGCCTTCCCCTGCAAAACAACCCGGACTTGAAATTCAAACCCGACATGGAGCGCCCTCTCCGTGATTTCATTCTCCCCGTCTGGGATGGAAAAGGTTTTGATCTGAGGCCGCTCCTGAACCAGAAGGTTTTTCCACGCGTGGGGCTCGGTCGTGGAAGCATCCTCCATCTTGGCACAAATCTGAGTCTCGTCCCACTGGGTCCATTTCTGATAGTTGTCCGCCCTCCAATAAACCGTTAACGCCGCCCGACCGCTCAGGCCGCTAATATAGACGTCGCACCGCTCCAGGCGCTTGCGCCTTTTTGGGTCGCCCCAATTGCGCCGCGGATACTCAATGACCATCGGGACCGCCGAAAGGACTTCTACTTGCTCATCGTCCACACAGGTGAAATAGGAATCGGTCGTGTCGCTATCCTCGATCTCCCAAAGGCGGTTATTTTCGTCGTCATCAGTCGTGATCGCAAAGGCCCGTCTCATTCCCCGGAATTCTCCGGCCACGAGCCGAACAAAATTAAGCCCGTTCCATTGACCATCGAAAGCGGGCGGTGCCTTCGCCCGCATACTGGAGAGCGGCGCATAATCGATCGAGATCAGGTTCTTGTATGAAGTGGACCCATAGATATTGATAAAGGGAGAGGCCGTCATAAGGAGCCGATTTCCGAACTGGATCGCGGAGCATTCGGTCAATCGGTGGACACTTTCAAAATCAGTGATCCGCGAAACCTCGCGAGAGAGGGGTGTATTCCCCGGGCCACTCACTTCTTCAACCGCGGAGGAGCGAAGCGAGCGGATGGCGCCACTCCCATCACGCCAGTAAATATCCTGATTTACTTGGGTGAGAGAAAAGTGACTGATGGCGCCCGTGTTTAATAGAACCGGCTGAATAAAACCCGGGAAGGTGGGCCAGAGATCCCGCGAGGCAATATCCGCGCGAATTCCTTGGGTGCTCTCGTTTCCGAAAATCATCAAGCTCCCATAGCCGGCCGCGCCGGAGGCTGGGACAAAGGACATTCCGGAAAGCTTGAATGGAAAGTAGAACGCTCCGCCGCCAAGGAAGTAGGTTCCCTCCGTAAATTTCAGTTCGGATTGAAAGGTGCGGGTGACAATGTCACCGGCGACCACGTCGTTATCGTCAATCGCAACCCAGAGGCGCCCGTTCCCATAAGCCATCTGGCGCCCCATCGGGACCTCCTTATTCGCCACGTCGGAGCGGCGCCCAGTCGATCCGTCATAAATAATTGGATACGATTGGCCGTCCTGGATGACGAGCGAGCCGACCGTTTCCACCATCCAATTCACGCGAATAACCGGGGAATTATACCAGTCCAGGAGGATCGCCTCCGAGGAGAAGGTTTGGTTTTGGATGCGAATTCGGTAGGGCTTCCCGGCGACCATCACGACAATCATACCCTTTTGCACCGAGAAGTAACTCGCCCCCTGAATCAGACCCTTGGGCAGAATCAAGCGCTGGCGCAAAACGGGGCGGGTCGACGGCTTCCCTCCGCGAATGCGGCCGTTTATCATCCATGGCAGTTGGTTATCCGGAATGAGTTCGGGCTCGTAGGCCGACGAAACGCCGAGTTCGCACGTCTCGAAAATCTGAGGAATCCATCCGGGTTGCATAGTGGTTAGTTAAAGAGCCGCATTTTCCAGTTGGCTGGGACGAAGTCCGCCATCGCCGTCCCAAGGTTAAAGAGAGTCACCCGCACAGAGTCTGCCGCGACGACCCGAATGTCTGACGAAATCCCTTCATAGAAAGCGAGGGGCGGCCCGAGGACGCATTGATCCCCAAGGGCGGCGCCTGGCACGGCAAAGTCGTCATAGAACCCATAACCAGGCGCCACCGTCCCCGGACCCCAGCCAAAAACCGCGTACAGCTCTTTGCGGTCATCGAACCGCGTATCGGTATTTCCGCCCAGTCCGAAAAGTTCATTCACGTAGTTGCTCGTCCCCGTGTCGCTTACGGCCCGGGTTCCCATGATACCCGCAAACGTAATGTCGTGTATCCGAGAGTCTGTTACGCTGGTGCCAACGAAGATCGCCTCCTCTTGGCAGTTGGAAATATAAAGGTCATGGAAGGCGGCATTTAAACCCTCCTCTAGGGAGACACCCCGAAACCAGGCCTCGCCCGAGCCCAAAACTTCGGAGTCTGACAAGTCGAGGTTGTCCCCGTAGGCATGGATAGCGATTGCGCTCGTTCCTGCGCTAATAAAGTGGGCGCTAGAAACATTCGCCCCACTGAGAGGAGACGAGGCTCGCCCAAGGACGAGCCCCGCCTCCACGCAGGTTATAGCGACCGAATTAACCCGAGCTTTCCCCGAGAGGAAACTTAAAGCCGTCCCGACTTGTTCGGCGGCGAAATCTTCGGCGCCATTCCACCCGTCCGAACTCGGCTCGAAAGTAAAGCCGTTCCCGCCCTCAAAAATGAGCGTCGTGACCCCCATGCCGTCACCCTTCACCAAAGCAAACCCGGTGATTCGATCCGGCGCAGTCGAGCACACGTATCGCCCAGATGGAAAATAGAGCATGCCCACGCCGGCCTCGTTGAGGTCGAAGATCGCCGCATTGATCGCCTGCAAGTCGTCCGTCCCCTGCCCCGTCGCTCCATAGAGCTTCACGTTGAAAACGAACCGCGCCCAGACGTTCTCGAATTCGCCTGACGGGTTGGCTGGGGGCCGGCGGCGCACTGCGATAGCAGGCTGGTCACCGTCTTTAATCTTCGTTCCGCCGGCCCCTGGGCCTGTGGCGACCGTCGTTGAAACGAATCGTTGTCCGTTCCAAAAAACAAAACCTGGAGACACCCCGTCCCAACTCACTTGGGATAGGTCGACTAGAGGCCCGTTCGTCCCTACCCAGGACGGTTTACCGGAGATCCCACTCCACGGCGCTTGCGCGGCCCAGTCGGCTAAGGGGATGCGGTTCATCGCACATAGATCATGTCACCCATTGAAGCCCCTGAATCAAAGGTGATCGCTGGCGCCTTGGCCTTGCCGCGGTAGCTGAGAGCCTCTTTGCGAAGGATGTCCACGGCCGCCCCCTTATATTGGCCGTAACCCTCGATGTCGGAAACCTCCCGCTTCTGGATGGCCATAATCATCGCCATCATGGCCGGAAGGTTCGAAATAATGAGAAGGTCGTTATCGTTTTCCACCGGTACGAACCGGCGGCGACCGCGGACTAGAACCTGCATGTTTTGAAAGTTCTGGTAGCAAGGAGGACAGACGGAGCGGCCGAGCCACTCACCCTTGAGGGCCGGAATAAAGTAAGCGTGGTAACTGGGCGTCGTTTCCTGGGGCGCGTAGCTAGCCAGGAGCACGTCCTGAGAGGGAAGGCCGTTCGTGGCCCAGAGTTCAACGTAGCCATTTGTTTCCGGTTTAACGACACTGGTGATTTCGCTCCACTGCGCGGTGCCGTAAAATTGGGTCGAGAGGTCGAGTTGCTCGCCGTCGATATAGCTCGTCCCATAAAAGGAGCGCACCTCTCGGCGGCTATTGTAGAGAAACCCCTGAACGAGCATTGTCGGCGTGACGCCGTCCACCTCTTCGTTGAGTTCGCATTTTGTGTAGAGCGAATACGGGCCGCCCGTACCCGGGAAAGCCACTTGGAGCGGCGTCTCGTCTCGATCGATCACCGTGTCTATCCAGTTGCAGCCGGCCTGAGGTCCGGGTCCATACTCCACAAACTCATACCAGGGCGAGCGCATCGAGTAAGGGACGTTGTTGATGGCAACGCCCGTAATCCGGTCCAGAAACGAGGGCAAAATGATGTCGCCAGTGTTCGACTGGAAAAGGTAGCGATCGACGACGCCGGGCCAGTCGCCCTCGTTCATGATCTCCTCGGTTGCGTCGTTGATCCGGTCCACAATGCGTGGATCATTCATCTTAAAGCCGCTCGTCCCGGCAATGCGGGCGAGTTTGACGCGAGCTTGTCCTAGGGTGCGGCGAATCATAGGCGTTCAATCCCGAGAGTTTGCATCACTTCAAAGTGCGTTTGGGTGGGCGCCCCCGCCTTGGAGATATAATGCTTTAGAGCCTTTTCGACGGCCGCCTTGGCTTTATCGCTCACGTCGATTTCATGGACTTCCTTCAAGAGGGCATCGAATTGTTCGGCGTTGGCCGTCTGCGGAAGATATTTCTCTTTTGGCCATTCGGAGAGGGCTTTGCCTGCATCATAGAAGTCACCGAAATCCTTTGCCCAACCTTCCTGCCCGAGAAGCGAGCGAAGCACGTTGACCTGAGGTTGGCTAAATTTCGTGAGGGCCATGAGCTTTTTAAAGGGTATACCCTTATCGCCTGCAATTCTATACCGGCCCCGTGTCGGCGTTGTCGATCAGGGTCGCCAGGGCAAGAAGCTGCGTTTTCACCGTGGCCGGAATAACCGCGGCAAGGAAGGTCGTTGCGCCCACGTAAACGGGAGGGGTCGCGTCGACGCCGGCCTGCTGCGCGACGGACCATCGGTGCGCGATGACGGAGGAGACCGCGCCATTCGCATCATAAAGGACCTCAATTCGCATCGATCGACGAATGCGAATCACGGAGATGGGTGTCGGGTCTAGGATTGTTGCCATGGCGACTTCAGGTTGAGCAAAGCAGTTTGTACGCAGTGCCGTTAATTTCGATTTGCTGGTAGCCTGTTGCTGCGGGCGCGCCGCCAACATAGGAGCCAAATTTCACAGGAACAGCAGTGCCCCCCGATGGGTTGCCAGTGGTGAGTGATGCCCTAATAGTGAGAGCACTCGTCGAAGCCGCCACGCTGAGGGCGCTCACCCCATTCGCTCGGTCGAAAAGCTCGAACGCATCGCTACCCAATGAAATCCCAGTACCGAGATTCCATTTTGAAGAAGCTCCGCGAGCCCAGGTGACGTTCATCCCTGTGTTAGCGGTGCCGGTCGACGCATTGAGATAGAGGCCGCCACCGCCAGCCGGCACCTGTACTTGGACACCGGCCAGGGCGCCGCTCGCGATCAACAGACTCGGCAAAGTGATGTTGCCTACAAATGCCGCAAGGCCCGATACCGGCGTGAAGGATAAAACGCTTAGCGAGTTCGCGCGGTCGTAGAGTTCGAACGCATCCGAGCCGATCGAAATTCCGGTGCCGATACTCCATTTATTCGAGGCCCCCCTCTGGAAAATGATACTTCCGCCCGTGTTTGCTGTTCCTGTGCTCGCGTTGAGAGTAAGCATCGTGCCGCCGGCCGGAATGGAAAACAGGCCGGCGCCCGCAACCGCCAAGGGAATCGAGGCATCTGCCGCCTGCCCAAGCCCAAGCCGCGTCCACTGGGGCGTGGCCGTAGTGCGAATATCCTGAATCGTATTGAGCGAACCACTACCGAGCGAAAGGGACGTGCCTGCCGTGATCTCCTCGACCGCGCCCGAGCCGGCCGTCGTCCGCCCGAGAATGCGAGATGTATTCATCGTGAACCCCGTCACAGCCGGCGAAGCAGAGGAGGTCACGTTGCCGCTCGCGTCGTTCACGAGGAAGCCCGCCGTGGTATAAGTGGGGAGCTGGAAGAGCCCGTTTCGAAGCGTGAGCCACGTGGCGATTGTCGTTGACCCGTTCGAAACGCCGGAGAACTGCCAGTAAACCCCGTTGTTCGTTCCGCTCCAATTGCCATCGGCAAACACCCGGAAAACAAAGTTGTTAATATGATTCGTTCCATCATATCCAACCGCCCCGACGCGTATAAATGGCGCCCCGTCTGTGGTCACGGAGAGCGAGCTGCGCGTCCCTCCGATCCATCGCCCGAAAAGTGAAAGACCCGGTTGGGCATTTCCGATATTAATGCCCTCGACGCCGGACGCGCCGCCAAGAATGAGCCCCGTACGAGCTGGAAGAAACGGAGCGGGAAGGGCGCCACTTGCGGGGCTTTTATCTAACGTCACCCAATTATTCGTTTTATCGAAAGTGAAGTTTGCGACCGCGCCGAAAGCTCCGATGTCATTGAATTGAACTTGGGTATTACTTCCTCCTGGAGTCGTGAGGGCCGTGTAGCTAAACCCGCCGCTCCCGTCATTCGTGAGCGCCCCGGCGGCATTCGCTAAGGCTGAGATAGCAGTAAGTTTCGCGTTGAGCGGCTGATAGACCGTTGAGAGATCCGGAATATCTGCTGCCACCAAAGCGCGAAAAGTAGGAGCCGCCACGCCGCCACTGCCTGGGCCAGCGAAGACGAGATTGGCCGCCTGGGTGGCGAGAGTGACAGCCAGGGTGCCGGAAGTTGTGACAGGCGAACCCGCCACGCTCAGAAACGACGGAACGCTCAGCCCGACACTCGTGACTGTGCCCGTCGCGGCGGCAACCCAGGAATAAACGCCGCTGCCGTCGTTTGTCAGGACCCCAGCCCCATCGGCCAGGGCAGCAAAAGCCGTGAGCTTAGACGAGAGCGGCTGATAGACTCCGGACAAATCCGGGATGTCCGCGGCGACCAGCGCACGAAATGCAGGATCTGCCGGGGCGCCCGAAGTAGGCCCAGCCCAGACGAGGTTCGCCGCTTGCGCCACAAGCGCCAACGCCAAGACCCCGGCCGTCGTGACAGGGCTTCCCGTGACGGCCAAGATGGAGCTTGGGGCGGTGAGCCCCACGCTCGTCACTCCACTAGTCCCACCTAATTTAAAGAGAGGCATTTAGAAAAAGCCCCACATTCTCCAAAGAATGTGGGGCCATCAATGAGCAGCAGCAGGGCGAACTTAATCCAACGCGAGAGTGACGATCGAGAAGCCGTTGTCCGGGAAAATGGGCTTGGCTGCGACCTGGATGTCGAAGCGGAAGAAGCCCATGTTACCGAGCTTATTGTAGCACATATCCGGATTATTGATCCAGCGGACGTCGCCCGCGTAGGTGACCGGGTCAAAACGCGCCTTCCCGAAGGAGGTTGGCGAAGTCGGACGGACCCGCACTTCGTAAATGTTGCGCGCGGTGACAGACACCAGTTCGTAAACCGCCGCACCACCCGGGGAAGCCGTCGTCCGATAGGCGGGATTTGGAATCGCCTTGCGGCCCTTAGTCGCGTCCGTGTTGAGGAAGGGCGGAATCCAACGTTGCGAGGCGTCATACCGATATGGATACAGTTCCACGTTGGGAATGTAGCCGTAGACGGCCATATTGATGCCGCGAGGCGTGAAGTTCTCGAAGGCGTCGCCCCAGTTGACTGTATCGCGCACACCCTGGTCAACCTGCCACAATTTGCGCTTGTAGCCGGGACCCACGTTGAGGGCGTAAGCGGGCATGCCGCCAGCTTGACCCACGGCGTATTCGACGCCGCCGACCCGCGCGAGGCGATCGTAAAGAGGATCGAGGTGATCCCAGTCGAGCTGAACCGTGGGCAGCGCGTTGCCGGCAAAGGGATCATAGCCGGCGTTGACGTCCTCATCGAACGTGCCGCCCGCCTGAGTCGACAGCTTCGTGTCGATCATGCCGATATTTTGCGCCATGTACCACGAGGCCCACCAGCGGGTGGTGAACTCCGAAAGGCCGCGCTGTTTATTGGCAATCTGTTGCTCGGCTTGGTAGCTAAACTGGAGATCTGTCAAACAGATGACCTCGGACTCAAAGGCCTTCGTCATAAGGCTGTAGTCGCGGGTCGTGTATCCAGACTTAACTACAGTGGCGTCAACCAAGCAGGCGTTGCCGGTGCCGCTGGAGAGAGTGATCGAGCCCATGGCCGTGCCAATGGGTTCCTCGACGGGCATTTCGTAAGTGGTGGAAATCACCGTGGGCGTTTGGCCCTCGGAGAGATCGTATTCCAAGCGCGGAAACATCGACGTGTAGATGTTCTCTTGCCAAAACTTGGCGTACATCTGCTTGTCGAACTGATTCTTGGTCTTAACCATCAAGGAGTTAAGATCCTGGAGTGAAGGGCAATATGCCATGACGGGGAAAGCTAACGCAGTGAAAGATTGCTAACGTGGAATCCGACTGAGTTGGCGCTAGGCGCTCTTCCTCGGTCACAAGGGTGCTACCCCTGCCATGATGCGTTTTCGGGCGGCTAATTCCGTTTGAGCCGCCCAACCCAATGGTATACCCTTTGCGTTAGTGCAACAAAAAAGCGGCTCCCCGTAAGGGGAGCCGCTTCCTCATGAAATAAAGCAGAACTAAGCCTGACGATAGAGCCTCTTTACCTGGTCCCTGATTGGCAAGTCTTCTTCCTCGACCTGCTTCGCCTGGGAGCCGCCCGCAAAATCGGTGCCGGGTTTGTGAGCGGCGAGCTCCTGGAGTTTTGCGATCACCGCCTTGTATTCTCCCTGGAGCTTGCGGTAGTCGCTCTGCATTCGCGGGAAGGCGTGACCGACGACGAAATCGTAATTGGCCGCTTTAATGGCGACGTCCGCGGCTTGATTTTCGTCGCCTAGAGCGAAGGCGTATTTCTCCGCCGTACCCCGAATTCCATCGATCCCTTCATTAAGGGCGTTGATTTGCGCGGCTTCCTCAGGGGTAGACCCTTCGGGGGGTGCCAGTTTTTGCGCGAAGGTCGCTAAGGAAGTGGTTTTCCACTTCCCCTCGAACGCGGTCCGCTGTTTGGCCTGGTTACGCTGCGCCAAGGTTGCGAGCGCCTCCTTGTGCGTTCCGAGGGCGGCCTGCTCGGCGGCGGAAAGCTTTTGATATTCCCGCAGCTGCATCCGGAATTCGCCTTTATCGAAGTCGTTCATTTTCTCCATCACCTGGGAGAGCTCCTTCGCCTGTTCGGCGCGGGGCAAACTCAAGATCCGCTGGAGGTCGAAGCCCTCGACGCCATTGTCCGCGAGAATGGTTTTGATTTCGGAATTTAGCCTTTGCTTCGGTTCGACGAACTGCTTTTGAAATTCGGGGTGATTCTGGTAATCGAGGAGCGCCACCTTTTCCGAAAACGCTTTGTGCTCTGCGCGAAGTTTTTCAATTTCGGCGGTGTCGGGGGCCACCTGATGGTAGGTCGCGAGCTCTTGCTCCATCTTTTTTAGGCGCTCGTCCTTGGCGGCGAGATCCTGTTGAAGGCGTTTGCGGCTCTCGTTTGCGGCCTTCCAGTTTTCCGAAGTCCATTTTGTTTCCGGGAGATCCTCGGGCACCGCGGGCTTTGTCTCGGGAGCTTTTTCGCCTTCCGGGGCATCGAAGATACTTGTGCGTTTTTGCTCGGTTTTCGCCTCGGGCTTAACTTCCGGTTTAACCTCCGGCTTTACCTCGGCCTTCTTCTCTGGCGGCTTTTGCTCGGACTTGGGCGCCTCTTTTTTCGGTTCGCGCTTCGGTGCTGCCGGTTTCGGGTCGACTTTAAAGACGCTCGAAATCGCGTCACTCATCGACATCTCGGAAAGGTCGGGCTCGCCGCCACCTTGACTCTGTGCCGGTGGCTCCGCGAGGCTTGCGCCACCGCCTCCGCCAGTTTCACCTTCGGGACTATATAGGAATGTTTTCATGAGTTTTCAGTTGGGTAAGTTTCTTTGAGTGGCACAAAGGTGCGCGGCAATGTCTCTTCGGCCTGGGCAAAGATCGCTGCCTCTAACATTTCCCAGCCCTGGAGCTGGTGGAGCCGATTATTCGCGATCAGTTGGCTATGCTCCGTTGGCGCCATTCCCGTGCCCGCCGGATTGACGCCGGGCTTTCTGGCGTGGGCATTTCGTATTACCTTTTGGAATACAGGGTCACTGATCATCCCTCGCAATTTCTCCCGCTCATCATGATCAAGTGGGGTGTAGGTATAGACTGGAAATGGCAAAGGCCTTTGGTAGGCCGGCGGTTTCGGAGGCGGAGTCTTCTTTTTTGTCATAGGGCTAAACGCCCGCCGGCTGCGCTGCCTGTTGCGCCGCGGGATTCTGGTAAGGAAGGATGTTCGGCGGTCCGCCCATGGCGCCATTTTGCTGCTGAGCCTGTTGCTCCTTTTGGAGCTTGGTTAAAATTCCGGTGACCATGGATTTCACCTGGCTAAACCGAGGCCAGAGCTGCTGATAGGCGGCCTTCTGGGTTTCGTCACTCGCGAGGAACTGCAAGTGCTTCCCCGTGTGCTCCATCGTAATGACCATGGCCGGCACCTTCTCCTTGTCCACCTGCCCCCCGTTTTGCTTGTACTGCTGGAGGATCGCCTCCAGGGGCTTAAGGTGCTCGTCAATGTGCTCGGCGTGCGCGTCGGATGGATCAACCGGCAGCGGCATGCCCTGACTAAAGTCGCCGTTCTCCATCATCGCCTGCCGGCGCTGCATCGGCTTACTGTCCTGGCCCTCGGGCAGAAGAGCCTTGTCGACCGCATTGGCGCCAAATTCGTTGGCGATAAATTGTTCGTCGAACCAACGGGTGTTCCAACCCGGACGCCCGGTCATCGGCATGACCTGCTGGAACTTCATGGCGCGCGCGGCCGGGTTACTCATCCCGGCGGAAGTCCCAGTCCGAACGACAATGTCGCCATTGTATATAATCTCCTCGGGAACACCTCGGGCGATCAGGCGGCGGACAAATTTCTTCGCATCCTCGTTTCGGTTCCCCTTTCGGCGAAGGCGCGCAAAACACTGGGCGAAGATATTCTCCCCCACTTGGCTTAGGTATATCGCCATTGAACTCTCGGTCACGTCGCCCTGCATGGCGGAAAGGATCTTCGCTTGGGTGGCCGTATCCGTTTCCTGGATCTGTTGTTGCTGCTCGCGGTAAAGGGCGTTATTTCCCGCCTGGTTTTGCTCCAGCATTTCGATAATCGAAAGGCCCTGGCTAAACTGGGGATAGGTCTGCATCTGTTGCAGTCCTTGAGGAAACACATTGACCGGCCCGTAATTCTCGATTGGGGGCGCCTCGTCCGGCATATCCGGGGTGCGTGTGAAGTTCATTGACATGGCCATCGAGGCGCCATCGCAAACCCGCGACTTCATCCGGTTAACGAGAACCGAGAAATGATAATTCTTAATCCCAAAGCCCTTGATCGAATGGACCATCGCGTCCGTGCCGGTATCATACCAAACCACGCCGAGGAACTCTTTAAAGTTATCGGCGTATTTCTCTTTTCGATACAAAAACTCATTGCCCGTGCCGGTGACGGTAAAAACGTAGCAACCAATCTTCCCATTAAATTGCTTCACATAGAGGTAAACCACCTCCAGGGGCTGGAATTTGCTCGAAACAGAAATATCATTATTAACGAGCATGTCCTGATACTTCGTGAAGTCGCGCCCGTCCCAGGAGGTTCCATCCTTGCCGTAAACCAAAGCGGCCTTCACCGCCTGCGGATTCCAGCCGAGATACTCGGCATTTTGTTGGTCTTTTGGGGTCCTAATCTTACTGTAAAGTTCCGCTCCGCTCATGTCGCGCACCACTGCCACGCACTCCCATTTGTCTTGGTCCATGTGACAGTTTTTCGGGAAGTAGACCCGCTGCACATTGATCGCCTCAAACCGGGGATTGTCGGGGTCGGGCCACGCCACCATCCCCGGACCAAAGTCGACGAAGTTCTTGGCGAACCTCATATAATTGACGAAGTAGCTCTGGCCATAGTCCGCGATCCATTGGTCAAAGCACTCCGCCATACTCACCTCCCAGCGCGAAGAGTCGGGGGCGCGGGAATCGATCGCAAAACTGGCGGCGTGGGGCGCCCCGTGGACGGCCCGCCAATAAGGCAAAAGGGTTCGATCGCGGGAGGCCTGGGCGTCTCCAAAATTGACGTTGGTTTGCCAGCTATTCCCCTGTTTTTCCCAGTCGTGCTGACTAAAGGGGCGGCCGCCCTCCAACTGATTCCGGGTCTGGACAAAGGTGGCAGCCCGCTGGGAATTGTAGTAAACGAAGGTCTCGTAAAGAGAGCGGGCGGACTCGACGTCTTTAATTCGCCGCTCCGCCGCGACGTCGTCGAATTTCTGGGAGTCGATTAGGGTGTCCATATTACCAGGGTATACCCTTTGAACCCTACAAGGGTATATCGCAAACCTTTATCGAACCCTGCGCGCCACGAAGAGAATCGTGTAGTCCTCCGGTGTTACATTCGTGAATTCATCCTTGAGGATTTCGTAGTGCCCGAAGTATTCGCCAAAGACCTTGGAGAGTTCGCCGACGTAGGCCTCATGCCGGTGCTCGCAGTTGGGCGGCTGCCCCTTCTGGATCGCGGCCGTCCACCGCTCTTTGTCGGGGACGAGGATAATCATGTGACCGCCGACTTTTAAGACTCGGTCCCATTCTTTGAGCACGGGGAGCCAGTCGAAGACGTCCTCCAAAAAATGGGAGGAGTAGAGGAAATCGAGTGAGCGGGACTCAAAGGGAAGTTTGTCGGCAAATCCTCGCAATTGGAGCGGCCCCTTTGGCGGCCGGCCGTTGGAATAGTGGTTAAACTCCTTTTCCGGAAGGTCGTAACTGATCGCCCAGGGCACGACCGCGACACCTTGAGACGCCACGTCCACGCCGACGCCTGTGCAATAGGGCGCAGTCGCCCAGCGGTAGCGCTCCGTCTCCGAGTCGCAGGCGGCAAAACCTTTAGGCGTGGGCTTATAGAATTCCTTGTAGCTCATGAAAAGTAGAGTTCGGGGGTGGCGCAAAGCATCATGGTTCCAAGTGTCGCCAGAGGGATGAGGTTCGCTGCCTCGATCGCCGGGAGGACCCCCGGCCCCCAGTGGGGATAGAAATCATCGAAGAGAAAAAAGGGGACCTTAAGCCTCGTCCCTAGGGCGATGTCGGCGGTGACGCCGTCCAAGTTGTGGTTCCCGTCCACAAACATGAGATCGAAGCGCCGACCCTTTAAATGCAGATAGATGAGCTCCGGATCTTTGATCGAATCAGCCAGGATGAATTCGAAGGCGTCTTTGTGCGTGCCGCGGATGATGGCGGCGGCCTCTTTGGTTTGCTGGCGCTGGGAGTTGTCGATCGAGGTCACCGTGTCCGCACCCAGCCCCAGAAAAATCCGCGCACTGTGGCCTAGGCAAAACCCCACTTCTAGGACATTAAAGAAACTGTCGCGGCCCACGATATTAAGCGCGGCCCGAAATTGCCGGACGGAATGCGCCCCAGAGTGAAACGGCGTCGTGTCGAGTCGCTTGGGCAAATCGCGCGTCCACTTTTCAAAGAACGCGGTATCGGCGTGCGTCCGCATGAGAATCCGGTCCATCATCCATTTGTCAGGCATCATGGCTCGTATCCTCTCTGCTTAAGCCAGGGTCGAACAATCTCCGGATGCTGTCCAACAAAGTCGCGCAAGGGTTCCCCGTCGAAAAAATCGTAGTCGTCCCAACGGTTGTGCTTTTCGTGCGCAGCCTGGATTCGCGGGTCCACACCTCCAAAAAAGCAGTTCTGAACCACTGTACTTTTTGCGACAAAGGCAGAGGGGAGCCGGATCATCCCGTAGTGGTAAATGTGAAGCCCCGAATAAACTTCGGCTCGGTCGCGAATATTGGGGTGCTCCGCCGGGTTCGGTTCGTCAGAGGGTAAATAGAGATTGCAGGGGCCGAGGCGCGCGACCATTTCCCCGCAGCATTTATTCCACGGGACCAAATGGCGGGGGTCTCGCCAAAACGTGTAGCGTCGAAAGAGCCCCGGCGTTTCGTCCTGCATCGCGAGTTTGATCGAGGAGTAGCTCTCCGGTCCAATCACTTCGTCGGCGTCTAGTTGGAGGAACCAGTCGCCCGGATCCAGGCGTCGCCGCGCGTAATTAAGCGCCTTCACCCACCACCGGGGATCATTGTGCGGCTTTTCCCAGGGTTGCCGAAGTAGCCTCACCTTGCGCTCTAACCCAAGCTTTTCCTGGAGGTCCTCCCATGAGCCGTCGTCTGACTCCATGTCACTCACAACAACAGAATCGCAAACAGGCATGAGGGAACGCGCCGCCTCGACCGTCATATAGTCAAGGGAACGGTGATTGCGGGAGACAACTAGGCCGATGAGGTTCATCTGGCGACCGCCACCTCTAGAAGATTGTCCACGACCGAGGTCACGTAGTCACTTTTGATCGAGCGCATGGCTTCGCCGGTCGTCGGAATGGAAACCTGCGCGGCGGTGAAGTGACGCGCGCCCGACTCCGCAATCCGCGGGTCACCCTGCACCGAGGCCTTCGGGCTTCCATCTGTCATGATATACTCTGGCAGCGTGCAACCAAAAAGGCCGATGGTGGGCGTCCCCATCGCCTGCGAGACGTGGAGGGGAAAACTGTCCACGCCGATAAAGAGTTGGCACTTGGAGAGGACGGCCGCCAGTTGCAAGGGATCGGTGAGCCCACGCAAATCCCGGTCGTTAATAAGGGGCGAGAGTTCGGGGTGACCCACAAGGACCACCTTCATGTCGTGTTCTTTGCGAACGTGGCTAATGACATCGTTCCAGCGCTCGTTCGGCCAATTTTTCCCCGGCCAGGTCGTGGGGCCGGCGTGGATCGCGCACCAGTCCCCTTTTTTAAGGAGCGAAGTGGCGTATTTAAAATGAAGTTCGTTCGGATAAAGTTTGGTCACGAACTTGTCCAAGGTGATGTCCGCGGCGGCGGCGTAGGCGCTCACAATATGGGTCCGGATTTTACTCTCGTAACTCATATCGAGGTTGATGACGCGGGCCTCGTGGTTGCGATCGATTTTGGCCGCGGCGTGTTTCACGTGCGGATTGCCCTGAAAGGTTTCCGGGAAGGCCGTTTCAACATAAATCGGCGAGAGCGGATTCTCTTTTGCCAATTGCTCCAAGATCGCCGTCACCAGGACGACGTCGCCCCGCGCCGCCCAGCGCCGAACGACAATCGGAAAGTCAAATTTCCGAATCCGCAAATAGTGGTTCCACTTCTTGCGCAAAACGGCGTGGTTCTTCGCCTGGATTTGGTTGATATTCGGGACGTGGGCCGAAGTGGCCGCGCGTTGATGGCGAAGGGGCAAATCCACTTTGTGGAGGGTGTAACCTAGTTTGCGGAGCCGAAGCGAGAGGTCGGAGTCTTCTCCGTATGCAAATTCCAGATACGTTGAAAACAGGCCCTCGCGCTTCACGATCTCGGTTTTGCACATGAGGCAGGAGCCCTCCAGATATTCGAAGTTCCCACCCTGCCGACCGTGAAAATCGTTCGTCAACATTTGACAGCCCCCGGAGAGCCCGGCCAGAGCGGCTTTAGGAAACTCTCGGAAGGGTTTCTCCATCGCCTCCAGCCAACCCGGCGGTACTTGCGTGTCGTCGTTAAGCATGACGAAAAACTCGCTATCGGTGAGTGCTAAGGCGCGCCGGTTTGGTTCAATGAAACCTTCGTTCTTTGGGTTGTGAATTACCGTCACTCGCCCCGGATGCTCCGCGGCCACTTGCTCAAAGAAGACTCCCACGTCGTGGGGTGAACCATTGTCCGTTAGGATTAAATGCGTGTCGGCTGACGAATTCTCCAGGACGGAGCGAATGCAGCCGCGCGCCAGCGAGAGCGCCTTAAAGCAGAGGATGGAGACGGTGAATTTCATAGGGTGGCGAGCATGCGTTCCAAATTGGCCACGATCCGCTCGGGCTGAATCCTGGCCATGGGTTCGCAGCGCTGGCTTTTGTTACAAGGGCCATTAAAGGGGAAATGGGGTGCCAAATGGTTTCCGTGGTAAAAGCAGGGCGCCAGGTCGCAACCGCCGTGCCCCTGGATCGCTTGCACGGTGGGAGCGTAGGCCGTCCGCAGGCCCCAAGGAAAAGCGCCATAGAGGCCTAAGGCCGGCATGCCCAGAGCCCCCGCAACGTGGATCATGACCGAGTCGGGACCCAGGACGACGTCGCAAGCGGTCATGGCGGCAACCGACTGCCGAAACGAGAGATTCTCGATCATCAAGTTTCGCACAAGTGGCGTCGAGCGCGTCTTCACCTTATAGGGCGTCCCTAAGAGGAAGACTTCACGGCCCTTTTGTGCGAGGCGGATAATCACCTCGGTCATCAGGTTCCCGGGATAGGTGCGGGCTCTGCCGCTGGCCTCTACCTGAATGGCGATCCGCCGGGAATGGGTGCGCGGGAATTTGTCCAAAGCCCACAGTTTTTCCTCCTCGGTTAATTCGTAGCGCATCGCCTTCTGGTCCAGGTGGGTTAATCCAATGCGCTTTGCCACGACGTCGACTGCGTGAAGTTTTTCCGCCTCGGGGTTACCCTCGATCACGTTCTCCAAAAAGATCCAGGCGTGATACTCCTCGGCGTCGTCCAAAGAAATCGGATACGAGACAACCTTATCCACCTCGGGATTAGCGAAGAGGATGTCCTGAAACATTGAATACACACAAACGTGAACTTCTGCGGTGGGCCAGCGGCGCTTTAGTTCGTGAATCGCGGGCGTGCAAAAAAGAAGGTCCCCAAAACCTCCCGGGCGAATGATGAGAATCTTTCTCCCATTCCAATCTTCGTTTTCGTCGAACGGCCGCGGGTTGCCGTCCAAATAATTCATCGTCGTGGCGCCGCGGTGCCCGACCTGGATATAGGTGGCCCCCGCCATGTCCTCCACCAAATAGCGTCCCGCCGGCCAGCCGCCCCTGGCGCCAAGATCAATTCCCTCCTTACTGGTTAGGATATGCACGGGCTTAAAAGGGCAAATAATTCTGGCTCTCTTTATTGTTCCAGCACCAAGCCGGATAAACGAGTTCCCGGCCGGCGTCGGCGGCATCAATCACGTCTCGCGGCATGTTCACTTTTGCTTTCAGGCCACAGCCGCAGGCCGCACAAATTTCGAGCCCACCTATTTGGCGCCGCGCGGGGATCGCCGCATTGATCAAATGGTAGAGGGTGGTGCAACCGGCGCAGCCCTCGGCCTTCATATTGAGGGGACACGAGAGGCAAATGTTCGCGCGCCGGGTGAGTTCGGTCTCGGCGACCATTTCGCCGTGGCCCTTCACGAACTCGATAAACCCCTTCGTAAACCCAACCGCCATTTCCGAATCGAGGTTGCGGGTGTAGTCGCGCTTGATCGGCCGCCAGTCCTCGCCCTTGTTGGGCCGGCAGTGCTCCGGGCCAATGCGGTCGCAAATTTGCTCGTGGATGTCGTCCAGGGCTTCGTCGGCGGTCGCGCGCGGGAGTTCCCGGTAGCGGCGATGCTCGGCGATTTCCTCCGCCATCTCCTTTAGGCCCTGTTCGCCTGTGAACCATTTGCGGGTTTCCTTCTGGAAATAGATCCAACCGCCGGGGGGTTGTTGACTGGGGATTTTAAGAAACGCCATGAAGGGTATGGGTCTTTAGCTCCACAATTGCGAGGTAGGTTTTCGCGAGTTCGGGCGTCCAGCGGCGTTTGCCGTTCTCGTAGTCGCAGAGCCCGGAGGGCGCTAATTCCAGGAGTATGGCCATCGAGCGGATGCTCATCCCGCAGGCGACCCGCTGGGCGCGCATCAGGACCCCGAACTCCTTGTGCCATTCGAGCTCCTGGGTTTCGAGGTCCGCTCGCCCCTGGAAATGGCGGTCGATGCGTTCCTGCAAGTTCATTACCAGGTTTCGAGAACGAGCACCGTCATCGTGAGGTCGCGAATTTTCGCCGGCTCAAGGAGGACGTCTTTATTGCTGCGCTTGGAGGCCGCCTTGTCGATCAAGGTCGCGCGAAGGGCGTTGTGCTTAGTGAGGAGCTCCTGAACGGGGATTTCGAAGAAAAGCTCCTGGTCTGTGAGGTCAGTCAATTTCTCATCGGACTTGTAGAGCATCGAGGAGTCGAGCGGAACGCTTTCGTTGGGGTCGACGAGGAAAACGCGGACGAGACGTTTGGTCATATAAATTTCTTTTGGGATAGATTGGGCCTCATCTATCATCAGGCGACGACGTTGACCAACGAGGCCCCGCACCTGGTCCTGGACGTTTCCCGCGGCGGCCTGGTTTTGCGCGATGTCTTGCTGGATTTGCCGACGCCGGAATTCGTCCAAGTCCCGCTCAAGCGGTTTGCGGGTATCGTTACCGTACTTGTTCGCGACCCCGCACGCAGCGACGGACATTGCAGCTATTTCGGCACCCATGTCGCCAATTCACAAGGGTATACCCTTGTGTTCAAGAAAAAACAGAACAGGTCACCAAGACTCGACGTCGATATACTCCCGCTCATAAAGTTTCGCCGCTTTCTGCGCGCGAAGCCTTTGGATGTGCCACTTTTGGCTCACCGGTAACCGCTCGTCCTTCTTTGCCTGGAGGGCGAAATCGAGAACGAGGAGTTCGGAGAACTGGCAATAGGCGTCACCATTGTCGGGCGAGCGGCCGAGGCGCTTCTTGAGTTCGTCCTTCGTCTCCACCTGGGAAAGTTTGCCCTTGGTGAACTGCCTGTTTTCATAGCGGCGCACATGAAGATCATCGACCGTCTTTTTGTTCAGCCGGTCCAGGCCGCCGAGAAGGCCATCATAAGCCAGGTAGGAGGCTCGGAACCAGAGTTCCGAGACGAAATAGCGCACGACGTCGCACGCTTTGTCGACCTGGCCCGCGCGCAAGGGTCGCTCGGTCGCTTCGCCCCCGTAGTTTATCCCCACGACATCCGGCGACCACTCTTTTTGCAGGATGGCGTAGACGCCGCGAGCGTTGCCCGTTTTGTCCTGAATAAAATTACGCGGTGAAACTCCCCACAGAGCGCAGAGGCGCATGACCTCGTGGGCGACTTGATAATCCTCGGGCTCCAGGCCGGCGCCCTGCTTCACCTGAATCCGGACTGACTCACACCCATTGATCGCCATTCGGCCGTCGCGCAGTTTCCCTTTTTCGCCGCGGTGGAGGACGCAATCGTCATAGGAGAAAGCGGGGTCCAAGGCCGCGCAGGGTTCGGGCGCGAAGTCGAACTCCAGGACTTGCCGAGCGCGCTCGATCGCGGCCGAAGGCCAAACTCGCGCCACGATGCCGTCCGGCGGGAAGAAGCCGCGCACGTAGCTCCACCACTCCTTACTCGCTTCGCCAAATTGCTTACGGATGTCCTCGATTTCGGTAGGCCCTAACATATACGGGTATTTCTTTTTCCCGTCGATTAGCCCCACCTTCATGTTGGGATTTTGGAGGCCGTCTAAGTGGATGCAGACTCCGCCCTGTTTGGTTTTCCAGAATAGATCCGTGTCGTGAATCGTCCCCCACCCGCCGACTGGTTCGCACGCCTTTCCGAAATCGGTGTAACGGTCGATCGCGTTCGACATATCGACAATCTTCACGTCCGGGTCGGTCCGCACGTTGGCAAACGTCTCATAGATGACCGGCGGCATGTCGTCGGCTTCGTCCAAAATTAGCCGCCGCCGCGGCGCGTGCTTACCCCTGATTCGGCCCGAGGCGTCCGCGGTGCGACTCGTGGCCATCCCCTCGATAATATATTTATCGAACTCGTGGGTTTTCATTCCTCCAGCGGCCTCGACGTCAAACATGACGTTCATCCGATTGGACGAGGAGTAGACTTTAAGCATGTGCCGCACTTCGGGTGCGATCATCTCGTGAGCCCGCATGAGGTCACCCCACATGCGCAGGCGCAACCCGTCCGCGGTGACCGTCGTGAGTGAGGTCATGGTCGTGAAGGGCTCGGCCAACCAGTCCAGATAGGCGCAGAAGGCGAGATTGTAGGTCTTGCCGGCCGCGCCGTGCCCCATGATGGAAATTCGCGAATACTCGCACCAACATTCCACGATGATTTTAGCCCAGTCGTTCCACTCGAAATGGGGCCACACGATCCGCCAGGCGTTTTTAAAGTGGCGCAGCGCCCCTAAACCTCCGTCTTGTGGCCCACGGTTTTCGCGGTAGCAGGCGAACTCCAAGGGCAAAAGCGAAGTACCTTTTGGCCAGAAGGAGCCGTAAATTAAGTCATGCCCCGGAGGTGGCTTCTTCCAGCCGTCACTCATCGCTTGAATAGGCGCGGTGAGCGCAACCTTCCTCTTTTAGGAGCCAGACTTTTACGTGACCGAATCGAGCGAAATAGTTACCCGCTCCCCACTGAACATTTACGGTGCCCTCTTGGCCCTCGCCGTCTTTACGGGTGGCGAAAATCTGGACCGCATCAAAGTGCTCGATCAGAACCGAGCAGGCTTCCTTTACTTTCGTTAGGTCCGGAGGGTCGTCTTCCACGCCCCCATGCTATAACAATGCCATTCTTATGGCAATCCAAAGGGTATACCCTGGTTCCACGTGGAGCGCTACGCTTGCCTCGGGTCGGGCGGAATGTTCTCTTTGGGCTCTTCGTCCTCGGGATAGAAAAGGACGCGGCCTCGCAGGAGCCCAAGGAGGAGACGAAATTCTTCCTCGCGAAACGTTAATTCCCCGCATTTGGCGCCGTTCATGAAAACCCTCACATGCGCGTGTATTCCGCGCAGACGATAGTACCACTTCATCGCCTGTTTTAAAGGGGGCCTGAGGAGGAACGCAAGGGCGACCAAACCCTACTCCTCAGGCCGAAACCTAACCACCGTATATTTCTTGGGGATATAACGTCACACCCGGTCTAGGGCTTAAGTGGACCCTGGAAGAAAACTTTTTCTGGACAAATGCGAGAAATTGGACACATGTCCGGCATAACGGAAACGCGGAAGCCGCGGCGAGTGCCCTTTCAGCCGGGGCAGATTTTTGTAACACATTTATGGATACATTTAGAGACGAATTTGCGAAGGAGGTCCGCGCCCTGAGCGAGGAAAACCGTCGCCTGCGCAAAGCCCTGGAGTTTTACGCCAAGGCAACGACCAACGACTTTACTTTCGAGCGCGGCAACCTCGCGCGCAAAACTCTCGAAACATGCCCCACCACTCAACAAAAGTCGCAGGCGAACTAATCGCCGCAATCGAGCGAATCGAAAAGGAACTCGATAAAGCATACGACCAAAACGGGGAGTCGGCAAAGGTGACGGTCCGGTTCGTGGACATCGTGACGATTTTGCGGGCGCTTAGCCTTCTAAAAACCATCGAGAATAGTTACAAAAACCAAAACTAAAATGGGGTCGATGGAACCATGTCCGGAGTGCGGCGGAAAACTGGAGGCCACCATGGCGCCTCTCTTTGGCTGGCGGTGCCCAACGTGTCACTACGTTTGGCTCGCAAAACCAAAAGAGGAGCTGAACGCCCAGGAGCTTCGCGCTCTACTGGCCCTCGCAGAGGAGAATATTGAATTCGAGGGCGAACGCGCCGACAAGGCGGAGGCCTATATCAAAAAGTGGCAGCCCACGATTGACGCCTTTATCGCCCAGGGGGTCGATCGCCACGCGGGCAAGTGGGTGAACCACAGAGCGGAAAAAGCGGAGAAAGAAAGCGCGAAATTGGCAGTAGACAAGGCCCGCATGGACTTCCTTTTTAGCGATCAGACCGACGTGATAATTGTCGACTACGGCGTCATCGGACCCGAACCGGCCCTCGTCCTAAGCCGCGAACACCTGGACCGACTTATCGAAAGGGAAAAACCAAACGAGGGACAGGGATGAAAACAACGGACTATCTTACGAAGCGCGAGATT
>Ga0207703_10000308_pt1 | contig 53266 bp, 52 predicted proteins | sample KBSSwiS12_FD_184304 | JGI IMG/M metagenome (GOLD analysis project Ga0207703, IMG submission 184304) | Switchgrass rhizosphere microbial communities from Kellogg Biological Station, Michigan, USA - KBS Switchgrass S1-2 (SPAdes) (version 2) | ecosystem: Host-associated > Plants > Roots >... | reverse complement strand
TAGACTCGACGACGGACCACCACCCTCGTTGCCAAGGAGTTCCGCCATGCCCGTTGCCACCCCGGATCAGTACGCCGAGATGCTCGACACCGCCAAGTCGACGGGCTTCGCGTTCCCGGCCGTCAATGTGTCGTCGTCGTCGACGATCAACGCGGTGCTGCAGGGTCTGAGCGAAGCCGGCTCCGATGGCATCATCCAGGTCACCACCGGCGGCGCCGACTACTTCGCCGGTCAGACCGTGAAGGCCCGCGCCTCGGGCGCCCTGGCCTTCGCCGCCTTCGCCACCGAGGTCGCCAAGAACTACCCGATCACCGTCGCGCTGCACACCGACCACTGCCCGCAGGATGCCCTGGCCGGCTTCGTCGAGCCGCTGATCGCGGCATCCGAGGCCCAGGTCAAGGCCGGCGGCAACCCGATCTTCCAGTCGCACATGTTCGACGGCTCGGCCATCCCGCTCGCCGACAACCTGGCTCAGGCCAAGCTGCTGCTGCCGCGCATGAAGGCGATCCACGCCATCCTCGAGGTCGAGATCGGCGTCGTCGGCGGCGAGGAAGACGGGGTCAGCCACGAGATCAACGAGCACCTGTACACCACGCTCGCCGACGCCATCCAGACCGTCGAGGCGCTCGGCCTCGGCAACGCCTCGAGCGAGCAGGGCCGTTACATGGCCGCCCTGACCTTCGGCAACGTGCACGGCGTCTACAAGCCGGGCAACGTGGTGCTCAAGCCCGAGCTGCTGGGCGAGATCCAGCGTGGCGTGGCCGAGAAGTTCGGCACCGGCGCCAAGCCGCTCGACCTCGTTTTCCATGGCGGCTCCGGATCGTCGGATGCCGAGATCGCCGAGGCGGTCGCCAACGGCGTCGTGAAGATGAACATCGACACCGACACCCAGTACGCCTACACCCGCTCGATCGCCGGAACGATGTTCACCAACTACGACGGCGTGCTGCGGGTGGATGGCGAGGTCGGCAACAAGAAGATCTACGACCCGCGCGCCTGGGGCAAGCTGGCCGAGACCGCGATGGCGGCCCGCGTCGTCGAGGCGACCCAGCAGCTCGGCTCGGCCGGGCACTCGATCAGCGCGCGCTCCGCTTAGAGCGAGGGCCATTTCTGGCCCTCGCGCGGCGCCAGCGCCGACGCCCGTCTCGGGCGTCGGGTCACTTCAGCGGGTCGTGAAGCTCAGCGACCGCGCGTCCCAGGTCATGTCGTCGACCGCGGTGCGCAGCGTCAGCACGTAGGGCGCCAGGTGCATGATGCGACGGCCCTCGGGGAGTTCGACGTCCATGCTGACGCCGACCGCGGTCGCGCCGTCCGGCCGCCCGCGCAACTCGATCAGCAGCGACCCGGCGTCGGCGCCCGGGGTATCGAGCACCGCGCGCAGCAGGGAGCGCAAGGCCACGCGCTGAGACGGCCGCATTCGGCTGGCCCGGTGCTCGGGGTCGATCACCACCAGCCGGGATCCGTCGGCGATCGAGTCGAGCCAGGTCAGGTTCGACTGGGTCACCAGGTCGTCGCGCAGGCGGCGGGCGAGCTGCCCGGCCAGGGCGCGGTCGGCGGGAGTGATCCGTCCGACCTCGGCGATGCTCGACAGGAAGGGCACGGCGCGGGCACTCAGCCGGGCCAGCCGCAGTCGCTCCACCTGCTCGGCCTCGGGATCCGGTGCCTCCAGCGGCAGCACCATCTGCGAGCGGTGCTGGATGACCGGCAGCATCCGACTGACCAGGACGAACGAGAAGGTCACGGCCGCCACCAGGCCGCAGACGATCGGGGAGGCGATGATGACCATCGAGGAGAGCGGACCCCAGACGGTGATGTCCGGTGCGACCAGCCAGAACGCCAGGATCGCGACGATCACGGTCGACACCCCGCCGAGCACCAGGACTCGGCGAGCGCTCAGATAGGGCGCGAGACTGGCGATCGCGAGCGCGAAGCCGAACGGCGCCCACCAGAGTTCGATCGAGATGTCGACCCCGGAATAGCCGATAGATGAGACGACGACGCCGGCCCCGGCGATCAGGATGGTGATGATCCCCGCTCCCCAGCCCAGTTGCGGGCGCAGCGGTCGCGTCAGCAGGTACACGAAGACGCAGGCACCCGCGCACAGAGCGACGCCGATCGGCTGCAGCCAGGGCAACGGCGAGGTCAGCCAGGTCGGAATTCGGGCCGCGCCGTACAGCACGACCAGGCCGGCGAACACCAAGGGGACGACCCGCCCGGTGAACCAGGTCAGCGGATCGAGCTGCTGCGCCGACACGGCGAGGGTCGACCGGTCCATCAGCCCCGCTCCTGGTGGTGGGGTGCGTCATGCTCGCGCAGAATCGAGCGCACCGGGACGGTCATCATGATCGAGGTGCCGGATCCGGGAGAGCTCCACACCTGCACGGTGCCGCCCACGGCGGCGATCCGGTCTTCGATCGACGCGCGGATGCCGAGCCGGTCGGCCGCGACCTTGGTCGGATCGAAGCCGACGCCCTCGTCGGCCACCATGACCGTGATCGACTCCGGCTCGTACACCAGCTCCACTTCGGCGACGGTGACGCCCGAGTGGCGGGCGACGTTCTCGAGAGCCGCCCCCAGCGCATCCACCACCGCAGTCGCGATCGCCGGCTCGAGCTGATAGATGCCGTCGCCCGAGCCCGTGACATGCACGCTCAGACCGCGCCATTGATAGTCGCTGATCATCCGCCCGATGTCGTTGCGCAGCGAATTGTCCTGCTCGTCGACCACGGTCAACTGAGACCGGGTGTCGAGCCATTCGGCCCCGCTGAGGGTCTCGAGATCCTGCCGCAGGCGGGTGCGCGCCCGGGCGTCGAGCCGATCCGGTGCGTTCATCACGATCGACAGGTCGTTGAGCAGCGTGTCGTGCACGGCGGCGGTGGTGCGGCGGGCGAGGTCCTCGCCGTGGGCGAGGCGATCGTTCTCCGCCTCGAGCTCTTCGATGTTCGGGATGCGGCGGCGCTGCACCACCTGGACCCCCCACAGGGTCAGGTAGGCGGCCAGTGAGATCACGACCACGAACAGTGGCCCGTACCCGGGCCGGAATGGCACTCCCGCCAGCAGGGTGACCGCGAGGGTCGAGAGCGTGGACACCAGGAACCCCAGCACCGACCACGCGATCCCAGCGAGGGGCGTGCGGGCGGCGAGCCCCACGAGCACGAGCGCGACCGCCGGCCGGTTGAGCAGGTAGATCTGGGTGTCGATCGACCCCGGCAGAGCCATCAACAGGGTCAGCTCGTATGCGGTGCTCGCGACGAATCCCACGGCCAGGTACGCGGCGACGGCCCAGACCCGCTCGCGCCAGACCACGAAACCGAGGCTGATGAGCATGAGCAGCAGCAGACCGACCGGCAGCACGGCGGCAGAGAGCCGCCCGGCGCGCGCGGTCGTCTCCAGGACCACCGGCAGGCCGAGCACCAGCGTCGCCGCGCTGATCGCCCACCCCAGGGACGCGACGGAGCCGGTGATGATGCTCGAGGCGACATCACGGGGCAGCACGCGGACCCGCATGGCGCCTCCTCCCGACCGTGTTCGGCCCGGCTTGCTAGTGATTGTGCAGCACGTCGGTCACTGCGGGCGTGTTCGCCACGACGATCGTCATGACCACCAGCGACACCACGAAGTACAGGATGCCGGCGGCGACGGGCACCCAGATCGACCGGCGACCGTCGCGGATGAGTCGCAACGAGACCCCGACCGCCGCGATCAGCAGCAGGAACGAGACGACGAGCAGCACGATCCCCGCGGTGTGCGCGATCGCGCCGAACTCCACGGATCCGTAGCCGGCCAGCTGAACGCCCTGCGAGAGCACCGGTCCGAAGTCGAGGTAGTTCGGGATCGAACTGACCGTGTTCCAGATGCCGAACACGAGGAGCAGGACGGTGATGAGGTTGTTGCCCGGGCGCGGAGGGCGCGCGCCCGCCGGCAACGGACGACGCGGCGGCATCGGTCTCGCGGTTGGCGGTGTCCGGCGGGGCGGCGCTCCCGCCTGGAGGCCTCGCGGGGACACCGGGCGCTCGATCGGCGCCGCCAGCCGCGAGACGGGGTCGGTCGCGTCGGCCGGGTCCGGCGGCAGCGGTCCGCGGGCCTCGGCGACCTCCTCGGGAGTCGCGTATTCGCCGTAGCGCGGGCGGGGACGCTCGTCGGCTGCGTCGCCGCGGGGATCGGCCGTCATTCCGACCGCCGCCCTCCGAGCGCCCGATCGTCGGACCTGAGCTCTTTGGGGAGCGAGAACATCAGGTCTTCTTCTGCCGTCTTGACCACCTGCACGGTGGCGAAGCCGGCATCCGCCAGGTCGGCCAGCACCTCATCGACGAGCACCTCGGGCACCGATGCCCCGCTGGTCACGCCCACCGAGCTGACACCGTCGAGCCACTCCTGCTGGATCTCGCTCGCGTAGTCGACGCGGAACGCCGCCTTCGCTCCATGCTCCAGCGCGACCTCGACGAGGCGCACGCTGTTGCTGCTGTTGGCCGAGCCGACGACGATCACGAGGTCGGCATCCTTGGCCACCTTCTTGATCGCCACCTGGCGGTTCTGCGTGGCGTAGCAGATGTCATCGCTCGGCGGGTCCTGCAGCTGCGGGAAGCGCTCGCGCAGCCGCCGCACGGTCTCCATCGTCTCGTCGACGCTGAGGGTGGTCTGCGAGATCCAGACCAGGCCGACCTCGCCGGCCGTCACGCTGTCGGGAACCTCGACCAGATCGGCGTGCTCGGGGCTGGTCACGAGCGTGGTCTGCTCGGGCGCGTGCCCCATGGTGCCCTCGACCTCTTCATGACCGGCGTGGCCGATGAGCAGGATGTGCTTGTTCTGCCCGGCGAACCGGCTCGCTTCGCGGTGCACCTTGGTCACCAGCGGGCAGGTCGCGTCGATGGCCTGCAGGTCTCGGGATGCCGCTGCCGCGACCACGGCCGGCGAGACGCCGTGCGCACTGAAGACCAGGTGGGATCCTTGCGGAACCTCGGCCACATCATCCACGAAGATCGCGCCGCGCTTCTCGAGCTCGCTGACCACGTGCACGTTGTGCACGATCTGCTTGCGCACGTAGACCGGCGACCCGAAGTGGTCGAGCGCCTTCTCGACCGCGATGACGGCGCGGTCGACGCCGGCGCAATACCCGCGCGGGGCGGCGAGCAGCACGCGCTTCTCGCGCGTCCGGCCGTCGGCGCCGAGCAGCGGGCGGTCGACGAGTCGGCCGCGGGCCGGGGCAGGCCGCGGCAGTTCCACACTCACGCCGAGTGCGCCGTTCGTGATTCCGGGCACGCGTCGATTCTACGGGGCGGCGTCTGGGGCGGGCTGGGTCGTGGTTCACCACGGGCACGGGCGTCCGCGGCATCCCGTAGCCTGACCGGGTGAGCGACCCGACCAGCGCGCCTCAGCCGGCGGACGGCAGTGCGCCCTCCACACCCGATGCGCCGTGGCCGGTCGCCGTGCTCAGCACGAAGATCAAGGGCTACATCGACCGGCTCGGCACGGTGTGGGCCGAGGGCGAGATCACGCAGTGGGGCGCCTCGGGCGGCAACGTCTACGGCAAGCTCAAAGACCTGCAGCAGGACGTCACGCTGTCGTTCAACATCTGGTCGTCGACCCGCGCGAAGCTCACCGAGGAGTTCGCCCAGGGCGACCGGGTGATCGCCCTGCTCAAGCCGAACTTCTGGCCCAAGGGCGGCACGCTCACCATGCAGGTCTACGAGCTGCGCCATGTCGGGCTCGGTGACCTGCTCGAGCGGCTGGAGCGGCTGCGCCGACAGCTCGCCGAAGAAGGGCTGTTCGACCTCGATCGCAAGGTGCGGCTGCCGTTCCTGCCCGGCTGCATCGGGCTGATCACCGGCAAGGACTCGGATGCCGAGAAAGACGTGCTGCGCAACGCCCAGTTGCGCTGGCCCGAGGTGCGGTTCCGCGTGCGGCACGCGGCCGTGCAGGGCGACCGGGCCGCGGCCGACGTGTCGGCGGCGATCCGCGAGTTGGATGCCGATCCCGAGGTCGACGTGATCATCGTCGCCCGCGGCGGGGGCGACTTCCAGAACCTGCTGACCTTCAGCGACGAGGCCCTGGTGCGCACGGCCGCCGCCTGCGTCACCCCGCTGGTCAGCGCGATCGGCCACGAGGCCGACCGGCCGCTGCTCGACGAGGTCGCCGACCTGCGCGCGTCGACGCCGACCGATGCCGCGAAGCGGGTGGTCCCCGACGTCGCCGAAGAACTGGCCCGCGTGCAGCAGGCGCGCGCGCGGATGCTCAGCAGGGTCACCGGATTTGTGACGGCCGAGATCGACCGGATCGGCCACATCCGTTCCCGCCCGGCGCTCGCCGACCCGAGCTGGCTGATCGACGCGCGCTCCGAAGAGCTCACCCGGTGGGTCGCGCGCGGCGCCGAGCTGATCGACCACCGGCTGGATCGTGCGGGGCTCCAGATCGCCGAGCTCACCGGCCAACTGCGCGCCCTGTCGCCGCAGCGCACGCTCGAACGCGGCTACGCGATCGCGCAGCGGGCGGATGGCTCGATCCTGCGTGCCGCGAGCGCGAAGTCCGGCGACGCCTTCTCGCTCACCCTGGCCGATGGTGGCATCGATGCCACCGTCTCGGCCGCCCGAAAGGCCTGACGCAGGCCGCGGCTAGACTGCTGGGGTGGCCGAATCCGCCAGAACCCCCGCAGCCGGCAGCTCAGACGACGTCGCCGCGCTGAGCTACGAGCAGGCGCGCGACGAACTGGTGCGCGTCGTCGGCGAGCTCGAGCAGGGCAGCGCGACGCTCGAGCAGTCCCTGGCGCTGTGGGAGCGCGGCGAGGCGCTCGCGCGCCGCTGCGAGGAATGGCTGCTCGGCGCCAAGGAGCGCCTCGACGCCGCGCGCACGGCCGCGGTGAGCGGCTCATCGTCGAGCTCCGCCGACTCGTGAGCGACCGCACTCCGCCCTCCCACGACGCGCCCACGCACGACGAGCAGGGCCGCCCGATCGTGGCCGAGCTCGGTCGCGCCGAGACCCCCGATGAGATCGCGGATCGCAAGGCGGCGGCCAGTGCTGCTCATCGCAACAACCAGACGGTGCTCAACCTCGTCATCGCCCTCGCGGCGTCGCTGCTGGTGGTCTTCGTCATCGTGGTAGTCGTGGTGCGTCCGGATCAGGCCGGTCCGCCGAAGTCGGTCGACTGGGTGTCGGTCGCGAACGACGCGCAGCAGTCGGTGTCCACGAAGCTCGTCGTGCCGCGGTTGCCGAAGACCTGGACGGCGAACCGCGCCGAGCTCGTCGACGCGGCCTCGGCATCGGATGGCATCGCCAGTTGGCAGATCGGATTCCTCACCCCGTCGACCCAGTACATCGGCCTGGTGCAGGGCATCAAGGCCGACGCCACCTGGGTGTCGAGCCAGCTGCAGCAGAAGAAGCCGACCGGCGAAGCCAGCCTCGGCGGTTACCGCTGGCAGGTCTACGACCACCGCACCGCCGACCACCCGGGCAACCTCGCCTACGCGCTGGTGACCACCGTCGGCGACAGCACCGTCGTGCTGGCGGGCACCGGCTCCGACGACGAATTCGCGACATTGGCCACCGAGATCTCGGGAGAACTGGAATGACACAGACGCCGGCCCAGGTGTGGCTCGACATGGCGAGGGGCAACGAGCGATTCGTCGCCGGGGAGCCGCTGCATCCGCGTCAAGACGTCGAGCGCCGCGAACAGCTCGCCGCCAGTCAGGCTCCGAGCGCCGCGCTGTTCGGCTGCAGCGATTCGCGCCTGGCGGCCGAGATCATCTTCGACAAGGGGCTCGGCGATCTGTTCGTCGTGCGCAACGCCGGTCAGGTCATCTCCGACTCGGTGATCGGCTCGCTCGAGTTCGCCGTGGCGGTGCTGAAGGTCCCCTTGATCATCGTGCTCGGCCACGACCAGTGCGGTGCGGTGCGCGCCGCCATCGACAGCACACGCGCGGATGCCGCTCCCCTCCCCCCGCACATCGCCCACCTGATCGCCCCGATCGCTCCGGCCGTGCAGCGCGTCGTCGCCGAGCAGGGCCTCGGAGCCGGCGCCCTCCCCGACATCTCCGAGGTCGTCCGCGAGCACCTGCACGACACCGTTGCTGAGCTGCTCGAGGGCTCCGAGCTCATCAGTGACGCCGTCGCGGCGGGTACGCTGGCAGTCGTCGGGGCGAACTACCGCCTGGCAGAAGGCCGCGTGGTCCCCGACGTCATGATCGGCTCCCTGGCTTAGCCGCATCGGACTCAGAACAGCCACGAAAGGCACGTCGACGTGAGCAGCGCCCCGCAGGAATTCCGGATCGAGCACGACACCATGGGCGAGGTGAAAGTGCCGAAGAACGCCCTGTACGGCGCCCAGACCCAGCGGGCCGTCGAGAACTTCCCGATCTCGGGCGCCGGCCTCGAGCCGGGCCAGATCGTGGCTCTCGCCCGCATCAAGCGCGCCGCCGCTCTGGTGAACAAAGAGCTGGGCATCGTCTCGCCCGAGATCGCCGACGCGATCGTCTGGGCCGCCGACCAGGTCATCGCGGGCGCGCATTTCGACGAGTTCCCGATCGACGTCTATCAGACCGGCTCGGGCACCAGTTCGAACATGAACATCAACGAGGTGCTCGCGAGCCTCGCCACCGAGAAGCTCGGGTCGACGGTGCACCCCAACGACCATGTGAACGCCTCGCAGTCGAGCAACGACGTCTTTCCCACCTCGGTGCACGTGGCCGTCACCGGCGCGCTCATCAACGACCTCATCCCCTCGCTCGACCACCTCGCGGTCTCGCTGGAGAAGAAGGCGAAGGAGTGGGCAGGTGTCGTCAAGTCGGGCCGCACCCACCTGATGGATGCCACCCCGGTCACTCTCGGCCAGGAGTTCGGCGGCTACGCCCGGCAGATCCGGCTCGCGATCGAACGGGTGCGGGCCGCGCTCCCCCGCGTCGCCGAGGTCCCCCTCGGTGGGACGGCGGTCGGCACCGGGATCAACACACCGGCTGGCTTCTCGCAGAAGGTCATCGCGATCCTGGCGGAGTCGACGAAGCTGCCGATCACCGAGGCGCTCGACCATTTCGAGGCGCAGGGCGCTCGCGACGGACTGGTCGAGGCATCCGGTGCCCTGCGTGTGCTGGCCGTCTCGCTCATCAAGATCAGCAACGACCTGCGCTGGATGGGCTCGGGCCCGAACACCGGGCTCAACGAGATCCACATCCCCGACCTCCAGCCCGGCAGCTCGATCATGCCGGGCAAGGTCAACCCCGTCGTGCCGGAGGCCGTCATCATGGTCGCCGCCCGGGTGATGGGCAACGACTCGACGATCGCCTGGGCCGGTGCGAGCGGCAATTTCGAGCTCAATGTGGCGATCCCGGTGATGGGCACCGCGTTGCTGGAGTCGATCCGCCTGCTCGCGAACGTCTCGCGCCTGCTCGCCGACACCACGATCGACGGCCTGCACGCCAATGTCGAGCGCGCACGCGCGATGGCCGAATCGTCGCCCTCGATCGTCACGCCGCTCAACAAGATCATCGGCTACGAGAACGCGGCCAAGATCGCCAAGCACGCGGTGGCCGAAGGGATGACGATCCGCGAGTCGGTCATCGACCTCGGTTTCGTCGAACGCGGCGAGCTGACGCTTCAGCAGCTGGATGCGGCGCTCGACGTGCTCAGCATGACCCACCCGGGCTAAGCCAGGCGGAGCACCGCCTCCACGGCCAGCGCGCCGAAGTACCCCGCAAGCAGGAACGGGCCGAACGCGATGCGGACCCGGCGTCCGTGCCGAATGAGTACGACCGCCGCGGCGATTCCCCCGATCAGGAATGCCAGCACTGGCGACAGCACCGCGATGGTCGCACTCGGCGAGGCCAATCCGAGCGCCGCGGCCAACTTGACGTCGCCCATGCCCATGCCTCCGAACAGGGCGAACGCGAACAGGACGCCGGCGTAGATCACGCCGGCCAGTACGGGAACGAGCGGCGGAACGCCAGACACCAGCCATCTCACGCCCAGGCCGACCACGCCGGCCACCAACGCCGGAATCACCAACCGGTTCGGCAGCCGGTGCTCGGCAAGATCGACCCGGAACAGGGGCGGAGCGACAGCCGCGACGGCGAGCGCCGCAACGAGGGCGGGGTTCGCTCCGAGGGCGAGCGTCGCCACTACCGCCAGCGCGGCAGACACCACCACGTCGACGAGCCGCACGCGCCGACGTTAGCGTCGGCGGCATCCGCACCGCAGGATCGCTCCACAGCCCCGAACGGCGGCGGCGCATGGCGCGTGCGTCACGTCCCGCACCGGCATCCAGCGCCAGGTCCCAGTGTCTCTCCGAAGATCGTATGAGTTGCGCCTCATGGTGAGGCGCAACTCACCCTTCTGCGAGGGGATCACCCGCTTCCGGGAGCGTCGACGCGATAATGGGCGCTCCGATCGAGCTGCACTCAGGTCGGGCTGGCTCGGCTGGGCCAGCTCGGCTCGGCTAGGCCGGCTCGTTGCCCTCCAGCAGCTCGGTCACCAGGGCTGCGATCGCCGACCGCTCGGAACGGGTGAGCGTGATGTGGCCGAACAGCGGATGCCCCTTCAGCGTCTCGATCACCGACGCGACGCCGTCGTGGCGTCCCACCCGCAGATTGTCGCGTTGCGCGACGTCGTGGGTGAGCACGACCCGCGAGTTCTGGCCGATGCGGCTGAGCACGGTGAGCAGCACGTTGCGCTCCAGCGACTGGGCCTCGTCGACGATCACGAAGGCGTCGTGCAGCGAGCGGCCGCGGATGTGCGTCAGCGGCAGCACCTCCAGGATGCCGCGCTCCACCACCTCGTCGAGCACGTTCTCGCTGACCAGGGCACCGAGCGTGTCGAACACCGCCTGGCCCCACGGGTTCATCTTCTCCTGGGCGTCGCCGGGCAGGTAGCCGAGCTCCTGGCCGCCGACCGCGTACAGCGGACGGAACACCATGATCTTGCGGTGCTGCTGCTTCTCGAGCACGGCCTCGAGACCGGCGCACAAAGCGAGCGCGCTCTTACCGGTGCCTGCGCGGCCGCCGAGCGAGACGATCCCGACCTCGGGGTCGAGCAACAGGTCGATGGCGAGACGTTGCTCCGCGCTGCGCCCGTGCAGGCCGAACACGTCGCGATCGCCGCGCACCACCTTGAACTGGCCCTTGCTGATCACTCGGCCGAGCGCCGATCCACGCTCCGAGTGGATGACCAGGCTGGTGTTGATGGGAAGGTCCTGCACCGCGCGGCTCGACATGGTCTCGGTGTCGTACAGCTGGGCCATCTGCTCGCCGGACAGGTCGATCTCGGCCACACCGGTCCATCCCGAATCAACGGCGAGTTCGGCGCGGTACTCCTCGGCAGCAAGCCCGATCGACGCCGCCTTCACGCGCAGCGGGAGGTCTTTCGAGACCACGACGACATCGAGACCGTCGTTGGAGAGATTGAGCGCCACCGCGAGGATGCGCGAGTCGTTATCACCGAGTTGCAGCCCCGAGGGGAGCACCGACATGTTCGAATGGTTCAGCTCGACCCGCAGCGACCCGCCCGCGTCACCGACCGCGATCGGGAAGTCGAGGCGCTCGTGCTGCACCCGCAGCTCGTCGAGGTTGCGCAGTGCCTGGCGCGCGAAGAACCCGATCTCGGGGTCGTTGCGTTTGGCTTCCAACTCGCTGACCACGACCACCGGGAGCACCACGGCGTGCTCGGCGAATCGGAAGATCGCCTTCGGATCGCTCAGCAGCACGGAGGTGTCGAGCACGTAGGTGCGCTCCCCCTGCTTCTGAGTCGTGGTGCTGGTGGACTTCTGCAGGGGTTCGTTGAGCGCTGGCACTACCACTCCATCCCCGAGTGGCACAGGTGCAACCCGGATCCTGTTTGGCGGAACGGCCGGGTTGTGTAACGGGCGAACTTATGTGGCCGCTCCGATCGGACGCCGTGCCCGATGTCTCGACGCTAAGCCCGAGCCGGTGGCGCGCCGGTTGCGACACACCCAGTTCACACGCTGGTCGCAGTCGCGAACGAGACGAATGCCGACCGCAACATGCTGAAGGTCTCCTCCTCGGTGGAGACGTGGGCGCTGAGGCGCACCCGGTTCTGCCGGGAGGTCGCGCTCACCCCGTGGTTGTGCAGCGAGGCCGCAAGCACGGTGAGCTGGTCGGGCGCCGGCTCGACCACGACGATGCCGGCGCGCTCGGCCTCGGCCCGCGGCGACACCACGGGGATCGCGAACTCATCGGCCAGGTCGATGATCCGCGAGACGCGCTCGGCGATCCGGCTGTTGATGGCCGGCACCCCGACCGCCGCGATCTCCTCCAAGGATGCCGCGAGCCGCGCCTGCGCCATCGGATCCGGGTTGCTCACCTGGAACGCGGCGGCAGTCGAGGTCGGATCGGGCACCTCGTCCATCGGAGTGCCGACGACGTCCGTGCCACTGAACCCGGACCAGACCGGAGTGAGGTGTTCGCGGGCGCGATCGCTGAGGGCGAGGAATCCCGTTCCCCACCCGGCACGCGGCCACTTCTGGCCGCCCGCGACCAGGGCGTCGGCCAGGTGCCACGGGGCGTCGACGACACCGAAGCACTGCGAAGCATCCACGATCAGCAGCCGGTCGCCGATCACCTGACGGATGCCCTCGAGGTCGGCCAGGTACCCGGTGCGGAAGTCGACGAGGCTCAGGCCGACCGCGACGACCGAGCCGCTCAGCTGCTCGCGGAGGTTGCCGGGGGTCACGCGGCCGTGGTCGGTCTCGAGCCAGTTCGGCGCGAGCACGCCGAGCGACTGCGCGGCCCGGACGGCGGCGAAGGTCAGGCTCGGGAACTCTGCTGGCGAGACCGCGACTCCGCCGGTGATGCCGAACATCACGTGCATGAGGCCCTGGCTGGTGTTCGGCTGGAAGACGATCTGGTCGGCGCGGAATCCGGTGAGGGCGGCGACGGATTGCTGCACCCGGTCGCCCTGATCCATCACGCCGTCAAGCGCTCCGAATCGGGCGTGAGCCAGTGCCGAGTACTGGGCGCTGAGCTCCTCCTGCACGGTGCGGCCGACCGGGCCGACCCGCGAGAAATCGAGGTAGCCGGGCTCCTCCTCGAAGCGGGCGGCGTAGTCGTCGATGCTCAGCGGGGTCGGGGCCATCCCTCCATCATTGCCCGTATCGGCGGTCCCTCGTCGCATAGTTACGGAGCGCACGCAGAAAGTCGACCTCGCGCAGATCGGGCCCGAGCGCCTCCACGAAGTAGAACTCGCTGTGCGCGCTCTGCCAGAGCATGAAGTCGCTGAGGCGCTGCTCGCCCGAGGTGCGGATGATCAGATCCGGGTCGGGCTGCCCCTGGGTGTAGAGGTGCTCCGCGATGAGCTCGGGCGTGAGGATCTCGGCGAGATCGTCGATCGTGCCCCCGCCTTTGCCATGGCTGCGCACGATGCTGCGCATGGCATCCGCGATCTCGCGCCTGCCGCCGTAGCCGACCGCGAGGTTGACGTGCAGGCCGGTGCGGCCGGCCGTCGTGCGCTGGGCGTCGCGCAGCCGATCCACCAGTTCGATGGGCAGGCCCTCGGTGGTTCCGACGTGCTGGATGCGCCACCCGCCGTTCTCCTGACCGGCCGCCGCCAGGTCGGTGGCCAGGTCGCCGATGATCTCGAACAGTTGCTCGAGCTCATCCTCGGAGCGGCCCATCAGGTTGTCGGCCGACAGCAGGTAGATGGTGACAACCCGGATGCCGAGGGCGTCGCACCAGCCGAGGAACTCCTGCATCTTCGCGGCGCCGGCGCGATGACCGTGAGCCGCGGTCTCGAGCGCCCGCTCGCGCGCCCAGCGCCGGTTGCCGTCGATGATCATTGCGACGTGATGAGGGCGGGGGGCGTCGGCGATCTGCCGCCTCAGCCGCGCCGAGTACAAGCCATAGAGCAAGCCCGGCCGACTCGCGCTCCGGGGTTCAGCCACTCGCCCAGATTAGTCCTCCGTGCCTGGGCCTTAGGATCGGGCCATGAGCTCAGCGGGCGCCGAACCACCGAGCGACGAACCTCCCGGCAGCGGGGAGGGCGACGACGACGCGACTGCCGCGCTGCCGCACATCCCCCTCGTCGACGACGCGGTCGCCTACGACGTCAAGCCGACCTGGCGCGGCTGGATCCACGCCGGCACCTTCCCACTGGCGATCGCGGCCGAGATCGTCCTGATCTGCCTCGCCGACGGGGCCGCGGCGAAGGCCAGCTCGGCGATCTTCATGGCGACGTCGCTGCTGCTGTTCGGAATCTCGGCGGTGTACCACCGCTTCAACTGGAAGCCCTCGACCCTGGCCGTCTTCCGCCGGATCGACCACTCCAACATCTTCCTGCTGATCGCCGGCACCTACACGCCGCTCGCGGTCAACGCGCTGGCATTCCCGAAGAACGTCATCCTGCTGTCCATCATCTGGGGCGGCACCGTGCTCGGCATCGCGTTCCGGATCTTCTGGCTGAAGGCGCCGCGCTGGCTGTACGTCGCGCTGTACATCCTGCTCGGCTGGGGCGCCATCCTGTACCTCGGCGACCTGGTCGCCGCCAACGTCGCGACGATGGTGCTCGTGCTGGTCGGAGGCCTCTCCTATACCGTGGGCGCGCTGTTCTACGCGTTCAAGCGGCCCAACCCGAAGCGCGGCGTGTTCGGCTTCCACGAGCTGTTCCACGCCTGCACGGTGCTGGCGTTCCTCTGCCACTGGACGGCGATCCTGCTGCTGGTGCTCCACCCGGTGGCCGGGCTCTAAGCGGTCGGCTCCTCAGTACTGCCCTCGGCCTCCAGGCGCCGCCGCACTTCGGCCCGGTAGTTGACCCGGCGCATCCTGCGAACCATGTCGATGATCAGCAGGATCACCACCACCATGATCGCCGCGGTGATCACAAAGCCCCAGACGCCAGGACTCACGAGGGTCGGGTCGACCTTCGGCGGGGGTGTTGCGGTGAGCAACTGCCAGAGCACGGTGCACCTCTCGATTGCGGCGCGATCGTCAGCACCGACCGCATAGCCTTGCTTCCAGGGTACTGCCCGCACACACCCCCATCCCGAGGATCGATGACCACCGCGCTCGACGACCGATACGGACGCACGCCGCGCCGACGCCTCCGCACGCGCTGGCTCGCGGTCATCGTGGGCGGTGCGGTTGCGGTGGTCGCCGTGGCCTGGGTGCTGTGGGCCGGGCTGCTGGGCGCGAGCGCCTCGATCGACACGCAGGACATCGGCGTCACCGTCATCGACGCCAGCACGATCGATCTGCGCGAGCAGGTGACCGCGGATCCCGGCACCGGCGTGACCTGCAGCTTCGAGGCGCTCGACAAGGACTTCGCGATCGTGGGGTGGAAGATCGTGAGGCTCGCGCCGTCGAACCAGCGCAACCGGGTCTTCACCGAGCGGCTCCGCACCTCCGCGCCAGCCGAGAGCGGGTTGATCGGCTCCTGCTGGCTGACCTAGGCTGAACAGTCGCCCGCTTTTTGAGGAGTACACCCATGTCCGATCCCGTTGTCACCACCTGGCTCACCCAGGAGGCGTTCGACCGGCTGTCCGCCGAGCTCGACGAGCTCAGTGGACCCGCGCGCGCCGACATCGCCAAGAAGATCGAAGCGGCACGCGAAGAGGGCGACCTCAAGGAGAACGGCGGCTACCACGCGGCCAAGGACGAGCAGGGCAAGATCGAGGCCCGCATCCGCCAGCTGACCCAGCTGCTGCGCAATTCCACCGTCGGTGAGGCGCCCGAGAGCCACGGAGTCGTCGAAGTGGGCACGGTCGTCACTGCCACCATCGCCGGCGATGAGAGCACGTTCCTGCTGGGCAGTCGCGAGATCGCCGATGACGCAAGCGACATCGATGTGTACCCGGAATCCAGCCCGCTCGGGCAGGCCATCCTCGGCCTCAAGGTGGGCGAATCCACCAAGTACACCGCTCCCAGCGGCAAGGAGATCACCGTCAAGGTGACGAAGGTCGACACCTACCGCGGTTAGTTGTTCTTCCGCGAAAGTACGCTTTTCGAGCGGATTCGACGCCGAGAGTACGCAAAACCCCGTACTTTCGCGGAAGGATCACAGCTCGACCTGCGGCCGGTAGCCCTCGTCGCGCAGGTGCTGCAGCACGAGTTCGGCGTGCTCGGCACCGCGCGTCTCCATGTGGATGACGATCTCGACCTCGCTGATCTGCAGTCCGCTGCCGTGCCGGGTGTGCAGCACCTCGACGACGTTGGCGTTCGCCTCGGCGATGATCTCGGCGATCCGCGCCAGTTGACCGGGCCGATCGGGAAGCGGGATGCTCACGATCAGGTAGCGCGCCGAGGCGGCGAGACCGCGGCTGATGATGCGCTCCATGATCATCGGATCGATGTTGCCGCCGCTCAAGATGACCACGGTCGGCCCCTCGAGGTCGAGTTTGCCCGCGAGCAGGGCCGCGACGCCGACCGCGCCGGCCGGCTCGACGACGAGCTTGGCGCGCTCCAGGAGCACGACGATCGCCTTGGCCGTTTCGTCGTCTTCGATGGTGACCACTTCGTCGACGGTGCGGCGGATGATGTCGAAGTTCAGTGATCCGGGCCGCCCGACGGCAATCCCGTCGGCGATGGTCGGCAGGGTCGCGATGGTCAGCGGAGCTCCGGCCTCGAGCGACGGCGGATAGGCCGCGGAGTTCTGCGCCTGCACGCCGATCACGCGCACTCTGCGGCCGAGCTCGGGCGCCAGTTGGGCGAACACGGTGGCGATTCCCGAGATCAGGCCGCCGCCGCCCACCGGAACCACGACATTCGCCACATCGGGCACCTGGTCGAGGATCTCGAGGGCGAGCGTGCCCTGGCCTGCCACGATCTCGGGATGGTCGAAGGGCGGGATCAGAACCGCCCCGGTGCGCTCCGCGAACTCGGCCGCGGCCCGAAGGGTCTCGTCGACGATCGCTCCGTGCAGCACCACCTCGGCGCCGTAGCCGCGGGTGGCTTGCAGCTTGGGCAGCGCGACTCCCAGCGGCATGAAGATCGTCGCGGCGATGCCGAGTTCGCGCGCCGCAAGCGCCACGCCCTGCGCGTGATTGCCGGCCGACGCCGCGACAACGCCGCGCGCCTTGTCGTCGTCGCTCAACTGCGCGAGCAGGTTGTACGCCCCGCGGATCTTGTACGAGCCGGTGCGCTGCAGGTTCTCGGCCTTGAGCTGCACCGGATGCCCCAGCGTCTCGGACAGGAACCGTGAGTCCTCCATCGGCGTGGTCGACACCACCGCGGCCACCCGCTCGCGCGCCTCGCGGATCGCCGCGAGGCTCGGCCCGGGCAGCGCCTCGGTCGTCAGCTCAGGTCGTGGCTTTGCCGCGGGCACGCCTGGCACCTTTCTGGGGCGGGATGACGTCGCTGACCGTGGGATGGGGGTCGACCCGCCATTCGCCGCGACCGATGTAGCCGATCATCACGTTGAAGGTCGCGACCACCGGCACCGCGAACAGCGCACCGGGGATGCCACCGATCAGGCCGCCGGTGGCGACGGCCAGCACCACGGCCAGCGGGTGCACCTTGACGGCGTTGCCCATCACGAAGGGCTGCAGCACGTGCCCCTCGAGCTGCTGCACGAGGATCACCACGCCGAGCATGATGATCGCCGGGATGGGGCCGAGGTACACCAGCGCGACGAAGACCGCGAGCGCGCCCGTGGCGACGGCGCCGACCAGCGGGATGAACGATCCGAGGAAGACCGCGATCGCGATCGGGATCACCAGCGGGAAGCCGCCGGTGAACAAGCCGATGATGAATGCACCCAGGCCGATGCCCACGGCATCCACGAAGGCGACGAAGATCTGGACCTTGACGAAGGTGGTGAGCGTGATCCAGCCCGCCTCGCCCGCGCCGATCAGGGCGGCCCGCGCCTTCACCGGGAACAGCCGCACCAGCCAGTGCCAGATGCCGCGTCCGTCGATCAGCAGGAAGAGCGTCGAGAACAGCACGATCAGGAATCCGGCGAGCACATGGCCCGCGGTGCTTCCGACCGAGATCGCGCCGGTCAGCAGGCTCGAGCTGTCTTTCTGCAGACTCGCCACCACCTGGTCGACGTAGGCGGTGATGTCCTTGTCGGTCAAGCCGAACGAGCTCGCGAGGAAGTCTTTGACGTCGCCGTAGCGCGCGATCGTCTGCTTCTCGAGCGCCGGATAGCCGCGGATGACGAACGAGACCACCAGGTAGATCAGCCCGGCCAGGATCGCCAGGATGCCCACCTCGCTGACCGCGACGGCCGCCCATTTCGGCCAGTGGTGGCGCCGCTGCAACCACTGCGAGAACGGCACGAGCAGTGCCGCCAGCAGCAGAGCGATCATGAACGGGATCACGATGTCGCGCAGCTGGATGAACAGGAACACGAAGACGCCGAGCACGGCGAGCACCACGAGGATCCGCCACGACCAGGCGGCGGCGATGCGGATCGCGGGGGTCAGCGACGCGTCGACGACCTGATCCGATGCCTCGTCCGGGCGGCGATCGTCGCGGGATGGGGTGGCCACCGGGCCAGTCTAGGCGGCGCGAACCGGCCCTTTCAGCAGCCCGTCGCGTGACGCGCTCAGGAGGCGACCGGCTCGGCGCTGACGGCGCGGCCCCGCAGCGAGAGCTTGGCCGGTTTGCCGGGCTCGGGCTTGTCCGAGACGTCGTGCTGCACGCTCAGCAGGGTGCCGTCGTCCAGCAGCACCCGGGTGCGCCGCAGTGACCCGAGGAAGCTGGTGGTGATCACGGTGCCGCTGATCGGTCCCGAACCGTAGACGATATCCTCCGGGCGGATGTAGGCCGACACCGGCCCGTCGGGCTGAGCCGCTCCGAGCAGGTCGAGCCGCGAGCCGAGAACGGACACCACCCCACCGGTCACCTGGCCCGTCACCTTGTTCGACAGGCCCACGAACTCGGCCACGAACGGCGACGAGGGGGTCAGGTACAGCTCCTCGGGGGTGCCGATCTGCTCGATGTTGCCGTTGCTCATCACGGCGACCCGGTCGGCGACCGCCAGCGCCTCCTCCTGGTCGTGGGTCACGAACAGCGTCGTGATGCCGAGCTCGGTCTGGATGCGCCGGATCTCGTCGCGCAGCTGCACCCGCACCTTGGCATCCAGCGCCGACAGCGGCTCGTCGAGCAGCAGCACGCGCGGCCGGGTGACGAGCGCGCGGGCGAGGGCGACGCGCTGCTGCTGTCCACCGGAGAGCTGGTGCGCGTAGCGCGCACCGAGGTGGCCGAGCCCCACCATCTCGAGCGACTCCTGGGCCCGGCGCACGCGATCCTCGGGGGCGACCTTGCGCATCCGGAGCCCGAACTCGACATTCTCGAGCGTCGTCATGTGCGGGAACAGCGAGTACGACTGGAAGACCATCCCGATGTCGCGCTTGTTCACGGGGGTGCCCGCGACATCGTCGCCGTCGATGCGGATGCGCCCCGAGGTGATCTGCTCGAGCCCCGACAGCGAGCGCAGCACGGTGGTCTTGCCGCATCCCGAGGGACCCAGTAGCGCAATGAACTCGCCCGGCTTCATCGTGAGGTTGACGCCCGAGAGCGCGCGGCTGCTGCCGTAGTCCTTGACCACGTCGACGAGCTCGACGGTGGCTCCAGGATGCGTGACGTACTGCGCCATGCTGTCGGTCGTGATGTCGATGGTGGTCACGGTTCAGTCCTTGGATCGGGGGCGGATCGCGCCCAGCCGGCCGATGGCCAGCAGCAGCACGAAGGCGAGCAGCAGCGCAATGAGCGAGAAGATCACCGCGACATAGGGATCGGTGTGCTGGATCAGCACCAGCGCGGTCTGGAAGGTGGTGCGGCCCAGGAACGAGGCGATCGTGTACTCCCCGAGCACCACGGCGATCGTGATGAAGCAGGCCGCCAGGATGCCGCGGCGCAGGTTGGGGATCACCACCCGCCACAGCACCGAGAGCCAGCCCGCGCCCAGTGAGCGGGCCGCCTCGGTCAGGGTGACGACATCCACCCCCGCCAGGTTGACCGCGATCGGGCGGTAGGCGTACGGCAGCGCGATCACGCCGATCGCGAACCCCAGCGTCCAGGCGTCCGAACCGAGCAGCTGCGACAGCACCGAGTAGACCGGGATGAAGCCCACGACGAGCACCACGGTCGGGATCGTGATCGGCAGCAGGCAGACGAATTCGAGCACACGCCGCAGCCGGGGGTAGCGCAGCTCGGTCAGGATCATGACCGGCAGCAGGAGAACCAGGATGATCGCCACCGTGATCACGCACAGCCCGAGCGAGTTCTGGATGCCGACGAACAACCCGTCGTAGGTGTACTCCAGCGCCGGGTTGAACACGTCGATGTAGTGGCCGATCGTGTAGCCGCCCTGGTTGGAGCGGAACGAGAAGATCGCCATCGCCGCGATCGGCAGCAGGAACACCACGCCGACCACGATCAGGATGACCAGGCTGGTCGCCTTCGCGGGCTTCGCTCCGTGCCGCAACGAGAGTCCGGTCATCAGCGCTCCCATCGCGCGGCGCGGCGCTGGAGCACGCCGTATGCCGACATCAGCACGACCATGACCACGATCATGCCGAGCGCGATGACGCCCGCCTCGTTCTCGTGGCCGACCACCGTCTCGCTGGTGAGCGCCCGCTGGATGTCGAGCGGCCAGATGCCGCCCTGGCTGATCAACGCGGCCGCGGTGGCGAATGACGAGAAGGCGTTGGCGAATAGCAGGATCATGCAGCCGAAGAACGCCGGCGCCAGGATCGGGAAGCCGACCTTTCGCCAGTAGGTCCAGCGGCTGCCGCCGAGGGTCGCGACCGCTTCGCCCCAGGCCGGCTTCAACCCCTCCAGCGCCGGCATGAAGGTCAGCACCATGAGCGGGATCTCGAAGTAGAGGTAGACCAGGGTCAGCCCTGGCACGGTGTAGATGGGCGACGAGACGGAGTTCTCGCCGAACAGCTGCTTGAGGATCACGATGAGCAGCCCCTGGTTGCCGATCGTCGCGATGAAGGCGAACGCCAGCATGACGCCGCCGAACTGGGCCAGCACGCTCGCCGCGGAATCCACGACGGTGCGCAGCCAGCCATCGGGGTTCATGCCGAGCATGGCGTAGCAGACCAGCGCGCCGATGACGGCGCCGAGAACGGCGCTGGCGGCCGAGAGGCCGAGCGAGCCGACCAGATCCTTGAGGATCACCGGGTCGCCGAACGCCGAGAAGTTCGAGATCGTGAAGGTGCCGGCCGAGGTGAAGAAGCCGCTGGCGACCGCGAGAACGGCGGGAATGCCGAGGAACAGGATCGCGTAGACCGAGAACGGGACCAGCCCGATCCATCCAGTGCCCGGTCGACGCGTCGAGCGCGCGCCGCGGCGCCGGGGGGTCGCCCCGGCGCCGCGGTTCGATGCGAGAGCAGTCATCAACCGACCGCAGCAGCCCACTTCGAGCTGAGCAGCGTGGCGGCCTTGGTGGCCTGGTCCGCGGTCAGCTGCACGAAGTTCTTCGGCGCGGCGCCGACCTTGCTCAGGGTCGCTGCGTCGACGGTCTTGGCTTTCTCCATGGCCGCGAGCTGCGCCGGGTAGGCGCCGGCCGCGAGGAAGAGGTTCTGCACCGCGGGGGTGTAGAGGTACTCCTCCCACAGACGGGCCGCCGCCGGGTTCGGCGAATCGGCGTTGATCGTCTGGTTGTAGTAGCTGCCGAGTCCGGCTCCCGGGAGCACGACGGTCTTCCAGTTGGGGTTGCCCGCCGAGCCGGCGGCCGGGCCCCATGCGACGTTGTTGAAGCTCCACTGGATGACGACCGGGGTCTCACCCGAGGCCACCGTCGCCTGGGTGGGCAGCGTCGAGAGGAAGTTGCCGGCCTGCTTCAGCTTCTGGAAGAAATCGACGCCCGGCTGCACGTCGTCAGCCGAACCCCCCGACTGCAGCGCCGCCATGTAGACCGCCGATGCGGCTTCGTTGGCCTGCGTCGGGTCGCCCTTGATCGCGACCGAGTTCTTGAAGTCGGAGCCGAGCAGGTCGTCGATCTTCTTCACGCCGCCCGGGAACTTCTTGGTGTCGTAGCCCACCGACATCAGGCCGGTGTAGTCGTAGTACCAGAGGCCGTCGGCGTCCTTGTAGTCGGCCGGGATGTCGCCCCAGCTCTGCACCTTGTAGGGCGCGAACAGGTCGAGGTTCTGGTTCATCACGGCGGTGCCGATGTCGAAGACGTCCGGAGCGGTGGACTGGCCCTTCTGGGCCTTGGCCGCGGCGACCTCATCGGCGCTGGAGCCGTCGGGGTTCTCGGAGTTGATCTTGATGCCGGGGTACTTCTTCTCGAAGCCCTGGATGATCTGGCCGTAGTTGGCCCACGACGGCGGAAGGGTGATCACGTTGAGGTGACCCTCTTTGTTGGCGGCCGCGACGAGTCCGGCCATGCCGCCGAAGTCGGCGACGCTGGTGGCCTTCTGAGCCTCGGCCAGGGTGAGGGTCTTGGTGCTGCCCGTGCTGCCGCTGCCGGCCGTGCCCGCGCAGGCGGTGAGGGCGAGCGCCGCGGCAGCCAGAACGGCGGCTCCGGCCAGGTAACGCGTCTTCATGGAATGTGTTCCCTTCCCATGGACTCGCCCGCGGTCGTCCGCGCTGTGGGGCGGACTCTCGGATCCCGGGGGCGATCCTGGCTCAGAATGAGCGGCCCGGGTAACGCGATGGGCAAAGTCAGGTGAACGATCGGGGCGGTTCAGGAGGCGGAGTGGTGTCCGAATCCTGCGAAGGTCTTCTCGGCCAGCCCCAGCGAGATCGTCATGCCGACCCCGCTCGTCACGATCGCGGCCGTGACGCCCGGCTCGACCTCGGCGATCAGGTAGGGCTGCCGTGGGCTGGAGGCGTAGACGCCCTGCCAGCGTTCGATGACGCGCAGCTCGGTGACGCCGAGGATCTGCGCGATGGCGTCCAGCAGCGTGGTCGACGTGGGCTCGGCGAGGAACGGGTCCTGGGTGACGCCGTAGCGGTGCGAGTCGCCGACGATGAGGGTGCCGTCCGGCCGTTGGGTGAACATCACGTTGGCCGCGATGTCGACCAGCTCCGGATGCCGGGCCGCCATCTCGACGCGCAGCGCGGCCGCGGCCTCCGTCTCGGCGAACGCGGGATACCGCAGCATCGAGGTGCCGGTCAGCACCGCCGGAGCGAGCGTGAGACCGCCCGGCGCCTCGACCCTCGCCATCTGCAGCGCGCACCGCTCGACCTGGTACTCGTCAGCGAGCCCGGGATGGAGCAGGTCGAGGTCGTGCCCGACGCAGACGATGGTCTGCGCCGCGTGGAAGTCGCCCCGGCTGGTGCGCACGACTCCTCCGCCAGCGCCCAGGTAGCTGGTGCGCCAGGAGAAGCTGACACCGGGTTGGGCGGCCAACCAGGCCGCGAGCGCGCCGACCGCCTCACGCGGGTCGACGCGCAGATCGTCGCGCAGCAGCGCTCCGCCGCGGATCGTCGGATCGGACGCCTTCCCCAGGTTCTCGCGCACCGCCTCCGGCGTCAGCAGCCGCACCTGCCCGCGCTCGCGCGAGCCCGCCAGCTCGTCGAGCACCGCGGACTCCGCGGCGGTGCGGGCGATCGCCAGAGCACCCGAGTCCACGTGGAAGAAACCGGCCAGCTTGCCGTACCGGAGCCACTTCTCGCGTGCCACCAGCGCGAGGTCGAGCAGCTCGCCGCTCTGCGCGGTCACGCAGGCATGGCCGAAGTTGCGGATCGACGCGCCGACCGCCCGCGCATCGCGATCGATCACTGTCACGTTCAAGCCGCGTTCGACCGCGGCGATCGCATGCGAGAGCCCGGCGATGCCGGCTCCGACGACGAGGACATCGGAGGTGCGTGCGGTGTTCATCGCACGCACTCTCGCGCCCGGCCCTCGGCGACATCAAGTCGATCGCCGCGAGATCATCGTGATGTCGCCGGATGTTCACCATCCGGACGCCGAGTCAGGTCATGCTCGCCTGATGATCGACTTGGTCGCCCTCGACATGGCCGGAACCACCATCGACGACCACGGTGCGGTCTACGTCGCGCTGCGCCGCTGCGTCGAAGAGACCGGAGCCGTGGTGGCGCCGGAGGATCTGCAGCACTGGATGGGGACCGACAAGATCGAGGCCATCACCGCCCTGATGCGGCTGGGTCGCGTTCCGACCGACCAGAAGGCGGTCGCCGCGGCGTTCCGGCGCTTCCGCGCCCTGCTCGACGAGTTCTACCTCGAGTCGCCGCCGATCGCGCTGCCCGGCGTGGAGGACGCGCTCGCCATCCTGCGCGACCGCGGCGTTCGGATCGCGCTGACCACGGGCTTCGACGACACGGTCGCCGCGCCGCTGTTGGAGTCGCTGGGCTGGAAGGTCGGCGACGACGAGCTGCTGGATGCCGTGGTCACCACCTCGCAGGTGCGGGCCGGGCGGCCGGCGCCGTACCTCATCCATCACGCGATGGAGTTGACCGGCGTGGATGACGTGCGCCGCGTTCTCGCCGCCGGTGACACCATCGTCGATCTGCAGGCCGCCTGCAACGCCGGCGCCATCGCGGTCGGCGTCACCACCGGCGCGCTCAGCCGCGTCGACCTGGAGCGGCACCCGCACGACTACGTGCTCGACGGCGTGGTCGAGATCCCCGAACTGGAGGAGGCCCGGGTCTGACCGCTCGCCTCGCCGGTTGAGCAGCCGCGAAGTGGCGTGTCGAAACCCACCCGAGTCGCAGGGTTTCGACACGCGCCTTCGGCGCTACTCAACCGGCGGAACCGCAAGGTCGGTGCCGATGACTATGGTCGAGAGACCATGGGCGACACGATCTCGGCGGCGAGTGCGCGACGCGTTGCGCTGGCCGCGCAAGGGTTCGGCAGCCCGCATCCCCCCGCCGTGGGCACGCGTCAGCTCAACCTGCTGATCCAACGGCTCGGGCTGCTGCAGATCGACTCGGTCAACGTGTTCGAGCGCAGCCACTACCTGCCGGTGTTCGCGCGGCTGGGCTCCTATGACAAGGCCGTGCTCGACAAACTCACCTTCGCGCGGCGCGGTCCGTACACCGAGTACCTGGCGCACGTGGCGACGTTCATTCCGACGGTCGATCTGCCGCTGTTCGGTTTTCGCAAGGAGCGGATCCGCGCCAAGTACGGGCAGCACCCGTGGGTGGCCGCGAACCGCCCGATGCTCGACTGGCTGCTGGCCGAGCTGGCCGAGAAGGGTCCGCTGGCCGCGAGCCGCTTCGAGCACGTCGAGAACGTGCGCAAGGGCCCGTGGTGGGGGTGGAGCGACGTCAAGCAGGGTCTGGAGTTCCTGTTCGATTGGGGCGACGTTGTCTCGGCCGGGCGCCGCAACTTCGAGCGCGTCTACGCCCTGCCGGAGCAGGTGCTCCCCCACGCGCTGCTCGAGGTGCGGATCGACAACGACGAGGCGATCCGCGAACTGGTGCGCCGCAGCATCCGCGCTCTGGGCATCGGCACGGTCGGCGACGTGGCCGACTACTACCGGCTCTACAACGCCGAGGCGAAGACCGCCCTCGACGAGCTGGTCGACGCGGGCGAGGTGCGCCGCGTCAGCGTTGCCGGCTGGAAGGCGCCGGCCTACCTGGATGCCGCGGCTCGCATCCCCCGCAGGATCGAGACGGCGGCGCTGCTCTCGCCGTTCGACCCCGTGGTCTGGGAACGCGAGCGCACCCTGCGGATGTTCGGCTTCCACTACCGGATCGAGATCTACACCCCGGCCCCGCAGCGGATCTACGGCTACTACACGCTGCCCGTACTCATCGACGAGGCGCTCGCCGGGCGGATCGACCTCAAGTCGGACCGCCAGAACGGTGTGCTGCGCGTGCAGTCGGCGTGGCACGAACCGGGCGCCCCCGCGGGAATGGAGGAGCGCCTGGTGCCGCTGCTGCGCGAGACCGCGGCGTGGCAGGGGCTCGGCGGCATCGAGGTGATGGATCGCGGCGACGCGGCGCGCTCGCTCGCGGCCGCACTCGGAGTCGCCGTGAGGGGGTAGACCGATCTGTCGGCAGGCGTCAACCCCGGAGCCCGGTTCGAGCGTCGTACTGGTATGACACGACCTCTCGCCATTCTGGCTCCCGTGGCCACGGCCGCGATTCTCATCGCCGCACTGACGGGCTGCACGCCCGGGCCGCATCCCGCTCCGAGCGGTTCGGCGCACACTCCCTCCGATCTGGTGACCGGTACCGCTGCCGACACCTCGGTGCCGCAGCCGGCTCTCGACCTCGACTGCGCGGGCCTGTTCGCTCTGCCGGCCTTCACCGCCGCCTATGGTGCGGGAGTCCTGCACCCGGTCGATGTGCTGGTGACTCAGGGCCTCATCTCTGCCAACATCCCCGACGCCGATGTGCTTCAGACGGTCGGCGGGATCAGCTGCGACTGGAGCAACGGCACGACGGCCATCGGTGCCGCTGACGGAACCGATCCGGTCTATGTGACGCTCTCGGTGCTGCCGCACGCCGCGACACAGTGGACGCGGTACGACGCCGAGTACGGCGCGCCGGCCGAGGGCGTGCAGTGCTACCGGCCCAACACCCTCCTCAACTGCTGGTCGGAGCAACTGGTCGGGACCAACTGGGTCGAGCTCTACATGTTGGGTGTGGGCGGCGACGCGCAGGCACATGCTCTGTCCGCCGCGATCAACACCGCGGTCGTGTCGGCCAGGCCAGGAGCAGCGGCGTGGACTCCGCCGAGCGGCACGACGACGTTCGGCGACTGCACGCAGCTGCTGACCCCTGCGCAGGTTGCCGGCGACCTCGGCGTGACCGACACCACCATCCAGTTCACGAACGCGGCCGGCGGCTGGAGCATCCAGGCCGCGGCCCGGGAGAACGCCAACGCGGTCGGGTGCCTGTTCCAGTACGCCGATGAGGACAACACCGTCGGGCAGGTCACCTGGCTGCGCGGCGGCGCCTGGGCGCACGATGCGGCCATCGCCGCCTCGGCACCGGGCTGGGGCACTCCGGCGGCGGCCCCGATTGCCGGCCTCGCGTCCGGTGATGACGCCCAGGTTCGCTGCACCACTCTCGATCCCACCGCCGAGGAATACACCCCGGTGTGCACCGTCGACCTCCTGCTGGGTGGCAACTGGCTCCAGGTGGTTGTCTCACCGGATCCCGGAGACATTCACTTCACGGCCGATGTGCGCACCGCAGCGCTCGCGATCGCCGCGCACCTGGTCAGCGGGTACAACGCGCACGCGCACTAGCGCGAGCGGCCTCGATACGCCGCTGCGCGGCTACTCGACCAGCGGGAAGGTTAGAGCCGGGTCGCGTTGTTCTCGAGGCGCGCGATCCGGTCGGGGATCGGCGGGTGCGTGCTGAACAGGCGGCTCATGATGCCCGGGCGGTTCGGGTCGGCGATCCACATGTGCGCCATGCTCGAGTTGGTGCGCCGCACCGGCTGGAAGTTGGTCTGCAGCTTGGCCAGCGCCGTCTCGAGACCCTCGGGATCGCGGGTGGTGAGCGCGCTGGTCGCATCGGCCAGGTACTCGCGCTGGCGCGAGACCGCCGCCTGCACCACGGCCGCCGTGATCGGCGCGAGGATCGCCGCGACGAGTCCGATCGCGATCACGACCAGGAAGGCCGGCCCGCCCAGGTTGCTGTTGCGGCTGCGACCGCCCCAGAAGATCATCCGGAAGATGATGTCCGAGATCAGGCCGATCGCGACCACCAGCCCGAACACGATGAGTGAGACCCGGATGTCGTAGTTCTTGACGTGCCCCATCTCGTGCGCCATGACGCCCTCGAGTTCGCGGTCGGTCATGATGTCGAGCAGGCCCGAGGTGGCGCACACCGCCGCGTGCTCCGGGTCGCGCCCGGTCGCGAAGGCGTTCGGGGCCGGGTCGTTGATGATGTAGACCTTCGGCATGGGCAGGCCGTCGGTGATCGACAGGTTCTCGACGATCCGGTACAGCCGCGGGTTGTCGGCCTTCTGGATCTGCCGCGCACCGCTCAGGGCGAGCGTCTCGGAGCCCGCGACGAAGTACTGGAAGATCGCGTAGGCCAGGGCGATCGCGAACACCACGATCGCGATGGCCCAACTGTTGTAGATCCAGGCCACGAGCACGCCCAAGCCGCCGATCACGATCAGGAAGATCGCGATGATGAAGACGGTGTTGCGCTTGTTCGCGGCGATCGCGCTATACATGCGATGCCACTGTCAGCTGGACTAGAACTGCACCTTCGGCGGCTCGGCCACCGACGACGCGTCGTCGACCTCGAAGAAGTCGCGCTCCTTGAAGCCGAGGCCGCGCACGAACAGCGTGTTCGGGAAGGTCTTGATCCGGGTGTTGATGTCGCGCACGCTGCCGTTGTAGAACCGGCGCGAGGCCTGGATCTTGTCTTCGGTGTCGACCAGTTCGGCCTGCAACTGCAGGAAGTTCTGGTTCGCCTGCAGCTGCGGGTAGGCCTCCGACACCGCGAACAGGCTCTTCAGCGCGCCCTGGATCTGGTTCTCGGCGGCGGATGCCAGAGCCGGGGTCGAGGCACTGATCGATGCGGCGCGCGCCTCGGTCACCTTCTCGAAGACCGAGCTCTCGTGAGCCGCGTAGCCCTTGACCGCCTCGATGAGGTTCGGGATGAGGTCGGCCCGCCGCCTGAGCTGCACGGTGATGTCGCTCCACGCCTCGTCAACGCGCACGTTGGAACGAACGAGGCCGTTGTAGGTGGCGAGCAGGTAGAGGCCGATGATCACCACGAGGGCGATGATGACGATGACGATGACGAGGAGTGCGGTACCCATGCGGATCATCATATGGGCGAGGGGGCGCCGCCGCCTATGCGTCTGCTCGATGGTTGCCGTGAGCTCGCACGGGGCGGTGCGCCGCTGAGCGGCAGGAGGGCGTGGCATGCTGAACCGGTGACCGCCGCCACCGATGCACTCGACCGCCTGACCGCGGTGGTTCCCGACTTTCCCAGCCCGGGCATCCTGTTCCGCGACCTGACCCCGGTGTTCGCGGATGCCGCGGCCCTGCGTCTGGTGATCGACGAGCTGATCGCCCCGTTCGACGGGTCGTTCGAGGTGATCGCCGGCGTCGAAGCCCGCGGATTCGTGCTGGCCGCGGCCGCGGCCGTGGTGGCCGGGACCGGTGTGGTCATGATCCGCAAGGCGGGCAAGCTGCCGCGCCCGACCGTCAGCCGCGACTACGCCCTGGAGTACGGCACGGCGACCCTCGAGTTGCACAGCGACGAACTGCCGCCCGGCACCCGCGTGCTGCTGGTGGACGACGTCCTGGCGACCGGCGGCACCCTCGAGGCGTCACTCGGCCTGCTCGCCGACGCCGGACTGGTCGCGGCCGGCGTCTCGGTGGTGCTCGAGTTGACGGCGCTCTCCGGTCGCGCGCGCCTCGGCGACGTGCCGTTTCACGCGCTGCAGCAGGTCTAGGCCGGGGCTCCGTCCGCGGCGCGGCGCTGCCGCTGCACCTCGCGCAGCCAGCGGAACGAGCTCTTGGGCGTGCGGGCCAGCGTCTCGAAGTCGACGTGCACCAGCCCGAAGCGCTGGGTGAATCCGGCCGCCCACTCCCAGTTGTCCAGCAGCGACCAGACGTAGTAGCTGCGCACGTCCACGTCGGATCCCGCCGCCGCGGCGAGGTGCGCGGCCAGATAGAACACCCGCTCGGCGTCGTCGACCCGCCCGTCGGGGCCCACGGTATCCGGATAGCTGGCGCCACCCTCGGTGACCTCGACAGGAGGCAGCGATGCCCCGTACCGCTCGTGCAGCTGCGCGAGTTGCACCGCGAGCTGGTCGGGCGCCACCGGCCAGCCGAATCCCGTCTTCGGGTACTCCGGCCACTCGGCGAGGTGGAAAGGCACCGAGCGCATCGCCTCGGAGTGGCCATCGGGCGAGGCTCCCGTCGGCTCGGGACCGGCCGCCACTCGCGACGGGAAGTAGTAATTGAGCCCGTAGAAATCCAGCGGCTGGGCGATCGTCTTCAGATCGGCCCGGCTCATCTTGGACAGCGAGCGGATGCCCCAGCGCTCGGCCATGCCGAGGCCGGCGGGCAGCTCCGGCCGGGTGCCGAGCAGCACGGGATCGGCGAACAGCCGATTATGGATGAAGTCGAACACGGCCGCGGCCGCCCGATCGTCGGCCGACTCGCTCGCCGGGGACACGGGCGAGTGCACGTTGGTGATGCCGATGCGGCCGCGCACCGGGACCGCGCGCAGCGCCTGCACGGCGAGACCGTGCGCGCGCAGCAGGTTGCGCGCCGCAGGGATCGCGCGGAACAGCCGGCTGCGCCCCGGCGCATGGATGCCGAGGGCGTACCCGTCGAGCGTCACCGTCAGGGCTTCGTTGATCGTCACCCAGTCGGCCACCCGGTCGCCGAATGCCGCGCCTGCGATCGCGGCGAACTCGGCGAAGCGCTCGGCGGTGTCGCGGCGCAGCCAGCCGCCGCGCTGCTCGAGCGGGGCCGGGGTGTCCCAGTGGAACAGGGTCGCGGTCGGCCGGATCCCCGCCTCGAGCAGTGCGTCGAGCAGGCGATCGTAGAAGGCGATCCCCGTCGGGTTCGCGCGACCCGTGCCGGTCGGCTGGATGCGCGGCCAGGCGATCGAGAAGCGGTAGGCGTCGACGCCGAGCTCGCGCAGCAGCCGGACGTCTTCGGGCATCCGGTGGTAGTGATCGGCCGTCACCCGCGGCGTCGAACCGTCGAGGATGCGCCCGGGCTGGTCGGCGAACTCGTCCCAGGTCGAGCGGCCGCGGCCGTCCTCGTCGGCCGCTCCCTCGATCTGGATCGCCGCCGTCGCCGCCCCGATGGTGAATCCGGGCGGCAGCAGGCCCGCGATCGCCCGCGGATCGGTGAGGCCCGATCCCCAGTCGTCCGCCGGCGCGGTCATGACCCCAGCACCCGATCGAGGTAGGGGTTGGCGAACAGCCGATCCGGGTCGAGCCGATCCCGTACCGCCGTGAAATCGCCGAACCGCGGGTAGCGGCCGGCCAGCTCCTCGGCCTCCTGGAAATGGATCTTGCCCCAGTGCGGCCGCCCGTCGTAGCTGCGCAGCAGCGCGTCGATCGCGCGGAAGTACGGCAGGTGATCCTCACGGAAGTACTGGTGCACCGCGATGTAGCCCGACTCGCGCTGATAGGCGGTCGAGAGCCAGTTCTCGTCGGGCGCGGCAACTCGCACCTCGATCGGGAACGACAGCCGCCAGCCCGTCCGCTCCACCAGGCCGCGGATGTCGCGCACCGCCTGCGGCACCGCCGCGCGCGGGATCGCGTACTCCGATTCGCGGAACCGCACGGTGCGCGGGCTGGTGAACACGTCGTACGAACGGTCGACGAAGTCGCGATCGCCGTACACCCGCGTCGCGAAGCGGTTGATCGGCGGCGTCCAGGCCGGAACCAGGCGGCCGAGTCCCGACTTCAGGGCCAGCGCGCCGTTCTGCATCAGGCGCTCCTCGACCCAGTCGGCCACCGGGCCGACCGGCCGTCGCTCGGCGTCGCCCGGCAGGCGCGTGTTGGTGCGGGTCATCACCCGGTCGGTGTGCGGCCACCAGTAGAACTCGAAATGGTCGGCGGCGGTGGCGCGCTCGTCGAAGTCGTCGAGCACCTCGTCGAAGCCTTCCGGATGCTCGACCGCCCGCAGCAGGAACGCCGGCACGCATTGCACCGTCACCTCGACCACGATGCCCAGTGCGCCCAGCCCGAGCCGGACCGCGGGCAGCAGCTCGGCGTTCTCGGTCTCGCTGACGTGCAGCACGCCGCCGTCGGCGGTGACCAGGGTGACCGCGACCAGCTGGGCAGCCAGCCCGCGGAACCGCGCACCGGTGCCGTGCGTGCCCGTCGAGGTCGCGCCGGCGATGGTCTGCCGATCGATGTCGCCCATGTTCTCGAGCGCGAGGCCGTAGGGCTCGAGCAGCGCGGGCAGCTGGTAGAGGTTCGTGCCGGCGCCCAGGGTCACGCGACCGCGCTCGGTGTCGACGGCGAGCAGCCCGTCGAGTCCGCCCAGATCGAGCAGCACGCCTTCGGTGGCGGCGATTGCGGTGAAGCTGTGACCGGCTCCGACCGCCTTGACGGTCAGGCCGAGCTCGCGCGCGGCCCGGACGACGGCGACCACCTCGTCGACACTGGTCGGGTGGGCACGGAAGGCCGGGGTGGTGCGCTCGGAGCGCCCCCAGTTGCGCCAGGTTCCGCCGGGTCGCAGCAGTCCGGCAGAGTCCGCGGTCGAATCCGCGCCCGCGCGCCGCATCGTCTCGCTCACAGGAATGCCTTTCCCTCGCCTCGATAGCTCGGTACCGTGTCGACCACGGATCCGCCCTGCACCACCGCGAACTCGTTCACGTGCTCGCTGAGTTCGCCGGCCTTGGTGTGGCGCATCCACACCCGGTCGCCGAGCATGAGGTCGCGCGCGGCCGGGCCGGTGACCGGGGTCTGGACCTCGCCGGCGGCCTCGCGGGGCAGCATCCGGAGTCCCTGCGGCCAGGTCGGTTGCGGCAGGCGATCGGCACCGGCGGGGCCGGATGCGATCCAGCCACCCCCGAGCAGGGTCGCGACCTCGGGCGTCGGACGCCGGACCACGCCGAGCGCGAAGGCAGCCGCCGGGGCCGGGCTGAAGTGCACGTAGCCGTCGAACAGATGCGGGCCGAACAGCCCGGATCCGGCGGCGATCTCGGTCACCGAGGCGTCGGCGTGGGTCGACTCGATCGAGCCGGTTCCTCCCCCGTTCACGAACTCGAGGTCGGTGACCTCGCGCACGGCGGCCACCGCGGCGCCCCGTCGCTCGGCCAACTCGCGAGCCGAGGCGCGCTGCATCGAGCGGATGATCGTGCCGCGGCCGGTGCCGCGATTCGTCACGCCGGCGATCTGCGCCTCGTAGGCCATCATGCCGACCAGCGTGAAACCCGGGCGCGCGACCACGGCGGCCGCCAGGGCGCGGGCCGCGGCCGGTTCGCGCACCGGGGAGCGACGGACTCCGACGAAGCCCAGCACGCGCGACTGGTACGAGGCGTCGAGCTCGAGGCAGACCCGGATCGGGGCGCGCCCGCTCGGGGCGACCACCGCATCCACCAGATCGAGCTGGGCGATGTCGTCGACCATGATCGTCACGCGCTGGGCGAGCTTCTCGTCGGCCGCGAGCCGGGCGATCGACGCGCGGTCCACGCTCGGATAGCCGACCACGACGTCGTCGTGGGTCTCTGCCAACCAGAGCGCCTCGGCCAGCGTGTAGGCCAGGATGCCGCGGTACCCCGGCAGCGCGAGCACCGCATCCAGCACCGCGCGCACCCGCACCGACTTGCTCGCGACCCGGATCGGCGAGCCGGCCGCACGGTCGAGCATGGCGTGGGCGTTCCAGGCCAGCGCCTCCAACGAGATCGTGGCGAACGGCGGATCGAGCTGGGCCGTCGCCGCGTCGAGCTGCGGCCACCAGCGCGCGGGATCTCGCCACGGCGTCGACTCGGGGCCCGAGCCCGGGCGGTCCAACGGGATCAACGAACGCCCTTCACCGGCACGATCGCCAGCGCGCCGAGGATCGCCACAATCGCCGAGAGCGCGAACAGCCCGGTGAATCCGGCCAGGGCGGCAACCACCCAGGCGCCGAACAGCGGCGCGATCGCCTGCGGAACGGCGGTCGCGATGTTCATGATGCCGAGATCCTTGCCGCGGGTGTGCGAATCGGGCAGCACCTGGGTGGCGAGGGCCTGGTCGACCGACAGGAAGCAGCCGTAGCCGAGTCCGAGCAGGCCGGCCGCGACATAGGTGACGCCGATGTCGGGCACGAAGGCGAGCAGCACGGCCGCGAGCGCCTGGAGCACCGCGGCGACGATGACGAAGATCTTGCGGCGACCCGACTGGTCGGAGACCCAGCCGAGCAGGATCGACGCGAAGATCACGAAGAACATGTAGACCAGCGTCAGATAGGTGAGGTCGTCTTGCGCGGTCTTCTGGCGGTGCAGGCCGAACATGATGAAGTACAGCAGCAGGGTGGTTCCGAGCGCATTGCCGAGGTTGACCAGGATGCGGCCGAGCAGGGTCCAGCCGAAGTCCGGGTGCTTGCGCGGGCTGATCCAGAACCCCGCGACCAGGGATGACAGGGTCATCGGCGCGCGCGACTCGGCCGGCAGCACCGCGTCTTTCACGACGAACAGGAACGGCAGCACGAGCACCACCACGATCAGCGCCATCAGCGCGTAGCCCAGCAGCTGGCTGAGGGCGAGCGAGGTCACCAGCAGCAGGCCCACGATCAGGCCGACAGCCTGCGGCGCCGAGATCCACGCGGACACCAGCCCGCGCTGGCCGACCGGCACCTGATCCGAGATGGTCGCGGTGAGCGCGGCGCTCAGCACGCAGAAGCCGATCAGCGCGACGCACCAGAAGATGCCGACTCCGATCAGCGAGTGCTGCAGGCCGAGCAGCAGCAGGCCGAGCGCGAAGATCACCGCGCCGGCGAGGATCCACGGGCGGCGCCGTCCGAAGCGCGAGGTGGTGCGGTCGGAGAGGGCGCCGGCCAGCGGGTACGCCACGAGGGCGCAGACTCCCGCGATGGCCGAGATGACACCGAAGGCCACCACGCTGTCGACCCAGTAGTTGCCCTTGAGCTGCGCCTGCACCTGCAGCGGGAGCAGGAGCTGGATGGGCACCAGCTGCGCCATCCAGATCCCCAGCCAGGCGGTGGCGAAGACCGCGATCCAGGCGCCGGGCACCCGGCGCGTCGGTTCGGCGAAGGGCGAGAGCGGCGCGGCGGGTTGTACCGAGGGTGCAGCGGTCATGCGGGTGCTCCATTCAGGGTGTGCGCCATGACGGCGTCGGTGGCGAGGTCGAGCAGGCGCTCGGCGGCGGCGTCGTCACGATCGGCGAGCCAAGAGAGGGTGAAGCCATCGGTGATGGCGATGACGAAACGCGCGAGGTCGTCGACCGGGATGCTCCACTCGGCGCCGTGGCGCTCGGCACCGGCCGCGAGCAGCTGGGCCGCGAGCTCGTGGTACGTCGCGTACTGCTGGCGCGGCAGGTCCGCGAGGGCGGGGGTGCGCAGGGCGTGCTGGGTGAGCTCGAACATCGCCTGCTCGCGCCCCGGGTCGGAGCGCACCAGATCGAGGTAGGCGCCGAAGGTCGCGCGGACCGCCGAGCGCAGGTCGGGGGCGTCGATGTCGAGCGACGCGAGGGTGACGCTCCCCTCGCCCTCGACGACGAGCTCGATCACGTCGCTCAACAGCTCATCGCGGGAGGCGACCGCGTAGTGGAAGCTGGCCAGCGGCATCCCGGCCTCGGCGACGATCGCCCGCGTGGTGGCCGCGGCGACGCCGTCGCGCGCGATCACGGCCATCGCGGCCTGCGCCAGGGCGGCGCGCCGTTCGGTGGCGGGGATGCGGGACATCGGCGGCCCTCTCTGCTCGGGCCGCGTTCGGGGCCGCTTCGGCGAAGTGGGTCAACTGTCCCAGACGGACGGCCCAGTTGCAAGTGCCCTCATCGCGGGTCGCGCCCGGGCTTGTGCGTTCCATCCGAGTTCCCTCCGCCTTCCCTCCGAACGCTGGCGCCGGCCTCGCACCTCACGGTTGGGTGGATGCTTCACCACCTGGCATCGACCGCTCGGTCCCGCTCATCACGCGGGGCTCTCTGACCAGCCGAAGCCGCCATCGTCGCCGATGAATCGGATCATCCGATCCAACGTCCCCGCGCCAAGGGATGCCGCCGCCCACCCGGGCATGCGCCATCCCGTCACGCAAAGGAGAACCGCCCATGGCAACCAGCTGGAAGAACAAGCCGTACCGGGGCCCGCGCCGCACCGACGACGTTCCGCTCGCCCGCAAGGTCGAGAACTCGGCCGTCGAGTCGCCGACTCTCCTGCTCTTCGTGCTGCTCGCCGCGGTCGGCGTGCTGGCCTACACCGGCTTCTTGCTGACCCCCGCCAACCGGGGCGACTGGCTGCCGTACGGCATCGTCCTCACCGCCGAGCTGCTCCTGGTCGTCCAGTCGCTGGTGTCGATGTGGACCATCCTCTCCGGCGGCCAGGACCCGCGGACCTTCGCGTTCCACCACTCCCAGGAGCGGCTGTTCGACGCCGCCACCAACATCCGCTCCGGACTCGCCGAGAAGCCGACCCTCTGGCCGATGCACATCGAAGACAAGCCGGTCGAGATCGATGTCTTCATCACGGTCTTCGGCGAGCCCATCGACAAGATCGCCGCCACCGCGATCGCAGCCGTGGGCATGCGCGGCAAGCACACCACCTGGATCCTCGATGACGGCGAATCGGATGCGGTGCGTGACCTGGCTGCCGACCTCGGGGTCCGCTACGTGCGGCGGCTCTCGCACAACGGCGCGAAGGCCGGCAACGTCAACCACGCCCTCACCATCTCCACCGGCGACTACTTCGCGATCTTCGACGCCGACTTCGTGCCCGATCCGGGCTTCCTCTACGAGACCGTGCCGTTCTTCATCGACGACAACGTCGCCTTCGTGCAGACGCCACAGGCCTACGGCAACATGACCAACCTGATCTCGCGCGGTGCCGGCTTCATGCAGTCGGTCTTCTACCGCTTCATCCAACCGGGCCGCAATCGCTTCAACGCGGCGTTCTGCGTCGGCACCAACGTGATCTTCCGGCGCACCGCGATCGACGACGTCGGGGGCATGTGCACCGACTCCAAGTCGGAAGACGTCTGGACCTCGCTGCGGCTGCACGAGCGCGGCTGGCGGTCGATCTACATCGCGGTCACGCTCGCGGTCGGAGACGCTCCCGAGACGATCGAGGCGTACTCGAAGCAGCAGCTGCGCTGGGCGTCAGGCGGCTTCGAGATCCTGATGCAGCGCAATCCGCTCAGCCCCCGCACCAAGCTCACCATCGACCAACGGGTGCAGTACTTCGTGACGGCGACCCACTACCTGGTCGGCATCACGCCGCTGTTGCTGATCCTGGTGCCGCCGCTCGAGATCTACTTCGATCTACGGCCGGTGAACCTCACCGTGACCTGGATCACCTGGCTGCTGTTCTACGCGGGCTTCTACGGCGTGCAGGTGCTGCTGGCGTTCCACACCATGGGATCGTTCCGCCCCGAGACGCTGATCATGGCGGCGGTGTCGTTCCCGATCTACGTGCGCGCGTTCGTCAACGTGTTCGCCGGCCGCGAGCAGAAGTGGGTCGCGACCGGATCGCAGACCAAACGCGTCTCGCCTTTCAACTTCATCATTCCCCAGGTGCTGTTCTTCGTCTTCGTGCTGCTCACCTCGGTGGTGGGCATCGTCAAGGACTACGGGCACCAGACCCTGACCCTGGCGACCGCGTGGAACGTCACCAACACGATCGTGCTCGGCGTGTTCGTCGTGACCGCATTCCGCGAGTCCCACCGCGCGCGGGTCGCGGTGGCGCCGGCGACCACGGTCTACGCGACCTTCGGCCGTTCTCCATCGGATCCGCCGGTGTATCAGGCTCCGACGCCGATCCCGGTGCGCGCGGGCGCGGCAACCGAACCCGAGCGCCTGATCCCGGTGTTCGACGGAGCAGGAAGGACCATCCCATGACCTGGGCGAATCGATTCCGTCTGTTCTTCGGCCTGATGGCCGTTGTCGCGGTCGTTCTGGTCTCGACGCTGGTGCTCAGCGTGCGCCAGACCGAGGTCGCCAGCAGCACCGCCTCGGTGAAGGCGGTCACCTACTCGGTGGGGTCCGACTACGCGGGCACCGTCGTCGACGAGAAGGTGAAGCAGGGCGACACGGTGACGAAGGGCGAACCCCTGCTGACGATCCAGAGCGCGGCGGTGGCCACGGCATCCGCCATCAAGGGCGGGATCCCCGCTAACGAGTCGTACACCGTCGCGCCCGGCGGCATGCTCACCCTCACCGCCACCCAACCCGGAGTCATCGAGAAGTTGGGCGCCCAGGTCGGCGGATTCGTCAGCGCCGGCAGCGCGATCGCGACCATCGATCAGGCCGGCTCGTTGTACGTGGAAGCCAAATTCCGGCTCGACCCCTACGACTTCTCGCGGATCCAGAAGGGAGCTCGAGTGGATCTCGTGCTGCCCGACCAGCAGCAGCTCAGCGGCGAGGTGTCGCAGGTCAAGGTGACGACCACCAGCGGCGGGGCGGCCAGCGCCGAGATCAAGGTGACCAGTTCGCAACTCGCCAAGCGGGCATCCCGCGAGCTGGCGGTTCCGGGCACCCCCATCCAGGCGACCCTCCACCTGCGCGACGACGGCCCCCTGGGTGGGTTGCGTGTGCTGTTCGTCGAGCTGCTGCACAAGTTGCACCTGTGATCCGACGACGTCGGGCAACGGTGCTGAGTTGCGCGGGCGCCGCGCTCGCGGTCGCGCTGCTGGCGGGATGCGCCACGGGCGCCGGGTCGGGCGGTAGCGGGCCGGCGAGCGGCTCGGCAGCCGACAGTGCGGCGGCGCTGCAAGCCGGCCTGAGCGATGTTCCCCACCGCTCGGTCACCCCGATGCCCGCGGCGCGGCTCGCGGCGAACCTGGTGCCGCCCACCAACCGCTGGTTCTCGGGGCTGGTCTTCGGCGCGCAGCCGCAGCCGGTGTTCCCGCTGCCGCTGTCGTTCGCGCTGACCGGCTCGGGCTTCGGATTCGGGGTGCCCCGCGTCAGCTCGGGCGCCGACACAATCAGCGGCGAGTACGCTGCCGCGATCACGGTGGACGACGGGTCGGCCTCGAGCGAGATCGTCGCCTATGACGAGGCATCCGTCACCATCGAGCAGAAGGATGCCGCCGGCCACGCGATCGGCACCGTCGTGATCGCCGAGGGCTCGCCGGTGGTCAGTTACACAGCCAAGCGCAACGGCACGCTCACGCTGGGCACGCGATTCGACGGTGTCGGCCGAGTGCGATCGGCGACCGTGAACGGGACCGGGTACGGGCTGATCACCTCGGGCTCTTTGTCGGGCGCACGATTGACGCTGAAGGCCGGTCAGACCGTCGAACTCTTCGCCGCGCCGACCGGCGTCGCTCCGTCGAAGCTCGGCGAGCAGGTGTCGGCCCTGACCGGGGTCTCGGCGAGCTACCGGGTCGACACATCCCGGGTGACGACGACCCTCAACTACCACTCGACGGGCCAGACGCTGGTCGCGGCCATGCCGCACCAGCGGGCCGGACTCGTCTCGCCGAGCAAGTGCGACCTCGGCAGCTATCCCTCGGTGTACGGAACCCTCGCCCTGTGCTCAGGCGCGGAGCTGTCGTGGACCTCGCCCAAGGTCGCCCCCGAAGCGACCCTCAACCTGGATGCGATCTCGGCCGACGACAAAGCCGAACTGCGCGCCCAGCTCGCCGACGATCTGCAGCACACCCCGGCCCTGCCCGGCGACTCGTACTTCGGGGGCAAGGCGCTGTACCGCCTGGCGAATCTGCTCACGATCGCCCACCAGCTCGGGGCGACCGACACCGCAGACGCCGTGCAAGCGAAGCTCGACACCGCCCTCACGCGGTGGACGCAGCCGAAGGGCTGCGCGGCGCGCGGCACCCAGTGCTTCGTCTACGACCCGACGGCGAAGGGGATGGTGGGGCTGACGGCGTCGTTCGGATCCGACCAGTTCAACGACCACGCCTTCCACTACGGCTACTTCTTATACGCGGCCGGCGTCGCCGCGCGATATGAGCCGTCGCTCATCCCCCGACTGAAGCCCACGATGAACCTGCTCGCCGCCGACATCGCGAGCCCGGGTGCGTCGCCGGCGTTCCCGACCCGGCGCGGGTTCGACGCCTACGCCGGCCACTCCTGGGCATCGGGCTATGCGCCGTTCGCCGACGGCAACAACCAGGAGTCGAGCTCTGAGGCGGTCAACGCGTGGAACGGGTTGGGGCTGTGGGCCGCCGCGACCGGCGATGGCGGGCTGTCGACCGAGGCGACCTGGATGCTGTCGGCCGAGGCGGCATCCGCGACGGCCTACTGGACCGACTTCGACTCCCGCGACCCGGCCTACGCGGGATACCGGCACGGAGTCGTCGGCGTCAACTGGGGCGGCAAACGGGATGACGCCACCTGGTTCAGCGCCGAGCCGAACGCCAAGCTCGGCATCCAGCTCATCCCGATGAGTCCCGCCTCGCACTACCTGGCCGGTGACCCCGACCGCATCGCCCGCAACGTCGCCGAGGCCGCCCCGACCGGCGTCGACGTGCAGTTCGGCGATTACCTGCTGATGTACTCGGCGCTGGGCGGGCGCGACGCCGCGGCCAAGGCGCTGACCGCGGCTCGGGCGCTGCCCTCGCAGTTCATCGACGGCGCCGACTCGCGCAGCTATCTGCTGGCATGGATCCTGTCGCGGGAGTAACGACAGGCATGTGGTCAGCGACCGAAACGGGTCGGGGCCCCTTCAGCCGCGTGCTCAGGGGACGGCGACGTTGCCCGCGAGCGTCCAGCCGACCAGCGCGTTGGCGTGGCCGTGGCCCATGCCGTATTCGGCTTTGAGCCAGTTGACGATCTCCATGTGCTTGGTGGTGGGAGCCGCCGCGATGATCTGCTGCCACTCGGGGATCGATCGCCCGTACTTCTTCTCGATGGAGGGGAAGTACGACGCGGGACCCTGCTTCGACCAGGGAGGAGAGACGTCGGCCATGTCTGGATCCTTTCGAGACGCCTCAGGTTTTGGCAAGTGCCTGGGGAACCCGGGCTAGCTTTCTCCTGTCCCCACCAGGTCGTGCGGTGTTGCTGGCCTCTGTCCCGAACGCCACAAGCTCGCACTACTCACCAACAGGACCAGTACCAGGCCCAACACCCCACCGGCCACGAACCCCGGTGCGATTGATGCAGCGTCGGGCTGACCGTGATCAGCCGTGCCTGCAATCAGCGCGACTCCGCCGAATGCCCCACCGACGATCAGCACTGTGTCGATGACAGCGGCGAGGAGAATTCGCGGCGCTCTCGCACTCACTCGGACGACACCCACTCCAGCGGCAACGCTGATCAACCCGCCCACGAACCCTCCGACAGCACCGCTCAGGGGGAAGGGGAACAAGAGCGCGCCCTCCCAGAAGACCGCCCCGTTCAGCAATGACGTTCCGTTGTAGGTCGCAACGACCCAGATGCCGGTCATCGCTCCGACAACCACTCCGACAAGCGGCAGCAAGACCAGGCCAACAATGGCTCCAACTCTCAAGGCGATCTCTCCCCCATCAGCTCTGGTTCAGTGCCTCCGTGCCTGTGTCCCCTGAGTCAGCCACGTGCTCCCGCTGGGACTCGAACCCAGACTGAGGCGATTTTAAGTCGCCTGCCTCTGCCGATTGGGCTACGGGAGCGTTCTCGGCAACCCTAACGAGCGGGGGCCTTCGGCGGCCGCACCGGGACCCCGGCCAGCCGCAGGGCGTACTCGCGCGGGATGTCGAACCCGAACGAGCGCTTCGGGATGGCGGCCCGCACCGCGGGCGGCAGGGGCTGCCGGTAGTCGAGGGCCTGCGTCCCGGTGAACTCCGCCGGCGAGACCCGCGCCAGGTCGATCGCGATGTGCACGCCGCTCTCGTCGATGGTCAGCCGTACGGCCCCGTCATCCCCCGTCGTCCAGGGCACGTCGATGGCACGCCCGGCGGAGCCGGGCAGCACCGAGAGGGTTCCGGCAAGCCGAGCCCCGGTCACGACCAGGGCGCCGCTGTACGCGCGCACCTCGCCCGCCGAGATCAGCCCGGGCACGTGGCCGCTGAAGCGGTAGCTCACGGGGATGTTCTCGAAGACGGCGAGGATGCCCTCGGGGGCGAGTTCGGCGCGCACCGCGTCGGGCAGCACACCGAGACGGAACAACCTGCGAAAGAACCCGGGCACGCCGTCAAGATAACGGATGCGGCATCCGGAGTCCTACCCCTTCGGCCGCGCCGCCCACTTGTCGAACGCCGCGCGCGGCACGTCGCGGTCGGGGATGCCGACCAGGTCGCGGCGCAGGAAGAAGTTCAGAAACCAGTTGCCGAACACGCGGATCTTGCGGTCCCAGAACGGGATCGCGAGGCCGTGGTACCCGCGGTGCATGAACCAGGCGATGAGTCCCTTCACGGCGATCGGGCCGTTCTGGTACACGCCGTCGTACAGACCGAGGCCGGCTACAGCGCCGAGGTTCTTGTGGAAGTACTCGCGCGGCGACTCGCCCCGCAGATCGGCGACCAGGTTGCGCGCCATGAGCTTGCCCTGGCGCACCGCATGCTGGGCGTTGGGCACGGTGAATCCGCCGACGCCGTTGCCGGTCAGGTCGGGCACGGCGCAGACGTCGCCCGCGCCCCAGGCGTCGGGCACGACGCCGTCATCGTTGACGACACGCAGATCGGCCTGCACGCGCAGTCGGCCGCGCTCTTCGATCGGCAGATCGGTGTTGCGGATCACCGGGTTGGCCATCACGCCGGCGGTCCAGATGATCAGGTCCGACTCGAAGGTCTGGCCGTCCGACATCTCGACCTTGCCGTCGACCGCACTGGCGAGCTGGGTGTTCAGGTGCACCTGGGCGCCGCGCTGCTCGAGATCCTTGATCACCCAGAGGCTGGTCTTGAGCGACACCTCGGGCATGATGCGGCCGAGCGCCTCGATGAGGTGGAAGTGGGTGTCATCCATCTCCAACTGGTGGTAGCTGCCCACCAGCGAGCTGGCGAAGCTGCGCAACTCGGCGAAGACCTCGATGCCCGCGAAGCCGCCGCCCACGACGACCGTGGTCAGCAGGCGGTCGCGCTCCGGTCCGGGCGGCAGGTTCGACGCCTTGGCGAAGTTGTCGGTCATCGTGTCGCGGATCCACATCGCCTCTTCGATGTTCTTCAGGCCGACGGCCTGATCGGCGACGCCCGGGATCGGGAAGGTGCGCGACACGGCGCCCGCGGTCACCACGACGATGTCGTAGTCGACCGTCCACGGCTCGCCGACCGCCGGCGTGATCTCGGCGGTCTTCGACGCGTGGTCGATCTTGCTGACCGCGGCCGTGATCACGCGGGTCTTCGTGAGGTGCCTGCGGTGCGCGATCACCGCGTGACGCGGCTCGATGGATCCGGCGGCCACCTCGGGCAGGAACGGCTGATACGTCATGTACGGCAGCGGGTCGACCAACGTGACCTGCGCCTCACCCCGTCGGAGCCACTTCTCCAGCTTTTTCGCCGTGTAGAAACCGGCGTAGCCGCCGCCGACGATCAGGATCTTGCGCACGTTGAAGGGTCTCCTCGCTCGGAAAGTGGCGGGACCAATCTACCGGGTGCGGCGATCCCTCTCGCGCAGCCCCCTGAGCTGCAGCACGGCTCCGGCGATCAGCCCGCCGAGCACGAACAGCATGAGCAGCACCACCAGCGCCGGCAGTCCCACCACCTGCAAGAGTACGGGGCTCGGCAGCAGCGTGCCGACCGGGTCGGCGGGCTGGGCGGCGGCCACCGGGGCGGGCGCGACGATGGTGCCTCCCGATGCCGCGGGGGCCGGCGTGGCGACCGCCCGGCGGTTGACGCGCACCCACTCGTGCAGGTCGCCCAGCGGGTTCGCGGTGACGGCCGGAACGTCGGTGCGAACGGCGGCGGCCGCATCCACCAGTCCGTAGCCGTAGAGGTCGTCGGGGCCGGGGGCGCCCTTGTCGTGGGCGGTGGCCACGATCCGGTTGATGACGTTCGCCGCGTTGAGCTCGGGATGCGCCGCGCGTACCAACGCGACCACGCCCGCCACGATCGGGGCGGCGCCGCTGGTGCCATCCCACAGCACATAGCTGCCGCCCGGGATCACGCCGACCAGGTTCTCGCTGGGTGCCGAGATGCCGAGGGTGATGCCCTGGGCCGAGGCATCGGTGCTCGAGATGCCGTTCTGGGTGACGCCCCCGACTCCGAGCACGCCGGGCATGGTTGCGGGGGCTCCCACCTCCTCGGTGCCGCTGCCGCGGTTGCCCGCCGCGGCGACCACCACCACGTCGTGGTCCTGGGCGTAGAGGAAGGCCGTGTCCCAGCTCTCGGGCCAGTCGAGCGTGTTGCGCGTCAGCGACAGGTTGATCACCTTCGCGCCGTGGTCGACCGACCAGGTGACGGCATCCGCGATCTCCTGGTCGGAGTTCTCGTCGCTCGCTCCGAACCCGACCGAGGCCGAGATCAGGGATGCCGCGGGGGCGACCCCGAGCACGCCCGCGTTGGTGCCGGCGCCGCGACCGGCCGCGAGCGAGGCGACCATGGTGCCGTGCTCGTCGCCGTCGCCGCCCTCCGGAGCCCCCGCGGTGCCGGCCCCCGAGAAGTCGGCACCGGCGGTGACCGCGCCGCGCAGTTCGGCGACCGAGCCGTCGACGCCGGTGTCGATGATCGCGATCGTCACGCCTGCGCCCTTGGTGACGCTCCACGCCGAGCGGATGCCGTAGCTGTCGAGCCAGTACTCCTTGCTGCGCACCAGGTCGCCCGTGGCACGCGGCGCCCCAACGGCCGCTCCCGCCGGAGCGAGCAACGCCCCCGCCAGCACTGCCGCCACCGCGGCCGCGGCGGCCGCGCGTGCTCGGTGTCTCACTCCGGGGCTCCGGGCCCCGGTTGCGCGCACTCGCAGCGCTCGGGCGTCCAGTCGGCGCGCGCCAGGGCGAGGTCGCCGATCGGGTTGACGCCCGGTCCGGCCGCCAGCGCGTGGGCGACGAGCGCATGCAGGCACTTGATGCGATCGGGCATGCCGCCGGCCGAGTATCCGGCGATCTCCTCGACGACCTCGAGGCTCTCGCGATCGGCCAGATAGCTGTCATGCGCCGCCCGGTATGCCCTGCCCAACTCGGTCGGAGCGCCGGTCTCGTCGACCAGCAGTTCACTGAGCTCGGCCATCACCCCGGTGGCCTCGAGTGTCGAGACTGCGGACGTCGCGGCCGGGTGGCTCAGGTAGTAGAGCGTGGGGAAGGGCGTGCCGTCGTCCAGGCGCGGAGCGGTGGCTACGACGGTGGGGTTGCCGCAGATGCAGCGCGCCGCGATCCCCACGACCCCCCGCGCGGGCCGGCCCAGCTGCGAAGTGACCACCGCCACGTCGATGTCCCGGGGCGGATCGAAGGGCGGGCGCGTCATCCGCCGGCTCCCGGAGTCGCGGACGCGGTGGGCGTCGGGGTCGGCGCGGGTGCGCCTCCGGTTCCCTGCGTCGGCGCCTGCAGCTGGCTCGGGGTCTGCTCGGTGAGGCCCGCGGTGTAGATCGACGAGAGCAGGGAGCGCATCCAGTCGACCTTGGTGGTCTGGATCTGGTCGCTGATCGGCTGGCCGTCTGCGGTCGTGGTGCCGCTGCCCTCGCCGATCACGAGGTAGCTGATGTCGCCGGGGAACACGTAGTAGAGCCGGTTGCGCGCCTGGGACTCGATGTAGGCCGGATCCTTCCAGCGGTCGACCTCGCCCTTCAGATCCTTCACGGCGCCCTGGGCCTGGTCGAGTTCGGTCTGGAGCTCGGCGATCTGCTGACGCTGCTCGACCAGCGTCTTCAGCCCGGGTGCGAGCACGACGAGCGCCGCCACGATCAACAGCAGCAGCGACAGGGCGAAGCCCGAAAGACGGAAGCTGCGCAGCCAGGCGGCGGGGCGCGACTCCTCGGGCATGGCGACGGGGACCTTGACGGTCTTCTGCCGCTGCGTTCTGCTCGCCATGGATTCAGGGTAGGCGAGATTCTCGCCGTAGCCTGGAGCCATGACACCGCCGTCTGCGCCCGCTGCCCACCCGCGCCACCCCAACCGCCCGTTCGCCCTCGAGACCGCGGGTGACGTGCACGACGGGCCGATCGAGTTCGAGGCGACAGCGGTGCGGGCCGAGGCCGACGGCTACGACGGCATCGGCGCGACCGAGCTGCAGCACGACCCGTTCATCTCGATCGCGGTTGCGGCGCGCAGCACGACGCGCATCGAGCTCGGCACCTCGATCGCGGTCGCCTTCGCGCGCAACCCGATGTCGGTCGCCGAGACCGCCAACGACCTGCAGCTGCTCTCGAATGGGCGGTTCACGCTCGGACTCGGATCGCAGATCAAGCCGCACATCGAACGCCGGTTCTCGATGCCGTGGTCGTCGCCCGCCGCGCGGATGCGCGACTTCGTGCTCGCGGTGCGCGCGATCCAGCACTCCTGGCAGACCGGCGAGAAGCTCGACTACCGCGGCGAGTTCTTCCAGCACACGCTGATGACGCCGATGTTCGCGCCGGGGCCGAACCCGCACGGCGTGCCGCGGATCGCCATCGCCGGCGTCGGCCCCCTGATGACCGAGGTGGCGGGCGAGGTGGCCGACGGCTGGCTCGCTCACACCTTCACGACGCCGCTGTTCCTGCGCGAGGTCAGCCTGCCCGCCCTGCACCGCGGCCTCGAGAAGTCGGGGCGCGACGCCTCGACGTTCGACATCAGCCTGCCCGCGTTCGTCGCGGTCGGCACCTCGCAGCAGGAGTTGGATGCCGCGATCCGCGCCACCAAGAAGCAGATCGCGTTCTACGGCAGCACGCCCGCCTACGCGAGCGTGCTCGAGCTGCACGGCTGGGGTGGAGTGGCCGAACAGCTCAACGCCGGCTCGCGCCGCGGCGAGTGGGACGCCATGACCGAGCTGATCACCGACGAGATGCTCGCCGAGTTCAGCGCCGTCGGGTCACCGGCAGAGGTCGCCGCCCAACTGCGCTCGCGCTTCACCGGCATCGCGACGCGGCTGGCCTTCGCGTTCAGCTACCCCGTGGACCCCGAGGTCGCGAAGCAGATCGTCACGGCGATCGACGCCGGCTAGCACGAGCGGGCACGCGCGCCGACTCGGCGCAGGCGCAGGTGCGGCGCGAGGCGCGGGGCCAAGGTGCGGCGGCCGGCGCAACCCGCGGGTGAGACCCCTCATTCGCCATTTCACTTCGCGCTGAATTGAGCGCGAAGTGAAATGACAAATGGAGGCACCCCCACCGTGCGGCGTGACGCAATCGTCACGTCACGCGAGTCGGTACTGCGCGAGTGCGTCAGATCGATGCCTGGGGCGCCAGGGCATGCGTCGCTGACGGGACGATGCCTGGGGCGCTACTTGTGCCGCGGGAAGGCTGAACGGCCGGCGTAGACCGCGGCCTCGCCCAGTTCCTCTTCGATGCGCAGGAGCTGGTTGTACTTGGCGACGCGCTCCGAGCGGGCCGGGGCGCCGGTCTTGATCTGGCCGCCGTCCACCGCGACCGCCAGGTCGGCGATCGTGGTGTCCTCGGTCTCGCCGGAACGGTGCGACAGGATCGCGGTGTAGCCGTGGCGCTGGGCCTTGGCCACGGCATCCAGGGTCTCGGTGAGCGTGCCGATCTGGTTCACCTTGACCAGGATCGAGTTCGCGGCGCCCAGATCGAGCCCCTTCTGCAGCCGGGTCGGGTTGGTGACGAACAGGTCGTCGCCCACGATCTGGATCTTCGAGCCCAGCGACTCGGTCAGCGCGACGTAGCCGTCCCAGTCGTCTTCGGCCAGCGGGTCTTCGATGGTGATCAGCGGGTAGTCGGCGACCAGGCCCTCGAAGTACGCCGTCAGTTCGGCCGAGGAGTAGTCCTTGCCCTCGTACTTGTAGACGCCATCCTTGAAGAACTCGGTGGATGCCACATCCATGCCCAGCGCGATGTCGGTGCCGACCGTGAACCCGGCCTGGCCGATCGACTCGACGATGAAGTCCAGGGCCTCACGCGCCGACTTGAGATCGGGCGCGAAGCCGCCCTCGTCGCCGAGTCCGGTCGAGAAGCCCTTCTTGTGCAGGTCGGCCTTGAGCGCGTGGTAGGTCTCGGCGCCCCAGCGCAGCGCCTCGGCGAAGCTCTCGGCGCCGATCGGCAGGATCATGAACTCCTGCACGTCGATGCCGTTGTCGGCGTGCGCGCCTCCGTTGATGATGTTCATCAGGGGCACCGGCAGGGTGTGCGCGTTCGGTCCGCCCAGGTAGCGGAACAGCGGCAGGTCGGCCGAATCGGCTGCGGCCCGTGCCACCGCGAGCGAGACACCGAGGATCGCGTTGGCGCCGAGCTTGGACTTGTTGTCGGTGCCGTCCGCCGCGATGAGCTCGGCATCCACCAGGCGCTGGTCGCTGGCCTCGAAGCCCTCGACCGCCGGGCCGAGCACGTCGAGCACGCTGTCGACCGCCTTCAGCACGCCCTTGCCGAGGTAGCGGCCCTTGTCGCCGTCGCGCAGTTCGTAGGCCTCGAAGGCCCCGGTGGATGCGCCGGACGGCACCGCAGCGCGCGACACCGTTCCGTCTTCGAGCAGCACCTCGACCTCGACCGTGGGGTTGCCCCGGGAATCCAGGATTTCGCGGGCGCCGACTGCCTCGATGGCCGACATGGGGTCTCCTTCAGAACGGTTCAGAACAGCGTGGTGGTGTGATCGAAATTCTAGTGGGGCGCGGTCAGGCGCCCGGTCGCGATCCGAGCGGGCGCAGTTCGAGGCCGGCCACGCCGTCGACCTGCGCGTCGACGAACGCGAAGCGGGTGAATCCCTCGGCATCCAATGCCTCGAGCAGGCTCTTGGTGTTCTTCGGCCGGCCGACCAGGCGCACGCGCCCCCCGCCGGCAAGCAGCTCGGTCTTGAGCGTGAGCAGCGTCGCGAGCGGCACGTCGTCGTCGTAGAGCAGGGCGGTCGCCGGGGCGCCGTCTTCGGCATCCATCTCCAGCAGGTCGACCAGCCGCTCGAAGCCCAGCGAGAAGCCGGTCGCGGGCATGTCGGTGCCGAGGAAGCGGCCGATCATCCCGTCGTAGCGGCCGCCGCCGCCCAGCGAGTACGGCACGCTCGGGTGCGCCAGCTCGAAGATCGGACCGGTGTAGTAGCCCATGCCGCGCACCAGGAAGGGATCGAACTCGAGCAGTACCGACTGCATCTCGAGCTCGGTCGCCTGTTCGGAAGCGTGGCCGAGGTCGGGACTGCGGCGGGCTGCCCGCACCGCGTCGCCCAGTGCGGCCAGCTCGGCGATCACGGCCTCGTCGGCTCCCTCGGGCAACGCGCGGCGGATCGCCCGGTCGCCGAACGGCAGGTACTCCATGGTCATCGGGCGGCGGAAGAAGGACTCGAGGGCGTCCACGGCGGCCGGTGTGACCCCGCGCTCGCGCAGCTCGGCGACGACGCCGTCCTGGCCGATCTTGTCGAGCTTGTCGACGGTGATGAGCACGGCATCCCGCTCCCCGGCGGCGAACCCGAGCGAGTCGAGCATGCCGGTCAGCAGACGGCGATCATTGATCCGGATCACGCTGTCGCGCAGCCCCAGCGCATCGACCGTCGCGAGCGTGGCGACCAGCAATTCCGCCTCGGCCTGGATGCCCGGCTCGCCGATGATGTCGATGTCGCATTGCACGAACTGCCGGTAGCGGCCCTTCTGCGGGCGCTCGGCCCGCCAGACCGGCGCCATCTGGATGGCCCGGAACACGGTCGGCAGCTCGGCCCGATGCGTCGCATAGAAACGCGCGAGCGGCACGGTCAGGTCGAAGCGCAGGCCGAGATCGACCAGGTCGAGGGGTTCGTCGGCGGCCTGCAGATCTTCGTGAGTCAGCCCGCGCTTCAGCACCCCGAAGGCGAGCTTCTCGTTGTCGCCGCCGAGACCCGCGTGCAACCGGTCGCTGTCCTCCATCACCGGCGTCTCGATCTCGTCGAAGCCGTGCGCGCGGAAGGCGCGCCGGATCACCGACAGCAGCATCTCGCGTCGCGCCTTCTCAACCGGCAGGAAGTCGCGCATGCCGCGCGGAGGGTTGACCTGGTTTGCCACGCCTCCAGTGTGGCGCACCACGGACTCGCGCTGTTCGACCGAGCGTGCGTGAGGTGTTCTCGCGGAATGCTAGGGTCGCGCCATGAGCGAGCAGGAACCGGTTCGCGGGATCGTCGTCTCGGGACTGGCCCGGTCCTTCGGCACCGTGGATGCCGTGCGCGACGTCACCTTCGAGGCCGTCGCCGGCCGGGTCACCGCGCTCGTCGGGCCCAACGGCTCGGGCAAGACCACCCTGCTGCTCATGTTGGCCACGCTGCTCGTGCCCGACCGCGGCACGATCCGCATCGACGGACGTGATCCGGTCACCGAGTCGCGCGCCGTGCGCGCCGGCCTCGGATGGATGCCCGATGTGCTCGGATCGTGGGCCGCCCTGAGCGTGCGCTCCACCCTCGAGCTGACCGGACGGCTCTACGGGATGACGAAGGCTGCGGCGTCGGCACGTGCCGTCGAACTCATCGGCACCGTGAACCTGGGGGACCTCGCCGACCAGCCCACCCGCGTGCTCAGTCGCGGTCAGAAGCAGCGGCTCAGCTTGGCGCGCTCGCTCGTGCACGATCCGAGCGTGCTGCTGCTCGATGAGCCCGCCGCCGGGCTCGACCCGGGCGCTCGGGTCGCGCTGCGAGAATTGCTGAGACGGCTCGCGGGCGACGGGCGCACGATCCTGATCGCCAGCCACGTGCTCGCCGAACTGGAGGAGGTCGCCGACGACGCCGTCTTTCTCGAAGCCGGCGCGACCGTCGATAGGGCGCGCCTGGCGGCCGCCCGGTCCCAGTCGCGCGGATGGCGCATCCGAACCCTCGACGCGGCCGCCCTCTCGACCGCTCTCGCCCGCGAGTCGCTGGTGCCGGAGCCCGGCCCCGACCCCGCGGAGGCGGTGGTGATGCTGTCCGGCGAGGCCGAGGCGGCGGCACTCCTGGGCCGACTGGTCTCGGCGGGCGTTCCGGTGTCGGCGTTCGCCCCGTCGGTGGGCGACCTGGAGCAGACCTTCCTCGACCTCGGAGGCGCACGGTGATCGGCTTCTGGCGAGGTCTCTGGCTGATCGCGGCCATCGAGCTGCGGCAACGGGTGCGCGGGGTCGCCTGGTACGTGCTGCTGGGTGTTTTCGTCGTGCTGCTGCTCATCGTCACGGTCTTGCTGGCGATCACCTTCAACCTGGCTGCGAGCGCCGGCGGCGGCGGAGCTCAGTCGGGCGCGCCGATCTTCTCGACGATCATCTACTTCGTGCTCCTGCTCGGCACCCTGGTCGCGCCGGCCCTCAGCGGCAACGCGATCAACGGGGACCGCGAATCGGGCACCCTCGCGACCACCCAGGTCACCCTGGTCACCACCTCGCAACTCGTGCTCGGCAAGTTCCTCGCCGCCTGGCTCACCGCCCTGGCCTTCTTGGGCGTTGCGGTGCCGTTCCTGCTGGTGGCGCAGATCCTGGGTGGCGTCGCGGGGTCGACGATCGGTGTCTCGCTGATCGTGCTCGCCGTGGAGCTCGGCGTGGTCTCGGCGATCGGGGTGGGACTCTCGGGGATCATCCGGCGACCGTTGTTCTCGGTCGTGGTGACCTATCTGATCGTCGCGGCGTTGAGCGTGGGCACATTGATCGGATTCGGCCTCGGAGGCGTCGCGTTGCAGAGCCGAGTCACCGTCCCGACGTCGTACTACGACGACGGATCGGGCAGTTGCCAGGCGCAAGCCAGCTACACGACGACGGTCCCCGGCTTCGAGAAGGTGTGGTGGATGCTCGCCGGCAACCCCTACGTCGTGCTCGCAGACGCCGTGCCGACCCAGTACGGCACGGATGACGAGCCGGGCGACCTGTTCGGCTTCATCAAGCTCGGCGTGCGCAGCGCACAGATCGCGCCCGACCCTGCGAGCTACAGCTACAGCGACTGCGGCCCGAACCAGCACGAGTACTCGCGCCCGACGGGTCGAGAGGTGATCGACAGCACCGTGCCGAGCTGGTTCGTCGGCTTGCTGCTTCAGCTGGTGTTCGCCGGCGCCCTGCTCCTCGGGGCCGTGCGGCTCACGCGGGCTCCGTCGGGTCGACTCGCGGCGGGCAGCCGGATCGCCTGACGCGCGGGGCTCATCCGCCGGCTTCCGCGGCCCGCACCTCCTCCTGCACGACGCGCAGCGCCCCACGCAGCGCCCGCTCGGCGTCGAGACCCGCGCCTTTCGCGGCGGCCACCATGGCGAGCAGCTGCTCCCCCAACTCCGCCTCGGAGCCCGGGATGACGGCCGCCTCGCGCACGACCCCGACCTTGGCCGCGCGACCCAGGGTCTTGTCGGCGAGGGCGAGGCTCGGCATCCCCTGCGGGATGCCCTCGAGCACGCTCGTGCGGTGCGCCTTCTCGACGGCCTTCACGCTCTCCCAGGTGGCGACCACGTCATCCGAGGTCTCAACCGTCACGTCGCCGAAGACATGCGGATGCCGGGCGACCATCTTCTCCCGCATGTGGCGCGCGACATCCTCGAGCGTGAACTCGCCCGCCTCGGCCGCGATGTCGGCGTGGAAGATCACCTGGTAGAGCACGTCGCCGAGTTCTTCGATCAGTTCGTCGCGGCGGCTCGGACCATCGCCTGCCTCGATGGCGTCGACCAACTCGAAGGTCTCCTCGACCAGGTACTGCACCAGGCTCGCGTGGGTCTGCTCGCGGTCCCAGACGCAGCCGCCCGGCGCGCGCAACTTCTCGAGCACCGCGATCAGCTCGTCGAGCTCGGGATGCGGGGTGGTCGGCACCAGGGGGTCGGTCATCCCCCCATGATCCCCCGTCAGCCGAGTGGCGGGCAGCCGAGCGCCTGAATGGTGCGTGCCCACAGGTTCACCTGCGCCGCCGTCGTCGCGAGCATGACGATCTCGCGCTCGCCGAAGACTGCGGTCAGCCGGTGCCCGAACTCGGGGGTGAACGACAGCGGCGTCTCGCTCACCTTGCGGGCGTACTCGATCGCCAGGCGCTCGGGCGCCGTAAGGGTCTCGACCTGGTCGAGCTCGGTCATGCCCTGCACCGCGTGCAGTTCGGGCTCGGTCATCCGCTGCTCCCAGCCGCGCGAGTTGAATCCGATGCAGAACGGGCACTCGACGGCGAACGAGACGGCCATGCGCACGAACTGCAGCATCCGGTCATCGACGCGTCCCTCGCCGCGGGCCACCAGCGACTCGAGAACTCCGATCCCTACCGCAGACCGCGGATACCAGGTGAGCAGGCGAGCGCCCAGCACATCGTCTCCGGTGACGCGCCGCGAGATCCACAGCCCGAACCGCAGCAGAAGCGGGATGCGGCGGGGCGGGGCGATGTAGGCCGTCGTCATGCGCCCATCCTGGCCCGGCGCGCGCCGGGACCGCCCGACCTTGGTCCCGCCGGGGTCAGCCCGCCGCGACCGCGTCGGCAGCCGGAGCCGCCGGGGCGGATGCCGCCACCGGCGTCTTGGGCATGGCGAGCACCGCCAGCACGATGAGGGCGGCCGTGATGGCGATGCCGATGAACACCCCCGTGGAGGCGAATGCCACCGTCGACGGGTCTTTCTCGTTGCCGCCGTGCGCCGCGATCACGCCATTGGCGACCGCCCCGAAGATCGCCGCCCCGACCGCGCTGCCGATCGAGCGGGCGAACATGTTGGCGCCGGTGACGACACCGCGCTCACCCCAGCCGACGCTCGCCTGTGCGGCGATGAGCGTCGGCACGGCCGACCAGCCGAATCCGAAGCCGATCACGAAGCACGCGACGGCCACGATGATCAGCGACGGCGAGAGCCCGAAGGTCGCGAGCACGAGGGTGCCGACGACGACGAAAGCGGTGCCGATCACAGCGGTGAGCCGGAATCCGATGCGCAGGTAGAGCCGCCCCGCGAAGGTCGCCGCCACCGGCCAGCCCAGGGTCAGGGCCGCGAGGGCCAGGCCGGCGATCAGCGGGGTC
>Ga0207703_10000307_pt1 | contig 53582 bp, 34 predicted proteins | sample KBSSwiS12_FD_184304 | JGI IMG/M metagenome (GOLD analysis project Ga0207703, IMG submission 184304) | Switchgrass rhizosphere microbial communities from Kellogg Biological Station, Michigan, USA - KBS Switchgrass S1-2 (SPAdes) (version 2) | ecosystem: Host-associated > Plants > Roots >... | reverse complement strand
CGCGACTGGGTTATCTCGGTCTTCGTGCTGTCGCTGAGCCGCGAGAGAACCCAGTCGCGCATGCGTGTGTCTTCCACCGTCGGCGTGGAGGCGGCGCGCTCGCATTCCAGCGCCCAGCCATCCTCTTCCAGGCAGCGGCGTGAATAGGCGACCCACTCCTCCGCCGTCTCGCTCGGATAGGCCGAAAGAAGAGTGCGCTCGCTCGCGCTGATCGCCGCGTCCGTTTCCAGGCGATTGCGCATCTTCGTGATGAGCTGGTCGCGCGAGCGAACGGGGTAGTGGAGGATGTGCATTGCCGGATCGCAATGCTCGACGTGCGGCTCGATGTCGATGCAATGCTTCCCGCAGCAGATGCGCGTCACGTTTCCATGTTTCCAGACGTACTTGTGATCGCGTTGCACGTCGCGCTCGCGTAGCGTGGTCATGAGTGGATGCTGCCCGGCCGGTGAGAGGCTCTCGGGGAACATCTCGTAGACCGTCAGCTTCAGCACGTTCACGTCGTCCGGCAGCGTCCGCGCGTACTCCTTGATGCCGCCCGGCAGGGAAATGAATTCGTCGACGTCGATGAAGAACACCCAGCGCGTGTCCTCATTGGCGAAGCGCTGGTAGTAATCGAGCAGGCGTTTGTCGTAGCCGGGACGATCGTCGGAGATCGACGAGATCCGGTCGCGCCGCGGATGCTGCTCGATCAGCTCCATGGTCGCGTCACGGCTTCCGTTGTCGACGAGGCAGACGCGGTCGAACCCGAGGTCGAGGTAGAAATCGACGAAGCTGGTGATGATGTCCGCTTCGTCCCGGCAGCAGGCGATGACGATGTCTTCGAGCCGTTCTTTCATCGGGTCTTTGCCAATTCCGAGGCAGTGCGCAGGTGGTGAGGGAAGCGAGGGGGATTCACGCGACAGAAACGGCAGTGCGAAGTCAGATGGCGTCCGTCGACGATCGCCTCGCGCTCATCGGCCGACGCGTCCAGCGGTACGCCGTCGCCGGGCTCGAACGGGCGTCCGTCGAAGTCCGCCCACGCCGCGACCGAGCACGGATAGAAGCGTCCGTCGCGGACGGTCATGCATCCTTCCATCGGGCAATTCGCGCGAGCCTCGGCCGGATCGCTCTTTCCTTCCGGGTCGTGAAAATCGAGGAACGTGTCCTGCGGCCAGAGCTCGAGAGTGATGCCGTACTCTTCGCACAGTTCCGTGATGCGCGGAACGTCCGTCGGCACGTTGGGATACACGCTGACGGCGAAATGAATGTCGTTCCGGGCCATGCTTTCGAAGAGTTCCCGTTTCGCGCGCGGCACGAGTACGCCGTTCGTGACGACCTTCATCTCCGTCCCGGCGAACGCCTCGCGCGCGATGGCGACGAGCTCAGCCAGACGCGGGTTGAGCAGCGGCTCGCCCCCGAGGAGGTGAATGAATTCGGGGTCGAGACTCTCCGCCGCTTCGGTCGCCTGTGCACGGAACTGCTCAGGCGAAGCGAACCACGACGGTGAGGTCGGGGAAAAGTGGGAGCATCCTGCACACGTGAGATTGCAGTGATGCACCATATGGAACTCCAGTACCCGGAGCTTCACCCGATTGGTCATGATCCCCTCTCTCTCAAAGGAGTGACGACGGGGGTGGTTTCCCTACCCGGCGCAGCAGCCGAATCGAGAAAAATCGCGCATGCTCGCTCGATCGCCGCCAACGTTTCCTCGAAGACCGCTTCGCTTTGTGAATAGGGATCGCGGATGTCCGCCTGCGCAGCGTCAAACGACCCCAGCCGCAGCGTCTTCCGTTTCGCCGTGTCTCCGAAAAGCTCCGCCACGCGCGCGGCGTTCTCCGCGTCCATCACCACGATCACGTCCGCCCACTCGATGTCGTCCACGGCGGCGCGGCGGGCGACGTGCGACTCGAGGTCGTAACCGTGCCGCGACGCCACGCTGCGCGCGAGCTCATGCGCCGCGCGTCCGACGGTTCGCTCTTCGGTGGCCGCGCTGCGGATCTCGACCGCGATGCCGCGCGCGTCCGCGAGCCGGGCGAGCACCGCCGCGGCCAGCGGCGAGCGACAGATGTTCCCCTTGCAGATCATCAGCACGCGCACGGCGTCATCGTACGACGGCGGGGACGTTATGATGCGGATTCGCACTGATGGGCACGCACGTTCTGGTCATCGCGCCGCATCACGACGACGAGGCCATCGGCTGCGGCGGCACGATCGCGCGCCTCGCCGCGGCGGGATGCGATGTCGCGACCGTGCATGTCTTCGCCGGCACGTCCGGAATCGCCGGACTCGATCCGCTCGCCTGCAGCGGCGCGCGGGCAGGCGAAGCCGAAGCGGCGGCCGCGGTTCTCAACACACGCGTGTTGCCATCCCTCGGATTCGAAGATCGCGGCCCCGTGTCGCCGCAGACCATCGCCCGCGCGCTGGTGCACACCGTCCGGGAGCTCCGGCCGCGCATTGTGTTCGCTCCGCATGCGGGCGAGCCGGACGCCGAACATGCTCTCGTCGCCGCCGCGGCGATCGAATCGGTATGGATGTCGCGCGCGCCGATCTGGCCGGAGCAGGGCGAGCCGGTCTCCGAGTCGATCCTGATCCTCGGTTACGAGGTCTGGCGACCGATGACGAACGTCGGTCTTTTCGTCGACATCGGCGCGTTCATCGACGTGAAGCGGCGGGCGCTCGCGGCGTTCGCTTCGCAGATGACGCCGGAGGGCTGGCTGAGCGGCGCGATCGGCCTGAGCGCCTACCGCGGCACGACGCTCCTCGGCGGCGGCTACGCCGAAGCGTTCTCCACGCACGCGGCGTCGTGCGACGCGCTCTCGGTCCTGATCGCCGCACTGGAGACGTCGGAGCCGAAGCGCTGAATCCGCGCGCCGTCGGCGCGCGCCAGCTCACGCGCGTGGCCCGCGTCCATCCTCCGCACGCCCGCGCTTCGTGTCGTCAGCAGCCCTTTCAGATAACCGGCGGTGTACACCCGATTCCGGAACAGCATGTACAACGCGGGCGCGACGCCCTGACTCCGCAAGGTCGTCAATACGGACCGCGGCACGTCCGTCAGCCGCACTCCGTGCAGCAGCGCCATCGCCTCCCCCGAGCCGTAGCGGAACGTGCTGCGCAGATCGGTGCGCAGATCGAGCGCGGCGTGATGGATCAATCCATCCCGGACGTCGACGATGGCGATCCCCGCGCCGCGGATCCGATGATCGAGATCGGCGTCCTCGCGCCAGCGGATCGACGGATTGAAAAACGAACCGCCGATCTTCGGAAGAATCGCCCGCGACACAGCGAGAGGCGGCTTGTACGCGGTCAGCTCGTCCGCGGTGTGATGCTGCCGCGAGCGGGCAATGACGCGACTGATCCACGACCGGCCCGGCGAGAAGCACACCGGACCTTTGTAAACCTCGGCGTCGGGACGGCCGCGCTCCATCCGCCGCCGGAACGCGTCGACCGCGCCCGGCGCGAACGTGCAGTCCGAGTCCATGTACAGGAGCCAGTCGGCGTGCGCGGCGCGCGAGCCGCACTCGAGCGCCAGCGAGAGGTTCGCTTCGTCGATCACGAACGTGCGGACCTCGCGCGGAACCTGCGACACGACCCACTCGCGAAACTCGCTCGTGCTGCCGTTGAACACGATCACGATCTCCACACCTTCGCCGGCGCTGGCGACGCAGTCGATCACGCGCGGATCGTTCCGGCACGGAATGATGATGGCGAGGTCAGTACGCATCGGTCATGACTCGAAGGGCCGGCGTCGTCAGCGTTCCGTCGGCCATGGCGCGCTGTGCGTCATTCCAGAGCAGTGTATCGATCTCCGCCTCGTACATCCCGGTCATCGCCGCCAGCCGCTCGCCCGCCACGATGACGCCCGCTCGCAGTGCGCGCTCGAGCGGATCGCCGGGCTGCAGCAGCGGTTGCGCCTCGATGCGGCGGCGCATCTCGTCGTCCGGCACCAGCACGCCGCGCGAGCAGAGAAGCTGCACCAGCCTCGTCTCGGGCATGCAGGTGAGCTCGGCCGCGCCGTCGAGGACGCCGAGGAGCAGGGCGATTCCGAACGCGGTCACCTGCGCGCGCTTGAGGAACTCGTCCTCGTACAGGCCGGAGTCGCTCAGAAATTCGACGAGGGTGGGAACGTCGGAGAAAGGCGTCGTCGCCGCCGAGAGGTGTTGGATTCCGGCCGAGGCGAGATGGCCGGCGAACGCTCGCAGCCGGCGCATCCGATCATCGAGCTGGATGAACGACGGCCAGTCGGCGGCGCCCGCGAGCGCGTCCGCCGTCGCCGACTGCATCCCGACCGTGTCTTCGAAGGGAAGCGATGACGCGGCGAGCGCGGCGAAAAAACCGCTCGAACGGCTCAGCGCCCGGCCTCTCACCACACACACGAATTGAGCTCCGCTCGCCGGGTCGATGAAGGAGTAGTTGACGCAGCCGAAATAAAGCCGGAGAGCGAGCTCGCGGTCGACCGGCATCCCGACGCAGAAATCCGCAAACGGCCTGCCCGTCTCGCCCCGCCTCGCCGCCAGCGACGACGCATACGCCTGGCATGCGCCATCGTCGATCCGCAGGTCCGATTCCCGATGAACGGCGTGCGCGCGAAGCCGCACATCGTGAAGAAGACCTCGGGTCCGGGGAGAGAGTGCTCGCATGCACTGAGGATGTTACAGCCGCCGTCACATCTTCACGCCGATCGTTGTCCGTTCTGACAAGACTCGGCGCGCCGAGGCGCGTACTCTCACCCCATCGAAAGGAGATTCACATGATCAAACGTCTGGTAGTCACCCTCATCGTCGTCCTCCTCGCCACCGCGGCGTTCGCCGGCGGAAAGTCGTGCGAGATGAAGTCCGGAAAGAGCGTCGAGCTCAATGGCACGCTGCTCCAGCAGACGAGCGGCGATCACGCCAAAACGGTCTTCAAGGTCGCCAACAGCGACAAGTCCTACACCGTGTGCGAGAAGACCAAGAGCTCCGTCCTCGAGCTCGGCAACGGCGGCAAGGACACGCTGCACGTGAAGGGCAAGATCGTGAACTGCGGCGACGGCGAAGAGCTGTTCATCGACACCGCGAACAAGATCTAGAACGTTCTTCGCAGGAGTTGCCGGATCGAGCCGTGAGGCTCGATCCGGCGGCAGATCTACTTGATGTTGTTCCGCAACTCGTTGATATCGGCCGCGTGAATCTTCTGGCCGGAGAAGAGCGTCCACGTGTACGGCGCCAGCGGGAACGAGAATGGCGCGACGGCCGTGGCGAGATTCGCGCGCAGCTCCGAGACGTGCGGGGACTTGATGATCGTGCCGATGCCGAGTGATGGATCGGTCCAGGTCGCCGCGCTCTGTCCCCCCGCCATCCGGATCGAGTCGACGGCCTGACGCAGCTCGGTGATGTGCTGCGCCCGAATGGGGGTCGACGACGTCACCGGCACGTCGGTGAACTGCACCGTAGTCGCGTAGTCGTTGTTGCTGGTGACCGTCAGCGGCGGAATGGAGGTCGATGACGCGGTCACGTTGTAGACCCAGGTGTTGATCGCCGATGGTCTGCTGTCGGTGAACGTCGTCGTGCCAGGGGTGGTGCTCGAGATCGCGGCGATGTTCGACAACGTCGAGCCTCGATTGATGGTGTAGTGGTCGACGAGGAGATTCACCGCCGGCGTCCAGCTCAGATCGATGAAGAACGGATTCGTCGCGTTGCGCCGCGCGGTCAGTTGCGGAGCGATCGGATTGGCGTCGTCCACCACGGTCGCATTCATGACCGCGAGCACGAAGTCCTGATTGGTGCTCGCGGAGAAGCCGGGATCAGCCGGCTGCGTGATCGCATGCGCTGTCACCAAGACATCGAACTGCGTGTAGCCGCTGGCGAAAAAGCGCGCGTACTCGACGTTGTTCACGCCATCGAGCGGCGCGTTCTGCGAGCAGAGATAGGAAATCGACTCCTCGCCCTTGTTCGTATCGGTGACCGAAAGGCTGTTCCCCTGCATGTACGTGCAGTTCGTGGTGCTCGGGATGATGGCGAGATCGAGATCGTTGACCAGCGGATTGGCCGCCAGCGCGGCGCCCGCCGCATCGGTCCAGACCAGCGCCAGCGTAACCGGCTTCGAGCTGTTGTGGACAGTGAGGCGCGTGCGCCAGGTCTGTCCGGTCGTCGTGAAGTGGCGGTTGGGTGACTGCTCGTATCCGACGCTCGCCGTCGAGAAGAGCCGCTCGAGCGTGAGGCGGCCGAAGCCCTGCCGCACGTTTGGCAACGGGCCGACGGTGTTGTTGTCGAAGTGATCGACGCCGTCGCGGATACTGCGGCTGTTGGCGACGAGCATCGCCTTGGCCAGTGCCGGATTGGTCGCCGACGTGCTGGATCCGAACCAACGCTTTATCAGGAGCGCCGCACCGGCGGCGACGGGAGCGGCGAAGCTCGTTCCGCTCTCCGCCGTGTAGAGCCAGTTGCCGTCGAAGTTGTCATAGCAGTCGGTGTACCGTGGATTCGTCGGCTCAAACGTGGTGCGCGTGGTGACGACGATCGTGGCCGGTGCCACGAGGTCCGGCTTGATGTAGCCGCTCGTGGTGGTGCCGCGCCTCGAATTGGCGAAGATGTTCCGGAAGTCGTCGGCGAACGCGCCGTGGCAGGGGAGATTCGGATCGACCAAGGCCGGCCGGTAGTTCTCCGCGCCTCCCATGGCGATGACGTTCTTCGCCGTGGCGGGCGGCAGAACCTGATTCGTCGCCGGCTGCTGATCGATGTTACCGGCCGACACGGTGAAGAGAATCGGTGTCAGGCCGTTTGCCGCGTTATTGTCGGAATCGCGCGTCGCGAGGTCGTACTGCCGCGATTCGAGCGTGTAGCGCCCACTCGTCGACGGAACCGTGTTGTAGTCGTTGTGCGAGTGGTTCTGGATGGTCACGCCGTTCGAAGTCGCATCGGACGCCCAGTCGAAGATGGTCCCCGCCGGATTGCTGAACCTGCTGATGATCTTGGTGGAGAAGATGCCGGCGGATGGTGCGATGCCTTGGCCGTTGAGATAGTTGTCCGTGTCTTTCAATCCGGTCGCGGCGTTCCCGGCGATGATGCCGGCGACCATCGTCCCGTGCGTAAGGGCGTCGCAGTTGCCGCAGGCGTCATTGGTCGAAACGTACGTCCCGCCCCAGTATTCGCGGCCGTTGAGGTCGGGGTGATGGGTGCCGGCGCTGCCGCCATCGAGACCGGTGTCGGCGATTCCGACGCGCCACGTTGCCGCCGGCATGTTCGCCGCCGAGCAGAGTCCGCAATTGTTGGTCAGCCATGACGCATATCCGCCCGGCGTCGTCGGCGCGGAGCCGTTGGCGGTGACGTTCGTGGTGATCGACTGGGAGACGCGCTCGTCGGAGAGCTGCATCACCGGCTCGGACCCGATGCCGATCACCAGCGGATCGGAGAGCAGTTGCGCGGCGTCGCGCTCGCCGAGGCGGGCGTGGACGTACACGTCGTTCGCATACGATTCGACGCGCGTCTTCGCCGACGAGAGCTTCTCGATCGCGGCGATCGTCTGCTGCCGTCCTTCGACCGGCGCCACTTCGACGATGACGTCGTGCGCATTGCCGTCGCGCGCGAAGCCGGCCGCTTTTTCGAACGGATGATAGAAGTCGAGAAACTGCACGAACGGCAGCGCTTTCGTCGAAGCGGCGAGCGCCGGACGTCCGGCCACGACGTAGGCATTCGACGGCAGATAGTTGACGATCGTCCATCCGGCGCCGCGCAGCGCGTCCGACCACTCGGCCCTGGGCGGCCCGGCGAGCTGCAGAAGGTAGAGTCCCGTCTGCGTGGCGGGGTAGCTGCGAATCAGCTCGCCACCACCACCCTGCACGCCGTGTCGCGCATCGACCGATGCGCCCGGAGCGTCGATGCGATCGAGCTCTTCGCGTGCTCGCACGCGCAGTCCGGCCGCGTTCGCGCCGTTTTCGAATGCGGTCAACAGCCCCTTCGGCAGATACACGATGTGGAAGCTGCCGTAGTCGGCGACGTCGTCTCCTCCGAAACGGGCGGCGAGGGCCGCTGCAGGGATCGGCCCGACCGTGTCACTGGCCCACGACAGCTCGACCTTCACGAACCCCGCCTTCGGTTGAAAGGCATGCAGCTGCGCGGCGGTCAGCAGTACGAATAGGATCAGGAGTGTTTTCTTCATGACGATCTCCTTGGGAACGCCGGATTCAGGTCATTGCAGCGACAGAAGAACCAGAATGTCGCCCTGGCCTGAAGGCAACGCTTCCAGGGCCTTGCCGATCAGCGTTCCCGGCCGATGCATTTCAATGCCGCTCACGTCGACTGGAATCGACTTCATCGCGCTTCCCGGCTTCGTGGAGGACACGAGCAGATCGCCGATCTCGATCGGCGACGCGGTGGCGTCGACATGCACGCGCACGCGGCCCGTGGTGGCGACCATCGCCTTCGAATCGCCGGCCACTCCGAGGATGACGCCGGGCTTGTCGGAGACCACGCCCGCCACCCGCGTGTCGTAAGGCCTGGTCGACGCGATCACCTGATTCGCGTGGTCACGCGTGACGACGACGACCGTGCCGGCCGCGAGCTTCTCTCCGGTTTCGACCCACTCGGCGACGTCCTGATATGTGGCACCGATGACCTGCGTCGCGCTGAGCGTGCCGGCGACGCTGACGTTCCCTGTAATGCTGACGCCTCCGTTGGCGCCGATCTCCACGCGGTTGGCGCTGTTCGTGCCGAGTACCAGGTTCGCTGGGCCGAGCGTGCCGAGGATCAATCCGTTCGGACTCATGCCGAGGATCTCCGACCAACCACCGAGTGTCTTGCCGAAACGGCTCAGCGTGCGGGTGGAGCTGTGCACCTTGATGTCGAGTCGGCCCGTATCCGACTTGGCACTGAGCGAGGCGTTCGCACTCGTCCCGGTATTCGTGTTTTCGATCATGATGAATGAATTGACATCCGCGTTCTCGAAGACATGCAGACGGGCCGTAGGAACCGGAACGCCCATTCCCACTTCGCCCGTGGTCAGGATGTGAAGACGGTCGATGTTGTTGGTGGCCAGAATGATTGGCGTCGGGCTGATCGTGCCGAGGGCCAGACCGTTGGCGGAGCTCATGATCTCGGTCCACCCTCCCAGCGCCTGCCCGTACCTTGACAACGTGCGCCCGGTTCCATGCGCCAGCAGTTGCACGTAGGCGGTATCCGCACGCGCGCGAAGCCCCGACACCGCGCTCTGGCCGGTCGCGTTCGTATTCTCGACCGTCATGATGTTGAACACATCTCCGGCTTCCGTGATGGCGAAGCGGGTGGGGGACTGGGTGGCGTCGATCGTCCCGAACCTGACGGTTCCGTCAGCCTTTACGCGAAACAGCTCCGTGTCCGCGCTGTTCAGGACGCGAAACGTCGACGTGGTGGTGTCGCCGGTCTTGGCCACGACATCGGGGTTCGGGGTTGTCACCGAGCTTTGTGCGAGAACAGTCGTAGCGAACAGAAACGTTGATGCCATGAAGAAGCGGGAGCAAAAGGTTTTCATCTTGAATCCTTTCCGTGTGAATTCGAATCTTCCCGGCCTGGAAGATCGGCCCTGCGGAGGGCGCAGATATTGGCTTTTTATGGGGAATTTGTGGAATTCAGGAGGCGGTGTAGTCTGCGCGCCTCAAATACACGGGAGGCTTTTTACGACGCGCTCTGGCGTCGACACTCGTCTGCGAGACGAATCTGGCGAGCATCATCAGCGAACTGCGGCGCGCACTTGGCGATGACGCTCGCGTATCGCGCTACATCCGCACCGTTCACACCTTCGGTTACACCTTTTGCGGGGAGGTCACGGAGGCCACGATCTCTCGCCGCCATGTCATGCTCACTGAGCGAGCTTAAAAACCCGGTAGCCGACCGGCCGACGAGTGATTTGGCGCAGCGCCCTCTTCCATCCTTCACACCGTGATCTGCGTGCCGTCGAATTTCCGTAAATGGAATCCGGCGAAGAATTCGCGGGCCGTGAGCTTCATTTCGCGAAGGTATTGAATGGCCACGGTCTCGCCGAGGCGCAGACCTTCCGCCGCGTCGGAGCGGAAGTGGACCCCGGCGAAATTGCGGGCATACGCGACATTCTCCGCGAGCTTGTCGAGCTCTCCGCCCACCGTGAGATCGGAGCCCTCATAGCGCTGCAGGGAGAGGCCGTCCGCGGCCGGAACGAATGTCTGCGGCAGAACCCAGGTCTCGGCGAACCAGGCCTTGAGGATCGTCGCGCACGCGCCGGCGATCGCCGCGTGGCCGGCCGGGAAGCTGGGATGCGACGGCGCGCCCTCGGGATACGACTGCGGAAGCAGCGCCGTGCCGAATTTCTCTTGCGTCAGGCCCACGGCTTCCGACTTCAACAAGTCGGCGTGAAGCGGCGAGACGGATTGCTTCCGCAGCGCGAAGTGAACCCGCGCGCCGATCTCCTCGGGACGCGCGGTGCGGTGCTGCAGCCATTTCTGATACCACGTCGACTTCAGCGCCAGGTTCGCCACTGTAGCGACGAAGTGGAGGATGTCGGGCGCGCCGAATGTGACGAAGCCGCCCTGGTTCACCGAATATTGATAAGGGATTCCGCCGTCCAGCGGCGCGCTCATCTTGAGCAGCATCAGCGCGGCGCCGAGAAATGCCTGGTATGTGAAATCACGATGCACGAACTCGGCGAGATCGCGGGCGCTGCGAATGTATTTCGGCTGCGTTTCGAATTCATTGACCGCGGCCAGGCCGCCGTTCTGAATGGCGCGCCAGTCGTCCACAGTGGTCATGTAATCGCGGCCCGGGACGGCGATGCGGATCTTCATCGGCACCTTGATCGGCGTCCACGGGAGATCGCGCCAGAGGAATTGCGATACATACGGACCGAGCAACCCTCCGCGCGAACCGCCGCGGCAGACGTTCAATGCGTCGATCGTCGTGCCGCGGCGCGGACCGCAGAACGCGCCGAGGGACGTCAATTCGGCCGAGGCCCGGCGGACCAGATCATTCGATTCGTATTGTGAAAAGGGGACGTCGCGCAGGAGCGCCTTCCAGTACAGTTCCACCATGTCGGCGGCGAAATGCGCGCTGGCGTATTCGGGCGGCGGCTCGGTCGTGGGCTGATGCGAATCGGGTCCCACGAGATCGTAGGCCAGCGACGCATGCGGATTGGCGAGCTTGAGATATCCGCCGAGCGGGATCTGCTCCAGGTCCTCGGAATTCCCTGACGCCATCGCCTTCAGATAGGCGCGATAGGCGCCGGGATCGACCTCTCCGACCTCATTGTGCGGAAGCCCCTTCGAGTAGGACGCCCACCGTTTCTCGTAGCGATCTTCATCCCCGTTCGTTTTCTGTGCGACGCGCGGCTGATCGCGCTCCAGCTTCGCCGCGGCGACGCGCACCTCGTATGCGCGTGAGGCGCGGGAGGGGGGCGGCGCCGCAGCCGGTTCAGGCGCGGACGCAGGCGTTGGAGTGGCGGCGCCGAGGGTCGTGGCCAGGGCTGCGCCGGCGGCGGCCTCGCCGGTTGCGGTCAGAAAACGGCGGCGGCTGATGCGGCTGCGGCGTGGCGAAGGGATGTCGTTGGACATTCAGTGACCCTGATGAATGGAGTGACGGCATTCTACACAGCACGGAGATCATTGACTGCGGAGATACCGAAAGGTTATCGTGCGCGCCAAATTTAATTTCCCGCTTTCCCGCAGCACGCCAATATCGAAATTTCTTCTCCGTCCGTAATATCAAGAGATTCCCGACGAGAGAGAACCACACCCTTTGGCGAGGGGGCAGACGAAGTTCTGTCCCGAAGATGCCACACAGGATCAATGACAACCGCAGCGGCGCGCGTCTTCGCGCCGGTTGCACTGAGTGAGGTCACGAATGGCGTACCGGACCTGTCTACGCTTGGCGGCTATCGTGTTGTTCGTCTGCGCATCGGCGCAAGCCGGTACGTTTGCCGTCTTCGGACCGCGCGACTACAAACGGGCGACCGGCCAGCCGGTCGGCGAACATGCGACCTTTACGGCGCGCAACACGGCGCTGACCTATCGCCTGCAATTCCAGAACGGCGGCCCGGCGAACGCGTTCGCCCAGATCACCAGCGCGAAGGTGACTCTCAATGGCGCCGAGATCATCGCCCCGAAAGACTTCACCGCGAAGACGCCGGCGCTCATCGAAAGGGCCGTCGCGCTGGCCGCTTCGAATGAGCTGATCGTCGAGATCAATGGCGATCCGGGTGCCGGCGCCACGCTGCAGATTCTCGGCGAGGACAATGATGTCCCGACCATCGTGGCCACCCTCGCGCCGGCGCCGGCCGCCGGCGGATGGAACAACACCGACGTCACCGTCAGCTTCGCCTGCGGCGACGCCACGTCGTCCGTGCCGCAGTGTCCCGCTCCTGTCCACCTCACCGCTCAGGGCGAGACCATCGTCGAGCGCACGGCGACCGATGCCGCGGGGAACTCCGCGTCCACGTCCGTCACGGTGAAGATCGATTACGAGCCGCCGCAACTCATCTTTCTGGAGGAGCCGCCGGCGCGTACGAATGAGTCGTCGGTGCACATCCGAGGATTGGTCAGCGACTTGAGCGGCGCGACGGTGCGGGTCAACGGCGTGAACGCTCCGGTGGTGGAGGACGAGTTCTCAGCCGACATCCCGCTGCACGAAGGGACGAACGCCATCTCCGTCGTCACCACCGACCTCGCCGGATCGACCGCCAGCATCACCGGCAGCGTCGAGCGCTACACGATTCCGGTGGTCGAGATCACCACGCCGGCCGACCTCGCGGTCGTGCGCGACGCGAGCGTCAACGTCAGCGGCACGGTCAGCACGCCCGGCGCGGCGGTTCGGGTCAACGGAATCGCGGCCGTTGTCAGCGGCAACAACTTCACCGTCCACGACGTCCCGCTCGCGCAGGGGAGGACGGTGGTCACGGCCGCGGCGACGACCGCGGCGGGGAACACCGGGTCGGCCAGTGTGCTGATCTACCGCGACTCCATTCCGCCGCGCGTCACGCTGCATGCGCCGGCCGATGGCGCGACGGTTTACCAGTCGCCCATCGACGTCACCGGCACGGTCGACGACATCGTCGTCGGCACGATCAACTCCGGACAGATCGCCATCACCCTGAACGGCTCGCCGGTCGAAGTGGCCAACCGCGCCTTCGTCGCCCATGACTTCGCGCTCACCCCCGGCGTCAACACGTTGACCATCACGGCGGTCGATCAGGGCGGCAATTCGCGCACGCTCACCTCGCACGTCACCTACGACCTCGCCGCGGGGCAGGCGAAAATCGTCGGCCTCTCCGGAAACGGTCAGAGCGCGGCGATCGGCGCCGAGCTCGCGCACCCGCTGGTGGTCCGCCTCGTCGGCGCGAACGGTCTGCCGGTGGCGGGACAGCCGGTGTCGTTCGAGATCGCGGAGAACAACGGTTCCCTGCGGACGCAGGCCGGAACCGGACGTACCGTCACCGCGACCACCGACGCCGGCGGCCAGGCGAGCGCCTTCTTCACTCTCGGAACGCGCGCCGGAGCGGGCAACAACCGCGTCGTCGCGCACGCCGGCGGCTTCGCCGGGTCGGTCGAATTCGCCGCCGCGGCACGCACCGGACAGCCGGCGATGATCGTCGTCGATTCCGGTAACACCCAGTTCGGCGCGACCGGCGCGCCGTTGCCGCGTCCTCTCATCGCCGTCGTCGTCGACTCCGGATCCAATCGTCTCGGCGGCGTCTCCGTCACGTTCTCGTCGCTCCAGGGCGGAGGCACGTTCGACGGAAACGACACGATCACCGTCACCACCGACAGCGACGGCCGCGCCATCGCCACGCCGACCGTCGGACAGATCGGGACGAACACCTACGTCGCTTCGGTCGGCGGCGTCGAGCATCCGGCGGCGTTCCACGCCTTCGGGAAGCTCGCCGGCCCTCCCTCCGAGACGCGCATCAGCGGCGTGATTCTCGACAACACCGATCTGCCGCTTCCGGGCGTCTCGGTCCGCATCGACGGCTCGACGCTGACGGCGCTCACCAACGATCAGGGGCAGTTCACCATCGCCGCCGCGCCTGTCGGATACGTGAAGCTGCTCGTCGACGGCTCGACGGCGCAGCGGCCCGGGACGTGGCCGACCATCGAATATGCGATGTACACCATCCCCGGCGCGAACAACACGCTGGAGATGCCGATCTACCTCCTGCCGATCGACGTGCGGCGCGGACTCTTCGTCGACGAAGTCACCGGCGGCACGCTCACGCTTCCGGAACTGCCCGGCTTCGCCTTGACCGTGAAACCAGGTTCGGCCACCTTCCCCGGCGGCGGCCGCACCGGCACCGTTTCGGTCACGCTCGTCCACGCCGACAAAGTGCCGATGGCGCCCGGCTTCGGACAGCAGCCGCGCTTCATCGTCACCATCCAGCCCGCGGGCGTGCATTTCGATCCGCCGGCGGCGATCAGCTTCCCGAACGTCGACGGTCTCGCGCCGGGCGAGGTCACCGAGATGTACTCCTTCGATCACGACCTCGGCCAGTTCGTCTCCATCGGCACCGCCTCGGTATCCGAAAACGGCGCCGTCCTCCGCTCCGATGCCGGCGTCGGCATCATCAAAGGGGGCTGGCATTGCGGCGGCAATCCGCCGCCCGGCGGCACTCCGAACTGCTGCGACAAGTGCAAGGTGTGCAACGGCACGACCTGCGTCTTCGATCCGACGCAGAACGGGGACAACTGCGAGAAAACGGGGCCTCCGTCTCCCGTCACCATCCCCTTCCAGTTTCTCGGCGGCACGTACACCGTCACCATCTCGGTCTCCGGCGAATGCGGCAAGCATTGCTCGGGCTTTCCCAACAATCCCTGCGCGCTGCCGAGCAACCGGTGGGGATACGGCTACCTGATGTCCGAAGCGAGATATGCGATCGACCTCATCACCAACTCGAACTGCCTCGGGCCGCAGACGCGCGACAAGGCGTTCCGTTCCATCGGCAACATCAATCTCAACATCGAGTGCGCGAACCAGCCGAACGCTCCGGGCACCGGCCCGGCGTGCGCATGGTCGGGCGTCGGCAGCAACGGCCCGGTCAGCCTGACCAACCTTCCGCAGGCGAACTGCGGCCGTCCCGCCAAGCAGATCCTGCACGAGATCCTGCACACGTTCGCCGGCATTCCCCACGTTCCCGGTCCGACCAATGGTCTCGACTGTACGGCCGACACGATCGCCGCCTGCGATCAGAACTGCTTCGGCTCCAGCAACGCCTGCGGTCCCACCAACGGAACGATGAACCCGCTCTGCAACTGAGGACATGATGTCTCGACGAATTGCCACGGTTCTCCTCTGTCTCGCCGTCGCCGCTGTGGCGTGCGGCCGCGAGACGCGCTCCGACTGCCGTCCCGTGAACGGCGTTGCGTACTGGTCGCACACCGTACTGTTCCCGCTCGCGCAGAACGATGCCGGCGGCCGTCGCATGTGGGCGCGCGACGACCATGCGAGCGAAGTCTGTTTCAGCGCCCCGCTCTCCGAGGTCAACGACCCGCTCGTGCGAACGGAAGGCCTCGTGGTCGGTTTGCGGGAGCTGGCGAAGGACGTCACGCGCGACGCGACGCAGTGGGACACCGACGCGCGGACGCAGGAAGTGCGGAACAAGCTGCGGACGCTGGTTCGCCGCGATTTCTCATCCGCGCAGGAGTACGAGGACTGGCTCCTGGAGAACGGGGACTACCTCCGCTGGTCCGATCAGGCCGATGCCCTGGTCATCGATGAAGAGGCGCGTGCGGCCGGGCGGCCGGTGGTGCCGAAGCGTTTCGTCGACTTCACCGCCGCGGACTACTGGTACTACGACGGAATGCAGTGGCTCCGTGACGTGAAGACGGAGGGCGGGGTCGTGAGCGGGAGCTACTGGAGCGGCGGGCAGGGAGCGGCGTATGTCCCGTTCCGCACCGCCGGCCGCGCGCTCGACGACCGCGCGGCGAAGGAAGAAGGCTACCGCCGGGCCGTCGCCTTCCGCCTCACCTTCTTCGACGGCGCGAGCCCCGACGGAGCGCAGGAGATCGCGCAGCACCTGCAGAGACTCACCGGCCAGCGATTCCGCGACGCGAAATCGTGGAAAGCGTGGTGGGTGGCGAACCGGCAGTACCTTCGCCTTTCCGCCGACGGCTCTCATCTCGAAACCCGCAACAGCGAATGATTTTCGGAGGAACAGACTCCATGCGTACTCGTGCTCTCACCGCGTTCCTCGCCGCTGTCGCCGCAGTCGCGACGGTTTCCGCCGCGGGCCAGAACCTCGCGCTGAATGAAAGCTGCACCGTGAGCGTCCTCAATCGCTCCGTGCAGGTCGACAGCAACGGGGCGTGGGTCCTGCCCAACGTCCCCTCGAACATCGGACTGGTTCGCGCGCGGGCCACCTGCGTGGAGAATGGGATCACCCGTTCCGGACAGTCGGACTACTTCCTCGTGCCGCCGAACGGAATCGTGCAGGTGGCGGAGATCAAGTTCGACGCGCCCGCTCCGATTCCGGCGACGTTGAGGCTCACCGCGCCGTCCACCTCGCTCGGCGCGATCGGCGCGACGCTGCAGGTCACGGCCACGGCCACCTACGCCAACGGCACGAGCGGCAACATCTCCCTCGGCGCGCAGGGGACGAACTGGTTCACCAGCAACCCCCGCATCGCCACCGTCAGCGCGGACGGACTGGTCACCTCCGTCGCCACCGGCAACGTGCTGATCAGCGCGATGAATGAAGGCGCCCTGGGCATGGTGCAGATCTCCATCGTCACCGGCGGCGACTCCGACGGCGATGGAATCCCCGACGACTTCGAGATCAGCAACGGTCTCGATCCGGCGAACCCCGCCGACGCGGCGGGGGATCTCGACAACGACGGCCTGACCAACCTTCAGGAATACCAGCGCGGCACGCTGCTGCACGTCGCGGACACCGACGGCGACGGCTTGCGCGACGGCGACGAAATCTCCGCCGGCACGAACCCGCTGCTCGCCGACACCGACGGCGACGGCATCCGCGACGGCCTCGAAGTGCAGACCGGCTCCAATCCGCTCGATCCGTCGAGCTACAACCTCGCCCTGGCGCTGCAGACGATCACCGTCACGCCGAACGCCTTCGAGATCGTCGTCAACACGCTCGTCGGCGAGGCCTCGCGCATCGTCGCCGTGACCGGCAACCTCAAGGACGGCACCACCATCAACCTCACCGCGCGCAGCCGCGGGACGACCTACAGCTCGTCGAACCTCGGCATCGCCAGCTTCGGCGCGGTCGACGGCCAGATCTTCGGCGGCAGCGCCGGCACGGCCACCGTCACGGTCGCCAACGGCGGGCACACCGCCACCGCCACCGTCACGGTGCGCACGTTCGCGCCGCAGCCGCTCTCGTTCCTGCAGTTGCCCGGTTTCGCCAACAACGTCGACGTGGCGGGCAACTACGCGTACGTCGCCGCCGGCTCGGCCGGGCTGGTGATCGTCGACGTCACCAACCGCCGCGCGCCGGTCATCGTCAAGACCGTCGACACGCCGGGCAACGCCAACGACGTGCACGTCGTCGGCACCATCGCGTACGTGGCGGACGGCGCCTCCGGTCTGCAGGTCATCGACGTCACCACTCCGGCGACCGCGCACATCATCGGCACGCTCGACACCGACGACGCGTGGGATCTCGTCGTCTATGCCGGCACCGCCTATCTCGCCGATGGCGCGTCGGGCCTCCGCGTGATCGACGTGCGCAACGGCGCCGGGCCGGTCCTCCTCGGCACGTACGACACGAACGGCGTGGCCAAGGGCGTCGACGTCGCCGGACGTTACGCCGTTGTCGCCGACGGCAACGCGATCGTCGTCATCGACGTCGCCACGCCGTCCGTTCCGACCTTCGTCGGCGCCGTGGCCATGGGCGACGTGCGCGACGTGGTGGCCGAAGGGACCTTCGCCTACGCCGCCGACATGAGCACGAGCCTGCAGGTCGTCGACTTCTCCAATCCGGCCTCGCCGTCGATCGTCGCCACCGCCGACCGCGCGCTGGCCGGCATTCCCACCGACGTGGCGAAAGTGCGCGAGCTCGTCTTCGCCTCCGACATCTTCTTCGTCAACGGCGTCTCGGTGACCGACGTCCGCTCGCCGGCCAATCCGACCGTCCGCGCCCGGCTCGATTTCCCGCAGCGCGATGATCAGGGCGTCGGCATCGCCGTCGATCATCAATTCGTCTATCTCGCCGCCGAGCGCTGCTGCGGAATCACGCAGAACGGCACCAGCGGCGACACCGCGCTCTACATCGGCCAGTACCTCTTCGCCGAAGACACCGCCGGCATTGCGCCGTCGATCACCCTGACCTCACCGGTGCAGCAGCCGACCGCCGTCGAAGGCGGCACTCTGCGCATCGCCGCGAACGCCACCGACGACATCCTCGTGGCGTCCGTCGACTTCATCGTCAACGGGCAGGTCATCGCCACCGACACCGTCGAGCCGTACGAGGTCATGTACTCCGTTCCGGTCGGCGTGCCGACGCTGACGATCTCCGCGCGGGCCACCGATCTCGCGAACAACTCCACCACCACGCCGCAGGTGATCATGAGCGTCATCCCCGATCCGGGAACGACCGTGACCGGACGCGTCGTGACGGAGGCGGGCACCGGCGCCGGCGGCGCGACCATCGTCTGCTCCGGCAAGAGCGCGACGGCGCTCTCCGACGGCACCTTCTCCGTGGCCAGCGTGCCGACCATCACCGGCGTCGTCCGCTGTACCGCCAGTTACCTCTCCGCCGGCATTCCGTACACCGGCGTCTCCGCCTCGGTGAGCGCGATCCCGGGCGGCACGACGAGCACCGGCAACATCACCGTCCACAGCGCGCTGCAGGTCGTGCAGTTCCCGAAGAGCGCCTGGGCCGTCGACGGCGGATTCCTGGCCCGCACCCTGGCGATGGAAGGAAACTACCTCCTCGTCGGTCCGTGGAGCGCGTCGGGGACCGTGGTGACGTTCGATGTCAGCGATCCGGCGAATCCGGTGCGCCTCAACACGCGGACGGCCGGCAACGGCGAGGTCTACGACCTGGAAGTGAAGGACGGCGTGGCCTACGTCGCCTCGTATGACTTCTGCACCATGCCGGTGGCGAACGGCGCCGGACGCAGTTGCGTCGATTACGGCGGCGGCGAGCTCTCCGTCGCGGTGAAGCTGCCGTACGTCTTCGCCAGCACCAACGCCGGCGACGGACGCGTACGTCTCTTCGACGTCACCACGCCCTCCTCGCCGCGGCGGGTCCGCGAACAGGGGATGGTGCCGGGCGTCGGCTACGTACAGTTCCTCGACCTCGTGCTGTACGGCCCCAACTATCTCATCGGCATTTCCGCCGACGAGCCGGGGGGCGTCGGGCATGAGGTCGTGGTCATCGACATCAGCGATCTCAATTCGTGGAAAAAGGTCGCCGAGCTCGATGTCCCGAATTACCAGGCCACGCGCGGCAAGGTGCAGGGCAATCGTCTCTACCTCGCCAGCCAGTACTCGTCCGAAGTCGTGGTCGTCGATCTCACCAATCCCGCCGCCCCGGCCGTCGTCGGCCGCCGCGCCGCGTCGAATCACTCGCCGGGCGTATGGCCGCTGTACAACGAGCTGTTCGTCGCGGCCGGCACCGACGGCCTGGTCAGCCTCGACGTCACCACGCCGGCCTCGCCGGTCGTGACGCGCACCGTCAACGTCGGCGGCAACGCCTGGGACGTCGTCATCCGCGGCAACTACGCCTACGTCGCCAACGAGACCGGCCTGGCCGTCGCCGGCTTCGCCATTCCGCCGTCCATCGACGTCTCGCGCATCACGCTCGAGCGGGCCGGCGGCCTGGTCACCGCGCGCGGCGCGGTCGGCGCGATCACCGGACAGGGTCCGCTCACCGCCGGCATGAACAACGTCGTGAGCGGCGCTTCGGTCTCCGGCCTCACGGTGGCCTCGGACGGTTCGTTCACCGCCAGCGTCCCCGCGGCCTCGGGAGAGGGACTGACGCTCACCGCGATCGACGCCGCGGGCCGCATCGCCGGTCCCGTCTCCATCGGCACGGCGCCGGTCGGCAACACGAAGCTCATTCCGCTGCGCCTGGAGGACAGCTGGCGCGCCCGCACTCTCGCCGTCGAAGGCTCCATGCTCGTGGTGCACGGATGGGGTGAGGAGTACGGCACGAGCGGCAATGCCATCGTCTTCGACATCTCCAATCCATTCAACCCCGTGCAGCGCTTCACCAGGACCATCGCCAACGGTCAGGCGTACGACACGGAGATCGTGAACGGCATCGCCTACAACGCCGGCTGGGATTTCTGCATGACGAATCTCAACGATCCGAATGCAGGACGGCAGTGCGTCGATCCGGGAAGCGGTGAGCTCGGCGTCGCCGTCTCCGGCCGTTACGCGTTCACCTCGGGCGCGACGAACCTCGGCGCGATCCGCGTCTACGATGTCTCGAACGGCACGCCGCGATTCATCCGCAATTACAACCTCCTGCCCTCCAACGCGAACTTCTACGACCTCATCGCCTATGGCTCGAACTATCTGATCGCCATCAGCCCCGACTCATCGGGCGGACAGGGCCACGACGTCGTCGTCGTCGATCGGCGCGACGTCAACAACCTGGTCAAGGTTGCCGATCTCGACATCCCGAACTTCCAGGGCTTCCGCGGCGAGATCCGCGGCACGACGCTCTACCTCGCGTCGGCGAACGAAGGGACGAGCGCGGCCATCGTCGATCTCTCCAACCCGCTCAATCCGCAGCTCCGCAGCGTCTTCCAGCCGACCGGCAAGGTGCGCGGCGTCGACGCCAGCGGCACGACGCTGATCACCGCGAACGGCACGGCCGGCGTGACGATGTACGACGTCTCCAATCCGGCGTCGCCGGTGAAGATCGCCACGGCGGACGCCGGCGGCAGCGCCTGGGACGTCGTCCTCAATGGCGGCGCGGCGTACGTGGCGGCCGAAGCGGGACTCGTCGTCATCGGCGACGTCACGGCGCCGCCGGTCGTCGACGTGGCCCGCATTGCGATCTCCGTCGCGTCGCAGACCACCGCCACCGTCACCGGTCAGGCCCGCTCCATCAGCGGCATCTCGCCGCTGAAGGTCGCGGTGCAGAACACCAGCACCGGCGTCTCGGTGAACAACATCGCCGTGGCCGGCGACGGCAGCTTCACCGCCACCATCGCCGCGCGCTCCGGCGAGACCCTCGCCGTCGCGGCCACGGACGGCAACAACCGCACGAGCGGCAACGTCACCATCGGCCCGGTGCCGTTCGGCTCGGCCACCATCACCATGCCGATCGCGCCGGGCTCGGTCGGCGACAGCTTCCGCGCGCGCGATCTCGCCAGCGAAGGGACGATGCTCGTCGTCAGCGGCTGGGGCGAAGACTTCGGCACCAACGGAAACGCCGTCGTTTACGACATCTCCAATCCCGCCGCGCCCGTCCAGCGATTCATCAAGACCATCGCCAACGGGCAGTCGTACGACGTCGAGCTGGTGAACGGCTGGGCGTACGACGCCGGCTGGGACTTCTGCGTCACGAACCTCAACGATCCGAACGCGGGACGGGTGTGCGTCGATCCGGGCAGCGGTGAGCTCGGCGTCGCGGTGTCAGGCCGCTACGCCTTCACCTCCGGCGCGACGAACCTCGGCGCGATCCGCATGTACGACGTCTCCAATCCGGCCGCGCCGAGGTTCATCCGCAACACCAACTTCCTGCCGTCGAACGCCAACTTCTTCGACCTCATCGCCTACGGCCCCGACTACCTGATCGCGCTCTCGCCCGACGATTCAGGCGGCACCGGGCACGACGTCGTGGTCATCGACCGGCGCGACGTGAACGCCCTGGTGAAAGTGGCGGAGCTCGACATCCCGAACTTCCGCGCCTTCCGCGGCCGGATCTACGGCAACACCCTCTACATCGCGTCGGCCCATGACACGCGGCCGATGGCCATCGTCGATCTGACTAATCCGCTCGCGCCGGTTCTGAAGTCGATCGTCGACACCGGCGGCTGGACGCGCGGGGTCAGCGTCGCCGGCAACATCGCGGCGACCGCCGATCTGTCGATGGGCGTCAGCTTCACCGACGTCACCAATCCCGCCGCTCCCCGCATTCAGGGATCGCAGTTCGTCGGCGGCAATCCGTGGGACGCGCTGTTTGCGAACGGCGCGCTCTACGTCGCCAACGAGCAGGGCATCGTCGTCTTCCGCGACGTCATCGCTCCGCCGATCATCGATGGGCAGCAGATCTCGATCGCCGCCACCACCAGCACCACGGCGACCGTCACCGGCGCCGCGCGCGCCGTGACCGGCCAGGCTCCGCTGACCGCGGTCATCACCAACACCACCACCGGCGCGGCCGGCGGCTCGATCGCCATCGCCGCCGACGGCAGCTTCACCACCACGATCGCCGCGCGTCCGGGCGAGGCGATCTCCATCACCGCGACCGACGGAGCGGCACGCACCGCGGGACCGCTGGCCATCGGCGTCGTGCCGTTCGGTTCGACCACCGTCACCATGACGATCGCGCCCGGCCAGGTCGGCGACAGTTTCCGCGCCCGCACGCTGGCCCGCGAGGGATCGATGCTCGTCGTCAGCGGTTGGGGCGAGGAATACGGCACCAACGGCAACGCCGTGGTCTACGACGTCTCCAACCCCAACGCTCCGGTTCAGCGATTCGTGAAGACCGTGGCCAACGGTCAGTCGTACGACATGGAGATCGTAAACGGCTGGGCGTACGACGCCGGCTGGGATTTCTGCGTCACCAACCTCAACGATCCGAACGCGGGACGGGTATGCGTCGATCCAGGCAGCGGCGAGTTCGGCGTCGCGGTCTCCGGCCAGTACGCCTTCACCAGCGGCGCGACCAACCTCGGCGCGATCCGCATGTACGACGTCTCCAATCCGGCGTCGCCGCGATTCATCCGCAACTTCAACTTCCTCCCCTCGAACGCGAACTTCTACGACCTCGTCGCCTACGGCGCCGATTACCTCATCGCGCTGTCGCCCGACGCCTCTACCGACGGCAAAGGCCACGATCTGGTGGTCATCGACCGCCGCGACGTCAATGCGCTGGTCAAGGTCGTCGACATCGACATTCCGAACTTCAAGGCGTTCCGCGGCCGTCTCGAAGGCTCGACGCTCTACATCGCGTCGGCCAATGACGCCACCGCCATGGCCATCGTCGATCTGACCAATCCGCTCGCACCGGTCGTGAAGTCGGTCATCAACTCCGGCGGCCGCACGCGCGGCGTCGCGCCGTCGGGCGGCGTGGTGGCCACGGCCGAAGGGGTGATCGGCGTCGGATTCGTCGACGCCACGAACCCGGGCGCTCCGGTGCTGCAAGGCCGGCAATTCGTCGGCGGCAACACCTGGGACGTGATGACCGTCGGCGGTTCGCTGTACGTCGCCAACGAGCAGGGCATCGTGGTGATCCCGGGCGTCTCCATGCCGCCGCCGGTGCAGAACGTCATGGTCTCGGTGAGTGCGGAGAGCGCGACGTCGGCCAGGGCGGTCGGCGCGGTGGGAGCCATCACCGGACGCGCGCCGATCACCGTTCAGGCGAAGAACCTCGCCACCGGCGTGCTCGGTTCGTCCGCATCCGTTGCCGCCGACGGCACATTCAGCGCCTCGGTCGCAGCCCGTCCCGGCGAGCCGCTCGCGGTCCTGGCCACCGACACCCTCGGCGCGGTCACCGGTCCCATTCCGGCCGGCCCGGTGCCGTTCGCCTCCTCCATCCTCAGACTACGCGCCGATCCGAACACTCTCGGCGGCAGCTTCCGCACGCGTTCGCTGGCCATGGAAGGCAATCTCCTGCTGGCGTGGGGTTGGGGCGAGGACTACGGCACGAACGGCAACGCCATGGTCTTCGACATCACCGATCCGGCCAATCCGTCGCTTCTCCGCGTGAAGACGATCGCCAACGGTCAGGCCTACGACGTCGAGATCGTCAACGGCTGGGCCATCTGCGCCGGTTGGGATTTCTGCACCATCAATCTCAGCGATCCGAACGCCGGACGGCAATGCATCGATCCGGGGAGCGGCGAGCTCGGCGTGGCCGTCGGTGGAAACTTCGCGTTCACCTCCGGCGCCACGAACCTCGGCGCCATCCGCGTGTTCAACATCACCAACCCCGGCGCGCCGCAATACCTCGGCAACCAGAATTTCCTGCAGTCGAACGCCAACTTCTACGACCTCGTCGCCTACGGGACCGATTACCTCTTCGCGCTCTCGCCCGACACGTCGTCGAACGGCCAGGGTCACGACCTCGTCGTCTTCGACCGCCGCAATCCGACCGCGCTGGTCAAGCTCGCCGACATCGACATTCCGAACTTCTCGGCGTTCCGCGGCCGCGTCTACGGCACGACCCTCTACATCGCCACGGCGGGATCGTCGACGAAGATGGCGATCGTCGACATCAGCAATCCGGCGTCGCCGGTGGTGAAGTCGGTCGTCGACGCCGGCGGCCTGACGCGCGGAGTCTCGCAGCACGGCACCCGTGCCGTCACCGCCGACGGCTCGATCGGCGTCAGCTTCTTCGACGTGACGACGCCGACCGCTCCGCTCCTCCTCGGCCATCAGTTCATCGGCGGCCAGGTGTGGGACGTTCTGGTCAACGGCAACACGATCTACGCCGCAACCGAGCAGAACGTCGTGGCCATGCGCAATCTCGACGCGCCGTGGACGCTGGGCTTCTTCCAGCAGGCACCCGGCGCACAGATGATGTCTCTGATGGCGAAGCTCGAGGGAGCCCATCGTTGATGATGACCCAGCGATCGAAGCACGCGGCCGTCGTGGCCGCACTCCTGTTCATGGCCGCGGCCGCCCGCGCCGGCACGTATCCGGTTTACGGCCCCCGCAACTTCGTGCGCGACATCAGCCAGCCGGCGGTGGTGACCGAGACATTCACGGTCGCCGCACCGCAGCGGCCGTACCTCCTGCGCATCGTCAACGGCGGCGCGAACGGCGCGCTGGAGAAGGTGACGAGCGCCATCATCAAGGTGAACGGCCAGGAGATCGCCGGCACGAACGACTTCAACGCGAAGACGCCGCCGGCGCTCGACAAACCGGTCACCCTTTCGGCCACGAACGAGCTCTCGGTCGAGCTGCGCGGAAATCCCGGCAGCGGCCTGACGTTGAGCGTGCTCGGCGAGGACAACGACCCGCCGGTGATCGTCGCGACGGTCACGCCGCCGCCGAACGAAGCCGGCTGGAACCGTGAAACCGTCACCGTCACGTTCACCTGCTCCGACGCGCTCACGTCCGTCACGCAATGCACGCCGCCGATCACCGTCTCCGCCGAAGGCGCGGCCCAGATCCTCGCCGGCACCGCGACCGACAGCGCGGGAAACACGGCCACCAGGAACGTCACCATCAATCTCGACAAGACGCCGCCCTCCGGCGCGATCGTGTCGCCTCATAACGGCGCGGTCGTTCGCAACGCGACGCTCGACCTCACCGGCAACGCAAGTGACTCTCTTTCCGGCGCCGTCGCCGTCCGCTGCGGAATGCTGCAAAGCGCCATCAGCGGCGGGACGTTCCAGTGCCAGGCGCCGCTCGACGAAGGGGGAAATGACGTCGCTGCCCTGATCTTCGACCGCGCCGGCAACTCCACGTTGACGAATGTCGTCGCCGTGCAACTCGATACCGTCGCACCGTCCTTGCGGATCGATACGCCCGTTCCCGACGCGCACACGAACGCCTCGCTCGTCGGCGTGACCGGCGTCGCCTCCGACAACGACCAGATCGCGACGCTGACCGTCAACGGCCAGCCTCTGTTTCACACGTCGGACCTTTTCGAAGCGATCGTCGCCGTCTCCGAAGGAAGCAACACCATCACCGCCGTGGCCACCGACCGCGCCGGCAACACGACGACCAGAACATCGATCGTCAACCGCCTGACCATCCCGAAAGTCTCGATCAATTCTCCGGCCGATCTGTCGACGGTATCGCAGGCCGCCGTCACGATCTCCGGCAGCGTGACCGGCGCGCCGGCGGTGAAGGTCAACGGCGTCGCGGCGATCGTGTCCGGCAGCTCATTCACGGCGCGCGACATCCCGCTGGCGCAGGGGAGGACCGTCATCACGGCGACGGTCGAAGCGTCGGGAACGACCGCCACCGACAGCATCATTGTTTATCGCGATTCGATCCCGCCGCGGGTCGTCCTCCGCTCGCCCGCCGACGGAGCGACCGTGTACCAGTCGCCGTTCGACGTCAGCGGCATGATCGACGACATCGTCGTCGGCACCATCAACTCCGGACAGGCCACCGTCACCGTCAACGGCCGGAACGCGGAGGTGGCGAATCGCGCCTTCGTCGCGCACGACCTGCCGCTCGTCGCGGGACTCAACACGCTCACGGTCGTGGCCACCGATCAGGGTGGCAACTCCGTGACGCTGACGTCGCATGTCACCTACCAGCCCGCCGCCGGCCAGCCGAAGATCGTCGTCGTCTCCGGCAACGACCAGCTCGGATCGATCGGAGCGCGCCTTGCCGCGCCGCTGGTGGTGAAGGTGGTCGACGGCGCGGGCGCTCCGCTCGCCGCGCGCCTGGTGACCTTCACGGTCGAAGAGAACAACGGCTTCCTCACAGGCAGCGGCCAGCCGGCGCGGACGGTGAGCGTCGCGACCGACGCTCAGGGACGGGCCGCGGCCGACTGGACGCTCGGCATGCGTGCCGGCGCGGGAAACAATCGCGTCGGCGTGACCGCCGCCGGCGTCAGCGGATCGGTGCAGATGTCGGCGACCGCGCATGTCGGTCTTCCGAGCCTGATCGTCGTCGACTCGGGCAACAATCAATTCGGTCAGATGGAGACGCCGCTGCCGCGGCCGCTCATCGCCGTCGTCGTCGACGCGGGGAACAATCGCGCCTCGAATGTGCCGGTCACGTTCAGCGCAGGGGAGGGGGGCGGCACGTTCGGCGGCCAGCCTTCCATCACGGTGATGACCGACAGCGACGGCCGCGCGATCGCGACGCCGCAGCTCGGTCCGTCCGTGCGCAACACCTTCACCGCCCAAACGGCGGGCAGTCCCTCGGCGGCGGTGTTCGTCGCCAACGGTCGCGTCGCCGGGCCGGCCGCGGAGACGCGCATCACCGGTCTCATTCTCGACAACACCGATCAGCCGATCCCCGGCGTCACCGTGAGGATCGACGGAACGGTACTCGTGGCGCAGTCGGACGCGCAGGGCCAGTTCACCATCGCCTCCGCGCCTGTCGGCTACGTGAAGCTCCTCATCGACGGCAGCACGACCCAGCGGCCCGGCACCTGGCCGACGCTGGAGTACGCCATGTACACGATCACCGGCGCGAACAACACGCTGGAGATGCCGATCCATCTTCTGCCCATCGACGTACGCCGCGGCTTGTTCGTCGACGAAGTCACCGGCGGCACGCTCACCATCCCGGAACTGCCGGGATTCTCGCTGACCGTGAAGCCCGGCTCCGCGACCTTCCCCGGCGGCGGCCGCACCGGAACGGTGTCCGCCACCATCGTTCACGCCGACAAGATCCCGATGGCACCCGGATTCGGCCAGCAGCCGCGATTCATCGTCACCATTCAACCGCCGGGAGTGCACTTCGATCCGCCGGCGTCGATCACGTTCCCGAACGTCGATGGTCTCGCTCCGGGCGAGATCACCGAGATGTACTCGTTCGATCACGACCTCGGCCAGTTCGTCTCCATCGGTACCGGCTCGGTATCCGAGGATGGGACCGTGCTCCGTTCCGACCCCGGCGTCGGCATTCTCAAGGGGGGCTGGCATTGCGGCGGCAACCCGGCGAGCTCCGGCACGCCGTTCAACTGCCCGCAGTGCAAGAAATGCGATGGCGCCACCGGCAACTGCGTCGCCGATCCGGCGCAGAATGGCAGCCAGTGCCAGAACAACATATGCAAGACCTGCCAGGGCGGGAGCTGCCTGCCCGACAACACGAAGGTTCCACCTCAGAATGCGCCGGACGACTGTAAGAAAGAGGTCTGCCAGGGCGGCTCCATCCAGACGGTGGAGGATCTCACCGAGACCGCCGCGGTCCACGACTTCGCCGAAGAAAACTTCTGTGCTCCCCACATTCCGAGCTGTCTTCGCGCGCGCGACATCGCAAACGAAGCGCTGGCGTGGGCGGAACAGCAGATCCCGTTGCAGGGATGGCCGGCAAACTCGCTGCACAATGGAATCGCCGACGCCGCGCGTCACGCTTACTGGATGTGCCGCACCGCGCAGGAGCTCGGCGTCGATTTCGCACGAGGCCTCGGCAACGCGCACGAGGAAGACAGCGGCGCGGCCGCCGGCTACGGCGGCGGGGACGGCAACAACTGCGAGGAAAAGAAGATGGATCTCCACAACAACGGCGTCGGACGCAATCTCTCCCTCACGCCGCCGACCAATTGCTGTTGCGCCGAGAAGGTCCTGCAGTCGTTGAACCTCCTCACGACGTGCTGCGGACAGTGAGGAACGACGGGATGAACACGCGACGCGTTTTGCCGCTGCTGGCGCTCCTGGTGCTCGCCGCCTGCCGCGCCGGCGCGGAAGAACAGGCGACGCCGGCGCTGCCGGCGGGGTTCGAGACCGTCCATCTCGGGATGTCCGTCAGCGAGCTGCGCGCAGCGCATCCGTCCATTCGCCACGACGACTTCCCCTACTCCACCCTCTATTTCGAGCGCCTTCCCGCGGACCATCCGAGCCGGTTCTCCGACGTCGGCTACATGTTCGACGACAAGAGCGGCCGCCTCGTGCAGATCACATTCTCCTGGACCGGCGCGAAGCCGGAGCTCGAGCGGCGCTGTGGCGCATTCGTCGCGTCGCTCGAGTCGCGGCTCGGCGTACCCGCAGTACGCCGCATCGGCGTCATCAGGCGCCACTACATCACCAATGCGACACACGAGTTTCCGGTGATGGAGTGGAGCCGCGATGACGTTGTTGTCACCGCCCGCTGCGTGGCCATCTCCGACGCGCCGAAGGTCAGGAACTTCTACGACCTGACCATCGCCACCGCCGCCTTTGCCGCCACCCGCCCCGCCGGCGAGCTGCGCGCGTCCGACGCCGCCGAGCAGGAACGTCTCTTCGCGCCGTTGCTCTCGCGGCGCGCCGACGCGCCGGAATTCCGATGAGGGGGTGAGCCCCGGGCCATCACTTCCCGGATTCCCGCCCCGAGACTTCGCGCACGAACTGTTCGATCTCGCGCAGCACCGGCTCCTGATCGCCGGCGAACGGAAGATGATCGATGCCGGGCAACTCAACGAAGCGAGCACCGGGAATGTGACGGGCGAGATACCGTCCTTCCTCGATGTTCATGTCGCGGTCGCCGCTCCGATGCAGCACAAGCGTCGGCGCGCGAATCGCCGCCAGCTCTTCCCGAATGTCGATGTTCGTATTCATCTTCGCGAGCGCGACCGCCGCTCCCGGGCTGGCCGACATCCGCAGATACGTCGCCCACCAGTCGCAGAACGACGGATCGTTCATCTCCGAAGGAGCGATCGTGTCGAGATCGACCACGCCGCCCCAGTTCTGCTCGATGTCGCGGAAGAACCGCTCGCGTGCTTCCGGCTTTGCCGCCCACGGATAGTCCGGCGCCCACGTGCGCCGCGCATAACCGCCGTAGATCACGAGCCCCTTCGTTCGCTCCGGAAACGTTGCGGCGAAGAGCGCCGACATCGGCCCGCCTTCGGACACGCCCATGACGAAGGCTTCCGTGGACCCGGCACCGACCATCACCGCACGAACGTCGTCCATCCGTTGACGCAGATCGGGCATCGTCGTGATGCGGTCGGAAAGGCCGGTGCCCCGCTTGTCGAACAGGATGAGCCGCGAGAACGCAGCGAGGCGGCGGAAGAAGTTTGCCACGCGCGGATGCGTCCAGAAGTATTCGACGTGCGAGACCCACCCCATCACGAAGACCAGATCGGGACCGTTGTCGCCGACGACCTGATAGGCGATATTCACGTCGCCGCTCTTCGTGTATCGCGTTTTCGGGATGGCCACGGCCGCCGCGCTTCGCGTTGACGGCCTCTCGAAAGTCCGCACGCGCTCTGCGATGCGCGCCACGACGTCTTCGCTGGCCGGATCGACTGCCGCCACGCGGCGGAGGATGTCGAGCGTCCGGCCATCGTCGAGCGTCCGCGCCGCCGCCACGCGCAGCGACGCATCGACGAATGTTCGCCGCAGCAACTCGCGCTTTCGCGTCACCAGCTCGAGGTCGTAATCCTCGGGGAGCAGATCCGCCGTGTAGAGGTCGAGTGCGCGCGCAACGCGTTCGCTGTCCGGTGACCGCGTTTCGGCTTCGAAGACATCGGCATCGACCACGACATCGTGCAGCTCGACGATTGCCTGCCGGAACGTGACGCGCTCCTCGCCGACGACGGAGCGGAGATCGTGGACGGCACGATAGAGATTGTTCGCTCCGTCGGCCGGCGGCTTGCCCGGCCATAGCATCTCGACGAGCTGGTCGCGGTGCAGCACATGCTTCGCGGAGAGCGCCAGCAGCTTCAGCAGGTCGGCCGCCCGCTTGCGGAATGCGTCCGGCTCGATGCGCTCGTCATCGAGCGATACCTCGAACCGTCCGAAGAGAGTGATGCTTAGTGCGATGCATCCGAGTATAGCGAGTAAGAAACGCGGGAGGTCCGCTCCCTAAGCTTCCTCAAACAGAAGAGAGGAGAAAGCCGATGAAGCACCGAGCCCTCGCGTTTCTTGCCGTCGTTGTTCTGCTGAACGCCACCATCGTCCGCGCAGCCGAGGAGAAGAAGTCCCTTTACGACCGCCTCGGAGGGGCGTACGCCATCGCCGCCGTCGTCGATGCATTCATCGAGAAGCTGCTGGTGAACGACACGCTGAACGCCAACCCCGCCATCAGCGAAGCGCGGGCGCGCGTGCCGAAAGCCGGCCTGAAGTTTCAGGTCACCGCTCTCGTCTGTCAGGTCACAGGCGGGCCGCAAATGTACACCGGCCGATCGATGAAAGACGCGCACCGCCATCTGCACATCACCGAGGCCGAATGGGATGCGATGGTGCACGACTTCGTCGCAGTGCTCGACCAGTTCAAGGTGCCGAAGGCGGAGCAGGCGGAGCTATTGACGATCGTCGGCTCGACCAGGGGCGACATCGTGACCCGGACGCAATCCGCCGGTACCGCACGGCCGTAGCATGAACGAATCCCGAGCATCGAATCCTGCTGCGGGGAGGCCTCTCATGGCGCTGCGCGAAGAGAAAGTCCTTCTGCTGATCGCCGACATCAGCGGCTACACCGACTTCATGCTCGCGAACGAGAAGTCGCTGGAGCACAGCCACGTCATCATCAGTGAGCTGATCGAGACCATTCTGAACGAGGTCCAGCTTCCGCTCACGCTGGCGAAACTCGAAGGTGATGCCGTCTTTCTCTATGCGGTGAAAGACGCCTCCTTCGCCGAACGCGCCGAAGATCTCGGCTCACGCGTGCTTCGTTTCTTCCACGTGTTCGCGAACAAAGTCGCGGAGTTGACGCTGTCGAGCTTCTGCAAGTGCGGCGCGTGTACGAACATCGAGCGGCTGAAGCTGAAAGTGGTCGTCCACAGCGGCCGATGCGCGTTCTACCAGATCGCCAATCTGACGGAGCTGTCCGGTGTGGACGTGATCATCGTGCATCGGCTGCTGAAGAACTCCGTCGGGTTGAACGAGTACGTCCTCCTCACCGAAGCGGCGCAGCAGGACTTGCAGCTACCGCTCACCCTTCTCTCCAAAGGGGAGGAGACCTACGACGGCATCGGTGCCGTCGCCACGTACGTCTATTCGTCGCCCGAGAAGCCCGCGTATGTTCCCGACCCGTCTGCGCCAGCGCCGGCGCTGTTTCTCGAGACGCTTCGCTGCGAGATCAAACGCGAATACGCGGAAGTAGCGACGAATCCGACGAAGGGTTTTCACTTCCACACCGGACGCACGCTGGCAGCGCTGCTTGGCTACTCGGACGAGTTGCTGGAAGGCATCCCCGAAGAATCGATCAGCCGTCTCGCAGGCACCGGCAATCCGTTCGCGCTCGGGCCGCTCCATCCCGGCGACACCGTCGTGGAGCTCGGATGCGGCGCAGGCATGGACACGCTCATCGCTTCGCGGATGGTCGGCGCGAGCGGGCGCGTGCTGTCGATCGATATGACGCCGGAGATGCTCGACGAAGCGCGCGCCGCTGCTTCCGCCGTTGGCGCGACGAACATCGACTTCCATCTCGGCTACATCGAGAACATTCCGCTTCCCGACGCTTCGGCAGACGTGATCATTTCCAACGGCGTGATCAACCTCGCGCCCGACAAGAAGCGCGTCTTCCGCGAGATGCACCGCGTGCTGAAGCCGGACGGACGCCTGCAGATCGGCGACATCATCGTGCAGAAGGCGGTGCCGGAGTCCGCGAAACGCAACATTGATTTATGGGCCGGTTGAATCGCCGGCGCTCTGCTGGAAGCAGAGCTCATCGCGCTCCTGGCTGAATGTGGTTTCGACGAGATCGAGGTTCCGTGGCGAGCGGATGTCTTCCGCGGCGCACCGCAGGACAAGAACTCGGCGACGTTCGGAACCCTCGGCGTGAACTTCCGGGCACGGAAGAAGATCGCGCCGCTGCAACCAACCGATGCAGCGCTCGCGGAGACGCAAGCCGTGTGACCCAGACAGGGAGCAGAATTGGCCATGCCGAAGCGATCTCTCATTGCCGTTCTGGTGTTCCTGCTGGCACCGCTTGCGTCGATCCATGCGGACGAACGCGCTTCCTCAGCCGCCGCGACGCCGTCCGAGGCGCTATGGAGTTTCAACACTCACGGTTGAGTCTTCGTCTCGCCGACGGTCGTCGGCAATGCCGTCATTCTCGGGTCGTGCGCCGGCACGCTCTACGCGCTCGATCGCACAACAGGTAAGCCCCTCTGGATCTATGACACCTCAGCGGACGGCGCCGCCGCGCAGTTTCATGGCGAGCCGCTTCTCATCGGCGACCGCATCGTCATCCCGAGCGACGCCGATCCGAAGGGTCACCTCTACTCCTTCGACACCGCGTCCGGCGATCTGCTGTGGAAGCTCTCGTTCCCTCGAGGTGTGGCAGCCACGCCGCTCCTCATCGACGGCCGTGTCGTCGCGGTGTCCGCGGAAGGCAAAGTCGTCGCCGTCGATCCGAAGAACGGAGAGATCGTTTGGAACGAGGCGCCGGCCGGTGCCCTGAAGGTGAACCTCTTCGTTCCCTCGCCGGCATTCTCAGCGAAACGCATCTTCTTCGCCGACAACACGACGAAACTGCTCGCGCTCGACGCCGCAACCGGCGCGACGGTCTGGCGCAAAACGCTGCCGGCGCGTACGAGCACGGCACTGGTGGTCGTCGCCGGCATGCTCGTTCTCGGCACCGAGGATGGCTACATGAACTGGATCGCGCTCGACTCCGGCGACGTGAAAAAACGCATCCGTCTCGAAGACGGGCGTCCATACGGCACGCCCATCCTCGCAGCACCGTTGCTTTATGTTCTCGCGGCCGGCGCGCAAGGCAATCTGATCGCGCTCGATGCGCAGAGCGGCACGGTCAAATGGAAGCGGCAAACGCCGAAGGAGTGGACCACGTATCGACCGCTCGTCACCGGCTCGACCGTCATCGTCGGCAGCGAGGAGAACGATCTCTGCGCCTTCGATCGATGGAGCGGAGAACGTCGCTGGTGTCGTTCGGTCGGGCAGATCCCGCGCGGCCTGGGGATCTCGAGCGACGGGATCCTCTACGTCGGCTCACTCTCCGGTGTCGTGCAGGCATTCCGCATCGGCGTGGTTGATCCTCGGTAACGTCAACGACGCCCATTCCTACCCTTGGACGAGGCCACATGATAAAATGCCACCAGCACTGTAGAGGGTGCTTGCAGTGGTTTATCTCGTGGAAAACACGAGACCTTTCTCTCCGCAAGCGGGCGTAGCTCAGTTGGTAGAGTAGGAGCTTCCCAAGCTCTTGGTCGCGGGTTCGAATCCCGTCGCCCGCTCCAGCGTAAATCCTTCAAACCGAAGCGTGTTGCCGTGTCGGTTTCTTCCGCCCCTTAATCGTTTGACGATTGGGTAGTCTCGGGCGTGGTACCTGACGCGGCGATTGAGCGATGCGCGCATGACCTCCAGCGCTGCATCACTTGGGGTGGTGAAGTACGCTATTTCTCACGACGCTTATGATGACGATGAGTGATCGAGGAGAGGCCATTGCTCTCTCGTCCCGAGCATCGCTGAGTGAGTCCTAACGTCTGCTCTGTGTCCCAGTTCTGAGCCCGTCGCCCCGCTCCAATCTTAGGTTTGAGTCAGCCGCCAGATGCCGTGACCGCTGGACTTGCGCGCTTAACCCGTAGTCACCCCGACGGCTGGCACCGTTGCTTTATCAGCCGTAAAAACGCCGTATGTCATGACGCGCTGGTTAAATAGCGCTTTTTGGTATCGTGCCGCAAGATCACGGCGCGGCGAACCAAATAATCCCTTCATGAAGCTGAATACCCACGTTGCGACACCATGCCAATAAATTCTGTCGATTGACTTGTCGATGTAGCGTTGCATGTTGTGAAAGGTGACATTCGAGAACCCGGCGCTCGTCAGCCAATTGTCAAAATCAGCGAGTACGGCAAGATGGGGCAGCGCCCATCCTTCGAGGAATCGCAGATAATGCGTGTGTAAGTCAGCTTCGAAATCCGTGGCTGTCAGGAACCCGTCACATATGACGAGACGCCCGCCAGGCCGCAAAAGCCGGTAGGCTTCATTGAGAAACCCCACTTTATCCATCGCGTGACTTACGGACTCGATACCGAAAATCTTCGAGAAAGCGCCGTCATCGAATCGCGTATGCATGAAGTCCTGCCGTGAGAAAATAACGCGCGAAGCCGCCGCCGACCGCGCCGCCTTCGCCTGCGCGATTCGCAACTGCACGTTCGATAACGTTATCCCTTCAACGCTTGCGGTCGTTGTTTCGGCTATGTAGAGGCTCGTTCCACCCACGCCGCAACCCGCGTCGAGAACCCTGTCATTCGACTTGATGTCCAGGGCGGCGGCAACAAAACGATCGGTGTTCGCCAATGCCTCAGCCAACGTTCGTGTACCTTCAAACCAGAAGCCGTAGTGTAGCGCCGACCGGGACCACAAATAACTGTAAAAGATCTGCTGCCTGTCGTAATACTTGGCGACGTCACGCGTGGAAGCAATCACCAATCCACCTCCGCCATCGGTTTATCCGACGCAGTCCGATCGAGATCTACCCATCGAAAATGGGAGATGCCGCCCGCCGCGATATCAGATCTGACCACTGAAACTGGGGTAGGGAAACGCACGTCCCAATCACTCCTTGTTCAGAGTACATCGAGCGTCCGACACCTAAGGTTGGATAACTAGGAGTTATCGTGCTTCGTTTGTCACCGTTCAGACTGATGTACACGGTGTGCTTGGGCCTGACCGCTAGTCTGCTGTATGGCCTGCTGGGCCTCGCGCTCGTCCGCGCCGTTGATGGGGCCGCCGAAGGCACGCTGTTTTGGGTCGACTACGCGCTCTCGTTCGACACGCTAATCTCTTTCGGGCTGGCGCTTGGCACCGCGTTCATCATTTTCGACTCGCAAGAAGTCATTCCCAAGACAATCGAAGGTGCCTTTACCTCGAGTGCTTCGCTGCCTCCCGATTACTTTAAACAACGCGCCCGCTTCAGAAGTCTTCGCCGATCGGTGACGTTCTCTGGTGTATTCATCGTCGCCGGATTCTACGTGTTCCAACAGTGCCAATTCCCACATGCCGGCCTACCAGAAGCTTTGATGCTTTTCAGCGCGGCAGCGCACTGGGGCTTGGGTGTTTATGTTGGGCGTAAACTTTTCTATGCGGCCATGATGCTACGGTCGCTGCTAACAGTTGCAGTCACGGAAAATCTCTTTAAGACGCGCAAGCTGGACGAGATTAACTCATATGTTCATGTGACTTCGACGCTCACGATCATCTGCTCATATTTGCACGTGCGTGGCTATTACAAGGGACCGTTCCTGTACCATGGAATCTTTGGCCAGGGCGCCAAGATAGCCTTCATTTTGATGGCAATAATCGCCACGCCCGTGCTGATCGCTTTTAGCGTCTACTCGCGCGTTGTGCTCAACAAGTTGTACGCTGATTCCATTAAGCTTGAATCCGATGCGCTTCATCTGGCGCTTAGCGACGAAGCATTGAGTCCGTTTGAGAAACGCTACTATATGATCGAATATGACAAGATGGTTAAAGATGAATTGCGCCACAGTTTAAAGCTGACGCTGGCCGATGTGCCGCTCGGCATCACGCTTCTAGTTATGGTTTTGGAACCGATGATAAAGTGACGCTAGGTCAGCATACGAAATACAAGCCAAATAGTAGTTGCAGCTTCATGAGTGCCAATGCTTTCGTGGGTTGATTTTCTATAAACCAATAGCGCCGCGCTCGCGCAAGGAGGATCGTCAACAGCACAAAAGCCATGGCGTCATAGAAGCGCCGAACCTGCGTAATTAGTAGCAGTAGCGCTGTTGCTTGCGAAGCGAAAGCCAAGCCGGCGACGCGGTTGCGTGCGATTCTGTGCATGAATGAAATAGTGTCGCCCGGCCTATCTTGAAGATCCATACATAGCTCTTTGCCAAGGCAAAATAGAAAGACGGCGGACGCGATTACATACAGATTCGTCTCGGCTGGATAATACGTCACGATGATAACGACTGGCAACGCAATTGCGGCCGCGACGTATGGGGCTTTAACGGCGGGCAAACGATCGACGATGTGCACATAACTCGCGGATATGGTTAACAGCAGGTAATATAGAAATGCGGCGCTGAATGGTACGAGAAAGCGGATCGTGATCAGTGCTATGAATAAGCACACGAAATAGAGTGTCGCCGCAAACCCTGGCGCGATATCGCCCCGCGCTAGAGGGCGTTCGGGGTGATTCACGCGGTCTCTTTCCATGTCCGTCATGTCGTTCGCGATGAAGGTGCAAAAGCTAATAAAGAACAGCGGTAAGGCTGCAATCGTGCTCGCGCGAATGTTTTTCGTCCGGCTCAGTACCGGCAACCAGATCGACAAAAAGCCGGCAAACGACGTGTCGAGGCGGACGAGTGCCGCCGCCGCGCGAACGATTTTCACGATAACTCCTAGTTATCGTTACGAGCGATCGTCGCTATCACGCAATGGCGAACTGATGGCAGAGGAGAGGCGTGTGTTTGGTGCAATTATTAACGAAATGGATACCGTGCGAGATTTGATTAGTTAGCGGCAAAAACCCGGGAAGAGCTCGTTCTCGATGTGGGTCGGGTCCGACGGGCTTTCGGCCGTGCTCCGTCCGACAATGTCCACTAGTGGTATAATAAGGCTGTAGTTCCCAGGCCCTATGTGGTGAGCGTCATGGAATCGTCGTATCCGCGCCAGCATCGTGGACACGGAGTCGAGACGTAGCGGCCGCCATCGCATCACAATTTCTTCGGACTTGTGACACATGTTGTGAAACGCCACTGCCAGCGCCGCATGGAGCGCGATACCACTAACGGCGCCGAGCAGGATCGCGGGACGTATCGCGTCTGTCAGCATGAGGGTCGTTATTGCACCGATGAGGAGTACTTCAACGCCTCCAAACGTGATGTCCCAGGACGGGACATACGCGTCGGCACGAAGCCGATGTGGTGGGTATTGCTCGAAGTGATGATGAAAATGGCGTTGCCGAAAGACATCATTTGCGAACCACCACAGAAGACCAGCATGGGAGATCCATCGGTGCCAAGCGTAAACCGCGATCTCTGCGACAATGAACGCGAGCAACGCTGTAGTGGCTATGATGATCATGGGTAGCCGTTACTCCGTTTGAGTGGTTATGTCAACTTGGTTGCGCGTTGGAGTTGTCTACTACGATCTTATATCACCTTGGCGTGCAGCTCGAGTCGGCTCACTGATGGATCACGCCGATCTCCATCTCGCGCGTCCAGCCCGTCGCGAATTTTCTCCACGCGCTCACCTGGGAGCCGATGAGCTCGAACAGCGAGATATGTTTGTACCGCACGTGGTTCTTGTCACAGATCGCCTGGACGATCGGCCGGATTTTCGGGTAGAGCGCCGGATTGAGGCCTGGAAACAGGTGGTGTTCGGTGTGATGGTTGAAGTAGCCGAGGAGCCATTGCAGCAGCGGATTGGTGTACCAGGTGGCGGAGGTGCGAATCTGGCGCAGCGACCATGGCTCATCCCCGTTTTCCGGTAAATACGAATCTTCGTGCTGTATGAAAAGTGTAAATAGCGAGAAATAGCTCTTCGACACCGCAAACAGAAACAGATTCACAAAGGCGATACGGGGAGAGAACAGAAAAAAAGAGGCCGTGATCGGAAGCAGAAAGCCGATGGTCTTCGCCACGAGGTGGCCGATCTTTTCCGACAGCGGGACGCACTTATACCGGTAGAGGGTGTTGTAGCTGTGCACGATCCACGAGTTCGGTGAATAGAGAATGAACACGAACCAGATATAGAACATCTGGTAGCGGTGATAGGGCTTGTACTCCTGGTGCTCGAAGAAACGCACCACCGTCGCGCCGGCCGTCTGCAGGTCGATCGCCGAATGCGGCGCCTGGTGATGGCTCTGGTGCTCGACGTCCCAGCATCGCGATGAATACCCGACCAGGTCCCAGATCGTGCGGCCGAGGAGGTTGATGATCTTCGAATCCGTGAACCCTCCATGCATCACCGTATGTGCGACATTCACGGCCGCGAAGGTGATGATGGGGCCGAGAAGGAGGGCCCAAACGGCCGAGCCGCGGATGAACGCCATGTACATGCCGACGAAGTAAAGGGTGTAGAAGAAGATCAGCAACGACCAAGCCGCCGGCAAGGTTTTTTTCCAAGGTAATCGGTTCTCGCGCAGATATCCATAGACCGCGTGGCGCAGCTCGTCGGCCATGGGATCGGGCCGGCGGTACTCGCGGCGCGACTGATAGTCATGATGGCCGATGCGGTTCCGATTGCGGTCGATCCGCGGCGCCACTGTGCCGAGCAATCGAATTCCTAATTGGTCATGCATTGCTTCATTGCGGAAAAAACGCGGTACGTAGCCTTCATGCTGGCTTTCCACCGCGTCGGTGATGTCGGTGCCGAGGGCCGGAACGAGAATCGATCGGCCGCCCGGGTGGTGTCGGAGAAATTCCGTGACGTCATATACTCGCCCGTCGAACACGACGAACGCCGAGTCCTCGTTGTCGTGCAAGCCGATCTGGCTATACTCGATCATCGGGAGCTCCGATGGGCGTGCGTGGACGGTGCTCATATACAAGGAGGGTGCGTCCAGAGAGTTTTCCCTACCTGTGGTTTCGCGTGGAGAGACCTTGCGTTACCGAGTCGATGACGTACCGTGGTTCTATCGGCCGTTCTGGCTGGTGTGGTCGTGGATCCTCGCGCTGATGTTCGGAGCGCTGCTCACCATTCTTCACGTCACCTGCCGCATCCGATTCGAAGGCTCTGAGAAGCTCTCGCCGGGTGCGAACTACATCTACAGCTTCTGGCACCGCGGTCTCGGATTGTGGTTCATCGCGTTTCTGCGCAGGCAGCGCGGCCAGGCCTGGCTGCAGCATCCGGCCGCCTACATGAAACCGATCCACCTCGTCCTGGGATGGATGGGCGTGCGCATATGCCTCGGCTCCAGGGGCGAGGAAGGCCAACATGCCGCGGCGGTATTGACGGAGTTGGTGAAGGACGGCGCCTCGACCGTCATCACTCCCGACGGTCCGAAGGGGCCACCCGAGGTACTCAGGAAAGGCGTGCTGCACATCGCGGCCGGCAGTGGCGTTCCGATCGTTCCCGTCCGGCTCAGCGCCAGTCCAGCCATCCGGCTGCGAACATGGGACGGCAAGTGGCTTCCTCTGCCGTTCTCCCGGATCGTCGTGACGTTCGCGTCACCGATCACAGTGACTGCGGCGAATTTCGATGAAGCGGCACGCGAGCTTGCGAGGGAAATGACGTTGTGACCTTGTCCGCATGAATCGCGTCGACGCGCGCGTCGTAGAGGGCGTCGCCTGTGGCGTCGGCGCCGAGCTTGTCGAGGTGGCGTTCGATCAGTTTTCGACGCGAAGGGACTCTGGTCAATTCCGATCAGCTCATTCCGCAGCTTCGCCAGATCACTCGGCTGCGCGTGCGCGACCGGCGCGGCCAGGCGATCGCAACGACCGTGGCGAAGCCGGCAGCCCATGTCATGAGGCCGTGATTTTACGCGCGTCTCGCTCCCCTCACTGTTCATCCGTGGCGGATGTTGAGGATGTCGCCGTCCCGGACGATGTAAGTCTTCCCTTCGAGACGCCAGTGCCCGGAGTCCTTCGCGGCGGAGAACGATCCGCCCGCGGCGATGAAGTCGTCGTAGTGCACGACCTCGGCGCGGATGAATTTCTGCGCGAGGTCGGTGTGGATCACCCCCGCCGCCTCCTGCGCTGTCATTCCGGCGCGGATCGTCCAGGCCCGGCACTCGTCTTCGCCGACCGTGAGGAACGACTGCAGGCCGAGCAGCGCGTAGGCCTCGCGGATCAGCGTGTCGAGCGCCGATTCGCGAATCCCGTACTCCTCCATGAACATCCGCGCGTCGTCGCCGGAGAGCTCCGACATCTCCATGTCGATCTTCCCGAAGAACGCGACGACGCGCGTGCGCAGCCCGGCCTTGGCCGCCGCCACGCGAAAGACTTCCTGCTCGACGATGGACTGCTGCGACTCGTCGAACGAGAGGGCGATCAGCATCGGCTTGAGGGTGAGGAGCTGGTACGGCTTGAGGAGGTGCAGCTCTTCTTTCGGGAGGTCTTCGTTGCGCAGCGGCTTCTCGGCCTGGAGAAGCGTCAGGCACTTCTCGAGGACAGGAAGCTCCCGTTTCCATTGATCGTCGTGGGTGCGGCCGATCTGCTTGTGGATCTTCTCGATGCGCGACTCGAGGATGGCCATGTCGCCGAGGATGAACTCGGTCTCGAACGTGGCCACGTCGCGCAGCGAGTCGATGCTGCCGTCGGGATGCGGCACCGCGTCGTCGTGGAACAGACGCACGACCTGAATCAGTGCGTCGTTCGTCTTCACCGCCGACAGAAAGCCGGTCGTGAATTGCGTCGTGCCGCTGGCGCCTTTTTGCAGGCCGGCGACGTCGACGAACTCGATCGTGGCGTGCACGGTGCTCTTCGGCGAGAAAAGCGCGGCGCAGCGATCGAGCCGCTCGTCCGGCACGCGGGCGATGCCGAGGTGCGCTTCGGTCTTGCCGGCGGCGGCGCGATCGAGATGCGTTCGGGTCACTGCCTGAAAGAGGGTCGACTTGCCGGAGAAGGGGAGACCAACGATGCCGAGTTGCATGGGCGCAGTATCTCAGCCGGCCGTCCGATCTGTTAGGTTCTGTCATTGCATGACACGGCGGACCCTCGTCCCGAAGCGTGATCCTTTCAGCGCGCGAGTCTCGTACGATCAAGCCGCTGACGTAACTCCTGACGGCGGCGTCGGCGCTCCGCTTCTCATAGACGCGCAGCGCCTCGACAGTGCGAATGGTGCAGGAGGCGGTGCGCAGTCTGGACGAAAAGGAAATCGCCGACCGGACGCTCTCCGATCTGCTCTTCCCGCTGCTGACGGCGAGATCGCGCTGACGATCGCGATCATGCGGTCGCAGGGCAAAGCGGCTCTTGGCGATGAGCACGACCCGGCGATCGAGTCGCTGGGGCGGGCGGTCAATAAGACCACCGCGATCGCCGACCTGAAGATCTCTGGGAAGAGGCGGTCGTATTCGCCGCAACCTCTACTTCAAGCTGATCCGCGCGGTCGGGACCGACGAGCACTGATCAAGGACCGCGGCTTGAGCAACGCCTACATAACGGATCCGAGGGAGCCGAAGGAGCCGATCCTGGTCACACCATCATGAGCGAATCGAGCTCGGCGATCAGCGCTTCCGCCGACGGATAACGATCACCCGGTTCGCGCTGGATCAACCTGGCGACGATGGCGTCAATGGCTTCCGGAATGTCTTCAATGACGGACGAAGGTCGAGGATGTGTTTGGCCGAGCCGCCGTTCAGGCTCGAGCGCTGTCTTGCCGGTCAACAATTCGTAGCAGATGAGTCCCAGCGAGTAGAGATCGCTGACAGATGTGGCTTTGCCCGTCCGCAGCTGTTCAGGCGAAGCATAGAGCGGTGAGCCAAGAACGAAGCCCTCCTCGGTCAGGGGCGAGAACGAGTACCGCTGGTCCTGGGCTGCGCCGAAGTCCATGATTTTCAGCCCATTCGCGTCGAGCAGCATCACGTTGCTCGGCTTCAGGTCACGATGAACGATGCCGCGCCTGTGTGCGTGTGCCAGCGCCTCGGCCACCTGGCTCATGATGTCCACGACCTCTGCGGGCGGAAGAATCTGGTGGGCGGCGACCGGGATCTCCAGCGTCCGGCCGGTGAGAAACTCCATCGTGAAATAGGGAAAGCCGTTCCATTCGCCCTGCACGAAAACGCGAACGATGTTGTCGTGCTGTAGCACTTTTGCCGTCTCGAACTCCCGCATGAACCGCTCTCGATATTTCTGGTTGCTGAGGTGCTTTTCCTTCAACCGCTTCAGTGCGACGACGCCGCCGTCGTCCCCCGTCGCGCGGTACACGTCGGCCATGCCGCCCGAAGTGACGTACTCGATCTCCCATGACGCAAACTTCGTTCGTCCTTTGGCCGCGACGGGAGCCGGCGGCGGAACCGACGCGACAGCAGAACGCTGCGTCCGTTCGTCGCGCGACACTCCCAGCTCTTCGTCGGAGAACTCCTGCAGCCGATCGGACGTGTCCTTGTACCCATCGGGATCGGCACAGGCCGCGTATAGCGCATTCGCTTCCTTCAGCCAGCGATAGCGTTCCTGCGCAGTCGCCGCGGCAAAGGTTCGCGCGTCGGCGGCCCGGGCCCGCGCTTTCGTCGCGACGCGATAGTCGTGCCGCCTTTCGAAAATCTCGGCAGCTTTGTCGAAGAGGTCCGCAGCCGTCTTGTAGTCGGCCGGGTTACTGGCCTCCTCCCCGTGATAGCGCGATTTGAATCCCGACACCGTCAGGATTCGCGCATCGACATAATCGAGATACTCCGCTCTCACATCGCCCTTCGGGAGAAGGTATACGTCGCCGACCTCGGCGAGCTTTCGTCTGCCCGACTGGAGCAGGTCGAGTGCGCCTCGATAAATGCCTTCCCACGCCCGCTTGCCGGCGCGCTCATTCATTCCGATGAGCACCTGCGCAATGCCCTGCATGTAGTCGTGGAGCGCGTCGAGGCCGGTGGCGTCGATCAGCTTCGACCGGTAATCTCCGGAGCCGATGAGCGCGGAATCCGCCTCGCCGAAATGATCGGCGATTCCCTTCAAGGAACGCCTGATCGTCGCGGTCGGCAACTGGTTCGCGCGCTGGGCCACGTAGATGTCCGTAAACAGTTCCAGCGCGCGGGCCAGGCTGCGATGGCAGGCCAGCCGGGCGATGAGCGAACGGCGGGTTTCGGGATAAAGGTCGAGATAGCGGCTCTCGACCACCAGACTCAGTTCCTGCTGGTCGATGGTGATCGTCGTCGTGTGCAGTGCTTTCCTTTGAAAGTCGTGACGGTTCTCTTCCCCTTTCGCGCCGCGAAACACGAAGTCGACCGTCGTTTGAAAAATGGGGTCGGCTCCCACCTCCAGCAATTGATCTTCCACGACGTCCTTGTCCGGGTCGAAGAATGGATTGGCCATGAGCAGCTGGCAGCGGCCGGAGAAGAGGGTGCCGAGGCGCACCGACTGATTGCGCATCTGGAACATCTCCAGCAGGGACCAGGCGTAGCGCGTGCGCACACGCAACGTCGCGAGGAGCGGGTAGTTTCGCGCGCGGAGCTCCTTGAGGATCGATCGGATGGTCACGTCCAGGCTGACGAGGTGGGCGTCGTTCGGTGCTTTGGCGGCGCCGGACTTGAGATGGCCCGCCATCTTCTCGTACCAGTCGGTCGCGGATTCCAGGAGGCGGAGAATCTCGCGAATGGCGGTCGTGTACAGCTCGCACGTTTCATGAACGGAGGAGGAGTACGCGTTGAACGTTTCCGCTTCGTTGTCGCTGAATGCGATCGGTTGCTTGTCGAGATCGATGATCTCGCCGGGTCCATCGGTGGCTCGCACCAGAAAACGATCGGCTCCGCTCCTGATGATCCAGCTCGCCGCGCCCTCCGGGAACACCGTCGCCTGAACGTCCAACCGGACTCCGATGGTTGCGGCGGCCTTGATGAATTTCGGTGGAACCCGCGACCAGTCCTGCTCGGTGGGGATCTCGCGCAGCGCGGCGGCTGCGTCGTCCGGCAGCAATCTGGGCTGGACTCCGGCGCGCGCCAGAAGTCGGGTGCGCTCGTCGTTGTCCCGTTCCTGTGCCAGTCTGAATTCGCGGGTGCAATGACGGAGCGACGCTTCGGCTAGCCGGCTTTGAAGAGTCACCCGGTTGTCTGCTGCGCGAACCACCAGGCCGACGTCGTCGCAGATGATCGCTGATTGCTCGTAACTGTCGGCGATCACTTTTTCGCAGCGGGCCAGCGTTTCGGAGCCACCGTCGTCGAGTTTTTTCCGCACCTCGCTGATGAGTTTCACGACCTCCTCGTGCATCTGTGCCATGGCGCACAGCGGTCGCACGTCGGCGAGCGCGTGCTGCACGGGCCAGGACATTCCGGCAGCGGCCGACGGAAAGGCCCACGGCGGTGCGGGAAACGCGTCGAGGTGTTTGACGATGGCATCGATCGCCGCCGGCAGGGGTTTCCTTTTGGCCCGGGCGATCCGAACCTGCAGCTCCTTGCGATACGTCCGCAGCTGCCTTTCCGTGCGTGCGATCGACGCGGCGTCCGCATAGATGTGCTGAAGCCGGACGTCTTCCTCGCGCCGTGCCGCCGCTCCGAATCGCGCCTCCGCCTGTTCGAGAAGGTCGGGGCCTTTGTCGGTGGGGTCCGCCGTCTTTCCGTCGAGAGTGATCATCGCGTCGCGAAAGAGGAGCTTCCCGTGCAGAAAGGAATTCAGCGCGGAATCGGCGGGCACGAGAAGCATCGCCTCCTCGATGAAGCTCAGCGCCTTGTGCCAGTAGAATCGCTGCGAGTTGCTCAGCCAGGGCGTGTGGCGCGCGGAGTAACCCAACAGCTCGTACGTGCGCGCCAGAAGGTAGAAGTACTTTGCATTGACGTCGGCCGGGACGACCGGCATCGCCACGCGTTCAGACGCCGCGTCGACCAGAACCGCGATCAGGTCTGGAAACCCGGCGTCGGGGAAGGGAAGCTCAAAGCGGTTGATCAGATCCTGCAGCCGCGTCGGCATAGCAATGCTCATCGCCTGGACAAACCTCCACTGCTTGTGAGTTGGACCTCACACAGGGAGTGACTCGGAGAGGTTTTTCCCTACCCATGAGTTACGATCCTTTCATGGTGATGAAAGGCCGCCGTGGGCGCCGTGTCGCGCTCGTTTTTCTCCTGGTCGTCATCGCCGTCGCCGTGCTGCTTCTTTACTCGACGGAGTGGCTGGCGTCGTTCGGCGGTCGCATCAAAGGGGCGCGGCTGGAGCGCGCCAAGCGCTCGCCGCAATTCGCCGACGGCCGGTTTCGCAACGCGCAGAAGTCGCGAATGCTGAGCGGCTCCTATCGCGACATGCTGCGCCGGCAGTTCTTCGGCAAGGAGCAACGGAGTCCGCTGCGGCCGGTGCCGGTGGTGAAGAGGACGCGGCAGGACTACATGACGCGGCCCGCGACGGGGCTGCGCGCGACGTGGATCGGCTGGGCGTCGGTGCTCGTGGAGCTCGACGGCCGTTACGTGCTGACCGATCCGATCTGGAGCGAGCACTGTTCGCCGTCGACGCTGGTCGGCCCGAAGCGTTTTCACCCGCCGCCGATCGCGTTGGACGAGCTTCCGTCGATCGACGTGGTGGTGATCTCGCACGATCACTACGATCATCTCGACATGCCGGCGGTCCGTTTCCTCGGCGCGCGCGGCACGCACTTCGCCGTTCCGCTCGGCGTCGGCGCGCATCTCGAGCGATGGGGCGTGCCGGCCGATCAGATCCACGAGCTCGATTGGAACGAAAGCCTCGAACTGCGCGGACTGACGATCACCGCGACGCCGGCGCGGCACTACAGCGGACGCCGGCCCCGCCACCCGAGCGAAACGCTCTGGGCGTCGTGGGCGGTGAAGGGCCCGCGCCATCGGATCTTCTTCAGCGGCGACAGCGGCTACTCCGATCAGTTCCGCACCATCGGCGCGACGCACGGCCCGTTCGATCTCGCCCTGATCAAGATCGGCGCGTCCGACCCGACGTGGTCGGACATCCACATGACCCCCGAGGAGGCGGTGCAGACGAACGTCGACCTCGGCGCGCGCGTCATGCTCCCGGTGCACTGGGCGACGTTCAACCTCGCGTTCCACGCCTGGCGCGATCCCGCCGACCGCGCGCTCGCCGCGGCGAGGAAGGCGGGGGTGGCGATCGTGATTCCGCGTCCAGGGGAGTTTGTGGAGCCGGAGGCGGGAGTACGGCCGGTCGATGTTTGGTGGGACGCGCTCTGACACATTCGTGTGAACGCATGTATGATTGCGCTCATGCAGCCCGATCTCGTCACCCTTTTCCAGGCCCTCGGCGACCGCACGCGCCTTCGTCTCCTCAATCTCCTCGCCGCGGGTGAAATCTGCGTCTGTTACTTCATCGACGTGCTCGATGATCCGCAGCCGAAGATCTCGCGGCATCTCGCGTACCTCCGCCGCGCCGGCCTCGCCTCCGCGCGGCGGGACGGAAAGTGGATGCATTACTCGCTCGCGCGGCCGGCGTCGCCGGCGGTCGCGCGGGTGCTCGACGCGACGCTGGAGGAGCTGGCCAACGACAAGCAGATGCAGCGCGATCGCGAGCAGCTGGAGCGCGCCTGCTGCGCCGTGCGCCTGCCGGCGCCGCTGGTGAACGCGCCGAAACCACAACTTCGCTGATCGCGTCACAGACGCACGCGACGCTGCCCGCAGCGGACGAGACGTCCGCGCTTACTCGTACCGCAGCGCGTCGATCGGATCGAGCCGCGCGGCTTTGCGCGCGGGGTAGAAGCCGAAGAAGATCCCGACCGCGGCGGCGACGCCGAACGACATCAGGATCGACGTCGGCGTGACGATGATCGGCCACTTGAGGAATCGCGCGACGAGCACCGAGGCGCCGACGCCCATGCCGACGCCGATGACGCCTCCGACGATGGCCAGGGTCACGGCCTCGAAGAGGAACTGCAGCATGACGTGGCGGCCCTTCGCGCCGATGGCCATGCGGATGCCGATCTCGCGCGTCCGCTCCGTCACCGATACCAGCATGATGTTCATGATGCCGATGCCGCCGACGAAGAGCGACACGGCGGCGATGGCCAGCAGCAGGTTGCGCAGGATGCCCATCGACGCGGCCTGCGTCTGCGCGATCTCTTCCTGCGAGCGCATCTGGAAGTCGGCGTCGCCGCCGGGCGGGATGCGGTGCCGCTGCCGGAGATAGGCGTCGACCTGGTTCTGCGCGTCCTGCACCTGATCGGCCGACGCCGCCGAAACCTGGATCATGTCGAGCTTCGTCTTGCCGGAGAGGCGCTTCATCACCGTGGTGTACGGGGCGATGATCGTGTCGTCCTGGTCCTGCCCCATCATGTTGCCGCCCTTTTTCTCCAGCACGCCGACGACGCGGAACGGCACGTTCTTGATGCGCACGATCTGGCCGATCGCATCGGCGTTCGGGAAGAGGTTGTCGACGACGGTGCTGCCGACGACACAGACCTTGGCCGAGGCCTTCACGTCGGCGTCGGTGAAGAACGTCCCCTGCGCCACGTTCCACGAGCGGATCAGCGGGTAATCGGTGCTCGCCCCCTGGATCGACGTCCCCCAGTTCAGCTCACCGGCCACCACCTGCGCGGCGGTGCGCACCGTCGGCGAGACGTACGACACCGCCGGGCACTCCTGCTTGATTCCTTCCGCGTCTTCCGGCGTCAGCGCGGAGTTGCCGGTGAACATGCGCGCGCCGCCGGAGGTCGAGGCGCCGGGGAAGACCATGATGTAGTTGGTGCCGAGGGAGTTGATGGTGTTCTCCACCGACTTCGTCGCGCCGTTGCCGATGGCCACGACGGCGATCACGCAGCCGACGCCGATGATGATGCCGAGGGCGGTGAGGAACGAGCGGAGCTTGTTCCGCGAGATCGCCTTCAGGCCGACGATGGTGATGTTGCCCATGCGCTGGATGGAGTTCTTCATGACGCTGCCCTCTTCGCCGCCGCCGCGCGGCGCTGCGCGATCCGCTGGTCCTGCTGAATGACGCCGTCGCGCACGTGTACGATGCGTTTCGCGTGCTCGGCGATGTCGGGCTCGTGCGTGATGAGCACCACGGTCTTTCCTTCGTCGTTGAGCGCCTGGAAGATCCCCATGATCTCTTCCGAGGTCTGGGAGTCGAGGTTGCCGGTCGGCTCGTCGGCGAGGAGGATGGCCGGGTTCGTGACCAGGGCGCGCGCGATCGCCACGCGCTGCTGTTGTCCGCCGGAGAGTTGCGACGGCTGGTTCTGTTCGCGTCCCTGCAGGCCGACGCGATGGAGCGCGTCCATCGCCGCTTTCCGCCGCTGCGCGCGCGCCCAGCCGAACTCGCCGTAGAGCAGCGGGAGCTCCGTGTTCTCCACGGCCGAGGTTCGCGCGAGGAGGTTGAAGCTCTGGAAGACGAAGCCGATCTTCGCGTTGCGGATCACGGCGCGCTCATCGCGATCGAGTTGCGAGACGTCGACGTCATCGAGAAGGTACGTGCCGTCCGTCGGCCGGTCGAGGCATCCGAGGATGTTCATCAGCGTCGACTTGCCGGAGCCGGACGGCCCCATGATGGCCACGAATTCGCCCGTGTCGACGGTGAGGTTCACGCCGTTGAGCGCGCGCACCTCGAAGTCGCCCATCTTGTAGACCTTGGTCAGGTCCCTGATCTCGATGACCGGTTTGGCCACTTACCGCCCGCCTCTCCGGCCGCCGCCGCCCATCGGTCCGCCGCTCGATCCCGGAGGGGGAGGACCTTCGACCTTCGACGTGGCGAGACCGACGATGACGTTGTCGCCGACTTTCACCGTGCCTTCGACGACCTGCGTGAAATGGCCGTCGGTGATTCCGGGACGGATCCAGACCGGCTTCAGCTTGTTCTCCGCGTCGAGGATGTAGATGTTCTGCCCCGGTTTCCTGACGCCGTCGCCGCCGCGCCTGAATGCGCCGCCCGCACCGCCGACACCGCGATGCCGCTCGCCCATCTGTGCGGCGGAACGCTCGGGATTCGCCGTGGTCGTTGTCGTCGTCGTTGTGGTGGAGGAAGTCTGTTTCGCATCCTTCGTCGTCTCCGGCTTGAAGCGGAGCGCGGCGTTCGGGATGCGGAGGACGTCGCTGACCGTGGCCACGTCGATCGTCACGTTCGCCGTCATCTTCGGACGCAGTTTCTCGTCCGGATTCGGCACTTCGATGATGACCGGGTAGGTGACGACGTTCTGCGAGACGGTGGCGTTGAGGCGGATCTGCGAGATGCGGCCGCGGAACTCCTGATCGGGATAGGAGTCGACGGTGAATCGCGCCGGCTGGCCGACCTGCACGCGGCCGATATCCGACTGATCGACGTCGGCCTGCACCTGCATCTTGGTCAGATCCTGCGCGATCTGGAACAGCGTCGGCGCCTGGAACGACGCGGCGACGGTCTGGCCGACGTCGTACGCGCGGTCGACGACCACGCCGTCGATGGGCGAGAGGATCTTCGTGTAGCGGAGATTGGTCTGCGATTGGGACAGAGCCGCCACCGCCTGCTGCACGCCGGCCGCCGCCTCTTCGTACTGAGCGCGCGCGGCGTCGAGATCGGCCTCGGCGGCGAGTCCGGCCGCGGCGAGACGGCGCTGGCGCTCGTACGTGACCTTGGCGTTCGCGGTCGTCACGCGCGCCTTCGTGACGTCGGCCTGGCGCTGCTCGACCTGCGCCTGAAAGGGCGTCGGATCGAGCTCGGCGAGGAGCTGGCCCTTGGTCACGTGGCTGTTGAAATCGGCGTAGAGGCGGGAGATCACGCCCGACACCTGGCTGCCGACCTGGACGGTCGTGACGGCGGCGATCGTGCCGGTGGCGGTCACGGTCATGGTGATGTTGCCGCGGTCGGCTTTCTCTGTTTTGTACTGTTCGTTTTTCTTGCCGGTGCCCTTGCACGCGATCACCGCGGCGAGCATGAGGATGGTGACGGCTTTACGTTGCACTGTGCGAAGCTCCTCTGCGAGGTACGACTCAAAGAGCCGAACGTTGAACGCTGGCGAGTCTAATGCACGCTTCTCGCCGTCACCGGAGGACGTCACCAAGAATTCGCGCGAATGCCTCGGCCGGGTCATCGCCGACGCGATACTCCTCGGGCCTCAGCTCGTAGCGGAAGACGGTGCGGCCGTTTTTCGTGATCGAGGCGTTGGCGCTGCGGCGCTTGCGTCCGCGGCCGAGACGGTCGAGCGCGCCGTCGAAGTGGATCACGACGTCGGCGTCGTCGGCGACCGTCATGTCGTGGCGGGCGAGGATGCGCGTCAGCTCGATCGACCAGCGTGGGTCGCCCGCGCGGACGGCGACGCGCGTCGTGCCGCTGAGCGCGCGCTGCGCGGAGGCGAGCGCCGCGTCGTTCGCGTCGCCGTCGCCGCCTTCGATGTACGGCGCGATCGACGATACCGGTGCAGGCGCCGGCACCACCGGCTTCGGCTCCGGCGCCGCCTGCGTGGAAGACGAAGAAGAAGAGAGGGGAGCGGACGTCTCGTCCGCTCGGGTGGGCGGCACGAGCGGACGAGACGTCCGCTCCCCTCTGCTCTCGGTCGTCTGTGTTTGCACTTCGATCGTCGATTGCGCGGGAACAGGAGCAGGCGCAGGCGCCGGCGCCGGCGCAACCGTGGTCGTCGTGACCGGCTCCGGCACGATCGGCGGCTGCGACTTCGGTTTCATCAGCAGCGCCGCGAGCACTCCCGCGAACGCGATGGCCAGTAGCGCGATGACCACGATCGGCGCGCGGCTCGGCCGCTCGATCACGGTCTGCGCGGCCGGCATCGGCGCCGGCGCCGGTGTCAGCCGGATCGTCGCGTCGGCCTCGGTGGCGCTCATCGAACGCTCCACTTCCTCGAGCGCGTTCGCGAAATCCGCCGCCGATGCGTAGCGCTTGTTGCGATTGCGATCGAGCGCGCGCGCCAGCACGGCCTGCAGGCTCGCCGGCATCGACGGCGGCAGCACCGGCATCGGGATGACCTGCGACTCGCGCGAGGAGTGGTGCATCAGATATTGATGCGGCGACGTCGCTTCGAACGGCGGACGTCCGGTGAGCATCTCGTACAGCACGACGCCGAGGGAATAGATGTCGGCGCGGCCGTCGATCTTCTGGCCGTCCTCGAGCACGCCGAGGTGCTCCGGCGAGGCGTAGCGGAGCTTGCCGACGAACATGCCGGTCTTGGTGACCGCGTTGTCGATCTCCTCCGACTTCGCCACGCCGAGGTCGATGATCTTGACCTCGGAACCATTGGTGACCATCAGGTTCTCGGGACTGATGTCGCGATGGATGATGCCGGCGCGATGGATGGCGTCGAGCCCGCGCGCCGCCTGCGCCGCGAGACGGAGCGCCTGGCGCACGGGGAACGTGCCGCGCTTGCGCATGACCTGCGCGATGTTCTCGCCCTCGATGAACTCCCAGACCATGTAATGCGAGCCGTCGGGGAGGCCGGAGAAATCGTGCAGCGTGGCGACGTTGGGATGTTGCACGCGCGTGGCGAGGCGCGCTTCGCGCAGGAAGCGGTCGTGCGCTTCGTTGCTGTCGGCGATCTGCGGGCGGATCACTTTCACCACGCGCGTCGTGCCGAGGTAGGTGTGCTCGACCTTGTAGACCTCGCCCATGCCGCCCATGCCGAGACGCTCGACGATGCGGTACTTGCCGTCGATCGGCTCGTCGGCATAGCGGCGCTGGAAATCGGTGATCGGCTCGCCGCAATGCGGGCAGGCCTTGAAGTTCCGGTCGATCTCAGCGTGGCAGCGGGGACATTGAAACGGCATTCCGGCTCCGATGTTAGCGGGCTGCGAAAAAAATAGGAAAAGAATAGGAACCTGCGGGAAAGCCGCTCCGGCGAGACGGGCCCATGTTCCTCCCCATTCGGAGGACAGATGGACCTGGTGACTCTTTTCCACAACACGAATTCGGAACTTTCTACCTACAAACGAATCAGCTCCGGCATCGAGCGGGCGGTGGCGCGGGGAGAGATCGCCATCGGCACGCGGCTCCCGTCGGAGCGGATCCTGGCCGGGCAACTCGGCAAGAGCAGGACGACCGTCGTCGCCGCCTACGACGATCTTCAGATGAAGGGGATCATCCGCCGCTACGTGGGGCGGGGGAGCTTCGTGGCCGGCGGCGTCGGCGAATCGAACGCGCCGTTCGCCTGGTCGGGGAAGGTGGCGCGGTCGGCGATGGGCGTGACGTCGAACGCCAACCTCGTCGATTTCAGCGCGCCCTCGATCGACTTCTTTCCGCACGACAAGCTCGGGTCGGCGATCGACGACGTCCTGCGCCGCAGCCGGCGCGCGGCGCTCGCGCCGGTGCCGGTGGAAGGGGAGCCGCGGCTGCGCGGGGCGATCGCGGAATTCGCCGGCTGTTCGCCCGAGGAGGTGCTCGTCACGACCGGTGTGCAGCAGTCGCTCGACCTGATCGGACGGTATCTCATCGATCCGAAGGACGCGGTCATCGTCGAGCAGCCGGGACACACCGGCGCCTTTCACGCGTTCCGCTCGAATCGCGCGCAGGTGATCGGCTGGAACGCGCCGGCGTGGAACATCGGCGAGCTGCAGCACCTGATCGTCCGCCACAGGCCGAAGCTCATCTACACCAATCCGACGTTCCACAATCCGACCGGCGCGACGATGCCGATCGATACGCGGCGCGAGCTGCTCGCCACGGCGTCGGTGCTGGCGGTGCCGGTCGTCGAGGACGACACGTATTCGCTGCTGCACTGGAATCGTCAGCCGCCGCCGTCCTTACGCGAGCTCGATCACAACGGCATCGTGATCCGCGTCGGTTCGTTCTCCATGATCCTCACCCCCGGAATCCGCCTCGGATACATCGTCGCGCCGCGGCAGATCATGCGCGACCTGGCGATGCTCAAGCGCGTCTCGGCCGGATCGTGCGACGGCATTACGCAACGCGCCGTCGGCGAGCTGCTGCGCAACGGCGTCATTGAAGAGCATCTCGCCACATTGCGGCGTGAGCACAAGCAGCGCTACGACGCGCTGGCGCGCTCATTGAGCGGCACGGCGATCAAACACACGCCTCCCGCCGGCGGCATTTACGCGTGGCTGAAACTCCCCGACCAGACGACGCGCATCGCCGATCGCGGCGTGACACCGGCCTCGCGTTTCTATCCCGCGCCGTTCTCGTCGTCGCACGTGCGGGTCTGCTTCGCGGCGTTGGGAAGCCACTATGAAAATGGCCTTACGACCGCCGCCGCTTGATACCGATCTTGAGAGCAACGACAAGGAGGTGAGTAGAAATGAGGACCATCCGATTCATTCTCTGGTTCGCGATCATCGTCGCGTGGGCGGTCGCCAGTACGCTCCACCCGGAGAGCGACCAGACGGCGCGGACGGTCGTCTTCATCTGCGGGGCGATCATCGAGATCGTCTATCGCATCCGGAAGAAGAGCCCCGATGACACGCCGATCACGCCCGATCCGATCCAGTCGCTGAACCTCACGAAACGTCAGTGATCAGGAGGGGAGCGGCAGGGGCCGA
>Ga0207703_10000306_pt1 | contig 53671 bp, 48 predicted proteins | sample KBSSwiS12_FD_184304 | JGI IMG/M metagenome (GOLD analysis project Ga0207703, IMG submission 184304) | Switchgrass rhizosphere microbial communities from Kellogg Biological Station, Michigan, USA - KBS Switchgrass S1-2 (SPAdes) (version 2) | ecosystem: Host-associated > Plants > Roots >... | reverse complement strand
GGCGACACCGGGGAGCGCAGCGATGAACAGGAAGGTGCCGAGCAGGATCGTGCGCAGCCTGAGCTTTGGCCAATGCGCCTTGGCAAAGGTCTTGAAAGCTGTGATCAACCGCAGCTGCCGATCCGGTAGCCGATGCCGGCGCGCGTCTCGATCAGGTCGACGTCTCCGAACTTGGCGCGCAGGTTGCGGATATGGCTGTCGATCGTCCGATCCGTGATGGCGAAGCCGGGCCCGTGCAGCCGATCGATGATCGCGTCGCGCGAGAAGACCTTGGCCGGCATGGTGGCGAGCAGCAGGAGGAGCTGGAACTCGGTCGCGGTCAGCGGCACCGGGGCGCCGTCCCAGCGCGCCTCCCAACCCTCGGTATCGAGCGTCAGCCGGTTATGGGTGATGCTTTCGGCGCGTGGCGGGGTCGCCGCGCCGCGCTTCAGGATCGCACCGACCCGCGCCACCACTTCGCGCGGCGAGAAGGGCTTCACGACATAATCGTCGCCGCCGATCTCGATGCCGACGATGCGGTCGATCTCGTCGTCGCGTGAGGACAGGAACAGGATCGGCAGGGCTGCGGCAGCGGGGTTTCCGGCACGCAATCGTCGGCAGAGATCGAGCCCGTTGAGGCGCGGCATGTTGATGTCGAGCACCATCAGATCTGGCATCTCGCGCCCGATCGCGGCGAGCGCCTCCTCGCCATCGCTCGCCTCGCTCGGCCGCATCCCGGCCTTGTCGAGCGCGAACATCAGCAGCTCGCGGATATGCGGATCGTCATCGACGACAAGAATGCGGTGGCTCATGGGCTTCATCAGTGTCTTCCAGCGGGAGATCGGTCAACACACGGGGTAGAAGAGGCGCGTTGATGGGTGATCCGGCGGATGTGGAGAAAATGTGCAGAAAGGTGGTTCGCGTCCGAGCCGGATCACTGCCGTCGGAGGTAGCAAGAGCGTAGGAGATCGATCTCCGCGTGCGCGGGGATGACAGTTGGGAGGGGTTGGCATGGGCACGGCACTCATCACCGGCGCTTCGGCGGGGCTTGGCGAGATCTTCGCCCGGAAGCTGGCGGCGCAGGGCGACGACCTGATCCTCACTGCGCGGCGCGTCGATCGCCTCGAAGCGCTTGCCGCTGAGTTGCGCGAAAAACATGGCATTGCTGTCGCGGTGATCCCCGCCGATCTCGCCGCGTCCGACGCTCCAGCGGCGCTGATCGCGGACATCGCCAGCCGCGGGCTCGCCGTGACTCTGCTCGTCAACAATGCGGGCTTCGGCGCGCGTGGCGCTTTCGCGAAGATCGACCGCGCCACCCAGGCACGGATGATCGATCTCAATTGCCGTGCGCTGATGGAACTCTGCCATGCCGTGCTGCCCGGCATGATCGAGCGGCGATCGGGCGGCATCCTCAATGTCGCGTCCACCGCCTCGTTCCAGCCGGGGCCTTGGATGGCGGTCTATTACGCGACCAAGGCGTTCGTGCTGAGCTTTTCCGAAGCGCTGCACGAGGAGGTGCGCGGACAGGGCGTGCATGTCGCGGCGCTTTGCCCCGGCCCGACCCGCACCGAATTCGCCGAGGTCGCTGATATGGGCGACAGCGAACTCTTCAAGCGCTTCGCGAGCGATCCAGAGCGGGTCGTCGAGGACGGGCTGCGAGCCCTCACCGGTAACCGGGCCGTCAAGGTATCGGGCCTGATGAACGGGATCCTGGCCGGATCGATCCGGTTCACGCCGCGCGGGCTGGCGCGTCGGATCGCCGGATCGCTGCAGAAATCGCGGCAGGCTTAGGGTAGGTCGTCGCGCGCGAATTCTGCTTCCGACTGTTTGTGAAGCGCCCAGAAATCCCGGACCTCGCGCCCCGCGAGCTTCGCTTCGAGCACCGCCAGATGCGAATGCCAGCCCGCGCCGATGCCGGCTCGCTGCCCTTGGCTCACGCCGGTCTGGGTCAGGACGAGGCGGGTCCGCTCTCCCTCCCGAGACAATGCGAACTCAGCGACGCCGTCGCCCCCGCCGAACGTGTAGGCAAGCAGGTGCGGCGGATCGAAGCGAACCACCTTCTCCTGCGACTTCGCGCCCTTGTACTTCGCATAATCGGGCGGATAGGGCACATCGTCAGCCGAGAGATTGTCGTGGTCGAAGATCAGCTCGAGAGCGCCGCCGACGCGGGGCTCCATCGTGCCCGCGGCGAACCAGCGGCCGCGCTTTTCGGAATCGACCAGCCATTCCCAGACTGTCTCGACCGGGGCATCGAGCAGCCGTTCGAGGCGGATGGTGTCGGTAGCGGTCAGAGAGGCCTGCTCAGTCATGAGAGATCACCTTTGCGAGAGAGTCGAGGATCATCGTCCAGCCCTTACGGGTCTGGTCTTCATAAGCGGCCCATTGCGGATCCATCTCGTGAGTCAGGGTCAGGGTCGAGCCGGCACCTTTGGCGGCGATCTCGATCGACACGCGGGTCCAGGCCCCCTCCTCGGCCGGATCGGCGCGGAACAGGAAGACGAGGCGGTGCGGGCGATCGATCACCTCATATTGGAGATGGTGGTGCGCATCGCCCGAGGCGCGGCGCTCGACGACCAGCGCCCGACCGCCGACACGCGGGTCGATCTCGACCTTGAGCATCTCGCCATCGGGTGTCGCGAACAGGAATTTGCCCGCGCGGGCGGGATCGAGCCAGGCGTCGAACAGCGTCTCAGGAGTCGCGTCGAAATCGCGGCTGATCTTCAGGATGATGGGCTCAGTCATTCCGCTCGCTCCTTTTCGGCCTTGAGCAGCGCATCGAGGACATCGAGCCGCTCGGTCCAGAATTTCTCCCACTGCTTCAGCCAGATCTCAGCCTCGCGGAGCGGCTCGGCCTGGAGCCGACACAATTGCTGGCGACCGGCCTTTCGCCGCTCGACCAACCCGGCGCGCTCAAGCGCCTTCACATGCTTGGACGCGCCGGCGAAGCTCATCGCATGCGGTGCGGCGAGCTCGCCGATACTGCGCTCACCGCCCGAAAGGCTGGCAAGCATGGCGCGGCGGGTTGGGTCCGCCAGCGCGGCGAAGATCATGTCGAGTCGTTCAACCATATGGTTCAATATATCGCGGAGAACAGATTGTCAACTAAACGGTTTAGTATCGTTTGGGTTCCGGAAATATTGACTTTGAAGGCCATCGCCACCCAAGGCCGGCGCGGCCGACAAACCGTGCCAATGGGGGCATGCATGAATCAGGACAGAGCGCGCAGGGGGAGCATCTTTGCGCCGTTGCTCGCCGGCGCCAGCCCGCGCGATCGGCTCATCGCCTGTGCGGGTGCGCTGATCGGGATCGCCCTGACCGGGCTGATCTGCGCCCGATTGCCGGCGATGGTGGCGGCACCGCCTTTTCTGCTGGCCACGATGGGCGCGTCCGCGATCCTGCTGTTCGCGGTGCCGGCCAGCCCGATGGCGCAACCCTGGCCGATTATCGGGGGCAATATCGTGTCGGCGATCGTCGGAGTCTTTTTTGCCCGGCTGGTTCACCAGCCGATGCTCGCGGCCGGCCTTGCGGTCAGCGGCGCGATCTTCGCCATGTCGCTGCTCCGCTGCTTCCACCCGCCCGGCGGCAGCGTTGCGCTGACAGCAATATTCGGCGGGCCTGCGATCCTGAGCACAGGCTATGGGTTCGCGCTCGTGCCTGTGGCGATCAACTCGGTCTTCCTGGTTCTGACCGGCTGGCTGTTCCACCGATTCTCGGGCCATAGCTATCCGCATCGCGCGGTCGTGGCGCAGGGCAGTGTCCATCCTCCGGCCTTCCATCCGGAGGCAATCGACCAGGCGCTCGCCGATCTCGGCGAGACCTTCGATGTCAGCCGCGAAGATCTCGACCTGTTGCTGCAACGCGCGGCCTTGCATGACCGGGAACGCCGGATCGCCGCAGCGCGAGGCCGCCGGCACAGCTGAGCCGGCTTGGCGCATCCGGGGCCGATTTCTCCCTGTTATTGGCAATTAACAGGGAAGGAACAGGGAGGATTTTATTTTTTGGCCCGTTTTTGGCCCTTTTGTTGGATTTTTTCGGCAAATTCAGCGTGCTTGTTCAATGACTTGAAACCCGCTCTCCCTGTTAATTCCATAACAGGGAGGATGTTGGAAATAACAGGGAGCCCTGTTGGAGATAACAGGGAGAGCCGCGCCCCTAACAGGGAAGGAACAGGGACAGGCGGAACACGAGGTTTCGACCGTCATGTGAAAGAGCGCGGCGGAGTTTTTGCGCTCCGTCCGGTTTGCACATTGCGACGATTCGGATTGCGGTTGAATCAGCTACCGCCCCTTGGGCACGCAATACCCGTTCAGAGCGCGTCGTCGCGCTGTGCTTTCCAACGATCCCAGCGCAGCATGCCGACAATGAACAGTTCGGCCACGACGAAGGGGGCGATCAGGGCGACCGCGCCGGGCAAGCCGAGCCAGAGATAGCCGAAGCGCCAGATGCAATAGAACAGCACGACCATGCTCTGGACCATGCCGACCAAACCGGCCGAGCGGAAGCGCGAGCCGAGATGATAGCCGATCCAGAAGGTCCAGCGGGCGAGCACCCAGAGAATCGTGCAGGCAACCACCGCGCGCATCGAGGCGCCGTCGCGTGCCTGCACCGCAAGCATCAGCAGGCCCGGCACGAACAGCCAGAGCTGCTCGATCGTATTCTGCACATAGCGCTGATTGACCCGCAGCCGGCGCGATTCTGCTCCGGCCAGCGGGTCGATTGCCGGCGTCACCAGCCGCTCATGGGCAACCGCCTCGATCCCGGGCAGCAGCGCGAGCAAGACGGCGATACCCACACAGTGCAGCGCGAACAAAGCGCGGGCGAGCGGGGTCGCCATGCCGGGGACCGGCGGCATCAGCCGATCGATGCCAACCCACAGTCCGATCGCCAGTGGCAAAGCGAGCACCACGCCCATTGCGAGCGTGCGCTGCTGCGCTTCGATCGAGCCGGGAGCGAGGCGGTGCGACATCGAAGGTCAGTCAGCGAACAGCAGGACCGGCGTTTCGAGATATTTCTTGAGTGCCTGGACGAAGCTCGCCGCATCCCAGCCATCGACGACCCGGTGATCGCAGCTGATCGACAGGTTCATCAGCTTGGCGCGGCGGATCTCATCGCCGTCAAACACAGGCCGCTCGACGATCTTGTTGGGGCCGATGATCGCGACCTCGGGCCGGTTGATCACCGGCGTCGTCGCGATGCCGCCGAGCGGGCCGAGCGAGGTGATGGTGAGGGTCGAGCCGGACAGTTCCTCCGACTTCGCCTTGCCGGTGCGCGCGGCTTCGGCGAGGCGGCCGATTTCGGTGGCGAGCTGCCAGACATTCCTGTCCTGCGCGTCGCGGATGACCGGTACCATCAGCCCGGCATCGGTCTGCGTCGCCATGCCGAGATGGACGGCGCCGTGGCGGGTCACCACGCCGGCTTCGTCGTCATAGCGGGCATTGATCATCGGGAAGGCGGGGATCGTCTTGCAGATGGCGACGATCATCAGCGGCAGCATGGTGAGCTTGGGTCTGCCGCCGCGATTGGCGTTGAGGTCGGCGCGCATGTCTTCCAGCGCCGTCACGTCGATTTCGTCGACATAGGTGAAATGCGGGATTGCGCGCTTCGAGGCGGCCATATTCTCGGCGATGCGGCGGCGCATACCGATGACCTTTACCGCTTCGTCCGGGCGGGCGTGGCTTGCGTGTGGGGCGTGATAGCCCTGGGCTGAGCCGTAGCGGAGGAAAGCGTCGAGATCGGCGTGGCGGATTCGGTCGCTATCGGATTTGACGGAGGCAAGGTCGACGCCGAGATCGGCCGCTCGGGCGCGGACTGCGGGGGAGGCCAGGACATGGGCGACAGGGGCCGCGGGCATCTTCTGCTCCCTCTCCCCCTGTGGGAGAGGGTCGGGGTGAGGGGGAGTCGTCGCCGGTGTCGTTGCCTGTGGCTCCACGCTCGCTTCGCTTTGCTCTGGGCCCCTCACCCTCCCAAGCTGCGCTTGGGCCCCTCCCTCTCCCACAAGGGGAGAGGGGTTTAAGATGGTTTCGGCGCCTGGTGTCTCGGCCTCGAATTGCTCCTCGACCTCTTCGGCCTTGGTCTCCTCAGCCTCACCCTCAACCGCATCAGTCTCGATCACCACGAGCGCCGCGCCGATCGACACCTGGTCGCCGACATCGCCCGCCAGTTCCACGATCGTGCCGGCAACGGGCGACTCCATCTCGACGGTCGCCTTGTCGGTCATCATGTCTGCGAGTTGCTGGTCTTCCTCGACGCGGTCGCCGACGGCGACGTGCCACGCGACGATCTCCGCCTCGGAGATACCTTCGCCGATATCCGGCAGTTTGAAAGTGAAGCGTGTCATCAGATCAGTCCTTCATCACTTTCTTCAGCGCTTCGCCGATGCGCACCGGGCCGGGGAAATAGGCCCATTCCAGGCTGTGCGGATAAGGCGTGTCGAAGCCGGTCACGCGTTCGATCGGGGCTTCGAGATGGTAGAAGCAGCGCTCCTGGACGAGCGCCGACAGTTCCGAGCCGAAGCCGCTGGTGCGGGTCGCTTCGTGGACGATCATGCAGCGGCCGGTCTTCCTCACCGAGGCTTCGATCGCCTCGATATCGAGCGGCACAAGGGTACGCAGATCGATGATCTCGGCGTCCACGCCGGCCTCGGCGATCACCGCCTGGCAGACATGGACCATGGTGCCGTATGCGAGGATGGTGAGCGCCTCGCCGGGGCGGACGATCTTCGCCTTGCCGAGTTCGATCTTGTAATAACCGGTCGGAACCTCGCCCGCGGGATGCTGCGACCAGTTCTGGGTCGGCCTGTCCCAATGGCCGTCGAACGGGCCGTTATAGATACGCTTGGGCTCGAAGAAGATCGTCGGATCATTATCCTCGATCGCGGCGATCAACAGGCCCTTGGCATCAAAGGGGGTTGAGGGGATGACCGTCTTCACGCCCGAGACATGGGTGAAGATGCCTTCCGGGCTCTGGCTGTGGGTCTGGCCGCCGAAGATGCCGCCACCAAAGGGCGAGCGCACCGTGATCGGCGAGGTGAACTCGCCTGCCGAACGATAGCGCAGCCGCGCCGCCTCGCTGACGAGCTGGTCGAGCGCTGGATAGATATAATCGGCAAACTGGATCTCGGGCACCGGGCGGAGGCCATAGGCGCCCATGCCGACGGCCACGCCGATGATGCCGCACTCCGTGATCGGCGTATCGAACACGCGGGTCTTGCCATATTTGGCCTGCAATCCGGCCGTCGCCCGAAACACGCCGCCGAAATAGCCGACATCCTCGCCCATCACGATCACATCGGGATCGCGCGCCATCATCACGTCCATGGCGCTATTGATCGCCTGGATCATGTTCATCCGCGCGGTGCCGTCCGGGCCGCCTTCGGGGGCGATGATGTCGGCGGGATCAGGGATGGCGCTCATGATTTGCGCGCCCATGGCCGGCCCGAGGCGGTTTCCTCGGCGAGCATCTGCGCCTGCTGCTCGCGCAGGTGCCAGGGCATTTCCTCGAACACGCCATCGAACAGCGTATCGAGCGGCTGGTGCAGGCCGTGGCCGAGGATGCCGTTCTGCTCGGCTTCCTTCTGCGCCTTCTTCACCTGTTCGGCGAGCTCCACATCCTGCGCCGCGTGGCGCGCCTCGTCCCATTCGCCGAGCGCGATGAGGTGATCCTTCAATCGTGTGATCGGATCGCCGAGCGGCCAGGCGGTCGCCTCGCCGGCGGAGCGATACTGGCCGGGATCGTCAGACGTCGAATGGCCTTCGACGCGGTAGGTGAAATGCTCGATCAGGGTCGGGCCCTGGTTGGTGCGGGCACGCTCGGCGGCCCAGGCGGTTGCGGCATAGACGGCAAGCGCATCATTGCCGTCGACGCGCAGGCCAGCAATGCCATAGCCGATCGCGCGGGCGGCGAAGGTGGTCGATTCAGCGCCGGCGAAACCGGAGAAGCTCGAGATCGCCCATTGATTGTTGACGACATTGAAGATCACCGGCGCGCGGTAGACGCTGGCGAAGGTGCAGGCCGAATGGAAATCGCCCTCTGCGGTCGAGCCTTCGCCGCACCAGGTCGCGGCGATCCGCGTATCGCCCTTGGCGGCCGAGGCCATCGCCCAGCCTACGGCTTGCGGATATTGAGTCGCGAGATTGCCCGAGATCGAGAAGAAGCCGGCCTCCTTCACGGAGTACATGATCGGCAGCTGCCTGCCCTGAAGCCTGTCGCCCTTGTTCGAATAGATCTGGTTCATCATGTCGACCATCGACCAGCCGCGCGCGATGAGCAGGCCCTGCTGGCGATAGGACGGGAAGCACATATCCTCATAATCGAGCGCGAAGGCGGCGGCGACGGCGACCGCCTCCTCGCCGGTGCATTTCATGTAGAAGCTGGTCTTGCCCTGGCGCTGGGCGCGGAACATGCGCTCGTCAAAGGCGCGGACAAGCGCCATGCTGCGCAACATGGCGCGCAGCGTCTCGGGCGAGAGGCGCGGGTTCCAGGGGCCGACCGCCTTGCCTTCGTCATCGAGGACACGGACCAGCTCATAGGCAAGGTCGATGAAGTTCTCGGCGCGGTCAGCGGTGTCGGGCCGGCGCACTTCGCCTGCTGGCGGAATGGCGACCTGCGTGAAATCGACTGTGTCACCGGGCCGGAATTTGGGCTCGGGCACATAGAGCGACAAAGGCTGCAGATTGGCGCGCGGAAGGTCGCTTGCCATGGGCTCTCCAAATCAAAAATCGCGGGTGCGCATGCGCTCGCATCAAAGGCAAACGCGTGGACTCGCTGTTCGGCACTCTTGTTATAAAATTTCAAAGCGCTTGGCGAGGGGCCAACGGCGCGGCGTTCAGACCCACAAGGCGGCCAGAGCACATTAAGTACATCTACCTAATGTGTGGCAGTTCAATCGCGCCTAGCCTCGCCGCATTCGCTGTAAAATGATGTATCTTGGAACATCCTTACAGAAATTCTTATAATTTCTGATGATGCCCTGAATATTTTACGCTTACAAGACACGCGGGTCACTGACCGAAGCTTGCAAAAAAGAGGATGGCGACATGAGCGACTATGCTTCGGAATTCTCGATTCGTCGGTTGTGGATCATTCTCGGTGCCGGGATGGCGCTCATGTTCGGCACATTATTGTGGTTCGGCGTGCAGATCTATCATTCAAAGCCGCCAACGCCAGCCGCGGTCAGGACCGCTTCGGGTCAGATCCTCTATACCGGCGAGGAGATCCAGCACGGCCAGGGCGTATGGCAATCGACCGGCGGCATGCAGCAGGGCTCGATCTGGGGCCATGGCAGCTATGTCGCCCCGGACTGGAGCGCTGACTGGCTGCATCGCGAGGCCCTGAGTCTGCGCGAAGGCCTGGCGCTGGCGGCGTCGCCGGTTCCGTTCGCAGCACTTGCCGAGCCCGACCAGGCGCGGATCGGCGCAATGCTCAAGCGCGAGATGCGCACCAATGGCTATGATCCGAACACCGGCGCGATCACCGTCAGCGACCAGCGCGCCGCCGCGATTGCGGCAACCGCCGCGCATTTCGAGGACCTGTTCACCAACCGCACCCCGGCCGACCAGCATCTGCGCGAGCTTTATGCCATGCCGCAGCATGCGGTGCTGAGCGCGAGCGAAGCCCATGCGCTGAGCGGTTTCATCTTCTGGACCGCCTGGGCGACCGCGGCGCAACGGCCCGGCGAGACGATCAGCTATACCAGCAACTGGCCGCATGAGCCGCTGGTCGGCAACGCGCCGACTGGCGCGGTATTCCTGTGGACCTTCGTATCGATCTTCGTGCTGCTCGCCGCAATCGGCGGGCTGGTATGGTATTATGCCCGCGAGTTCGACGTGTGGCGGCGCGACATGGAGCCGATCGAGGGCTTCGCGACGAGCGACCTGCTCGGCGCGATCGCACCGACCCCGTCGATGCGGGCGACGGCCAAATATTTTTTCGTCGTCACCGCCTTGTTCTTCAGCCAGGTGCTGCTCGGCATCGTCACCGCCCATTATGCCGTCGAGGGTCAGGGGCTCTACGGCCTGCCGATGGCGGAATATTTCCCCTATGCGCTGACCAGGACCTGGCACACCCAGCTCGCGGTACTGTGGATCGCCACGGCGTGGCTTGCGACCGGCCTCTATGTTGCGCCCCTGCTCGGCGGGCATGAGCCGAAATTCCAGCGTTTCGGCGTGAACTTCCTGTTCGTCAGCCTGTTGGCGATCGTCATCGGATCCTTTGCCGGCGAATGGGCTGCGATCGATCGCCGGATGGGCACTGGCACGATCAATTTCTGGTTCGGCCATCAGGGCTATGAATATCTCGATCTCGGCCGGTTCTGGCAGGTCTATCTGTTCATCGGGCTGTTGCTGTGGACTGTCCTCGTCCTGCGCGGCGTGTGGCCGGCGCTCCGGCAGAAAGGAGGGCGCTCGCTCGTCTTTCTCGTCGTGATCGCCACCGTTTCGATCGGGCTGCTGTTCGGCACCGGGCTCTTTTATGGCGAGCACACGCATATCTCTGTCATGGAATATTGGCGCTGGTGGGTCGTCCATCTCTGGGTCGAGGGCATTTTCGAGGTGTTCGCGACAGCGATCGTCTCCGCCCTGTTCGTGAAGATGGGGCTGGTGCGGGTATCGGTGGCCGCAACCTCAGTGCTGCTGGCGACGATTATCTTCCTGGGCGGCGGGGTGCTCGGCACCTTCCATCACCTCTATTTCAGCGGGACGCCGACCGCGGTGATCGCGCTGGGCGCTGTGTTCTCCGCGCTCGAGGTGGTGCCGCTGATGGTGGTCGGCTTCGAGGCGTATAACCGCTCAAAGGTCGAGCATCAGCAGGATTGGCGGGCGGTCTATCGCTGGCCCTTTGCCTTTTTCGCCAGTGTGCTGGTGTGGAATCTGATCGGCGCCGGGCTGTTCGGCTTCTTCATCAACCCGCCGCTCGCGCTCTATTACATGCAGGGGCTGAACACGACCGCGACCCATGCCCATGCCGCCCTGTTCGGCGTCTATGGCATGCTCGGGATCGGGCTGACCCTGTTCTGCATGCGCGGCCTTTCCGACCCGGCGCGCTGGAGCAACAAGCTGCTCGGCACTGCCTTCTGGTGCCTCAATATCGGCCTTGCCATGATGGTGTTCCTGTCGCTGGCGCCGCAGGGACTCTACCAGACCTATCAGAGCTACACCCACGACTATGCCTATGCGCGCAGCGCCGAGGTGATCCATAGCCCGATCATGCAGGCTCTGGTGTGGGCGCGGGTGCCGGGCGACCTGGTCTTCACGGTCGGCGTTGCGGCCTTCGCTTTGTTCATGGTGCGGGCGCTGTTCGTGCGCGGCGAACCGGCCGTCATGGCCGCACCTGTGCCGGTGCCGGTAGTATGACGACGACACGGGGCGAGGAGATGCTGGCGCTGCGGCGCGCGCGGATGGCGGCGGCACCACCTATCCTGCGCGGTGGCTTCAGGCCGTTCTTCTTCCTGGGGCCGCTCTGGGCGGTGATCGCCCTGGCGCTCTGGCTGGCGAATCTGGCCGGCGACCTGACACTGCCCTCCGCCTTCGAGCCGCTGATCTGGCACCGGCATGAAATGCTGTTCGGCTTTGTTGGCGCGATCATCGCGGGATTCCTGCTGACCGCGATCCCGAACTGGACCGGCCGCCTGCCGATTGCCGGATGGCCGCTCGCCGGCCTGGCCGCGCTCTGGGCGACGGCGCGGCTGGCGGTGCTGTTCTCAGCCGAAACGAGCATGGTCGTCGCCGCGATCCTGGATGTGGGCTTCTATATCGTGCTGGCCGGGCTCGCGGGCAGGGAAGTGCTTGCAGCGAAGAATCGCAACCTGCCGATCGTGGCGATCGTCCTGCTGCTCGGGATCGCGAATGCCGCCGATCATGCCGGTGCCGCCGGACTCCTGGGTGATCGGGACATCGGCGTTCGCGGCGCGATCGCCCTGATTGTCATGGCGATAGCGCTGATCGGGGGCCGCATCATCCCCTCCTTCACGCGCAACTGGATGACGAAGCAGGGCATCACCAACCGCCTGCCGGCGCAACCGACGCGGCTCGATCTGGCGGTGCTGGGGATGACGGGGATTGCCCTGCTTGCCTGGACGGCCATGCCCGATCCGGTGCCGACCGGATGGCTGCTGGTCGCGGCGGGCTTTGGCCAGGCGCTGCGCTTGTCGCGCTGGGGCGGGCTGAGATGCGCGCGCGACCCGCTCGTGCTGATCCTCCATATCGGATATCTGTGGGTACCGGTCGGCCTGGCGTTGCTCGGCACCAGCGTCCTCGACCCGACCCTGCCCCGATCGGCCGCGATCCATGCGCTGACCGCAGGCGCGATGGCAACGATGATCCTGGCGGTGATGACCCGGGCGACGCTTGGCCATACCGGCCGCGAGCTGGTCGCCGGCCCGCCGACGATCCTGCTCTATGGCCTGGTGACGATCGGCGCGATTCTGCGGGTCGCGGCGGCGCTTGGCGTGATCGACTATGGCATGGGCATGGACGCTGCCGGGGTCGCCTGGGCGGGCGCCTTCATCCTGTTCCTCGCCTTTTACGGCCCGATCCTGTTCAGGCCCCGGCTGGGCGAGACCTGATCCTCGGCTATCCTGCAAGGCAGCGCTTGACTCATCCCTCGCAATAGGAACAAAATGGGAACATTCTCATTTGCGAGTCGTGCGCTTTGTCGTCTGCCACCGCCCTTTCCGCTTTACGCGAAACCCTGCGCGCGATCGAGGGGGATGGGTTGCGCCGCCGCCCCGTGCTGCCGTTCGGGGTGGGGGCGGTGGATTCGCGGCTGGCCTCGACCGGGCTGAGGCTCGATTCGCTTCATGAGATCGCCGCTGCCAGCCCCGGCATGGGCGACGATGCCGCCGCGACCCTGTTCATGGCCGGCATCGCCGCGCGCGCCTGGGGACCGGTGCTGTGGGTGGTGCGGCGGCGTGATCTGTTCGCGCCCGGGCTCTACCAGGCTGGCCTCGCGCCCGAGCGCATCCTTTATGCCGAGGCGAGCGACGATGCCGAGCTGCTCGCGCTGATGGAGGAGGGACTGCGCCACCGCGGGCTCGGCGCGGTGATCGGCGAGGTGCGACGCGCCTCGATGCCCAATACGCGCCGGCTGCAGCTGGCGGCCGAAGGGGGGAAGACGATCGCCTTGCTGCTCAAGCGCCATGCGCGCGAAGGCGGCAACCCGCTGGCCGTGCCATCCGCCGCCATTACCCGCTGGAGAATCGCCGCCGCGCCCTCGACTCCCCTCCCGGTCGAGGGCGTTGGTTGCCCGCGCTGGCGGATCGACCTGGTCCGCCAGCGCGGCGGCGAACCGCATTCATGGATCCTGGAGGCATGCGATGAAACGGGTCGCCTCGCTCTACCTGCCCGACTGGCCGATCGATCGGCTGCGGCGGGCAGCGCGCACCGCCGCGCCGCCTGAGGCTGCGCCCATATTGCCGAGCGCATCGGCGCAGGAGCGCGGCGATGGCTGGCGTCCCGGCGCACGATGGGCGCGGGAAGGACGCTCCTCGCTGCCCGCGATGAGGCAGCCCCTGACGGACGGTGAAGCGCCGCTGGTCACGTCTATCCGCGAGGGCAACAAGATCCTGATCGCGGCCGTGTCGCCGGCGGCGCGGGCGCTCGGACTCCAGCCCGGCATGGCAGTGACTCAGGCACGAGCGCAGGTGCCCGGGCTCGATATCCGGTCCGCCGATACTGAAGGCGACCGCGCCGATCTCAAGCGCCTCGCCATTGCCGCTGCGCGGCACTGGTCTCCGATCGTCGCATTGTCCGAGCCCGAGCGTGAGGGGGAGGGCCTGTTCATCGACATCACCGGCACCGCGCATCTGTTCGGCGGCGAGGAAGCCATGGCGCGGCGAATCCTGCGGCTGCTGGCGCGGCTGGGCGTGACCGGGCGGATCGCGGTGGCGGATACAGCGGGTGCGGCCTGGGCACTGGCGCGCTATGCCCGCCTCTCCGGAGATCGCCTCTGTCGGGATGGCATAGCGATCTGTCCGCCCATGGCCCATCCGGCTGCCCTTGCCACGCTGCCGATCGCCGCGCTCCGCTGTGACGCCGGCGCGATCGAGCTGCTCAAGCGGCTCGGCGTCGACACCATCGGTCAACTCGTCGCAATGCCGCGGGCGCCGCTTGCCCGACGCTTCGGCACGAAGCTGGTCGCACGACTCGACCAGGCGATCGGACGAATCGGCGAGCCACTCGATCCGGTCATACCACCCGAGACGATCGCCATCGTCCAGCGCTTCGCCGAACCGATCGCGACCGCCGAGGCAATCGAGCATTGGCTTGCCTATCTCATGCCGCGCCTCGTTACCGCACTCACCGAGGCCGGGCTTGGCGCGCGGGTCGTCGAGCTGGTCGCCGACCGGATCGACGGCGTGCCGCAGCGCCTCAGGATCGGCCTCGCCCGGCCGAGCCGCGATACCGCCCATCTTCTGCGGCTGATCGTCCGCCGGATCGAGGAGATCGCGCCGGGATTTGGCATTGACGCGCTGACGCTGCGTGTCCGCCGCGCCGATCCGCTGGGGCCCGAACATTTCGAGGAACGGCTCGAGGATCGCCCCCCCAATCTCGCGCCTCTGGTCGATACGCTTGCCAACCGGATCGGCGAGACGCGGCTGTGGCGCGCCTGGCCGGTCGAGAGCGAAGTGCCCGAACGCTCGGTCGAAGCGGTGCCGCCACTCGATCCGCCGGCGCAGCCAAGCGCAAGGCTGAAGCTCGACGATGTCCGGCAACTCGACCCATCGCCCGATCTCCACCCCTGGCACCATCGCTGGCCGCGCCCGGTGCGGCTGCTCCGGCGCCCGGAACTGCTCGACCATGTCCTTGCCGAATTGCCCGATCAACCGCCGCGTCGCTTCACCTGGCGCGGCAAGACTCACATGGTCGTACGCGCCGATGGCCCCGAACGAGTCCGCGGCGAATGGTGGAAGCGCGCCTCGGAACAGCACAATGTGCGCGATTATTTCCGCGTCGAGGATGAAGCGGGCCAGCGCTTCTGGCTGTTCAGGCGCGGCGATGGCGAGCGCAGCGAGAGCGGCGATCTCAGCTGGTTCATGCACGGTGCGTTCGGGTGACCTATTCGGAGCTTCAGGTCACGACGCATTTCAGTTTTCTACGTGGCGCATCCTCATCCGAAGAGCTGTTCGCGACGGCGGCGCATCTGGGGCTGCCCGCGCTCGGCATCACTGACCGCAATTCGGTCGGCGGCGTCGTCCGCGCACTGGTCGAGGCCGAACAGCTCAGCAAACAGGGCTATCCCATCCGGATGATCGCCGGCTGTCGGCTCGATCTGGTCGATGGTACGTCGATCCTCGTCTGGCCCGAGGACAGGCTGGCCTGGAGCCGCCTCACTCGCCTGCTCACCCTCGGCAAGGGGCGCGCCAATGCGCAGAAGGGCGAGAAAGGCCAATGCTTCCTGCATTGGGAAGATATCGCACAGCATAGCGAGGGGCTGGTCGGCGCGCTGGTGCCCGGCCTCGCCGATCATGGCGATCCGCTGGCGATGCGCTGGATGGCGGATGTTTTCGAGGACCGAGGCCATGTCTGCCTGACGCATCAGCGTCGGCCCGGCGATCCGCTGCGGCTTCATCAGATCGAGCATATGGCGCAAGGCTTCGGCCTGGCACCGCTAGCCACTGGCGATGTGCTCTATCATGTGCCGGAGCGGCGCATGCTGCAGGATGTCGTCACCGCGATCCGCAACAAATGCACGGTCGACGATCTCGGCTTTCGGCGCGAGCGCAGCGCCGATCGGCACCTGAAAGGGCCCGTGGAAATGGCGCGACGCTTTCGCGCGCACCCCGCCGCGCTCAGCGCGAACGAGGCGATCGCCGAGCGCTGCACCTTTTCGCTGCGCGAACTCAGGGACCAGTATCGCTATCCCGACGAGGTCGTGATCAGCGGCAGGAGCCCGCAGGATGCGCTGGAGAAGATGACCCGCACGGCGCTCGCCGATCTGTTCCCGGGCGGCGCCCCGCCGGCCTATTCGGGCCTGCTCGAGCATGAGCTCAAGCTGGTTCGGGCGATGGGCTATGCACCCTATTTCCTCACCGTGAACTCGATCGTGCGCTTTGCGCGCAGCCAGGAGATATTGTGCCAGGGCCGCGGATCGGCGGCGAACTCGATCATCTGCTTCGTGCTCGGCATCACCTCGATCGATCCGGTCAAGCATACTCTCTTGTTCGAACGCTTCATCTCGACCTCGCGGCACGAACCGCCCGATATCGACGTCGATTTCGAGCATGAACGGCGCGAGGAGGTGATCCAGTGGATCTATGAAACCTATGGTGAGCAGCATGCCGCGCTGACCGCGGTTGTCAGCCGCTTCCGCACCCGCGGCGCTTTGCGTGAAGTGGGCAAGGTGATGGGCCTCTCCGAGGACATGACTTCGGCACTGGCCAGGCAGGTCTGGGGCATTTCGAGCGAAGGCGTGGATGATGCGCATGTCGACCAGCTCAATCTCGATCGCGATGATCCCAAACTGGCGCTGACGCTTCAACTCGTCCGCGAACTGGTCGAAGCCAAGACGCCGCGGCATTTGTCGCAGCATCCGGGCGGGTTCGTGCTGTCGCACGATCGCCTCGACGACCTTGTACCGGTCGAGCCGGCCGCGATGGTCGATCGCCGCGTCGTGGAATGGGAGAAACTCGATGTGGAGGAGCTCGGCCTGATGAAGGTCGATATCCTTGGTCTCGGCATGCTGGGGTGCATGCGCCGCGCCTTCCAGTTGCTCGAGACGCGCAAGGGCATCTCCCTGACCATGGCATCGCCCGAGATGCAGGATGACGACCCGGCAACCTATGCGATGATCCAGAAGGCCGACACGCTCGGCGTCTTCCAGATCGAGAGCCGCGCGCAGATGTCGATGCTGCCACGCATGAAGCCAGCCGAATTCTATGACCTGGTCATCGAGGTCGCGATCGTCCGGCCCGGGCCGATCCAGGGCGACATGGTCCATCCCTATCTCAAGCGGCGCGAGGGCAAGGAGCCGGTCACCTATCCCAGCCCTGCCTTGGAAAAGGTGCTGAAGAAAACGCTCGGCGTGCCGCTGTTCCAGGAACAGGCGATGCAGGTCGCGATGGTCGGGGCGGGCTTCAGCGCCAATGAGGCTGATCGGCTGCGGCGCGCGATGGCGACGTTCAAGGCCACCGGGGGCGTGGGCGCATTTCGCGAGCCGCTGATCAATGGCATGCTCGAAAGAGGCATCTCACTCGATTTCGCCGAACGCATGGTGAAGCAGATCGAGGGGTTCGGCAGCTATGGCTTTCCTGAGAGCCATGCGGCGAGCTTCGCCAAGATCGCCTATGCCTCGTGCTGGATGAAGTGCCATCATCCCGATCTCTATTGCGCGGCATTGCTCAACGCTCAGCCGATGGGCTTCTACGCGCCGGCGCAGATCGTCCGCGACGCGCGGGAGCATGGCGTGGAGGTGCTGCCGGTCTGCATCAATCGCAGCGACTGGGACACCCAGGTGCTGGGTGCCGGCCAGCCCCGCGAAAAGCGGCACGAACATTTCTGCGGGAGCGGCGAAGATTGGGCCCAATTGCTGCCGATCCGGCTCGGCATGCGGATCGTTCAGGGGCTTGGCGAAAAGGAAGCGCAGGCCGTGCTGGATGCACGCGCTACAGGACCCTTTACCTCTATCGAGGATGCCTGGCGCCGCTCCGGCGTAAAGCCGGCAGCGCTGGAGCGACTGGCACGCGCCGATGCATTCGCCTGCCTTGGGCTCGACCGGCGCCAGGCGCTCTGGGCGATCAAGGGGCTGGGGCAAGCACCGTTGCCCCTGATTGCTGCCGCTGACGCGCGGGACGGTGCGCTGCTGCCGGAAGCACGCGAGGAGCGGGTCCCGCTGATCCCGCTCACCGCAGGCCGCGAGGTGGTGGAGGATTACCGCGCAACCCAGCTTTCACTGCGCCGCCATCCGCTCAGCTTCCTGCGTCCACAACTCCAGCTCATGGGCATCAGGCCGTGTGGTGATCTCAAGACGATGAAGGACGGCGCGCGGGTCGAGGTGGCAGGCATCATACTCGTCCGGCAGCGGCCAGGCAGCGCCAAGGGGGTGCTGTTCCTGACGCTTGAGGACGAAACCGGCATCGCCAATGCAATCCTGTGGCCCGACCGGTTCGAGGCGCAGCGACGCACGGTGATGGCGTCGGCGATGATCAGCGTGGTCGGACGGATGCAGCGCGAAGGGCTGGTGATCCATGTCGTTGCCGACCGCGTCATCGACCATACCCCGATGCTGCGCAGCATCGGCGATCTCGACTTGCCAAGCATGGTCTCGCGCGGCGATGGCGCGACGCATGGCGGCTCGCCCGATCGGGGCGATGCCGGATGGCAACCCAAGCTGCGATCGGACTATCATTACCGGGAGAAGGCAGATCAGGGAGATCTGATCCCGATCAAGTCGCACGACTTCCACTGAACTATTCCTCCCCGTTCCGGGGAGGAACGAAATTATCCCACCGTCTGCTCGATGACCCCAAAGATCGGATGGTGCTTGTCGTCCTCGGCCCAGATCCGGACGGTGTCGCCCTTTTTCAGGAACGGCGTCACCGCCGCCCCGCTTTGGATCGTCTCGACCGTGCGCTGTTCGGCGATGCAGGAATAGCCGACCCCACCATCGGCGATCGGCTTGCCGGGCCCGCCATCCGCGCCGCGGTTCGAGACGGTGCCCGAGCCGATGATCGTCCCAGCACCAAGCGCCCGCGTCTTCGCGGCATGGGCGATGAGGGTGCCGAAATCGAAGGTCATGTCCTCGCCCGCCTCGGCGCGGCCGAACGGCTTGCCGTTCAGGTCGACCATCAGCCTGCGGTGGAGCTTGCCGTCCCTCCACCAGTCGCCCAGCGCATCGGGCGTCACGAAGACCGGTGAAAAGGCGCTGGCCGGCTTGGACTGGAAGAAGCCGAAACCCTTGGCGAGTTCGCCCGGAATGAGATTGCGCAGCGATACGTCGTTGGTCAGCCCGACCAGCCGGATCGCGTCCAGCGCTTCCTCGCGCCCCGCGCCGAGCGACACATCGCCGGTCACCACCACCACCTCGCCCTCGAGATCGCAGCCCCAGGCTTCATCGGCGAGCGGGATCGGGTCGCGCGGGCCAAGGAACCCGTCCGAGCCGCCCTGATACATCAGCGGATCATGCCAGAAACTATCCGGCATTTCGGCGGCGCGCGCCTGACGCACAAGCGCGACATGGTTCACATAAGCCGAGCCGTCAGCCCATTGATAGGCACGCGGCAGAGGCGCCGCCGCATCGCGCTCATGGAAGCGCCGCATCGGGATCATCTCATGTTCGAGATCGGTCGCAAGGTTCCGCAGATCGGGCAGCAGGTGATCCCAATCGTCGAGTGCGGCCTGCAGGGTGGGGGCGATGTGCCCCGCATCGGCATACCAGGCCAGATCGTTCGAGACGACAACGAGCTTGCCGTCGCGTCCATGCTTGAGGCTGGCCAGTTTCATGCGCTCTCCTGTGTTTCGACTGAGCATAGTCCGATCGCCCCGGCTGTCGAGCGGCCACGAGCTTGACGTTCGCGTAAACGCGCCGCACAGCGGGAGAAAAGTTGCAGGAGAGGACTGAAATGACCCCCGACACCATCCCCGGCCGCTTTGCGTATAACGAAGATCACGCAGCGTTTCGCGAGACAGTGCGCAGCTTCCTGCAGAAGGAAGGCGTGCCCAACGTCACCGACTGGGAAGCGAATCGCCTCGTCCCCAAGGAATTCTGGCGCAAGGCCGGCGAGCTTGGCCTGCTCTGCCCGACTGTGCCCGAAGCCTATGGCGGGCTCGGCCTCGACTTCGGCTACAACTCGATCGTCAACGAGGAACTCGCCTATAACGGCGTGCCCGCGGGCTTCACGCTCCACTCGGATATCGTGTGCGACTATATCGTCGCCTATGGCTCGGAAGAGCAGAAGCAACAATGGCTGCCGCGCTTCGTCTCGGGCGAGACGATCACCGCGATCGCGATGACCGAGCCGGGCACCGGATCCGATCTCCAGGCGATCCGCACCTCGGCGAAGAAGGACGGCAACCATTATGTCGTCAACGGCTCCAAGACCTACATCACCAATGGCCAGAATGCCGACCTGATCCTGGTCGTCGCCAAGACCGATCCGGACGCGAAGCCGGCCTATAAGGGCATGTCGATCATCCTGATCGAGAGCGACCGGGAAGGCTTCAAGCGCGGGCGCAAGCTCGACAAGATCGGCCAGGATGCGGCCGACACGAGCGAGCTGTTCTTCGAGGATGTCCGCGTGCCGATGACCAATTGCCTGGGCGAGGAAGGCAAGGGCTTCATCTACCTGATGAGCCAGCTGCCCCAGGAGCGACTTTCGATCGCAGTCGGCGTCCAAGCCTCGGCGCAAAAGGCATTCGACGAGACGGTCGAGTTCACCAAGAGCCGCAAGGCCTTTGCCGGCATGGTGTTCGATTTCCAGAACACGCGCTTCGTGCTCGCCGATCTCAAGGCCAAGCTCCAGGTCGGCTGGGCTCATCTCGACTGGGCGATCCAGCGTCATCTGAAAGGCGAACTCACCCCCACCGAAGGCGCAGCCGCCAAGCTATGGCATACCGAGTTGCAATGGGAGGTGATGGACAAGTGCCTGCAGCTGCACGGCGGCGCCGGCTATATGAATGAATATCCGATCGCGCGGATGTGGCGTGCGGCCCGGGTCAGCCGCATTTATGGTGGCACGAACGAGATCATGAAGGAGCTGATCGGGCGCTCGCTCTGAGCCTCAACGCGGCACAACCGCCCGAAACGCCTCGCGCACACGCGCATTGGTGATCGGCTTGGCGAGCACGACCGCGCGTGGATCGCTGGCCGCGCAGGTTTCGGGGGTGGCGGTGATAAAGATCACCGGCAGCGGCCCCATCTCGCCCTGGATCGTCTCGACCGCCTTAGGTCCGGTACCCTCGCGCAGCATCACGTCGGACAGGATCACATCGGGACGACGCGCCCGTGCCGCATCGACTGCATCGCGCTCGGTTTCGGCAAAGGAGAAGGTCTTCGCACCCGCCGCCGCCACCATGTCCTGAAGGTCGAGCGCAATCAGTGCTTCGTCTTCGATGATCAACACATGGCACACGGGCATTCTTCCTAACTTAAATCAAACGTCCCGCCGGGAGAAATGGGTACGAGATATTCCGATCTGGTTGAATCAGGGCAGCGATGGCATTCTTTTCGCGGCGGCAACGACCTTGACATTTTGCACCGCAACATGCATATGCCGCCCATCGAGGCGTCATGCAGCGTGATCGGACCCGCAAGGTCCAGGCTCCGCCTCGGTCGTTTTTAACGGGCTTCCCTTTTCACGCGGGGTGTCATTCTCCCCCGCCACTCGTGCGTCCGCCGGACTCGCGAGCCCGGCTAATATTGGACTGTTTTTTATCATGTCATTCGCACATCTCGGCCTCGCCGAGCCGCTCGTCCGCGCGCTCGAAGCCAAAGGCTATACCAAACCCACCCCGATCCAGCAGCAGTCGATCCCGACCCTGCTCGAAGGCCGCGACCTGCTCGGTATCGCCCAGACGGGCACCGGCAAGACCGCCGCTTTCGTCCTTCCCTCGATCCAGCGCCTCACCAATGAGGGCAAGAAGGTGCTCCCCACCCATTGCCGCATGCTCGTGCTCGCGCCGACCCGCGAACTGGCCAGCCAGATCGCCGACAGTGCGCGCGATTATGGCCGCTTCTCGAAAATGTCGGTCGCGACCGTGTTCGGCGGCACCAGCATCAACAAGAACCGCACCGACATGATGCGCGGCGTCGACATCCTCGTCGCGACCCCGGGCCGCCTGCTCGACCTGATCGAGCAGCGTTTCGTCAGCCTGGCGACGCTCGAGATCCTCGTCCTCGACGAGGCCGACCAGATGCTCGATCTCGGCTTCATCCATGCGTTGCGCAAGATCGTCCGGATGCTGCCCAAGCAGCGCCAGACCCTGTTCTTCTCGGCGACGATGCCCAATGCGATCCGCGAGCTGGCCGACCAGTTCCTGAAGGACCCGGCCACCGTGAAGGTAGCGCCGGTTTCGACCACCGCCGAGCGCGTCGACCAGTTCGTCAGCTTCGTCAACCAGAGCGAGAAGCAGGCGCTGCTGACAATGCTGCTGCAGAATCCCGAGGTCGAGCGCTGCCTCGTCTTCACCCGCACCAAACATGGTGCCGACCGAGTCGTGAAGCTGCTCGGCCATAACGGCATCGCGTCCAACGCGATCCATGGCAACAAGAGCCAGCCACAGCGCGAGCGTGCGCTTGCCGAGTTCAAGTCGGGCAAGGCGAAGATCCTCGTCGCGACCGATATCGCCGCGCGCGGTATCGACGTCTCGGGTGTCAGCCATGTCATCAATTTCGAGCTGCCCAATGTGCCCGAGCAATATGTCCACCGCATCGGCCGCACCGCGCGGGCCGGCGCATCGGGTGTCGCGATCAGCTTCTGTGCCGATGACGAGAAGTCCTATCTCCGCGATATCGAGCGGCTGACGCGGGTCAAGCCGACCCCGATGCCGCTGCCTGAAGGCTTCACTGCCGAGGCGGCGCGGATCAAGGCAGCACGTCCCGCCGGCTCCGATGTCGACGATCGTCGCCGCGACGAGTCCGGCCGTCACCGTGCGCCGCCCCGCGCGACGCACGCCGCACGCCCAACGGGCGCTCGCCCTGAAGGCGCTGCGCGTCCGCATGGCGCTGGCCGTCCCCAGGGCGCTGGCCGTCCCCAGAGCGCCGGCCGTCCTGGCGGCGCAGGTCGCCCGGGTGGCGGCGGCCCACGCCGCCAGCATTCGGGTGGTGGTCGCCGCTCGCCTGCGGCAGGCTAAGGATACAGGCGACGTCCTGATGGTTTGAGCCGGGGAAACCCGAGGAGATCATCATGGACGTCGCCACCACCCCTATCGCCGAACGGATCGCCCGCGTCCTTGCCGGGCAGCGCCTCAGCGCCAATGCCGGAGGTGACGAGGAATCCGCTGCCGATCTGGTCGAGCGCAGCTGGTCCCATCATCTGAGCGACGCCATTGCCGTCCTGCACACGCTGCGCGCGCCCGATGAGGCGATGGCGGTGGCGGGTGATCCGGCGGTGTGGGAACGGATGATCCTGGCCGCGATCGAGGAAGCGAAGCCGGAGACGGTGGTTCTGTAAGGGCTCGTCATTCCGGACTTTTTCCGGGGTCCGCTGTGCCGCAAACCAAAATAATGATGGATTCGTGGAACGGTGGATGCCGGAACACGTCCGGCATGACGGCTATGCGCGTATTGTCAGCCACTCCCCCTCGGCCGCCCGCGTGCTGCGCAGCCGGTTCGCCGGTTCCTCCGCATCCTCATACCCAATCGCCATGCCGCAAAAGAGCATTCGCTCCGCCGGCGTGCCCAGAAAGCCAGTGATCGTTTCGGGATACATCGCCCAGCATTCCTGCGCGCAGGTTGCGAGCCCGGCCTCGACCGCCAGCAGCATCACAGTCTGCAGATACATGCCGAGATCGGCCCATTGCGGCGGCCCCATCTGCCGGTCGACCGTGCAGAACAAAGCGGCCGGCGCGCCAAAGAACTGGAAGTTGCGCGCGAACCATATTCGCCGCGCCGCCTTGTCCTCGCGAGGAATGCCGATCTGTGCATACATCGCCTCACCAACGGCGAAACGCCGATCGCGATAGGGCGCGGTCAGATGCGGTGGGTAAATCGCGTAGGACGGCTCCTCCGTCTCGCCCGCCATCAGCTTCGCCATCATGATCGCCTTGAGCGACACCAGTGACTCGCCCGTCACCAGATCGATGTGCCATGGCTGGAGATTGCCCCCCGTCGCGGCCCTCGCAGCCTTTACGGCGATCGCCTTCAGGATCGCGAGATCCACCGGCATATCGAGAAAGCCCCGCACCGATCGCCGTGCCGCTACGGCCTCCGTCACATTCATTCGGCAGCTCCAGATTTTGATGCAATTCGACGATCGGGTATGTGCACGCACCCTTGCCGACCCGCCGCGATTGGGCAAGAGAGGGCCATAGAGACGAAGGCGATTGGAGAGTCGAGCATGGCCGAGGCCTATATCGTGGAGGCGGTGCGCACCGCCGGCGGCAAGCGTGGCGGCAAGCTCGCCGGATGGCATCCGGTCGATATGGCGGCGAGCGTGCTCGATGCCGTCATTGCCCGAACCGGAATCGACGGTGCGTCTGTCGAGGATGTGATCATGGGCTGCGTCATGCAGGGCGGGCAGCAGGCGGGGCAAGTCGGGCGCAATGCAGTGCTCGCCGCGAAGAACCTGCCCGACAGCGTCCCCGCCGTCTCGATCGACCGCCAGTGCGGATCGTCGCAGCAATCGATCCAGTTCGCGGCGCAGGCCGTCATGTCGGGCACCCAGGACATCGTCATCGCCGCCGGCGTCGAGAGCATGACGCGCGTGCCGATGGGATCGACCGCGATGCTGTTCGTGAAGGAGGGGCTCGGCACGTATAAATCGCCCCGGCTCGAGGAGAAATATCCCGGCCTGATGTTCAGCCAGTTCATGGGCGCCGAGATGGTGGCGAAGAAGCACGGCTTCGATCGCGCCCAGCTCGATGCCTATGCGCTCGAGAGCCATCGTCGCGCAGCGGCTGCCACCCAGCGCGGCGACTTCAGCGATGAAATTGTCGGGCTCGAGATCGAGACGCCCGAGGGCAGTGCGCTCCACACCGTTGATGAAGGCATCCGCTACGATGCCACGCTCGAATCGATCGGCTCGGTCAAGCTGATCCAGGAAGGCGGCTGCATCTCCGCCGCCAACGCCAGCCAGATCTGCGACGGCGCCAGCGCTGTGCTGATCGTCAGCGAGAAGGCGCTGATGGATCATGGCCTGACCCCGCTCGCGCGCATTCACAATCTGACCGTCACCGCCGGCGACCCTGTGATCATGCTCGAGGAGCCGCTGTTCGCGACTGACCGCGCGCTGAAGCGCGCCGGAATGCGGATAGAGGATATCGACCTGTACGAGGTCAACGAAGCGTTCGCACCGGTGCCGCTCGCCTGGCTGAAACATGTCGGCGGCGATCCGACTAAGATCAACGTCAATGGCGGCGCGATCGCGCTCGGCCATCCGCTCGGCGCCTCGGGCACCAAGCTGATGGCGACCCTGGTCCACGCGCTCCGCAAGAGCGGCGGCCGCTACGGCCTTCAGACGATGTGCGAGGGCGGCGGCGTCGCCAATGTCACGATCATCGAGCGGCTTTGATTTCTCGACGGAGACCCATATGAAACTCGACACCAACATCGCAGCCGTTGTCACCGGTGGAGCGTCCGGCCTTGGCGAAGCCACCGCCCGCGCGCTCGCAGCGAAAGGCGTGAAGGTCGCAATCTTCGATCTTCAGGCGGAGAAGGGCGAGAAGGTCGCTGCCGATATCGGCGGCGTCTTCTGCGAGGTGAACGTCACCTCGGACGAGAGCGTCGATGCGGGCTTCGCGAAGGCGCGTGCCGCCCATGGGCAGGAAAATGTCCTCGTCTGCTGCGCCGGCACCGGCAATGCGATGAAGACCGCGAGCCGATCCAAGGAAGACGGCAGCATCAAGCATTTCAGCCTCGCCGCGTTCGACTGGCTCATCCAGATCAACCTGATCGGCACCTTCCGCTGCGTCGCCAAATCGGCCGCGGGGATGCTGACGCTCGATCCGGGCGAGGATGGCGAGCGCGGCGCTATCGTGATGACCGCCTCGGTTGCCGCGGAGGATGGCCAGATCGGCCAGGCCGCCTATTCGGCGTCCAAGGGCGGCGTAGTCGGCATGACCCTGCCGATCGCGCGCGACCTGATGGGCGAGGGCATCCGGGTCAACACCATCCTGCCCGGCATCTTCAACACACCGCTGATGCAGGGCGCGCCGCAACAGGTGAAGGACAATCTCGCCGCCTCGGTGCCCTTCCCCAAGCGGCTCGGCAATCCGGCCGAATATGCCAATCTCGCGCTGACGATGATCGAGAATAGCTATTTCAACGGTGAGGATGTGCGGCTCGACGGCGCGATCCGCATGGCGCCTCGGTGATCTGAAGCCCGCTTTCCGCTTGCGGGAAGGAGTTTGGGGGTGGCACCCGCTCACCTCCGGCACAAGTGCTCGCGGATAGCGCGGGCCCACCCCTCGGTCCCCTCCCGCGAGCGGGAGGGGAGGAAGAAGAATATGCCCCGTCCCGATCCATACCGCCTCGATCCAGCGACCTATCCGTTCAACGTCGCGATCCAGACCCGCTTTCAGGATCTCGACACGCTCGGGCATATCAACAATGTCGCGATGGCGGCCCTGTTCGAAAGTGGCCGCGTGCGTTTCAACCAGTCCATGGGGCTGGCGGGATGGCGGGGCCATCGCTGGCTCATCGCGCAGGTCGAGATCAATTATATCGCTGAGGGAAAATTCCCGGCCGATGTCGAGATCGCAAGCGGGATCGGCGAGATCGGCACGCGGAGCTGGCAGATTCTGTCAGCGGCGTTCCAGGGTGGCTCGGTGATCGCCACCAGCGATACTGTTGTCGTGATGAGCGGGGCCACCGGCGCGACAGCGCTTCCGGACGATTTCCGGGCCGCGCTCGAGAAATATCGGATCAGCCCTAATCTCTGAACACCGGCACCCGTTTCTCCATATTTGCCATCACCGCCTCGATCTGGTTGGGCTGGCGGATCACCTTCAGCTGCTCGACTGTCTCCGCCTCGAGCATCGCCACCGGATCGCTGTCATGGGCGAGGTTGCAGAGCCGCTTCGCGCCGCGCACGGCGTGCGGATTGCGCGCGGCGATCTCCTCGGCGAGCGTCATTGCCGCGGCGCGCGGATCCTCGGCGATATGGCTGACGAAACCGTGCCGGGCGGCTTCCTCGGTATCGAATTCGCGCGCGGTGAAGGTCAGTTCGCGCAGCACATCGTCGCGCACCAGCGTTCGCCACAAGGGGAAGCCGCCCATATCGGGCACGAGCCCCCAGTGCAGCTCGCGGATCGCAAAACGGGTGCCCGGCGCCGCGATCCGGATATCCGCGCCCGCCATGATCTGGAAACCGCCGCCGAGCGCGACACCGTGCACCGCCGCGATCACCGGCATCGGCAGGGTCCGCCAGCCCCAGCTGACCTGCTGGACGAGATTGGCGCCGTTCGGCCATCTGTCGGCGAGGTTAAGCCCGGATCCGCCGCCCGCCATGCTGGCCATATCGAGCCCGGCGCAAAAGCCACGCCCCTCGCCTGAAAGAACCACGGCGCGCACGTCCGCCATGCCGGCCAGCTGATCGATCGCGTCGGCAATTGCCTGAAACATCGCAGGATCGAGCGCGTTCATCTTCTCGGCGCGGGTGAGGCGCACATCGGCGATATGATCGGCAACGGTGATTGAAACGCGGTCGTTCATGCCTCTCTCCGTTAGACGATCCGTCCGCCGCCGACGCCCCAATATTGGTCGCGAAGCAGGCGCTTGTAGAGCTTGCCCGTCGCATGGCGCGGCAGTTCCCCGGCAAAGTCGATCTGGCGCGGCGTCTTCACCCCCGACAGCTCGGCGCGGCACCAGGCCGTCAGCTCGGCCGCGAACTCAGGCGTCGCCTCGGCCATGTCGACCGGCTGCACCACCGCCACCACGCGCTCTCCCATCTCGGGATCGGGCGCACCGATCACCGCCACGTCCGCGACCCGCGGGTGGATGATCAGCCGGTTCTCGATCTCCTGCGGATAGATGTTCACCCCGCCCGAAATGATCATGAAGCTCTTGCGATCCGTCAGGTAGAGATAGCCGTCCTCATCCATCCGGCCGATATCGCCGAGTGTCGTCCAGCCCTTCGCATTCCTCGCCTCGGCGGTCTTGCCGGGATCATTATGATATTCGAACTGTCCGCCACCCTCGAAATAGATCAGCCCTTCCTCGCCGGTGCCGAGCTCGTTGCCGTCCTCGCTACAGACATGGGCAACGCCAAACGCCGCCTTGCCGACCGAGCCCTTATGGCTGAGCCATTGCTCCGAATTGATCGTGGTGAGGCCGTTCCCTTCCGAGCCGGCATAATATTCGAACAGCACCGGCCCCCACCAGGCGATCATCTGCTCCTTCACCGGAATCGGGCAGGGCGCGGCAGCGTGGATCGCAACCTTGAGTGATGAGAGGTCATGACGGCTACGCTCGGCCTCGCTCAATTTCAGCATGCGCACGAAATGGGTCGGGACCCATTGGCTCGCGGTCACCCCGTAGCGCTCGATCGCCGCCAGCGCGGTCAGGGGATCGAAGCGCTGCATCATGACGACCGTGCCACCCAGCCGCTGGACCGTCATCGCCCAGCGCAAGGGTGCCGCGTGGTAGAGCGGCGCCGGGCTGAGATAGATCGAATCCGGCCCGATCCCGTACAGCCCGTTTGCCAGCATCGCGAGCACGGTGGGTGCGGCGATATCCGGATTTTCGGGCAGCGCGACCCGCACCCCCTTTGGTCGCCCGGTCGTGCCCGATGAATAGAGCATATCGATCCCTGCGCGCTCGTCCGGGATCGGGGCTTCCGGCATCGCGGCGACCATCTCTTCCCAGCGCATCCAGCCAGAAATGTCGCCGCCAAGCGCGAAAAGCCCGGTGTCACCGAGATCGCCGGTGAGCTGTGCCGCGACCGCGCCAAGCCCGGCCGACGCGACGAGCAGCTTCGCACCGCTGTCGCTGACGATATAGGCGAGCTCGGGCGCGGTCAGCTTGGTCGAGATGCACACGAAGAACAGCCCGCTGCGCTGCGCACCCCAGACGATATCGAAAAATTCGGGCATATTCTCGACGAACAGGGCAATGGTATCGCCGACCTTCAGGCCTTGCGCGCGAAACAATTGGGCGGCGCGGTTCGATCGGCGGTCCAGTTCAGCGAAACTTACCGTCTCGCCGGTCTCGGCGACGATCAGCGCCGGCTTGTCGGGCGTCGCGGCACCATGGACGCTGGGATGCATCCGACTCTCCATTGGCGCCTCTCCTTTGGTTGTTCTTTGAAACTGAAGCTAGACTCTGCCGACGGGCGCGGCAATCAGCTAATCCACGCAAAAGAGGCAGTCTTGTCCGGTGCCATCTTGCCCCCGATCCTTGCTTGTATAGAGCGGATGGGCATGAGCCTGCTGTCGAGCCTTCCCGAACTGGAGAAGTACCTGCGAGACGGGGGCAGCGGCCATGGCCGGCGCCTTGGCCTCCGCTACCTGGAGAACGGCCCCGACTGGGTCGAACTCGCCTTGCCCTATAGCCCCGACCAGATCGGCGACCCCGAGAGCGGCGTCATCGCGTCAGGCCCGATCCTGTCGATGATGGACATGGCGACAAGCCTGTCGGTCTGGCTGAAGCTCGGCGGTTTCCGCTCGCATGCGACGCTCGATCTGCGGGTCGATTATCTGCGGCCCGCGACCCCGGGCAAGACGGTCATCGGGCGCGGCGAATGCTATCGCATCACGAGGTCGATCGCGTTCGTGCGCGGCCAGGCGCATGACGGCAACCCCGAGGATCCGCTCGCGCATGTCGCCGGCACCTTCATGGCGCTGGAGGGTTATCAGTGAGGCTGCCCCCTTATGCGGAGCTGCTCGGCCTTGCCGTGGATCCGGAGGACGAGGCCATGCTGATAATGCCGTTCGGCGATGCTGTGCTCGGCCGCCCCGGCTTTCTCCATGGCGGCGCGATCAGCGGGCTGATGGAAGTAGCAGCGATCGTCGCGCTCAGGCACGCGCTCGCCGATGAGGGCGGTGGACGGATCAAGCCGATCAACGTGACCGTCGACTTCATGCGGGGTGGTCGTGACAAGCCGACCTATGGAAAAGGCATCGTGACCAGGCTCGGCACCCGCGTCGCCAATGTCGAGGCGAGCGCCTGGCAGGACGACCCCGCCAGACCGATCGCGGCGGCTCGGATGAACTATCTGATCGCGCGCCATGACTGACCGGCGCCAACAAGCCGCCACCTACGCAGCGGCCGCGCAGCAAGCGCGCGACTCCGGCGATTTCTATGATGCCCTTCTCCAGCAGCGCCGCGCCATCACCTTGCTGCGCGATATCGGCGACCGTGCCGCGCTCGCCCATGCGATCCGGCATCTCGCCGATATCCTCGTCGCTGACGGCCGCGCCAGCGAAGCGGCCGAGTCGATCACCGAAATGCTCACCTTGTACCGGGCAGCCCCCGACGCACCGCCGCTCGATATCGCCAATGCCCTGCGCAGCGCGGCAATCCATGCCGAGGCGATCGGCGACAATGAAACCGCCCGCGCCTTCTGGGTGCAGGCTCGCGATCGCTATGCCACGCTGGATGACGTGTTCGAACGCCTGACCGGAATCCCCGGCAATCCCGGTGTGGCCGAAGCCAATGCCAAGATCGCGTCGCTCCGCTTCTGACGGCTCAGCCCTTGGGCGTGATCCGGAAGAGGCGGCCATTCGCGCCCTTGCCGTCTTCGAGCAGCCAGATCGCGCCATCGGGCGCCTGGGCGATATCGCGGATGCGCATGCCCATCTTCCATTGGTCGGCGGGCGTGGCGGTATCGCCGTCCAGCCTCACCCGGATCAGCGCCTCGCCGGAAAGCGCGGCAATGAAGGCCGAGCCCTTCCAGGCCGGGAACATGGTGCCCGAATAGAGGAGCAATCCGCCCGGTGATATCGAGGGATTCCACCAAAGCTTCGGCGCCTCCAGATCGGGGCGGCTCGGGTGATCCGGGATCGGCTGCCCCGAATAATTGTCGCCGTTCGACACGATCGGCCAGCCGTAATTCTTGCCCGGCAGGATAAGGTTGAGCTCGTCGCCGCCCCTTGGACCCATCTCGATCTCCCACAGGCGCCCGGCGGAATCAAAGGCCAGGCCATAGGGATTGCGGTGGCCGCTCGACCATGTGGCCGCGCGCACGCCGCCCGCCGATGCCCCAGAATTACCTTGCGGATTGCCCGGCGCCGGCTTGCCGTCGAGCGTGAGGTGCAGGATCTTGCCCAGCGCCTGATCAGGGTCCTGCGCCGGGGTGAAACGCTGACGCTCGCCCGAGGACAGGAACAGGGACCGGCCATCGGGCGCAAAAGCGATGTTCGCGCCGAACTGGCCGCCCGGGCCGTCCGATCCCGCCCGCCAGATCACCCGCAGCTTTTCAAGGCTGTTCGCGCCGAGCGTCGCGGTGGCGAGCGCCAGGCTGCTGCCCTGCGCACGCGGCTCGGAATACGTCAGATAGATTCGCCTGCTCGCAGCAAAGTCCGGTGCGATTTCGACGTCGAGCAGCCCGCCCTGACCGACCTGCGCCGTCGCCGGCACGCCGGCAATCTCGGCCACGCTGCCATCGGTTGCGCGAAGCTTGAGATGCCCGGGCTTCTCCGTCACGAGCAGCCGCCCGTCCGGCAGAAAGGCGATCGCGAAAGGCGAGGAGAACTGGCCGGTCTGCGTGATGGTAAAGGGCGGCGCGCTCGGGGTCAGATTGGCCCGCCCGACAGTCGCCGGGATATTCTTGAGCGACGGATCTAGCGGCGCGTTCTCCGGAAGATCCATGGATATCGTGGCGGTGCGGGCCGGCGCTGTCGCGGTCTGGGCGGCGCTTGAGGTGCCCGAGCCGCTGGCGCCAATCAAGGCGGCGAAAGGCAAGAGTGCACAGGTCTGGAATCTGATCATGCCGTATGCCTCTCTCGATCGGGTCCTGGATGCGTAACGGCCCTTACATGGCCGCGTTCCACGACATCCTATAGGATCGATCGAAATACTAGGCGAGATGCGACGCGAGCCTTGCCGCGACTCTTTCCTGACCCCCTTGCCCAATCATCCGGGCCGCCGTATATCGCACTCACATTCTCTACATCGTTATGGGTGAAGAGGTCGGGGCCGCACGGTCCCGGCGGCGAAAAGGCATGTTTGGAATTCGATGGCGGATATCGCGCAGCTGACACGGATGATCGAGCCCGAGGCGAAAGCACTCGGCTTCGATCTCGTGCGCGTGAAGCTGTTCGGCGCGGCCGGCGACGTGACGTTGCAGGTGATGGCCGAGCGCCCCGACACCCGGCAGCTGACGATCGACGATTGCGCCGAACTCTCGCGCCGGGTTTCCGACCTGTTCGACGAAAAGGATCCGATCGAGGATGCCTATCGACTCGAGGTCAGCTCGCCCGGCATCGACCGGCCGCTGACCCGGCTCAGCGACTTTGCCGACTGGGCGGGACACGAGGCACGCATCTTCCTGACCGCGCCCGTCGAGGGCCGCAAACAGCTCACCGGCATTCTCAAGGGCGTCGAGGGCGATCGCATCACGATCGACGTGAAGAAGCATCAGGCGATGACGATCGGCTTCGACCAGGTCGCCGATGCCAAGCTGCTGCTGACCGATGCATTGATTGCTTCCACCCGGCCGCTTTCGACCGAAGGCGCCGATGAATTCGAAGACGAAGAGGCGCTGGAAAGCGCCGACCAGAACCAGGATGAAGGGTTAGACTGATGGCAACTGCCGTTTCCGCCAACAAGGCCGAGCTGATCGCGATCGCGAACGCCGTCGCCACCGAAAAGATGATCGATCGCGGCATCGTGATCGAGGCGATGGAAGACGCGATCCAGCGCGCCGCCCGCGCCCGCTACGGCGCCGAGAATGATATCCGCGCCAAGCTCGATCCGAACAGCGGCGATCTCCGCCTGTGGCGCGTCGTCGAGGTGGTCGAGGCGGTCGATGATTATTTCAAGCAGGTGAATCTGAAGGAAGCGCAGAAGCTCCAGCCCGGTTCGGTGGTCGGCGATTATATCGTCGATCCGCTGCCCCCGATCGAGTTCGGCCGCATTGCCGCCCAGGCCGCCAAGCAGGTGATCTTCCAGAAGGTCCGCGATGCCGAGCGCGAGCGGCAATATGAAGAGTTCAAGGACCGGATGGGCGAGATCATCACCGGCGTGGTGAAGCGCGTCGAGTTCGGCCATGTGGTCGTGGACCTGGGCCGTGCGGAAGGCGTCATCCGCCGTGACGCGCAGATCCCGCGCGAAGTGGTGCGCGTCAATGATCGCATCCGCTCGCTGATCCTGAACGTGCGCCGCGAGAATCGTGGCCCGCAGATCTTCCTCAGCCGCGCGCATCCCGATTTCATGAAGAAGCTGTTCGCGCAGGAAGTGCCCGAGATTTACGACGGCATCATCGAGATCAAGGCAGCCGCCCGTGATCCGGGCTCGCGCGCGAAGATCGGCGTGATCAGCCATGACAGCTCGATCGACCCGGTCGGCGCGTGCGTCGGCATGAAGGGCAGCCGCGTCCAGGCGGTCGTGCAGGAAATGCAGGGCGAGAAGATCGACATCATCCCCTGGTCGCCCGACACAGCGACCTTCGTCGTCAACGCGCTGCAGCCGGCCTCGGTCAGCCGCGTCGTGATCGACGAGGAAGAGGACCGGATCGAGGTCGTCGTTCCCGACGATCAGCTTTCGCTCGCCATCGGCCGTCGCGGCCAGAATGTCCGTCTCGCCAGCCAGCTGACCGGCAAGGCGATCGACATCCTGACCGAGGCCGATGCCTCCGAGAAGCGCCAGAAGGAATTCCTCGAGCGCACCGAGATGTTCCAGACCGAGCTCGACGTCGACGAGACGCTCGCCCAGCTGCTGGTTGCCGAGGGCTTCGGCGCGCTGGAAGAAGTCGCCTATGTCGAGGCAGCTGAAATCGCCTCGATCGAAGGGTTCGACGAGGATCTCGCCGCCGAGCTGCAGAGCCGCGCGACCGAGGCGCTTGAGCGTCGCGAGGAAGCCAACCGCACCGCCCGCCGCGAGCTCGGCGTGTCGGACGATCTCGCCGCGATCCCCTATCTCACTGAGGCGATGCTGGTCACGCTGGGCAAGGCCGGGATCAAGACGCTCGACGATCTCGCCGATCTGGCGACGGACGAGCTGATCCAGAAGAAGCGCCAGGAACCGCGCCGCCGCGCCGAGGACGCGCCCAAGCGCCCCGAGGACAAGGGCGGCGTGCTCGGCGAGTACAACCTCTCCGAAGAGCAGGGCAACGAGATCATCATGGCCGCCCGCGCGCACTGGTTCGAGGATGAGGAGGCTCCGGCCGCTGAGGCCGAAGCCCCGGCAGAGGAAGCGTAAGCACCCATGCCATTCGTCAGCATCCGGATCGCGGGCACCGCGACGCACGACCAGAAAGCGGGGATCGTCGCCGACGTGACTCGCTCGCTGGTCGAGCGTCTCGGCAAGCCTGCGGGCGCGGTGCAGATCGTGATCGACGAAATCTCCACGGAGAATTACGGCGCGGGCGGGCTGCTGATTGCAGACCGCGACGCGCCGAAGAGGGAGGACGCGCATGCGGTTCCCTCAGTATGAGGCGCTAGGGCTTCCACCCACTCTATCGTCACCCCGGACTTGTTCCGGGGTCCATGGTGCCGCGCGACCAACCATGGCGGCTCTTGGGGAACCGTGGATGCCGGAACAAGTCCGGCATAACGGTTGTGTTTTGGGGTGCCGGCAATGACCGCCGCCGACCCCATCCGCCGCTGCATCCTGCTCGGCGATCGCGCGCCGCGCCACGCGTTGGTGCGGCTCGCGCTTTCGCCTGACGGCCATGTCCTCCCCGATGTCCGCGCCAAGGCGCCGGGCCGGGGTGCGTGGATCGGCGTCACCCGCGCCGAGCTCGAAACCGCGATCGCCAAGGGCAAGCTCAAGGGCGCACTCGCGCGCGCCTTCAAGACCGGGCCGATCGGCATCCCCGATGACCTGCCCGCGCTGATCGAATCCGCGCTCGAACGCGCGGCGCTCGATCGACTCGGGCTCGAATCCCGCTCCGGCGGGCTCCTCACCGGCGCCGAGAAGATCGAAACCGCCGCGCGCTCGGGCAAGCTTCACTTGCTGCTTCACGCCAGCGATGCCGGCGAGGACGGCAACCGCAAGCTCGACCAGGCCTGGCGCGTCGGCAGCGATCGCGAAGGCGAGAATGTGCGGGGCTTGGCACTGCCTGTCCCACGCACCATATTGGCCGTGGCACTAGGCCGCCAAAATGTGGTACATATAGGCCTGACTGATCCCGATGCAGCGAGGCGAGTGGGCGAAGCGCTCCACCGCTGGCTGCATTTTATCGGCCCTGACCCAATATCTGCGCCTTGCGAAACGGCCTCGCAGGGCGCATCGGCGCCTGAATTACACGTCCCGGGAGCTGGCGCGCCCGACGAGACCTACGAGGAATTTGAGTGAGCGATACCGACAACGAAAAGCCGAAACTGGGCATGCGCGCGCCATTGGGGCTGAAGCAGACGGTCGAAACGGGCAAGGTGAAGCAGAGCTTCAGCCATGGCCGCTCGAACACCGTGATTGTGGAAGTGAAGCGCCGCCGCATCCTGGGCCGCCCCGGCGAAGCCGAAGCGCCCGTGATCGAGGAGGCCGCACCCGAGCCCGTCGCCGCGCCTGTCGCGCGCGCGCCGGAGCCAGTGCGCCCGGCGCCGACCTCGCCTGGCAATTCGCTGCTCTCGCGCCAGGAACTCCAGGCCAAGCTGCTGCGCGAAGCCGACGAAGCGCGGATGAACGCGCTCGAGGAAAATCGCCGCCGCGAGGAGCGCGAGCGCCTCGAGGCAGCCGAGGAAGAGCGCCGCCGCGCCGAGGAAAATCGCCGCGCCGGCGACGCTCCCGATTCGGCCGCAGCGCCCGAACAGCCCCCGCAGCCTGAGGCACAGCCCGAAGCCCAGCCGGCACCGGTCGAAGCCGAAGCACCGGCGCCCGCTTCAGCACCTGCCGCCGCAGCGCCGGAGCCGGTTGCACCCGTCGCGCCGCCAGCCCCGGTCAGCGTCCAGCTCGATCCGAGCATGCCCGCGCCGCGCCGCTTCACCCCTGTCGCGCGCCCCGAGCGCCCGCGCCCGCCGCCCGCGCCCGCCGCTGCGCCGGCGACACCAGCGCCCGCACCCACCAGCGGTGCGGCAGCCGCGGCGCCGAAGCGCCCCGGCCCTGTCGGTGCACCCTCGAACGACAGCCCCTCGCGTCCGCAGCTGCGCGACCGCAAGGGCGATGACCGCCGCACCGCGGGCAAGCTCACCGTCAACCGCGCGCTCGGCGATGGTGACGGCGCCCGCGCCCGCAGCCTCGCCGCGCTCAAGCGTGCCCGCGAGAAGGAACATCGCCGGATGGGCGGCCCGCGCGAGGCGCAGGCCAAGCAGATCCGCGACGTCGTCGTGCCTGAGGCGATCACCGTCCAGGAACTCGCCAACCGCATGGCGGAAAAGGGTGCCGACCTGGTCAAGGCATTGTTCAAGATGGGCATGCCCGTCACGATCAACGCCACGATCGACCAGGACACAGCCGAGCTGCTCGTCACCGAGTTCGGCCACAACATCACCCGCGTCAGCGATTCGGATATCGATCTCGCGATCGAAACTGCCGACGATACGGACGAGAACGCCCAGCCGCGGCCCCCGGTCGTCACGATCATGGGCCATGTCGATCACGGCAAGACCAGCCTGCTCGACGCGCTGCGCGGCACCGATGTCGTCAAGGGCGAAGCCGGCGGCATCACCCAGCATATCGGCGCCTATCAGGTCACGCTGAAGGACAAGTCGAAGATCACCTTCCTCGACACGCCGGGCCATGAGGCTTTCACCGAGATGCGCGCCCGCGGCGCCAACGTCACTGACATCGTCGTGCTGGTGGTGGCGGCGGATGACGGCCTCAAGCCGCAGACGATCGAGGCGATCAACCACACCAAGGCGGCCGGCGTGCCGATGATCGTTGCGATCAACAAGATCGACAAGCCCGAGGCCAACCCGCAAAAGGTCCGCGAGGCGCTCCTCCAGTACGAGGTCGTGGTCGAGGAAATGTCGGGCGACGTCCAGGACGTCGAGGTTTCGGCGCTCAAGAAGACCGGTCTCGACGAGCTGATCGAGAAGATCCAGATCCAGGCCGAACTGCTCGAGTTGAAGGCCAACCCGGATCGCGCCGCTGAGGGCACGGTGATCGAGGCGAAGCTCGACAAGGGCCGTGGCCCGGTCGCGACGATCCTCGTCAACCGCGGCACGCTGAAGGTCGGCGACATCTTCGTCGTCGGCGCCGAGAGCGGCAAGGTCCGTGCGATGACCGACGACAAGGGCCAGCAGATCAAGGAAGCCGGCCCGGCCATGCCAGTCGAGGTGCTCGGCCTGTCCGGCGTGCCGCGTGCGGGCGATCCGCTGTCCGTCGTCGAGAACGAGGCGCGTGCCCGCGAGGTCGCCGAGTATCGCCAGAGTGTGATCACCAGCAAGCGCACCACATCGGCACCTGCCAGCCTCGAGAGCATGTTCTCCGCGCTCAAGGACAAGCAGGCGATCGAATATCCGCTCGTCGTCAAGGCCGATACACAAGGTTCGGTCGAGGCGATCGTCGGCTCGATCAACAAGATCTCGACGGACGACATCAAGGCACGCGTGCTGCACGCGGGCGTTGGTGGCATCACCGAGAGCGACGTGACGCTGGCGGGTGCGTCGGGGGCGCCGATCATCGGCTTCAACGTCCGCGCCAATGCCAAGGCACGCGAAATCGCCGAACGGCAGAAGGTCGCGCTCAAATATTATGACGTGATCTACGACCTGATCGACGAGATCCGCGCCGGCATGGCGGGCGAGCTCGGCCCCGAGGCATTCGAGACGGTCGTCGGCCGTGCCGAAATCCGCGAGGTCTTCTCGGCCGGCAAGCACGGCAAGGCTGCCGGCTTGCTCGTCACCGAGGGCTTCATTCGCAAGGCACTCAAGGCTCGCATCACGCGCGACGACGTCATCATCTACAATGGTGAAATCGCCTCGCTTCGGCGCTTCAAGGACGATGTCGCCGAGGTTCGGGCGGGGCTTGAATGCGGCGTTACGTTCGCAAGCCATACCGACATCAAGCCGGGCGACTTCCTCGAAACCTATGAAGTCGAGCTGCGCGAACGGACCCTGTAAAGACGGACTGGGTAAGATGGCGATCAGGGCGCGGTCGGCCGCGGCATTGGGTTTCGGCCTGATGCTGGCCGGCTGCGACGAGCCGACCATTGCGTGGCGCAGCGCCCCATCGCCCGACCATCGCTATATCGCGACGGTCGAATATGATGCGCCGGTGCTCGAGAAGAAGGACACCTATGTGTTCCTCGAATCGAGCCGGGTCTTCTCGCGCCATATGGTCTACCGCGCGCATCTGCGTGGCTGTGTCATCCTCAAATGGACCGGCCCGCGCACGCTGATGATCAGCCATCTCGGTGGCCTGCCGGTGACGATGGAACGGCAATGGCAGCCGCGCTGGGGCGGCGATCCGGTTACGATCACCTATCGCGATTTCACAATTTCGGGGATGAATATCCCCGCCGAGTGTATGGTGGCACGATGAGACCAGCCGAAACCCCCGAAACCCGCTCGGTCCGCCTCCTCCGGGTCGGCGAGCAGATGCGCCATACGCTGAGCGACATCCTCGCCCGCGGCGACGTGCATGACGAAACTCTGGCGAAGCATATGGTGACCGTCACCGAGGTCCGCATGTCGCCTGATCTCCGCCACGCCACCGTCTTCATCAAGCCGCTGCTCGGGAAGGACGAGGATGCGGTGCTGAAGGCACTGCGCACCAACACCGCCTATCTCCAGCGCGAGGTCGCGGCGCGGGTCCGGATGCGCTTCGCCGCGAAGCTGAAGTTCCTTGTCGATGAGAGCTTCGACGAGGGCAGCCATATCGACAAGCTGCTCAAGGATCCGCATGTGGCACGCGATCTGGAGCAGCCTGAGGACGACGCCTAGATACCCGCAGGCCCGGCGGATGGTTGCCGATCAACCCGCGCACGCTATGCTCAATCCCGATGGCCAAGCTCTATTTCTACTATGCCTCGATGAACGCGGGGAAATCGACCACCCTGCTGCAGGCCGATTTCAACTATCGCGAACGCGGCATGCGCACCCTGCTGTTCACCGCCGCGATTGATGACCGGTTCGCCCCCGGCACCGTCTCCTCGCGGATCGGGCTCGGCGCCGATGCGATCGCCTTTGAGCGCGATACCGATCTGGCTGCGATCGTCCGCCGCGATGGCGAAGCGCCGCCCGCCTGTGTGCTGGTCGACGAAGCCCAGTTCCTGACTGCGGCCCAGGTCGATCAGCTCGCACACCTCGCCGATTTCGGCGGCATCCCCGTGCTCGCTTACGGGCTGCGCACCGATTTCCAGGGCGAGCTGTTCGAAGGTTCAGCGCGGTTGCTGGCGATCGCCGACGCGCTGATCGAGATCAAATCGGTGTGCGAATGCGGCCGCAAGGCGACGATGAACATGCGGGTCGATGCCAATGGCCGGGCTGTACGCGAGGGCGCGCAGACCGAGATCGGCGGCAATGATCGCTATGTCGCGATGTGCCGGCGGCACTTCATCGAGCGTACAGCCGGAGCGTGATAGAGCGGACCCGAACGATGTTTTGAGGGAGCAATTCCGTGACGATCCGCAGCCTGCTCGCCCTTCCCCTGCTCGTGCTCGGCTCGGCCGCGATCGCGCAGAAGGCGCCGCCTCTTCCGGGCACGCCCGCGTCGATCCCCTTCGTCGATCATGACGGTATCCAGGATTTCCAGGCGGACGGCGATCACGCGGTGTTCCTTCAGGATCGCAGCCGGAAATGGTATCATGCGACGATCATAGGTCCGTGCCTCGGCCTGTCCTACGCCACGCGGATCGGCGTGAAGACGCGGGGCGGCAGCTCGCTCGACAAATATGGCTCGCTCCTGGTCGACGGCGATGAGTGCCGTATCGATGAACTCGTGACGAGCGGCCCACCGCCGAAAAAGGTGAAGGCAAAGCGCAAGCACTGAGCCGCGCCGTGCTGGCGTAATCTTGGCCGGGTCCCTAGATGCAGACGATGAACCTCGACACCATCGTCCATGCTATCGCGACCTGGATCATCCCGCTTGTCATCGCCATCGTGTTCCACGAAGTTGCGCATGGCAGGGTTGCCTACGCGCTCGGCGACCCGACCGCGCGGGACCGGAACCGGCTGAGCTTCAACCCGATCGAGCATGTCGATCCGCTCGGTACGATCCTGGTGCCGCTCGGGCTGGCGATCGCGAATCTCCCCGTCTTCGGCTGGGCCAAGCCGGTGCCGGTGGTCGCCAGCCGGTTGCGCAATCCCCGGCGCGACATGATGATCGTGGCCCTGGCCGGCCCGGCGATGAACCTGTTGCTGGCGCTGGCCACCGCGCTGTTGCTGGCGGCCCTCTTCGCGCTGTGGCACGGCGATCCGTCGACCGGCATCGGGCTTCTCCTGAAAGAGAATCTCGGCAACTTCATCGCGATCAACGCCTTCCTGGCGGTGTTCAACCTGTTGCCGATCCCCCCTTTCGACGGCGGCCATGTCGCTGTGGGACTGCTGCCCCGTACGCTCGCACGCCACTATGCCCAGCTCGCCCGCTACGCCTTTCCGGTGATGCTGTTCCTGCTTGTCATCCTGCCGACGATCGTGCCGGCCGCGAACGTGGTGCAGCGGGTGGTCGGGCCGCCGGCTGACGCGCTCATCGGGTTCTTCTTCGGGATCGCCGGCCTTCGGGCCTGAGCGACATGCACGGCTGGATCATCCTCGACAAGCCGGTCGGTCCGGGTTCGACGCAGGCCGTCTCGGCGGTCAAGCGCGCACTCAGGGCGGGGGGCTATCCGAAGCTCAAGGTCGGGCATGGCGGCACGCTCGATCCGCTCGCCTCGGGCGTACTCCCGATCGCGATCGGCGAGGCGACCAAGCTTGCCGGGCGCATGCTCGACAGCGACAAGATCTATGAGTTCACGATTCGCTTCGGGGTCGAGACCGACACACTCGATCTCGAAGGTGCCGAGATTGGGGAGTCCGACGTCCGGCCGACCATCGCCGCGATCGAAGCGATATTGCCTCGTTTCACCGGCCCGATCGACCAGGTGCCGCCGGCCTATTCGGCGCTGAAGGTCGACGGGCAGCGAGCCTATGACCTGGCTAGAGCCGGCGAAGAGGTGGTGCTGGCGACGCGCGCGGTGACGATTCACGCCCTCTCCCTCAGTCACCCCGGACTTGTTCCGGGGTCTATCGCGACCCAAGCGCAAACGCCTGCGGAAGCATGGATGCCGGAACAAGCCCGGCATGACGGATTAGTTGAGGAGGCCACTCTCACCGCCTTTGTCTCCAAGGGCACCTATATCCGCAGCCTCGCCCGCGATATCGCCCGGGCCCTGGGAACGGTCGGCCATGTCACCATGCTGCGTCGTATCAAGGCCGGCCCGTTCACCCTGGCCGACTCGATATCGCTGGACAAATTGTCCGAACTCGGCCATGGGCGCGCCCTTGAAGACAAACTCCTGCCCTTGAGGGCGGGGCTGGACGACATCCCGGCTCTCTCCCTCACCCCCGATCAGGCAGGGCTGCTCCGACAGGGGCGGGTGTTGATCGGGATCGCCGCAGACGATGGCCTCCGCTTCGCGATATCGGACGATGTTCCGGTCGCTCTGGTGGAAGTTCAGGACCGCGAGGTCCGTGTCGTTCGTGGTTTCAACCTCTGATTGAAAGGAAACCGATGTCGATTACGCAAGAGCGCAAGGAAGCGCTCGTCAAGGATCATGCCCGCGCCGAAGGCGATACGGGTTCCCCCGAAGTCCAGGTCGCGATCCTCACCGAGCGCATCCGCAACCTGACCGAGCACTTCAAGGACCACAAGAAGGACAATCATTCGCGCCGCGGGCTGCTGATGATGGTCAACAAGCGCCGGTCGCTGCTCGACTATCTCCGTCACAAGGATGGTCAGCGTTATACCGATCTCATCGCGAAGCTTGGGCTTCGCAAGTGAAACAACGGCGCCCTCGTGGCGCCGTTTTTTCATCCCCGCGCAGGCGGGGATCCAGCAAATAAACCCCGCGAAAGCGGGGCTCCCAGCTCAACCAAGAGACTGGACCTCCGCCTTCGCGGAGGAACAAAGACGAGAAGCAATTCGGCGGATCGTCTCGGGAGCGACAACTCGCTCCGAACCGCGCGGGCCGGCTTAGCCCGCACATAGGCCCCGGACCGCATTGGGCGGCCGGTGTTGAAGGAAATAAAATGTTCGATACGAAAACTGTAAGCATCCAGTGGGGCGGCAAGACCCTCACGCTGGAAACGGGCCGCGTTGCCCGCCAGGCCGACGGCGCAGTCATTGCGACGCTCGGCGAAACCGTCGTTCTCTGCGCGGTCACCGCCGCGCGCTCGGTGAAAGAGGGCCAGGATTTCTTCCCCCTCACCGTCCATTACCAGGAAAAATTCTCGGCTTCGGGCCGCATCCCCGGCGGCTTCTTCAAGCGTGAGCGCGGCGCCACCGAAAAGGAGACTCTGACGAGCCGCCTGATCGATCGCCCGATCCGCCCGCTGTTCCCGGAAGGTTTCTACAACGAGATCAACGTCATCGCCCAGGTGCTGAGCTATGACGGCGAGAACGAGCCGGACATCCTCGCGATGGTCGCCGCCTCCGCCGCCCTCACGATCTCCGGCGTGCCCTTCATGGGCCCGATCGGCGCTGCCCGCGTCGGCTATGTCGACGGCGAATATATCCTCAATCCGACCCTCGATCAGACGAAGGAAGGCGATCTCGATCTCGTCGTCGCCGCCACCAACGGCGCCGTGATGATGGTCGAATCCGAAGCCAAGGAGCTTTCGGAAGACGTGATGCTCGGTGCCGTCCAGTTCGCGCACAAGGCGTGCCGCGAGGCTGTCGGCGCGATCATCGGCCTCGCCGAGCAGGCCGCCAAGGAGCCTTGGGAAATGGCCGAGCAGGCTGACCTTTCGGCCGCCAAGGACAAGCTGAAGAAGCTGATCGGCAAGGACATCGCCGCCGCCTATAAGGTGACCGACAAGTCCAAGCGCTCGAACATGCTCAACGAAGCCCGCGCCAAGGGCAAGGCGGCATTCGCCGACGCAGCCCCGCAGGACCAGATGGCTGCCGGCAAGCTGATGAAGAAGCTGGAAGCCGAGATTGTCCGCGGCGCCATCCTGAAGGACGGCCAGCGCATCGACGGCCGTACCACCACCCAGATCCGTCCGATCGAGGCGATGGTGCACTTCTTGCCCCGCACGCATGGCTCGGCTCTGTTCACGCGCGGCGAGACCCAGTCGATCTGCTCGACGACCCTCGGCACGCGCGACAGCGAGCAGATGATCGATGGCCTGACCGGCCTCAGCTACGAGCATTTCATGCTGCACTATAACTTCCCGCCCTATTCGGTCGGGGAAGTCGGCCGCTTCGGTGCGCCGGGCCGTCGTGAAGTCGGTCATGGCAAGCTCGCCTGGCGCGCGCTGCACCCGGTGCTGCCGTCGAAGGAAGAGTTCCCCTACACTATCCGCGTTCTCTCCGACATCACCGAGTCGAACGGCTCGTCTTCGATGGCGACGGTGTGCGGCGGTTCGCTGAGCATGATGGATGCGGGTGTGCCGCTGAAGCGGCCGGTCTCGGGCATCGCGATGGGCCTGATCCTGGAAGGCAAGGACTTCGCCGTCCTGTCCGACATCCTGGGCGACGAGGACCACCTTGGCGACATGGATTTCAAGGTTGCAGGCACGTCCGAAGGCATCACCACGATGCAGATGGACATCAAGATCGCCGGCATCACCGAAGAGATCATGCGGGTTGCGCTCAACCAGGCGAAGGAAGGCCGCGCGCACATCCTCGGCGAAATGGCCAAGGCGCTCGACCACACCCGTGAAGAGCTCTCGGCGCATGCTCCGCGCATCGAGACGATCACGATCGACAAGTCGAAGATCCGTGACGTGATCGGCACCGGCGGCAAGGTGATCCGCGAGATCGTCGCCACCACCGGCGCCAAGGTCGACATCGATGACGAGGGCGTGATCAAGGTCAGCTCGTCGGATGGCGCGCAGATCGAGGCCGCGATCAAGTGGATCAAGGGCCTCGTCGAAGAGGCCGAAGTCGGCAAGATCTATGACGGCAAGGTCGTCAACCTCGTCGATTTCGGTGCGTTCGTGAACTTCATGGGCGGCAAGGACGGCCTCGTCCACGTCTCGGAGATCAAGAACGAGCGGGTCGAGAAGGTTGCCGATGTGCTGAGCGAAGGCCAGGCCGTGAAGGTCAAGGTCCTCGAGATCGATCCGCGCGGCAAGGTCCGCCTGTCGATGCGCGTCGTCGACCAGGAGACCGGCGCCGAGCTGGAAGATACCCGTCCGGCCCGCGAGCCTCGCGAAGGCGGCGATCGTGGTCCGCGAGGGCCCCGCCGTGATGGCGATGGTGGCCGTGGCCCGCGTGGCGATGGCGGCGGCGACCGTGGTCCCCGCGGCCCGCGCCGCGATGGTGACGGCGGCCGTGGCCCGCGTCGCGATGGCGGCGGTGACCGTGGTCCCCGCCCCGAGCGTTCGGGCGGCGGCAACGACGACGGCCCGGCGCCCGAGTTCGCGCCTGCCTTCCTGACCGGCGACCGCGACTAAGCAATAAATCCGCAAGGATAGCGGAGAGGATGAAGGGGCCCGGGAAACCAGGCCCCTTTTTTTCGTGGCGCGGAGCGCTAGCGCCGCTATTTTGATCAGCGTTGCAGCACGGCGGGAACGGCGAATTGCTCAAAATTTCCGACCATTGGCCCCGAAAGCGCGCCAAGATCCGAACGGCTATAAACCTTCGGCACTTTGTGTATCTAAATCGGAATGATATCGACAGCTACGTTGCGCAATTTGGAGGTCTCCCGCCAAAGATGAAACAAAAGCGGTCGATAGGAGCGACGCTAGCTGGACCGACCGCGAATATAGCGCTTGAAGAGACATCTGAAACCAGAAGTTACGAAGAAAAAATTTCTTTTCTGCTCGAACATCTCGCCGAAAGCAATAATTTAACCAATATTAGACCATCTGAAATGCCAAAGAACTATACATTAAATCCGCCTTTCGTACACGAATCTTGCCAAGCTATATCTTTCATTATACCATGCTGCGATGAACTAAATAAAGCCGGGATTAATGCCATTAAGCTCTGGGTTAGCAAACCAGACCACGGGGACTTCGTCGACGAAGATTGGAATTGGTCAGGAAGCTATTTATTTCTGACTGAGATTCACTTTGATGATGGGGAATATCACTCTCTGTATTCAGGCTGCTCGGCTCTGCGCTTTGTTGCTAATGCGGTAGCGGGAAACAAATTTCTAGATATGCCGGGCGAGGAGATTCTGGGCAGATTCGACAAAAGGCCTATTACAACTAAGCTTATGCAACTGGGCGCACTTCCAAGCGAAGCGCGAAAAATCGAAGTTCTCTACCGCATAAGATACATGACCGACGAACAGTGGCACATGGATGACGGTGTTGAGCGGCGCGTTCATGACATACTAGGCTACCCTATCTTTATAGCCACTTAGTACCTTTATGACACCATCCCCCGCACCGGCCGCGGCCTTCGATCCTGTCCGACCGCTACAAATGCGAACACTGCCTGAGTCACCTTGTTCGCGTCATCAGAATGCCGGTCTCGCGCCCAGGCCTCGACCTCGACGTGCATCGAGGTCCGCCCGACCTTGATCAGCCGGGCGAACACCGAAACCTCGTCGCCGACAAAGACCGGGCGGTGGAAAGCCATTTCCTCCACCGCGATCGTCACCGCCCGGCCCGCCGCATGACGCGACGCGACCGAGGAAGCGGCGAGGTCCATCTGGCTCATCAGCCAGCCGCCGAAGATGTCGCCGTAAACATTGGCGTCGGCCGGCACCGCCGTCACGCGGACGGCGGGCTGTTCGTGCGGCATCGCGTCACCCCGCATCATAGGCGCCCCGGACCCGCATCCGCTGCGCCGCCGCGACCATCGCGGCCAGCGCGGGCCGGACCTCCTCCCATTTGCGCGTCTTTAGCCCGCAATCAGGGTTCACCCAGAGTTGCGCCGCCGGCACCCGCTTGCCCGCGAGCGTCAACAGCTGGGTCATCTCGGCCTCGGCCGGGATGCGCGGTGCGTGGATGTCATAGACGCCCGGCCCGATCTCGTTGGGATAGGCATAGTCCGCGAACGCATCGAGCAACTCCATCTGCGACCGCGCCGTCTCGATCGAGATGACATCGGCGTCCATCGCGCCGATCGCTGGGAGGATGTCGTTGAACTCCGAATAGCACATATGGGTGTGGATCTGGGTCTCGTCGCGCACGCCCGACGCGGCCAGCCTGAAGCATTCGACCGCCCAGTCGAGATAGGCCTGCCAGTCGGACCTCCTGAGCGGCAGGCCTTCGCGCAAGGCCGCTTCGTCGATCTGGATGACCTTGGCGCCGGCCACTTCGAGATCGAGCACCTCGTCGCGGATCGCGAGCGCGAGCGCACGGCAGCTTCGCTCGCGGGGCTGATCGTCGCGTACGAAGGACCAGTTCAGGATCGTCACCGGCCCGGTCAGCATGCCCTTCATCGGCTTGGTCGTGAGGGATTGCGCATAGCGCCACCACTCTATCGTCATCGGCTTCGGCCGTGCGACATCGCCGTAGAGGATCGGCGGGCGCACGCAGCGCGAGCCATAGCTCTGCACCCAGGCGCTGCGGGTGAAGGCGAAGCCCGAAAGCTGCTCGCCGAAATATTGCACCATGTCGTTGCGCTCGAACTCGCCATGCACCAGCACGTCGAGGCCGATCGCCTCCTGCCACGCCACGGTCTCGGCGGTTTCGGCGCGCAGGAACGCATCATACGCCACGTCGTCGATCTCACCGCGGATGTGAGCCGCCCGTGCCTGGCGCACCTCCGATGTCTGCGGGAAGGACCCGATGGTGGTGGTCGGGAAGCTCGGCAGCTTCAACCGCGCCTGCTGGACCGCCTTGCGCGCGGCGAAAGGCGATGCGCGCCTGGTCATGTCGTGATCGACCGCCGCGAGCCGCGCCGCGACCGCCGGATTGTGGATCAACGGCGAACTATTGCGTGCTGCCACCGCGGCGCGTGCTGCCGCCAGCTCTCCCGCCACACTGGCCGCGTCGCCGCGCAGCGCTTTTGCCAATACTGACAGTTCGCCGATCTTCTGGACCGCGAACGCCAGCCATTGGCTTATCTCGGGATCGAGCGCGGTTTCGAGCGCGAGATCTACGGGCGTGTGCAGCAGCGAGCAGGACGGCGCGAGGATCAGGTCTCGCTCCAGGGCTATCGGCACGAGCCGGTCGAACAGGGCATCGAGATCGGCGCGCCACACGTTGCGGCCGTCGATCACGCCGAGCGACAGCACCATATCAGGCCGCGCCCGCTGCCACACCGCATCGAGCTGTTCCGGTGCGCGGACCAGATCGACATGCAGGCCATGCACCGGCAGGTCAGTCGCGAGATCGAGATTGTCGCCGAGCGCGCCGAAATAGGTGGCGAGCATTACCTTCGGCCCGTTCACCGAGAGGCGCTTGTAGGCCCGCTTCAGCGCCGCGCGCTGGTCGTTATCGAGATCGAGCACCAGGCAGGGCTCGTCGATCTGGACCCAGTCGGCACCGGCCCGGGCGAGTTGCGCCAGAACTTCCTCATAGACCGGCAGCACTGCCTCCAGCAGCGAGAGCGGTTCGACATCCTTGCCCTTGGCGAGGGTCAGCCAGGTGACCGGACCGAGCAGCACCGGCCGCGTGTGATAGCCGAGAGCACGCGCTTCGAGGAACTCGTCGACTGGCTTGCTCGACGACAGGGCGAAGGTCTGCCCCGCTACCAGCTCGGGCACCATATAGTGGTAGTTGGTGTCGAACCATTTGGTCATTTCCTGGGCGGTGCTGTCGAGCGCATGGGCGCAGCCTTCGCCGTGCCCCTGCGCGCCTCGTGCCATCGCGAAATAGGTGTCGAGCCCTACCTCGCCGCCGCTCCAGCCGTAGCGCGCCGGGACCGCGCCCAGCATCGCCGAGATATCGAGGACATGGTCGTAGAGCGAGAAGTCGCCGCTTGGGAGGATATCGGCGCCGAGCAGCCTTTGCCGCGCCCAGGCGGCGGCGCGCAGGCCGGTGGCGGCGAGGTTGAGGGCATCGGCATCGGACTTGCCGGACCAGTAAGCCTCGAGCGCGAACTTCAGCTCGCGGCGGGGGCCGATGCGGGGGAAACCGAGGGTGGCGACTTGGATGGTCATCGTCTTGGCCTTGCGTTGGGCAAGGGCGCTGGCCGGACGCACGGCAACGGGGCGCACCCGTATCGACAAGCCCGGGCGCGGTGTTGCACGCGGCCTGACCGGGCACCCCGCCGGAGGACGTTATCTGACGAGGCAGGTCTCCTGGCTCGCGGGTCGACACGACGATCCGGCCTTCCCGGTCCCTTGTCCGGACCAGTGACTCGCGTTGGATCGCCACTCACCGCTCACAGTTGCGGGGGCAGCGCCGGAATTGCACCGGCTTCCCATCTTGGCTCCGACCGGCAGGGCCGGACGAAGAACCTCGACAGCGCCCAGGATAGCCTCCCGTGGCGCCGCGTCAAGACAGATATAAAGATTTCTTTATATCGTTATATGATCGCCATTCCTCAGGCGTGGACCAAAGTCTCCGGCCCCATCGCCTCGTCGAGATCGCGCAGGTCGCCGCCGCGCGTCTCGCGGCCGAACCAGGCGACGAGCGCCAGCGCGACCGCGCCCGGCACCATGATGATCGTCGCGGCAAGCCCCATCGACGGGATCAGTGCCGCGATGCTCAACCCCTGCGCGAACAGGCCGCCCCCCTTGGTGCAGGCGGCGACCCAGCCGGTCGCGCGGCCGCGTACCCGCAAGGGGAAGCTCTCGGCGGTATAGGGCAGCAGGATCGCGATGATGCCGTTCGATCCGACGATCAGCAGGGCGACGGGCAGTACCGGGCTGCCGGTCCCGGCCAGCTCGAGCTGGAGCACGCCGGCAAGCCCGGCGAGCGTCACCCCGATCATCGTGACCAGCGACCATTTGGTGCTCCAGCGGCTGTACATCAGCGCGCACAGGAACACGGTCGGGAAGGCGATCAGCGCGCTTTCGGCGAGCAGCTTGCTCGACACAGCGACTGAATAGCCCTTGGCGACGAGATCAGCCGGCAGCCACAGCAGAAGCCCGAAATTGACCAGGCCCCAGGTCAGCGCGGCGATCGTCAGCGCGGCGAGCTTGCCGGCGAGCTTCTTGCCGGTCAGAGCGCCCTGCCCGGCCACACGCTCGGCCACAACCGCCGGGCCGCGCCGCATCGTCGCCCCGAAACGGCGCATGACTGCCTCAGCCTCGGTATTGCGACCGCGCGCGAGCAGGAACTTGGCCGATTCGGGGATCAGCCCGCCGAGCAGCACCAGGGTGAGGCCGGTCGGCAGGTTCGCGAGCCACAGGATGCGCCAGCCGAAGATCGGCTGCAGCACGGCAGAAAGCCCGCTCGCCGCGAAATAGCCGCCGACCGCGCCGAGCCCGCCGACCAGCACCAGGCTCCAGCCGCGGTGGCGGTTGGGCATCATCTCCGCGAGCAGCGCATAGGTGACCGGGAGCATGCCGCCCGCCGCCGCGCCCATCATGAAGCACATGCCGATATTCCAGGCGAGCGACGGCATCGCGCCGCAGATCGAGGTGCCGACGAACATCACCGCCGACAGCAGGATCGAAGCCTTGCGGCCATAGATGTCGGCGATCACGCCCCAGATGATCGACCCGACCACAGTCCCCGTCAGCGCGAAGAACGGCACCAGCGACACGGTCGCGCGCGGCACGCCATATTCGGTGATCATGCCGGGCACGGTGAAGCCGAGCGACGCCGGCTTCATCACATCGATGATCAGGGCGACGACCAGCACCGCCATCAGCCGCCAATGCGCCCAGCCGAGCGCGGCATCCTCGGGCGCCGAGATGGTGATGGTCTCCCCCGCCGCCCGTTGCGCGGCGAGGTTGCGCGGCAGCAGCCCCCAGGCAGCGACGAACACGCCGCCGATGATGAGGAACATGCCGAAGATCATGCCGGTATCCATCGGCATGCCGGCGAGGTGATAGCCCATGTTCCTGGCCATCAGGAACATCGGGAGGTGGAGTAAAACCCCCGCCGTCACCGCCACACAGCCAAGCGCGAACGCCCAGATCGCCTGTCTATCCGACAGGGTGCTGTTCAAACCCACGATTGCCTATCCTCTGCCCGCCCCTTGTTGCGGCCAGAAAGTGGGCAAATCGCGTGAGAGGCAACGGGCAATTTGCTGTTCGACGGGGCGCGTGCGGATTTTTCCGGGCGAGCGGGCGAATCTGTGGCGTGGATGCTACAAGGTAGGCAGGTACCTACATTGTTGGCCGATGCCGTTCGGCTGGAAAAGCGCGATTGTATCGATTGTGAGCGCGTCTTGTCGGGGTGCCAGAGAGGGCGGTGGCGGCGGTGGACTTCGATCCTCCCCTCGCTGGGGCTACCAGATTCGCGCATAGCGTTGCGGCGCAGAATCCTTCTCCCCTTGTGGGAGAAGGAGGGAGGAGCGAAGCGACGGAAGGATGAGGGGGGAGTGGGGTTCGGGACATCATCTTCGAGAGTCCCCCTCACCCTTCCCACTGCCTTCGGCAGCGGGCCCCTTCCCTCTCCCACAAGGGGAGAGGGAGAAGAAGCGCGGACGATGCTATTTTCCCTCGATCGTCGCACGCGCCGCATCCAGCCGGGCGGCATAGTCGTTCAGTACCTTCGCTGTCCGCCCGGCATAGACATTCGCGTCCTCGAAGCGCCGTTCCTCGATTGCCTCGCGCACACCGGGGAGCGTCTTCGCGCCATAGCCGGTGAAGCGGCCGGGGGCGTAGACGAGGTTCTTGTACCAGGGCCGATCGGGCAGGCCGCGATCGTCGAGCAGGAGCTGATCCACATCGCGGAGCTGGGCGTTGAGCTTCTCGCGCACGGCCGGGGCCAGCCTGGCGCCTTTGCCGGCATAGGCATCGTCATAGGCGGTGGCGGCGGCCTTCAGCCGGTCGACCGCGTCCTCCAGCGCCGCCAGCTCGATATGCGGCGTGTGCGCCTCGACGGCCGCCGGGCCGACCGGCTTCAGGGGATCGCTGGCAAGCGCGAAGGCGCCGTCGCGCAGCAGCTTCTCGCGCTTGCGATCCTCCTCGCGGCGATCGTCGGCGAGCTTCTTCACTTCGGTGAGATAGGTCGAGACGGTGTCGGCGAAATCGCCGAAGCGCTGCGGCGGCGTATCCGAATCGGCGACGCGCAGCACCAGCCGCCCGACCGTCTTCGACAGCGCCGCGCCATATTTCAGGCCGGGATCGTCGAAGGTCGTCATGTGGTGATAGCTGTCATAGAGCGAGTGATAGACCCCGCCGCTCTCATCCTCGCCGCCAAAGCCGATATTCAGCGAGGGCAGGCCGAGATGCTGGAGATAGGCCGAATAGTCAGACCCCGAACCGAGCGGCCCGATCGGCAGATCGCCGCCCTTTTCCGCCGCGGCGAGCGCAGCCTCGCTGACATGATCGCTCTTGTCATAGGCCGCGACACGAAGCGCGGCACGTGCGCGCGCGGCGACGGTCGCGCCCGTCTCGGGATCGATCACATCGGCCGCGACGCCGTTCACCAGATGCTGGAAATCATGGGACCCTTGCGCGCTCAGAAAGCCGCGGCCATTGCCGTCCGTGTTGATATAGATGACGGCCTTCGCCTTCAGCTCGGCGGCATGCTCCTCGGCCCATTCCGTCGAGCCGAGCAGCATCGGCTCCTCGGCATCCCAGCCGGTATAGACGATCGTCCGCGCCGGCCGCCAACCCTGCTTCACCATGGCGCCGAGCGCCTTCGCCTCGGACATCATCGCGACATTGCCCGACAGCGGATCGGACGCGCCCATCACCCAGCCGTCATGATGATTGCCGCGCACGACCCATTGATCGGGATAGCGCGCGCCCTTCAGCACCGCGATCACATCATAGACCGGCTTCAGCGACCATTCGGATTTGACCGCGAGGTGCACGCTCACGCCGCTGTTGCCGCCTATATGATAGGTGATCGGCAGGCCGCCATGCCATGGTTCCGGCGAGACCGGGCCGCCGAGCCGCGACAGCAATTTGACCGCATCGCCATAGGACATCGGCAAGACTGGGATCTTCAGGATCGTCGGCGCATCCTCGCGGCGGAGGCGCTTCGCCTTCTCGGTCGCGCCGATGCCGGGCGTCAGCGGATCGCCCGGATAGAGCGGCATATCCGCCACCGACCCGCGCTGCACGCCGAATTCGGGCCGGGCGCCGCCCTTGGGATAGACATCGCTTGCGCCATAGCCGTCATCGGCCGGATCGGAATAGATGATGCAGCCGATCGCGCCATGATCCTGGGCGAGCTTGGGCTTCAGCCCGCGCCAGCCGACGCCGTAGCGCGCGATGACGATCTTGCCCTTCACATCGACCCCGCGCCGCGCCAGCGCCTTGTAATCATCGGGCATGCCGTAATTCACATAGACGAGATCGCCGGTGACATCGCCGTCTCCCTGGAAGGCGACATAGGGCGGCAGCGCGCCGGCGGTATTCGCTGACGTGTCGTCGCCGGGCACCGCCGGCTCCTGCCCGCCGAGCGTGATCTTCTCGGGCGCGACCATCTCGACCGTCGTCGAGATCGGGGTGGGATAGAGGACCTGGAAGGTCTCGATATGCGCGTCCCAGCCCCATTCCCTGAACCTGGCGAGCATGAAATCGGCATTGGCCTTGTCGTGCGGCGAGCCGACATGGTTGGGCGCGGAGGCCATCTGCTTGAGCCAGTCGAGCTGATCCTGCGAGCTGACGCCGGCATCGAAGGCCGCCTCGACCGCCTTGGGATCGCCCGGCGCGGCCTGCCCGGCCATCGCCGTCTGGGTAAGCGCGAGGGCGCAGGCGCCCGCCATCAACATGCCAAGCTTCTTCATGCCGGTTTCCCCTTTTGCGATCCTGCGCTGCGACGCGAAGCTGCGATGATGCGCCAGCGGCTACGCGAGCGCAACGTTGTGCAGTGCGGCGGCGCGGCGCTCATGGCGGGCGATTTTTGCTGTCCTCATAATGCCAGCGCGATGGGCCCATCATGGGCTTTGGATCCCATATGGGGCTTGGACGCTCCCATTCGGTGCTCGGGGCTGGTGGTTGCTCCGGGTCTCGCTCCGGCTCCGGCCCCGGCCGAGGCGCCGGGATCGGGTCGGACGGTGGCGCCGGCCTGACGGCTGACTCGGATGGTGGTTCCTGCTCTGACGGAGGTTGCGGCGTGACGGCCTGTTGTGGCGGTGTCGAGTTGGACGCCTCATACTCGGCAACGCGAGCAAGCCCCTTTTGCAACATCTCGACCCAGCTCTCATCGGCCTCCTCCTCCTCGCAGGTGCGCCATTTCTTCGGCTGGCGGGTGCGGAGCCATTGCAGGGCGGCATTGGCATCGGGCGGCAGATGGTGGGTGTAGGTGGCATAGACCGGCTTATCGTCGCCGACATGCTTGAAGACCCTGGTGCGCTGGACGCTGCACCCGACGGCGCGGGAATAGAGAGCGCGCTCGACCCGGGCATCGGCATGCTCCTTGCCGGCCACGACCGCCTCGGCGAACTCCTCATGGGTGTTGCGCCAGCGATAAATGGTGCGGACGCACACCTCGAAATGCTCGGCGAGTTCCTCGTCGGTGGCGCCGAGATCGCAGAGGTCAGCAGCCTGTTCGGCGAATTCTGGTTTGTAGATCATGGCGCTGTGGATAGCGCGGGTGGGGTTGGGGTTGAATCAAGGGTGGCGGCGGGCAAAATGTCAGTAGGGTTGTGACAGTTATGGTTCAGCCGGATTTGCCAAATTATCGTTTTGAATCATAGGTATATGCATTATGCACGACTGTCACCGGAATTCCGCGCAAGGGCCCGTAATGGATATTTTACGCGCTTGGGGCAGACTCGGATTCACGTGCAGTCCGAGGGGCGCCTTCCCGTGAAATTATTGGTGATGACAGCTTTAGGCTCCGGACTCAATCAGCACCAGAATATGATGGCAGCGGCGAGGAAGACGCCGGCCATGTAGTTGACTGCGAGCTTGTCGTAGCGGGTGGCGATGCGTCGCCAGTCC
>Ga0207703_10000302_pt1 | contig 54142 bp, 51 predicted proteins | sample KBSSwiS12_FD_184304 | JGI IMG/M metagenome (GOLD analysis project Ga0207703, IMG submission 184304) | Switchgrass rhizosphere microbial communities from Kellogg Biological Station, Michigan, USA - KBS Switchgrass S1-2 (SPAdes) (version 2) | ecosystem: Host-associated > Plants > Roots >... | reverse complement strand
ACGCGCTCCACCTCACCCGCGAGGGCGGCCATTCGCATCGCCGTATCGTCCATGTCGACGACGCCACCGGCTGGGCGGTGCAGATGGCGCTGCAGCGCGCCGCCGAGGCGCATCCCAACATCACGCTCGTGCCCGATCAGGTGGCGATCGACCTCGCCACCTCACGCCATGAAGAGCGCTATTCCGGCGCCGGCAATGTCTGGGGCGTCTATGCGGTCGATCGGGCCACCGGCCATGTCGGTCTGTTCACCGCGCGCGCGACGATCCTGGCGACGGGCGGCGCGGGGCGGACCTATCTCTTCTCGACCGCGCCGCGCGGCGCGACCGGCGACGGCATCGCCATGGCGTGGCGCGCCGGCGCACGCGTGTCGAACATGGAGTTCATGCAGTTCCACCCGACCTGCCTGTACAATCTCGAGGTCAAGAACTTCCTGATCACCGAGGCCGTGCGCGGCGAGGGCGGGCAGCTCAAGATCCCCGACACCGGTTACCGCTTCATGCCCGACTTCGACGAACGCGCCGAGCTCGCCCCGCGCGACGTGGTGGCGCGGGCGATCGACCATGAGATCAAGCGCCTCGGGCTCGACTACGTCCATCTCGACATCAGCCACCAGCCGCCCGAGTTCGTCCGCGGCCACTTCCCCAACATCTATGAGAAGCTGCTCGGCCTCGGCATCGACATGACGAAGCAGCCGATCCCGGTGGTGCCCGCGCAGCATTATACCTGTGGCGGCATCGTCATCGACCGTGACGGCCGCACCGACCTGCCCGGCCTCTACGCGGCGGGCGAATGTACCCAGTCGGGCCTGCACGGCGCCAACCGCCTCGCCTCCAACTCGCTGCTGGAATGCTTCGTGTTCGGCGAGGCCTGCGCGCGCGATATCGCCGCGCGCTGGGACGAGTTGCCGCCGGTCCCGGCGATCCGCGGCTGGGACGAGAGCCGCGTGACCGATTCCGACGAGGAAGTCGTCATCAAGCAGAACTGGACCGAGATCCGCCGCTTCATGTGGAACTATGTCGGCATCGTCCGCACCACCAAGCGGCTCGAGCGCGCCCAGCACCGCATCAAGCTGCTGACCGCCGAGATCGAGGATTATTACGGCCATTTCCGCGTCACGCCCGACCTGATCGAGCTACGCAACCTGCTGCAGACCGCCGACCTGATCGTGCGTTCCGCGCTCCACCGCCATGAATCGCGCGGTCTGCACTACACGCTCGATTATCCGGAGATGCTCCCCCAGGCGGTCGACACGGTGCTCGTTCCTTGACGCTGCGGTTGCGGGTGCGAGGTCAATCTCGTCCTCGCTCTGCTTCCGTAAAACTCCTGCATTGAATCCAATGCCCTGCATGGCGATATTGCGACAACCGTTTCATCGTGCGTCACATGCGATTCATCGCAACGTTGCGAGCTAGGGATTTCTCAACGAGATTCTGTCTCTAATGTCATTTCGGGGATGCGGGGAAAACAGTCGGTGGTGCAGCCTATTCTTCCATTGAATCTTTCCCGGCCGGTCGCGACACTGATGCTGGCGAGCGCCTTGTGCGCCTGCGGTCACGATACGCGCGTGCACGTCGGCGCCGCACCGCCGCCTCCAGCCTATCGGGTCGTGATCGCCGTGCCGCTGCCCGCACCGCGTCCGGCACCAGTAACCGCGCCGCAACCCCTGGTGGCCAGCATCGTCACGCTGGGCAAGACCTTCAATGGTCGCGTGGGCATCGCGGTCAGGAGCATCGACCAGGGCTGGAGCGTCGACAGCCAGGGCGACCAGCGCATGCCGCAGCAGAGCGTGTCGAAGCTGTGGGTCGCGATGACCGTGCTCGACTTCCGCGATTCCGGCCGGCTCAGGCTCGAGGACCCGATCACGCTGACGCGCGAGGATCTGACGCTGTTCCATCAGCCCGTCGCCGCGCTGATCAGGGCCGATGGCTATCATACGACGGTCGGCGATCTGCTCCAGCGCGCGCTGACGATGAGCGACAACACCTGCAACGACCGGCTGCTGCGCTATGTCGGCGGGCCGGCGGCGGTGCGCGACTTTATCGTGCGCAAGGGGCTCGGCGACATCCGCTTCGGCCCCGGCGAGCGGCTGTTGCAGAGCCAGACCGCGGGCCTCGAATGGAAACCGGAATTCGCCTTCGGCAATGCCTTCACCCAGGCGCGCGCGCGGCTCGCGCCGTCGGCGCGGCTCGAGGCGTTCGAGCGTTACGTCGCCGATCCGCCCGATGGCGCCGCGCCGCTGGCGATCGCCGGCGCGCTGGCCAAGCTCAAGCAGGGCAAGCTGCTGTCGTGGAGCTCGACGCAATATCTGATGAGCACGATGGAACTGTCGCACACCGGGCGGCAGCGACTGCGCGGCGCGGTGCCGCCGGGCTGGACCTTCGGCCACAAGACCGGCACCGGCCAGGATCTCGGCGGGCGCACGGCGGGCTATAACGATGTCGGTTTCCTGATCGCGCCCGACGGCAAGGCCTATTCGATCGCGGTGATGATCGGCGACACGCCGCGCCCGATCCCCGAGCGCCAGGCGCTGATGCAGGCGGTCGTCGAAGCGGTAGTGGCGAACCACCGCCCGGCCTGACCTTCTCCCCTCCCGCTTGCGGAAGGGGCCAAGAACTCAGTCGAAGCCGTCCTCGAGGAACTTCGCCGCCGCCGCGCAGTGCAGCGCGACGCCGCGCGCCATGGTCGCTTCGTCGATCGTCATGCGGGTGTTGTGCAGCGGCGGGTTGGTGCGCGGGTCGCTGCCGGTCTCGGCGACGCCGATGAACGCCATCGCGCCGGGCACGTCGCGCAGCACATAGGCGAAATCCTCGGCGCCCATCATCGGCGCGGGCATCACCTGCCAGGCGCCCTCGCCGCCCATCGCGATCGCCTGGCCGCGCATCAGGTCATAGGCGCGCGGGTCGTTCATCGTCACCGGATAGCCGCTTTCTAGCCGGACCTCGCCGACCAGGCCGTGCGCGGCGGCGATGTTCTCGACGATGCGTTTGAAGGCATCGCGCATCAGCTCGCGGGTGCGCTCCGACAGGGTGCGCAGCGTGCCGGTCATCTCGCACGTCTGCGGCACGATGTTGTGCGCCGATCCGGCATTGATCTGGGCGATGGTCAGCACCGCGGGATCGCTCACCGGTACGCGGCGGGCGAGGAAGGTCTGCAGCGCGGTGACGATCTCGCAGGCGACCGGGATCGGGTCGAGCGTGTCGTGCGGCATGGCGGCATGGCCGCCGCGCCCGCGCACCGTGGCGTAGAGCGTGTCGGTCGAGGCGAGCAGCGGCCCAACCCGGCTGACGAAGGTCCCGGCCGGCGCGTTGGGCGAGATGTGCAGCGCGAACGCCGCCTCGGGCCGGGCGATGTCGAGCAACCCGTCCTCGATCATGTAGCGCGCGCCGTGATAACCCTCCTCGCCGGGCTGGAACATGAACACCACGGTGCCGGGCAGGCTGTCCTTGCGGGCGCACAGGGCGCGGGCGGCACCGACCAGCATCGCCGAGTGCGCGTCATGCCCGCAGGCGTGCATCGCGCCGGGGACCTTCGAGGCGAACTCCAGGCCGGTCTCCTCCTGCATCGGCAGCGCGTCCATGTCGCCGCGCAGCAGCACGGTGCGGCCATTGTTGCGCCCGCCGCGCAGGATCGCGACGAAGCCGCTGGTCGACTTGCTCTCATGGATCTCGAGCGGCAGCCCGGCGATCGCCGCGCGCAGCTTGGCGGTGGTGCGGTCGCAGTGCAGCCCGATCTCGGGATCGGCATGGATCGCCCGTCGCAGCTCGACCACGTCGCCGAGCTCGGCCGCGGCGGCCGCGCCCCAGTCCGTTCCCACTTCCGTCACGCCGTCCATCAGGTTTCTCCTTGCAGACGCCAACGCTTAATAGGGGATCAAGAGCCCTGCCAGTGCCGCCGACATCAGATTGGCCAGGCTGCCCGCCGCGAGTGCGCGCAGGCCGAGCTTGGCGATCACCGGGCGCTGGTTGGGCGCCAGGCTGCCGGTCACCGCCATCTGGATCGCGATCGACGAGAAATTGGCGAAGCCGCACAGCGCGAAGGTCACCACCGCGATGGTGTGCTGCGAAAGCCCTTTCTCCTGCCCGAGGCTGATATAGGCGACGAATTCGTTGAGGACGACCTTCTGGCCGAACAGCCCGCCAGCGATGCCCGCCTCGCTCCACGGCACATTGAGCAGGTACATGACCGGCGCGAAGACATAGCCGAGCAGCCCCTGGAAGCTGAGATCGTCGATCCCGAACCAGTGGCCGATACCGCCCAGGATGCCATTGGCCAGCGCGACCAGCGCGACGAAGGCGAGCACCATCGCGCCGACCGCGACGGCCAGCCTGACGCCGGTCTGCGCGCCCTGCGCGGCCGCCATGATGATGTTGGCGGGCTTTTCCTCGTCATGGCTCGCCTCGGCGATGGCGATGATCTCGTCCTCGGGATTGTCGCCGAGCGGCAGCTGGCCGTCGGGGGTAACGAGCCGGTCGGGCATGATGATCTTGGCCATCAAGATACCGCCAGGCGCTGCCATGAAGCTGGCGGCGAGGAGATATTCGATACGGATGCCCATCGAGGCATAGGCGGCGAGGATCGTCCCGGCGACGCCCGCCATGCCGCTGGTCATCACGGTGAACAGCTGCGCCTGGGTCAACCCGGCGAGATAGGGCCGGATGACGAGCGGCGATTCGCTCTGGCCGACGAAGATATTGGCCGCGGCGCACAACGATTCCACCTTGGAGACGCCGATCACCCATTCGATCGCGCCGCCGAGCCAGCGCACGATGAGCTGCATGATGCCGAGATAATAGAGGATCGAGACCAGGGCGGCGAAGAAGATGATCACCGGCAGCGCCTGGATCGCGAAGTTCTTGCCCAACGGATCGCCGGCCAACTTGCCGAACAGGAAGCTGGTGCCGGCATTGGCATAGCTGAGCAGGTTGGCCACGCCGCCCGATAGAAACTCGAGCACCGATTTACCCCATGGCGTATAGAGGACGAGCACGGCGATACCGGCCTGCAACCCGAACGCCGCGCCGACCACGCGCAGCCGGATCGCCCGGCGATCGGTCGACAGCAGGAACGCGATGCCGAGGATGACCGCGAGGCCCGCGATGCCGATCAGGATTCGATTCATTGACGCGTGCCCGCCTCGTTTTCCCTGGTCCGGCGCATCGCCGGTCAAGCGCACCACCATACAGGGGGAATCGCTGCGGGCTAGTCTCGAAGGAGGCCTGCTTTTCATCGGTCGCGTGCATGACCATTTTGCCGTCATGCCGGACTTGTTCCGGCATCCACCGCGCCGCAAGCGCCGATGGCTTCGCTTAGGCGGCACGGTGGACCCCGGAACAAGTCCGGGGTGACGGAAGGGGTACTTCAGGCGAGGCGCAAATCTCCACAGTCGCGCGCGGTTTGACGCCGGCCCGTTCTGCGCTAGCAACGGAGGATGGATACACCCACGCCCGCGATCCCGCGCTCGCTCTTCGCTTTCTCGATCTTCTACGGCGGCATGGTATGTATCGCCGGCGTGCTCGGCAACAAGCAGGTCGCGCTGGGACCGCTGTCCGCGCTCGGCCCGGTGTTCGGCCTAGGCCCGCTGGCGATCGAGGCGGGCATCTTCGCCTTCCTGCTGCTGGTCATCACGTCGAGCGCGATTGCCGAGTTGCACGGCGCGAAGACCGCTAACAAGCTGGTGCAGTTCGGTTTCGTGCCGCTGGTCGTCTCGATCCTGCTGTCGCTGGTGGTGCTGGTCATCCCGGCGGCGAGCGACATGGATCCGGTACGGCGCGACGCTTTCGCGCTGATGATGGGCGCGACGCCGCGCATCTGGATCGCCGGGATCATCTCCTACGGCATTTCGCAGACGCTCAACGTGACGGTCTTTTCCTACCTCAAGGGGCGCGAAGGACAGGCGATGTTGTGGCTGCGCGCGGGGGCCGCGAGCATCCTCAGCCAGATCGTCGACACCCTGCTATTCGTAAGCATCGCCTTTTGTGGTGTATTTCCGATCCGCGAGATCCTGCTCGGACAGATGATCGTGAAGGTCGTGCTGTCGGCCGCGCTGGTGCCGCCGCTGATCTATCTGATGGTCGCGATCGGGCGCTGGCTGGACGGCAGGCCGCTCTCAGCCTAAGCGCCCGCGCATCATGACCGATTATTCCCCCGATCCCGCCTTGCTCAACAAGGCCGAAACGCTGGTCGAGGCGCTGCCCTATATGCAGCGCTATGCCGGCGCGACCTTCGTCGTGAAATATGGCGGGCACGCCATGGGCGATCCGGAAGCCGCGCGCGATTTCGCCGAGGATGTCGTGCTGATGAAGGCGGTCGGGATCAACCCGGTCGTGGTCCATGGCGGCGGGCCGCAGATCGGTGCGATGCTGAAGCGGCTCGGGGTCGAATCGAGCTTCGTCAACGGGCTGCGCGTCACCGATGCCGAGACGGCCAAGATCGCCGAGATGGTCCTCGCCGGATCGATCAACAAGGAGATCGTCGGCTGGATCGGCCAGGCCGGCGGTCGCGCGGTGGGCATTTCGGGCAAGGACGGCGGCTTCGTCCGCGCCGCCAAGGTCGGTCGCGACACGCCCGACCGGCTGCAGGGCATCGAGCGCCATGTCGATCTCGGCTTCGTCGGTGAGCCGGTCGGCGTCGACCGGCGCATCATCGACACGCTGTCCGACGCCGGGATCATCCCGGTGGTCGCGCCGATCGCGATCGGTGACGACGGCCACACCTACAACATCAACGCCGACACCATGGCCGGCGCGATCGCCGCGGCGCTGGGCGCCTCGCGGCTGTTCATGCTGACCGATGTGGTCGGCGTGCTCGACAAATCGGGCGCGCTGATGACCGATCTCGACCCCGCGGCGGTCGCCGGCTTGCGCGAGGACGGCACGATTACCGGCGGGATGATCCCCAAGATCGAGACCTGTGTCGCCGCGGTCGAGGCCGGCGTGGACGCGGCGGTCATCCTCGACGGGCGCGTGCCGCACGCCATGCTGCTCGAGGTGTTCACAAGGCGCGGTGCGGGTACGCTGATCCGCCGCTGACGGGCGGCCCTGTTCGCGCTCGGGGCTTTGCTGTATTGCCGCGCCAAGTCATTCGAAGGAGGAATCCTTGCTCTTCGTCCTGTTCCGGATCGCCGAGGTTCTGCTCAACATCCTGTGGTGGATCATCGTCATCCAGGCGGTCATGTCGTGGCTGATCGCGTTCAACATCATCAACACGTGGAACGACACGGTGCGCGCGGTGTGGAACGCGCTGCAGAAGATGACCGATCCGCTCTATCGCCCGATCCGCCGCATCATGCCGGACTTCGGCGGGCTCGACCTGTCGCCGCTGGTCGTGCTGCTGATCATCTACATCCTGATGACGATCATCCTGCCGCAGCTCTATCTCACGCTCGCCGGCGGCGTGGTGTGAGGCAGCAATGACCGCACGGATCATCGACGGCAAGGCGTTCGCCGCCGACCTGCGCGCGCGGATCGCGGGCCAGGTCGCCACGTTCCGCGCCGCCGCCGGCCGCGCGCCGGGGTTGGCGGTGGTGCTGGTCGGCGAGGACCCGGCATCGGCGGTCTATGTCCGCTCCAAGCACAAGGCGACGCTCGCCGCGGGCATGGAGAGTTTCGAGCACCGCCTGCCGGCCGATACGGCGCAGGACGACCTGCTGGCGCTGATCGAGGCGCTCAACGCCGATCCGACGGTCGACGGCATCCTCGTCCAGCTGCCCTTGCCCAAACATATCGACGAACAGGTCGTGATCACCCGCATCGACCCCGACAAGGATGTCGACGGCTTCCACCCGGTCAATGCCGGGCGGCTGGCGACGGGGCTGCACGGTTTCGTGCCGTGCACGCCTTATGGCTGCGTGATGCTGCTCAAGGACGTGCTGGGCGATCTGACCGGACTCGACGCCGTGGTAGTCGGCCGCTCCAACATCGTCGGCAAGCCAATGGCGCAATTGCTGATCCGCGAAAGCTGCACCGTGACGGTGGCGCATTCCAGGACGCGCGACCTGTCGAGCGTGGTGAAGCGCGCCGATATCGTCGTCGCGGCGGTCGGCCGCCCGGCGATGATCAAGGGCGAATGGATCAAGCCCGGCGCGACGGTGATCGATGTCGGCATCAACCGCACCGAGGACGGGCTGGTTGGCGACGTCGATTTCGCCGGTGCGGCGAGCGTGGCGGGGGCGATCACGCCGGTGCCGGGTGGCGTCGGGCCGATGACCATCGCCTGCCTGCTGCGCAATACGCTGATCTCGGCGCATCGCCGGGCGGGCGTGGCGTACGACGAAAGCGCGATCTGATGCTGCCGTGGTTGCTGATGCTGGCTGCCGCACCGGCAGCGGCACCCATGACGCCGGTTGAAGCGGAGCGCGCCTTCGCTGCGGACGCTCAGGCGCTCGGCCAGTGGACCGCCTTCCGCAAATGGGCAGCCGACGATGCGACGATGTTCGCGCCCAAGCCGGTAAAGACACACGTCTTCCTGAAAGACCGTCGCGACCCGCCGAAAGCGATCGAATGGTGGCCGACAAAGAGCTTTATTTCCTGCGACGGGAGCCTCGCCGTCAACACCGGCGGCTGGAAGCGGCCCGAGGGCACCGTCGGCTATTTCACCACTGTATGGCAGCGCCAGAAAGATGGACACTGGAAGTGGATCGTCGACGGTGGCGACACGCTCAAGGAAGAGCGCGCGCGACCGGCGGAGCCCGCCATTGTTCGCGCGACCTGCGGCAATGCGCCGATGTGGGAAAAGGACGATTCGCCCGGCTTGACCGAAACAGGTGCTTCGACGGATTCGACGTTGATCTGGCGCTGGATCGTCTGGCCGGACGGTGCCCGCGAGATGGAGGTGTCGGCGTGGGAAGGCACTGGCTGGGAACGTGTGCTTACCGACCATATTGACGCTCCGTCACCCTGATGCTCGAACTCTACATCTCGTCGCTGATCACCTTCTTCGTGGTGATCGACCCGCCGGGCTGCGCGCCGATCTATGCCGGGCTGTCGGCCGGGGCGACGCCGGCGCACAGGCGAGCGATGGCGATCCGCGCGGTGTTCGTCGCTTCGCTCATCCTGTTCGCCTTCGCCGCGTTTGGCGAGACGTTGCTCAGGTCGCTGGGCATCAGCCTGGCCAGCTTCCGCATCGCCGGCGGCATCATGCTGTTCCTGATCGCGCTCGAAATGGTGTTCGAGAAGCGCACCGAACGCCGCGAGGACCGTGCCGCCAAGATCGCCGCGACGCCGGAAGTGGAGGACGTCTCGATCTTCCCGATGGCGATGCCGATGATCGCCGGGCCAGGCTCGATCGCCAGCGTGATGCTGATGATGAGCCGCAACCACGGCGTCGAGAATGTCGTGGTGGTGCTCACCGCGCTGCTCACGATCCTGTTGCTGACGCTCGCCGCGCTGATCGCGGCGGGGCCGATCATGCGCGTGCTGGGGGCCAAGATCGAGGCGGTGATCACCCGCATCCTCGGCGTGCTGCTGGCGGCACTGGCGGTGCAGTTCGTGATCGACGGGGTGAAGATCAGCCTCGCCTGAGGTGCGTCCGCCCCGGACCTTTCGGCCAGCGGCGAGCCATGATATGGACAGGGCGCCCCAACCGGGAGGACATCATGGCTTTCGTCGAATGGCGTATGCGCGGTCCCGAGATCGCCAATTGCAATTGCGATTGGGGGTGCCCTTGCCAGTTCAATGCGCTGCCGACGCGCGGCGATTGTCGCGCAATGACGGCGATGCGGATCGACGAGGGCTTCTTCGGCGATCTCGACCTGTCGGGCCTGGTCTGGGCCGGCATGTTCGCCTGGCCCGGCCCGATCCATGAGGGTGGCGGCGAGGCGTTCGTGGTGGTCGATGCCGCCGCCAGCACGGCGCAACGCGAGGCATTGCTGACGATCCTGTCGGGCGGCGAGACTGACCCCGGGGCGACCATCTTCAACGTCTTCGCCACCGTCATCGACACATTGCACGAGCCGGCCTTCCTGCCGATCGACTTTTCGCTCGACCTCGACCGGCGCGTCGGGGCGGTGCGCATCGACGGCATCATCGACACGCGCACCGAGCCGATCCGCAACCCGGTGACCGGCGAGGAGCACCGCGCGCGCGTCACCCTGCCGTTCGGCTTCGAATATCGCGAGGCCGAATATGCCAGCGGCGCCACCAGCGCGACCGGGCCGGTTGCGCTCGAATGGACCGGCCGCCACGCGCATGTCGCGATGCTCGACCTCTCCACCCACGGCGCCGCCTGACACGGTGACGGCAAGCGGCGCCCTTCGGCGGCCGTGGCTGATGCAGATTCTGACGCGGGAAAACCGGATCGTCGGCGGCTGCCTGGCGATGCTTTGCGCCGTCGCCTGGTGGTGGTTGTGGCATAATGCTGGCGCAATGAATGCCGCCGGCGCGATGCGGGGCATGACGGGCATGGCACCGGCGAGCGCCGCGGGCGCACCGTGGCGCCTCGCCTATTTCGTACCGGCGTTCCTGATGTGGGCGATCATGATGGTGGCGATGATGCTCCCGTCGGCGGCACCGATGATCCTGCTGCACGCCACTTTCGCCCGACGCTCCCCTACCGCGGCGCGCGGCGCGACGGTGGCGTTCCTGTGCGCCTATCTGCTGCTATGGGTGCTGTTCTCGGCGCTGGCGGCGGCGGGGCAGGCGCTGCTGGTCGGGTATGGGCTGCTCGGCCGGGCCAGTCTGACGCTGGGCGACCGGGCGCTCGTCGCCGGGCTGCTGGTCGCCACCGCATCCTATCAACTGAGCGGATTGAAGCGGCTGTGCCTGTCGCACTGCCGCTCGCCGGCCGCTTTCCTGATGCGTTTCTGGCGGCCGGGCATCGCCGGGGCGGTGCGGATGGGGATCACGCACGGGCTGTACTGCATCGGTTGCTGCGGCGTGTTGATGCTGTTGTTGTTCGTCGGCGGCGTCATGAACCTCGCCTGGGTGGCGCTACTCACGCTGATCGTACTGGTCGAGAAATATGCCGATCCGCGATGGCGCCTAGACAGGCTGATCGCGATCGCACTGCTGGTCGCGGCCGGCGTGCTGTTCCTGCGGTAGCGCTCAATAATGAATCCGCCACAGCCGGAGCGGTGACCTGGCCGGCAGCGGAACCGGCTCCAGCCAGGCTGGCACCTTGTCGCGCGCCAGCTGGTCGTAGAAGCCGCCGGGGTTGCGCGCGCGGTAGACGGTTGATTCCGACATGTTGGGGCAGGTCAGCAGCAGCGTCGCGCCGTGCCGCCGGGCGATGGCGCGGAACTGGTCGGGGCTGCCCGAAAAGGCGTGCTGCACGTCGAGGATCGCGTCACCATTGCGGTGATAGGGCCCGGCAACGGCGTTGTGGTGCGTCACGACGACGAGACGCGGGCCGAGATCGACGAAGGTGAAGATGGTCTGCGGCGGCAGCTTGTCGAGCGGGGCGAGCTTGGGGATGGTCGGGCACAGGCCGCTGGCATTGTTGACGCGCTGGACGAACGCGCTGGGCCGGTCGGGCGGCTGGTAGCCGATATTGTAACCGAACAGCCTGAAGTTGAACGGCGTGAAGATCAGCCCGGCGAACAGGCCCGACACGGTGAGGAATGCCGCGACCGTGCCGAACACGCGCACCAGCATCGAGCGGCTGCGCAGGCACCAGGGCAGCACGATCCAGGCCAGCGCGGTGGCGCCGGGCACGGCGAGCAACTGCGCCGCCGGGCCGGCGCGCGCCTGCCACAACAGCATCACGGCGGCGAAGGTGCCGAACAGCGACACCGCCGCCCAGCCGATCAGCCGCGGGCCGCGGCGCGCGCGCCATGTCGCCAGCATCGCGCCGAGCACGCCGATCACCGGCAGCACGACGATCGGGAAGGCGGTACGGAACGGGTGTTGGTAGATCGGTTTCGCCTCGCGAACATTGTCGAGCCACATGCGGGCGAGTTCGGGCGAGACCTGTTCGGGCCGGCCGAGGCATTGTGGGAAGACCAGCGCGAAGCCGATGGCGATCGCCGCGCCGGCGAGGACGGCGAGGCCGAGGCGGACCGTGCGCCGCGCGGGGTTGAGCCGGGCGAGCAGGAACAGGAACAGGCCGGCCGCGACCATCACCGACAGCCACACAGGGGTCAGCGCATCGCAGCGCGCGACGCGATTGGCATAGGAGGCGAAGGCGGCGAACCCGATGCTACTGCCGCCGGCGAGGGTCAGCGCATAGACGGTGAGGCGCGGCGCCTCGGCGCGGTCCCATACCCAGCGCAGCGCGATGATCGCTCCGGCCATCGCCGCATAGGGCAGCATTTCGAGCCCGATCGACAGCGACACCGCGGTCGAGATGCCGACGATCGCGCCGCCGCGCATCGCCTTCCCGTCGCACAGACCGGCAACCGCCAGGCTGAGCATCGCCAGCTGCCAGCCATGGTGATCGATCCGGTCGGGCATGAACATCGTCATCGTCGCGGCGCAGCCGAGCAGGAACACCATGGCGAGCGGCCAGGACAAGCGGTCGACCAGGCGCCGCGCGGTGGCGGCGACACCGATCATCGCCAGGCTGAAGGGCAGGAGCGGGGCGATGCCGCAGGCCAGCCGCTCCGCCTCGGGCGTGCCGACAAAGGGCTTGAGGAGCAGGATCAGCGCCGCGATCGGCAGATCGACGATGCGGCTCCAATGGATATCGAGCCCGTGCGGCGGATTGATCCTGTAGTTGCGCAGATCATACCAGCCCTGGCCGTCGAGCAGCGCGCGAACCTGCATCAGCCGCATATTGTCGTCGGTATCGCCGAGCGACAGCCACTGGATCGCGTTCCAGCGCGAGAACATGAAAAAGACCGCGATCATCGCCCATGCGATCAGCGTCAGCGTGAGCCAGTCGCGCTCGAGCTCGCGGGCGAAGGGAAAGTTCGCGCGCCGGTCGGGAGCGGCCGAAACTCGATCTGGGGTGTCGTGCACGCGTTCCGTCCCATCGGAGCCCGAGGCTCCAATTCCTCTGTTGGTGCGAGGTTCGTCCGAAAAACCGGTTGCCACTTTTTCGTGCCCCGCGCTGCGCCGGAACAATCCGGTTTCACTCCCGTGCGAATCCCTCTAGTGCCAGCCCCGCAAAGGGCAAGTTAAGGCGTGACGGCAATCATCAGACAGGTCGAGCAGTGGCGGTCGAGCGGGATGCTCGGTCAGCTGATCCGCTTCGGCATCGCCGGGGGCATTTCCACGGTGATCTATTCGGCGGTGTATCTCCCGCTGGCCGACCATGTGTTCGGCCGGGCGCGGGCGACGTTGGCGGTGCCGCCGGCCTTTGTCGTGGCGGTGACGGCGGGCTTCTTCCTGCACAGCATGTGGAGCTTCAAGGGCCATGGCACGCGCGATTCGAGCGGGCGGCAGCACGTCAAGTTCCTTGTCGTGCAGGGCTTCGGCCTGGCGCTCAACGCGCTGTTCACCTTCGTCCTGACCGGGCTGCTGCACCAGCCGACCTGGGTGCCGCTGATCCCGGTCGTGCTGGTCACGCCGATCGCGACCTTCGCGCTCAACCGGCAATGGGTTTTCGGATAAGTCATGGCCAGATCCTGATGGACCGCATTGTCTATGACCGCATGGCGGCGCATGATTCGACGCATTGGTGGTATCGCGCGCGGCGCGACATCCTGGCCGATTACCTGACGCGCGAAGGAAAATTGCCGGCCGATGCCCGCATCCTCGAGATCGGCTGCGGCACCGGGCACAACCTGCCGATGCTGGCCGCCTTCGGTACGGTCGATGCGATCGAGATCGACCCCGCCGCGCGCGCCATCGCCAGCGCGCGGCTCGGCAGGCCGGTCGGCGCGGCGCCGCTGCCGCAACTGACCGACGTGCCGCGCGGCAGCTATGACCTGATCGCGGTGCTCGACGTGGTCGAGCATATCGAGGACGATGTCGCCGCGCTGAAGGCGATGGCCGACTGCCTCGCGCCGGGCGGCAAGATCCTGGTCACGGTGCCGGCGCATCAATGGCTGTGGAGCGCGCACGACGTGGTCAACCACCATCATCGGCGTTATTCCAAGAGCACGCTCGCCGCGGCCATCGCCAAAGCGGGACTCAGCCATAACGGCCTGCGCTATTTCAACTCGCTGCTGTTTCCGCTCGCCGCCGCAGCGCGGATCGTCGGGCGGCTGCGCGGCAAGGACGACAGCGACGATTCACCGCCCCCGCCGCTGCTCAACGCGATATTCGAGCGCATCTTCCGCGCCGAGCGTCACCTGGTCGGGCGCGTGCCGATGACGCCGGGCGTGTCGATCGTCACGCTGGTTTCGCCATCGTCGCCCGGGTCGATCTCGGCCGCATTGTAGCCGAGCTTGGCATGGCCCTGCACCGGGCCGACCACGTCGCCGACGAGATAGAGCGGGCGGCGCTTCGATTCGACATAGAGCCGGCCGAGATATTCGCCGATCATGCCGAGCACGAACATCTGGACCGCGCCGAGGAACACGACGACCAGCATCGTCGAGGTCCAGCCCTGCACGGCGTGGCCGAAGAAGAAGCCATAGGCGATGTACAACATCAACAGCACGGCCGCGCCGGTCAGCGCGAGGCCGGCATGGCTGGCGAAGCGTAGCGGCGCGGTCGAGAAGCCGGTGACGGCGTCGAAGGCGAGGCTGAGCATCTTGGACAGCGGGTAATTGGTCTCGCCGGCATGGCGCTCGGCCCGGTCATAGACGAACGGCACCTGGCGGAAACCGACCCAGGCGACCATGCCGCGGATGAAGCGCGCCTGTTCGGGCAGCGACAGGAAGGCATCGAGCGCGCGGCGCGACATCAGCCGGAAATCACCGGTGTCGAGCGGGATCGGCGTGTCGGTCAGCCGGTCGAGCATGCGGTAGAACAGCGCCGCCGTCATCTTCTTGAAGATCGTCTCGCCGGCGCGCTTGCGGCGCACGGCATAGACCACATCGGCCTGGTGCTCGACCATCGCCGCGCGCATGTCGCCGAGCAGCTCGGGCGGATCCTGCAGATCGGCATCGATGATCAGGATCTGTTTGCCGGCGCACAGATCGAGCCCGGCGGTCAGCGCGAGCTGGTGGCCATGGTTGCGCGACAGGTTGATCGCGATCAACCGCGGGTCGACGGCGGCGAGGCGCTGCATCACCGCCCAGCTGTCGTCGCGCGAGCCGTCGTTGATGAAGAGGATTTCATAGTCGTCGCCGACCGCCGCCCTGGCCGCGCCCGAGACGCGGGCATGGAGCAGGTCGAGACAGGCGGCCTCATTGTAGCAGGGGACGACGACGGACAAAGCGGGACGATGCATGGGCGCGCTCCATAGCGGGTCGCGGTGGCGCCGTCATGTGGCATGTTGCGCCAAGCGGGAAACATGACTAAGTATATTAGCTAAGGAGATTCGGCATGGCGACAACCGTGACGGTGCACGAGGCCAAGACCAACCTTTCCCGGCTGATCGCGCAGGCGCTCGACGGCGAGGAGATCATCATCGCGCGAGGCAAGGATCCCAAGGTTCGGCTGGTGCCGATCGCCGCCAGGCCCGATCGGGTGCCGGGGCGCTGGAAGGGCAAGTTCACGCTCGATGATCGCTTTTTCGAGCCGCTGTCGGACGAAGAGATCGAGGCCTGGGGCTTTTGACTCGTCTGCTGCTCGATACCCACGCCCTGCTATGGTGGATACTCGATTCGGATCGGTTGCCGGCACGCGCGCGGACCGAAATCCGTAACGCCGACAACGAAGTGTTGGTCAGCGCCGTCTCGGCGATCGAGGTGACGACGAAGTTCCGGTCGGGCAAGCTCGCTGAGGCCGGCGCGCTGGCGGCGCGCTTTCCCGAAATGGTCGCGGAAGAGGGTTTCGTGCCGTTGCCGATTTCGATCGAACACGGCCAGCTGGCCGGATTGATCGCGGTGCCGCACAAGGACCCGTTCGATCGCCTTTTGATCGCCCAGGCGCAGATCGAGCAGGCGACACTGGTTTCCAACGAAGTGCTGTTCGACCAGTTCGGCGTGCGGCGGCTGTGGTAGGCTAGACCCGCTCCACATTGTTCACCGCGTCCGCGGCGCGCAGCGCGGTCATCAGCTTGCTGAGATGCTGCAGGTCATGCACCTCGACGTCGATCGTGTTGGTGTGAAAGGCCGCGTCGCGGCTGTCGAGCCGCATGTTGACGATGTTGGCCCGTTGCTGGCCGATGATCGTCGCGATCACACCGAGCGTGCCGGGCTCGTTCTTCACCCCGACCGCGATGCGCGCGGTTGCGCCTTCCGCCTTGTCGCCCCATGACAGGTCGACCCAGTCGGCATCGTCGCTGTCGGCGAGCGACGGGCAGTCGATGGTGTGGACCTCGATTCCCTCATTGGGGCGGCGCAGGCCGACGATGCGGTCGCCGGGCACCGGATGGCAGCATTCGGCGAGATCGAAGGCGACGCCGCGCGCGAGGCCGCGGATCGAGATGGCGCGCGCCTGTTGCGGCATGGCGCGCTCGGTCGCGCCGGCGCGCGCGCCGGTGCCGGGCATCAGCGCCTCCATCACATCGGCATCGGCGATGCGGTGGCGGGCGACCGCCTCGAGCAGTGCGCTCTCGTCGGCCAGCTTCAGCTTCTTGAGCGCGGCCTTGAGCGCCTGGGGGCCGATCGGCACCGGCAGCCGCGCAACGATGTCGTCATAGAGCTTGCGGCCGAGCTTCTGCGTCTCCTCGCGCTCCTTGGCGCGCAGATAGCGGCGGATCGAGGCGCGCGCCTTGCCGGTGATCGCGAAGTTGAGCCACGCCGCCTGTGGCACCTGCGCCTTGGAACGCAGGATCTGGACCTGGTCGCCATTGATGATCTCGGTGCGCAGCGGCACGACCCGGCCGTTGATCTTGGCGCCGACCGCCTGGTCGCCGAGATCGGTGTGCACGGCATAGGCGAAGTCGATCGGCGTCGCGCCCTTGGGCAGCTGGTGCAGTTCGCCCTTGGGGGTGAAGGCGAAGATGCGATCCTGATACATCGCCATGCGGGTATGTTCGAGCAGCTCTTCCGGGCTCTCGGCATGGTCGAGGATCTCGACCAGGTCGCGGATCCACGACACCTGCGTTTCGGGGCGGACCTTGTCCTGCTTGTAGGCCCAGTGCGCGGCGAGGCCGAGCTCGGCCTCCTCGTGCATTTCCTGGGTGCGGATCTGGATCTCGACACGGGTATTGTCGGCGTGCATCACGCTGGTGTGGAGTGAGCGATAGCCGTTGCGCTTGGGGGTCGAGATATAATCCTTGAAGCGTCCCGGGACCATCGGCCAGCGCCGGTGGATGATGCCGAGCGCGCGGTAGCAATCCTCCTCGCTCGGCACGATCGCGCGAAACGCCATGATGTCGCTGAGCTGCTCGAAGCTGATGTGCCGCTCGGCCATCTTCTTCCAGATCGAATAGGGATGCTTTTCGCGGCCGGAAATATCGGCCTCGATGCCGGCGCGCGACAGCAGCAGCTTCAGCCCCGAGCCGATCTTGGCGATGCGGTCGCCACCGCCGTCCTTCAACTGGGTGAGGCGCTTGTCGATCGAGTCATAGGCCTCGGGCTCGAGTTCCCGGAAGGCGAGCGTCTGCATCTCCTTCATGAATTCGTACATGCCGATCCGCTCGGCGAGCGGCGCGTAGATGTCCATCGTCTCGCGCGCGATGCGGTGGCGCTTTTCCTGATTGGGGATGTGGTGCAGCGTGCGCATGTTGTGCAGCCGGTCGGCGAGCTTGACCAGCAGCACACGGATGTCGTCGGACATGGCGAGCAGGAACTTGCGCAGATTCTCCGCGGCGCGCTCGCTCTCGGTCTGCGCCTCGATCTTGGAGAGCTTGGTCACGCCGTCGACCAGTCGCGCGACGCTCGGGCCGAACACGCGTTCGATCTCCTCCGGGGTGGCGACGGTGTCCTCGACGGTGTCGTGGAGGATCGCGGTGGCGATCGTCTCGTCGTCGAGATGCAGGTCGGTCAGGATGCCGGCAACCTCGATCGGATGACTGAAATAGGGGTCGCCCGAGGCGCGCTTCTGGCTGCCATGTGCCTGTAATGAAAAGACATAGGCGCGGTTGAGCAGGGCCTCGTCGGCATTGGGATCGTAGCTCAGCACCCGATCGACGAGTTCATATTGACGTAACACAGGTTGAAGATGACGTGCGATCCCGTTGCTTTGCAACCAGTTTGGCCTTTACCCGACAAAAAAGCCCCCTCCGCTGTGGCGGAGAGGGCTCAGTTGAGCCTCGGGGGCGAGGATCGGGAGGGTTACTTCGCCGCGCGGGCGTTGCACTTGGCGAGCGCATCGGCATCGAACGCCTTGCCGCCGGCCGAGAAGCCCGACAGCGCGCCGACGCGCTTGACGACCAGCTCGCACAGGATGTTGGGGCGCTCCGGCGCATGGTTGGCGGTGAAAGCGGTCTCCTGCCAGGTCCACAGCGTCGCGTTGGTGATGATGTTGGTCGTCGCCGGCTTGGCGACCGGCGTCGCGACATAGAAGCCAGCCGGACCCTGGGCGTCGGCCGCGATCGGCGACAGCAGGGCGGCCGTGGTCAGCGCGGCGGCGGCGAGAGCGGTGAAACGGATCATGGGGGACCTCCTGGCAATTCAGTTGCGAATCACTACCTAGCGTATTAGGTTGCTAGTTGCAACTAGCAACTTATATTTCATTCCCATGGCGGCGTGAAATGAGATAGGCTGATGAAATGGGTAAAGGACTGATGGACGAGAAGCTCCGCGAACCCTTGCGCGAACTGGTCAAGTGCAGCCTGCCGGCGGCGCTCGAGGCCGTTGGTGAACGCTGGTCGTTCATGATCCTCCGCGCAGCGTTCAACGGCCTGCATCATTTCGAGGAATATCAGTCCGAACTGGGCATCGCGCGCAACATCCTCGCCAATCGTCTGGCGCGGCTGGTCGAGCATGGCATCCTGACGCGCGAGGCGATGCCGGACGATCGCCGCAAGATCGAATATAGCCTGACCGAAAAGGGCATGGCGTTGCTGCCGACGATGGTCGCGCTCAGACAATGGGGTGAGCGCTGGGAAACCTGTGCGCCGGCCTTTCCCGTGCTGGTCGATTGCCGCGACAGGCGACCGGTCGCGCCCGTCGCGGTGACATCATGGGACGGGCGCGTGCTGACCAAGCATGACCTGCTATGGGCGCTGCCGGAGAGCGTCAGCCAGGAAGAACCCGCCGCCCGCGCGGCGGAATAGCGTCAGTTCGACAGCGTTGCGAGAAAGGCGCGCACCGCCGGCGCCAGCGGCACCGGCTGGCCCGACGGCAGGTGGACGTTGACGACCACCATCTCGATCGCCGTGTGCAGCGCGCCGCTATCGGCGTGGCACAGCGCGAAGCGCTGGGTCAGGCTCGACGTGCCGAGCCGTGCGATCGCGACGAACGCCTCGATCGTATCGCCGAGTACGAACGGCTTGAGATAGTCGATCTCGGTGTGGCGGACATGGAATTCGGTCTCCGTCCAGACCGGGCCGAGCGCGGCGGCGATGCCGGTCCAGTCCCAATATTCCGTCACCGCGACATCGGCATATTCGAGGTAGCGCGAGTTGAAGACGACCTTCTGGCCGTCAATCTCGGCATAGCGGACCTTGAAGCGGGTCGAGAAGGCGAAGCCGGGGCGCGATGTCATCCCGGTGCGTTACGGGCCAAACCGGCTCGCCGCAACGGCCGTCGCGGCGCCGGTCCCTGGCCGGCGCCCGGTTCACGGCGCCGCGGGTGCGCCTTCGGACGATTCGTCGGGCGCTGGCCTGTGCAACCGGTGCCCCCAGCGCACCAGCGACCAGAGCCGTTCGTGGAAATAGAACAGGATGATCTTGGTGATCACCTCGGTGCCGGCGATGGCGCCGGCGATCTTGCCGTTGCCATGGGTGAAGATCATGCCGAGCACGAAGGTGTCGACACTACCCAGTGCGCGCCACGACACCGCCTTGACGAACGACCGCGGGTGGCTCTCGACGCCACGCAGGAGGAACACTGGCTCAGCCGTTCTGCTGCGCGGGCGTGTTGACGCCCATGCTGGCGAGATAGCGCTTCACGTTGCGCGCGGCCTGGCGCAGCCGTTGCTCATTCTCGACCATCGCGATCCTGACATAGCCCTCGCCATTCTCGCCATACCCGACGCCCGGCGCGACCGCGACCTTGGCGTGGGTGAGCAATTGCTTGGAGAATTCGAGGCTGCCGAGATGCGCGAGGGCGGGCGGCAGCGGCGCCCAGGCGAACATCGAGGCGCGGGGGGAGGGGATGTCCCAGCCAGCGCGGCCGAAGCTCTCGACCAGCACGTCGCGGCGCGCGCGATAGAGCGTGCGATTGGCCTCGACGATGTCCTGCGGGCCGTTGATCGCGGCGACCGCGGCGGCCTGGATCGGGGTGAAGGCACCGTAATCGAGGTAGGATTTCACGCGTGTCAGCGCGGCGATCAGCTGCTTGTTGCCGACCGCGAAGCCGATCCGCCAGCCGGCCATCGAATAGGTCTTCGACAGCGAGGTGAATTCGACCGCGACGTCCTTGGCGCCCGGCACCTGCAGGATCGAGGGGGTCGGCTGGCCGTCATAATAAAGCTCGGAATAGGCCAGGTCGGACAGCACCCACAATTTGTGCTCCTTGGCGAAGGCGACGACGCGTTCGTAGAAAGCGAGGTCGACCACCTCGGCGGTGGGGTTGGACGGATAGCCCATCACCAGCACGCTGGGGCGCGGCACGGTGAACGCCATGGCGCGTTCGAGCGCCTCGAAATAATGCTCGTCGGGCGTGGTCGGCACGCTGCGGATCGTCGCGCCGGCGATGATGAAGCCGAAAGTGTGGATCGGATAGCTCGGGTTGGGTGCGAGCACGACGTCGCCCGGCGCGGTGATCGCCTGGGCGAGGTTGGCGAGGCCCTCCTTCGAGCCGAGCGTGACGACCACCTCGGTCTCGGGGTCGAGATCGACACCGAAGCGGCGGCCATAATAATTGGCCTGGGCCTTGCGCAGCCCGGGAATGCCCTTGGAGGCGGAATAGCCATGGGCGTCGGGCTTGCGCGCCACCTCGCAGAGCTTGTCGATGACGTGCGGCGGCGGCGGCAGGTCGGGATTGCCCATGCCGAGATCGATGATGTCCTCGCCTGCCGCGCGCGCCTGGGCCCGCATCGCGTTGACTTCGGCGATGACATAGGGGGGCAGGCGGCGAATGCGGTAGAAATCGTCGGACATGGGTCGATCTTTGCCTTTGATGTTGTCGCCAACGCAGCGATACGCGGCTATGTAGCATGAAATTCGCCGCCGTGCCGCCGTGGAGAGGAAATTATGCTCAACGCGTCGAACGCAAGAGTTTCACCTGGCGCCACGCCCGTTACGGCCGCGCCGCGACCAACGCCGGGGGCGCGCGCCGATGGCTGATGGAAACGACTCCGGTTGGACCCCGCCCAGTCTCGCCGAAATGCAGCACTGGACCTGGCTGCTCGGCCGGCTGCAGCAGCAGATGATGGAACAGGGCTTGGAACTGCCCGTGACGAGCGGGGCGGTGCCGGCGATACCCGGCCTGACCGATCCCGCGACGATCGAGCGGACGCGCGATTTCTGGACGCACAGCCTCGCACTGTGGCAGCGCATGGTCGACCCGGCGCACGCCGCCCCGACCGAGCCGTCGCGACACGACGCCGACAAGCGCTTCCGCGACCCGCGCTGGCGCGAGAACCCGGTGTTCGACTGGATTCGCCAGAGCTATTTCCTCATCGCCGACTATATGCTGGGCAATATCGATGCGCTCGACGGCATCGATGCCAAGCACAAGCAGCAGCTCGAATTCGCGATGCGCAGCTTCATCGACGCGATGAGCCCGTCCAACTTCCCGACGACCAACCCGCTGGTGCTGGAGAAGACGATCGAGACCGGCGGAGAGAACCTGCTCACCGGCCTGAAGCGCATGCTCGCCGACATCGCCAAGGGTCAGATGACGCAGACCGACCCCGGTGCCTATGAAGTCGGTCGCAACCTGGCGACGACGCCGGGCAAGGTCATCCATCGCACCGATCTCTACGAACTGATCCAGTACAGCCCGACGACCGACAGCGTGCTGGCGGTGCCGCTGGTGATCTTCCCGCCCTGGATCAACCGCTTCTACATTCTCGACCTGACCGCGGAGAAGAGCTTCATCCGCTGGTGCGTCGATCAGGGCATCACGGTGTTCATGGTGTCGTGGCGCTCGGCCGACGCGTCGATGGCCGGGATCATGTGGGACGATTATATCGCCGCGCAGATCGACGCGATCGACACGGCGCGCGACCTGCTCGATGTCGAGGCGGTGCATACGATCGGCTATTGCGTCGCGGGCACCACGCTTGCCGCGACGCTTGCCGTGCTGGCGGCGCGCAAGGAGGCGAAAAAGGTCAGGAGCGCGACCTTCTTCACCGCGCAGGTGGATTTCGAACGCGCCGGCGAGTTGCTGAATTTCGTCGATGACGAGGTCCTGGAACTGCTCAAGACGCTGACGCCCGACGGCTATCTCGACGGGCGCTACATGGCGATGACGTTCAACCTGCTCCGCGGCCGCGACCTGATCTGGAACTATGTCACCAACAATTACCTGCTCGGCCAGGATTATGCGCCGTTCGACCTGCTGCACTGGAACGGCGACACGACCAATCTGCCGGCCGCCTGGCATCTCAGTTACCTGACCGACCTGTACCGCGACAATCTGCTGGTCAAGCCGGGTGCCCTGTCGGTGCTCGGCACGCCGATCGACCTGCGGAAGATCAAGACGCCGAGCTATGTCCAGGCCGGTCGCGAAGACCATATCGCGCCGGCCGAAAGCGTGTGGAAGATCACCGACCAGTTCGCGGGGCCGATCCGCTTCGTGTTGGCCGGTTCGGGGCATATCGCCGGCGTGGTCAACCCGCCGGCGCAGGGCAAATATCAATACTGGACCAATCCGGCACGTGCCGACACACTGGCCGAATTCGTCGCCGGCGCGACCGAGACCAAGGGCAGCTGGTGGCCCGACTGGCTCGACTGGTTGACCGACCAGGACCCGACGCGCGTGCCGGCCACGGGCGCGCGCAAGCCGGGCAAGGGCAAGCTCAAGGCGATCGAGGACGCGCCGGGGAGCTATGTGAAGGCGCGGTAACGCCTTTACGGAGCCCACAAACTATCCCGTCACCCCGGATTTATTCCGGAGTCCACCGAGCCGCTTGAGTAAAGGTCGATGCGTTCGCGGATCGGTGGATGCCGGAACAAGCCCGGCATGACGAAGAGGAGGGAAGCGAGCTCACTGCGGCGCGATGCCCCGCTCCAGCATGTCGGCGATCGCATCGGCGATCTCGGCTGGCTCACGATCCTCGGCCCACACGCCGAAGCGGAGGCCGAGAAACACGTTCATCCCCATGATCGCCCAGGCATGGACCTCGGAAATATCGCCACGCACCTCGCCGCGTTCGGCCGCCGCGCGAAGGCGCGCGGCGATGCGGTCGGCGGTCGTGTTATAGTGGAGCTTGAAGCTTTCCGGGTCGACGAACTCGGATTCGTCGATGATGCGGTAGATCTCCTTGTGCCCCTGCACGAACTGCATGAAGGCGAGCAGGCCGGCGCGCTCGGCGGCGATCTGTCCGGTCGCGGCGCGGATCGCCGGGGCGACCTCATCGCGCACGCGGTCCGACATGTCGCGCACCAGGGCGCGGAACACCGCGTCCTTCGAGTCGAAATAGGTGTAGAAGCTGCCCAGCGCGACCCCGGCGCGGCGCGTGATGCCGCTGATCGATGCCTCATGGAAACCCCGTTCGCCGAACTCGATCGCCGCCGCATCGAGAATCGCGCGCAGCGTCTTGCGCCCGCGCTCGGTGCGCGGCGCCTTGCCCTCGCTCGCCGTCAACGCCTCGGTGCGACTGCGCGGCGTTGCCGATTGGACACGCTCACCAACCATTTTTCGGGGTCCCCCAACATCCCAAGTTGAAACCTGGTTCAGGTTTCAGTATAGCGACTTCAACTGGCGCACAACCCGGTATCAGACCGGCGATCACCTGGCGCCTCAGGAGGGGAGATTTCATCATGTCACGCCCGAATTCAATGCGCGCACTGCTCAACGCCGGGGCCGCGCTTGCCGCGTTGATCGCCGCGCCGGCCGTTGCGCAGGATACGCCTGCCGCCGCGCCGGCCGAACAGGCCGCGGCCGATAATGGCGACGTCGTCGTCACCGCGCGTCGCCGCTCGGAAACCTTGCTCACGGTGCCGATCGCGGTCACCGCCTTTTCGGCCGACAAGCTCGCCAAGGGCGGCGCACTCGACCTGACCGACATCCAGACCACGACGCCGAACATCACGCTGAAGGATGCGCGTGGCACCAACTCGACGCTCGCCGCCTTCATCCGCGGCGTCGGCCAACAGGATCCGGTGCCCGGTTTCGAATCCGGCGTCGGCATCTATCTCGACGACGTCTATCTCAATCGCCCGCAGGCGGCGGTGCTCGACATCTATGACGTCGAGCGGATCGAGATCCTGCGCGGGCCGCAGGGCACGCTCTATGGCCGCAACACGATTGGCGGCGCGGTCAAGTACGTCACACGGCGCCTGCCCGATCACACCGAGATCAACCTGCGCGGCACCTATGGCAGCTACAACCAGGCCGATGGCGTGGTCAGCGTGTCGACGCCGATCGGCGGCATGTTCAAGGTCGGCCTGTCGGGCGCGCGGCTGACGCGCGACGGTTTCGGCCACAACCTCAATCTCGGCATCGACAATTACAACAAGAACATCTGGGCCGCGCGCGGCACGATCGAGTTCGAGACGCCGGACGAGCGCATGTCGATCCGCATCACCGGCGATTACACCCATGACAAGTCGAACCCGCGCAATGGCCACCGCCTGATCCCGGGCCAGGCCTCGGGCGCACCGGTGCTGGCCAATTTCTACGACACCCAGGCCGGTCTCAACAACCCGATCCAGGACATCTGGGCCGGTGGCCTGTCGATGACGGCCGAGGCGAAGCTCAGCGACCATGTGACTTTCAAGAGCATCAGCGCGTTCCGCAAGGACCGCACCTATACGCCGATCGATTTCGACTCGCTGCCCGCCGTCGATGTCGACGTGCCGGCGGTCTATCGCAACGAGCAGACCAGCCAGGAATTCCAGTTCGCCTACAAGAGCGAGAAGCTCAACGGCATCGTCGGCTTCTATTATCTCGGCGCCAAGGCGCAGACCGGCTTCGGCGTGTTGCTGAGCACTACGTTTCCGGGGTTCGACGCCTATACCGCGGGCGACGTGCGGACCGAGACCGAGTCCTTTTATGGCGATTTCACCTATGACTTCACGCCGCAGTTCAGCCTGTCGCTCGGCGGTCGCTACACCTGGGACGAGCGCAAGTCGCATGTGTTCAAGGCCAATTATCTCGGCCTGACGCCTGAGTTCGGTGGCACGCCGGTGCCGTTCGGCGCGCCGGCAACCGATTTCACCGGTCGGGCGCTGTTCAAACGCTTCACGCCGCGCGCCTCGGTCGCATTCAAGCCCAACGACCAGCACATGTTCTATCTGTCTTATTCGGAAGGCTTCAAGGGCGGCGGGTTCGATCCGCGCGGCTCGGGTGCGTCGGCGCCGGACGTGAACCAGGACGGCGTGCGCAGCTATCAGGAAATCTACAACTATCTGTTGTTCAAGCCGGAGTCGGTGACGAGCTACGAGATCGGCTGGAAGGGTTCGGCGTTCGATCGGGCGCTGACCTGGGCGATCGACGGCTTCCATTCCGATTATACCGATGTGCAGATCCCCGGCTCGGTCGGCTGCATCATCAACGGAGCGCCGAATTTCTGCGGCATCACCACCAACGCCGCCAAGGCGCGGATCAACGGCGTCGAGCTCGAGACCAATGCACGGTTGGCGCAGGGCTTTGCCGGCGCGGGATCGGCGATCACACTGGCCGGTACGCTCGGGTACATGGACGCCAAGTACAAGACCTTCATCGGTCCGACCGGCACCGACGTTGCCAACGCGCGCGTGTTCCAGAACACGCCGAAATGGTCGGTGTCGGGCACGCTCGGTGCGGTGCTGCCGATCGGCCCTGGAACGGTCAATGCCTCGACCGTGGTGTCGTATCGCAGCCTGACCCATCAGTTCGAGGCGGCCAGTTCATTCCTCGACCAGCCGGGCTACACCTTGCTTGACGCGCACATCACCTACAGCTTCGATGCCGGCAAATATTCGATCGGCGTCCACGGCAAAAATCTGACTGATGCGCGCTACAAGATCGGCGGCTATCAATACATCAGCACGAGTGCCGCAGGCGTCAACACACCGACGCTGGGCAAGGAAGGCATTGCCACCGCCTTTTACGGCAACCCCCGCCAGGTGTTCGTGACGGTATCGGCCAGGTTCTGAACCGCTGCCTTCGGGCGGCGGCAAAGGGGGACGGGACTGGGTGCTTTCATAAGGAAGCGCCCGGTCCTTTCCGCTTCGGGAGAATGTGACGTGACGACCGACACACGCGCCGGCACCGGCTACCGCAACTTTGCGCTGGCGATGCTGCTGCTCGTCTACACCTTCAACTTCGTCGACCGGCAGATTCTCGGCATCCTCGCCTCGGCGATCAAGGCCGACCTCCAGCTCAGCGACAAGCAGCTCGGCCTGCTCGGTGGTCTCGCCTTCGCCTTGCTCTATTCGACGCTGGCGATCCCGCTCGCCTGGCTGGCGGATCGCACCAGCCGCACCTGGGTGATCACGTTCAGCCTCGCGCTGTGGAGCCTGTTCACCGGCCTGTGCGGTTTCACCACCAGCTTCGGGCAATTGTTCGCCGCGCGCATCGGCGTGGGCGTGGGCGAGGCCGGCGGCATCGCGCCCTCCTATGCGGTGATCGCCGACATGTTCCCGCCGCGCAGCCGGGCACGGGCGCTGGCGGTCTATTCGCTCGGCATCCCGCTCGGTTCGGCGGCCGGCGTGATGCTCGGCGGGTACATCGCGGCGCGGGTCGACTGGCGCGCGGCGTTCTTCGTCGTCGGCGGGGCGGGCGTGCTGCTCGCGCCGCTGTTCCGGCTGGTGGTGCGCGAGCCGCTGCGTGATGCGCCGGTCGCGGGCCGCGCGCCGGTCGGCCGGGTGTTCGCGATCCTCGCCGCCAAGCCGAGCTTCTGGCTGCTCGCGCTCGGTGCGGCGTCCAGCTCGATGCTCGGCTACGGCCTCGCCTTCTGGCTGCCATCCCTGCTCAAGCGCAGTTTCCATCTCGATCTCGTCCAGACGGCGCAATTCTATGGCGCGGCACTGCTGATCGGCGGCGTGCCCGGCATCTTGCTGGGGGGTGTGATCGGCGACCGTTTCGGCGGGCGCGACCGCGCGATCTACGCTCGCGCGCCGGCGATCGCCTTCCTCGTCGCGGTGCCGTTGTTCGCCGCCGGCATCATGTCGACCTCGACCGTAGCGGCGTTCCTGTTCTTCCTGATCCCCCAGGCGTTGGTCTATCTGTGGCTCGCACCCATCGTGACGGCGGTCCAGCATCTCGTGCCGGCGCACATGCGTGCGACGGCGTCCGCCAGCTTCCTGCTGATCAACAATCTGATCGGGCTCGGTGCGGGCAGCTTCGCGCTCGGTGCGGTGTCGGATGGCCTCACCGCGCGCTTCGGCGACGAAGCCTTGCGTTATGCGATGCTTGGCGGCCTGTCGCTCTACCTGCTCGCCGGCATGCTGATGTGGCTGGCGTCGAAGCCGCTCAGGACGGCTTGGGTCGACTAACGTTCCCGCGTCGCGGCGAACTTCACCTTGGGATAGCGCTCGACCAGATAGCCGACCTCCCAGGCCGACTTGGCCATCAACACAGGATTGCCATCGCGATCCTTGGCCATCTGCCCCTTGTGCAGGTCGGTGAACGCCTTCAGTTCGGCCGGCGTCTCGGCCGACAGCCAGCGCGCGGTTTCATAGGGCGCCATCTCCAGCCCGGCATCGACCTTATATTCGGCCTCGAGCCGCGACAGCAGCACCTCGAGCTGCAGCTGGCCGACCACGCCGACGATCCAGTTGGCGCCGATATCGGGATAGAAGACCTGCGTCACGCCCTCCTCGGCCATGTCGTCCAGTGCCTTGCGCAGCTGCTTGGTCTTGGTCGGGTCCTTCAAGGCGACGCGACGCAGGATCTCGGGCGCGAAATTGGGCAGGCCGGTGAAGCGCACATCGGCGCGCTCGCTCAGCGTATCGCCGACCCTGAGCGTGCCATGGTTGGGGATGCCGATGATGTCGCCCGGAAAGGCCTCGTCGGCCAGTTCGCGGTTCTGCGCGAAGAACAGGATCGGCGAGTGGATCGCGATCGGTTTGCCGTGCCCGGTCGGGGTCAGCTTCATGCCGCGCCTGAACACGCCCGAGCACAGCCGCATGAAGGCGATGCGGTCGCGGTGCTGCGGGTCCATATTGGCCTGCACCTTGAACACGAAGCCCGTCACTTCCGGGTTATCCGGCGAGACCGGCGCGGGCTCGGCCGGCTGTGGGCGTGGCGGCGGGGCGTGGCGGGCGAGCGCGTCGATCAGCTCGGCGACGCCGAAATCCTTCAGCGCCGAACCGAAATAGACCGGCGTCAGGTCGCCGTGCCGATAGGCCTCGACATCGAAATGGGCATAGCCGCCCAGCGCCAGTTCGGCTTCGTCGCGCAGCCTGGCCAGGCCGTCCTCGGAGATCGTCGCCGCCAGCGTCGGATCGTCGAGCCCGGTAAAGGCGACCGACGTGCCCATGAATTCGCGCGACGGCCCCTCGGGCTGGCTCAGCCTATTGGCGTGGAGATCATACACCCCCTCGAAATCGCTGCCCATGCCGACCGGCCAGCTCATCGCCGTCACGTCGAGCGCGAGCATGTCGGCGATCTCGTCGAGCAGCTCGAACGGGTCGCGCCCCTCGCGATCGACCTTGTTGACGAAGGTGATGATCGGCACCGAGCGCAGCCGGCACACCTCGAACAGCTTGCGCGTCTGCGCCTCGATGCCGCGCGCCGCGTCGATCACCATCACCGCCGAATCGACCGCGGTCAGCGTGCGATAGGTGTCCTCGCTGAAGTCCTCATGGCCTGGTGTGTCGAGCAGGTTGAAGGTGATCCCCTCCCGCTCGAACGTCATCACCGAGGAGGTGACCGAGATGCCGCGCTGCTGCTCGATCTTCATCCAGTCGGAGCGCGCACGGCGGTTCTGCCCGCGCGCCTTGACCTCGCCGGCGAGATGGATCGCGCCGCCGAAATACAGCAGCTTCTCGGTCAGCGTGGTCTTGCCGGCGTCGGGGTGGGAGATGATCGCGAAGGTGCGGCGGTCGGAGATGGTCGTCATTGCCGCGCGGCCCTAGCCGCTTATGCGCGCAAGGTCACGCTCACAGAACAATGCCAGTCGCCGCCCGGCGCGATCTCGAACACGCCGGGCTTGTCGCGGAACGCACCCGTGAACCCCTGCGGGTCGGCAATGCCATGCCACGGCTCGATGCACAGGAAGCGCGCACCCGGCTTGGTCCAGATGCCGAGCTGCCGCGTGTCGGGAAAGCCGATGTCGAGCGCGGGCGCGTGCGGCGCGCCGTAGCGCACGCCTTGCGACCGCACCGGATTCCAGATCAGCGCGTCGCGCTCGAACAGCGAATCATCGAGCGACAGGATCCGGCCTTCCAGCGGCGATGGCACCGTTTCCGACCCGACCTGCCCGTCCGCCAGCAGTGCCAGCGGTTCTGGCTCGTCCGCGGCGAAGGTAACCCGGTGCGCCTCCTTCTGATGGCCATAAGGCAAGGGCCAGGCGAACGCCGGATGCCAGCCGAAGCTCGCCGGCAGCGGCGTCGGCCCGGGGTTGATGATCGCCGCGCGCATCGTCAGCGTCGCGTCTTCGATGGCGAAGCCGATCTCCAGCACGAAGGGAAAGGGATAGGCCGCGCGCGTGTCAGGCGTGTCGGTCAGCCGGAAGGTCGCGCGATCCGCCTCATGGCCGGTCACCGCGAACGCCATGCGCCGGGCAAAGCCGTGCTGCTTCATCGGATATTCGACACCCTGGATCCGCAGCACGTCGCCATTCAGCCGCCCGACGATCGGGAACAGGATCGGCGCGTGCCCGGTCCAGAAGGCCGGATCGGCATCGGTCATCAGGTCGCGGCCCTCGCCATCGCGCAACCAGGTCAGCTCGGCACCGAACGGGTTGATGCCCGCGCTCAGCCCGTCGCCGGCGATCTCGATCAACGCCTCGCTCATCGCACGGTCCGCCACGCCGCGATCACCGCATCGGCGGCGATCCGCGCCTCCTCCGGCGTCGTCGCGCCCGAGCTGACCGACACGCGCATCACCCATGCCCCGCGCCATTCGGCGCCGCCGATATAGGTCACCGCATCCTCCTGCACCCGCGCGATCACCGCCCGCGTGGCCTCGTCGCTGTCGCCGAAGCGCAGCATGAACTGGTTGAGTTCCGGCGCCATGATCAGCCGCACACCCGGCTCGGCGGCGATCCGCGCGCTCATGTCGGTGGCGATCCGGCAATGCCGCTCGATCATCTCGGCAATGCCGGCGCGGCCCAACTGGCGGATCATCGCCCAGGCCGGAAAGCCGCGCGCGCGGCGCGACAGTTCGGGGACATAGGTGGAAGGATCGCGTTCCGCGCCTATCGCGACCGGGAGATAGCTCGCCGAGATCGCCATGGCGCGGGCATGCGCCTCGGCATCGCGGACGATGGCGAAGCCCGAATCATAGGGCGTCTGGAGCCATTTATGTCCGTCGGTCGCCCAGCTGTCGGCCAGCTCCACGCCGCGCGTCAGGTGCGCGCGGCCCGGGCAGGCCTGCGCCCAAAGCCCGAACGCGCCATCGACATGCAGCCAGGCATCGGCCTCGCACGCCATCGGCGCGATCTCGGCGAACGGGTCGCTCGCCCCGGTGTTGATCTGCCCGGCCTGGGCAATCGCGATCACCGGGCCGGTCGCGGCGTTCAGCGCGGCGGCGAACGCGGTCGGCAGCATCCGCCCGGCGTCGTCGGTCGCGATCGTCGTCACGCGCCGACTGCCGAGCCCGAGATATTTGAGTCCCGAAAACACCGTGGCATGCGCGTCCGCCCCGATCAGCACGGTGATCGGCGGCGCGCCGAACATGCCGTCGGCCTCGACGTCCCAACCCGCTCGACGCAGCACCTCGCTGCGCGCCGCGGCGAGGCAGACGAAATTGGCCACCGTCGCCCCGGTGACGAAGCCGACCGAGGACGCTGCCGGCAACCCGAGCAGCTCGAGCAACCACCCCGCCGCCACCGCCTCGACCGCCGAGGCCGCCGGCGCCGAGATGAGATTGGCCGCGTTCTGCCCCCAGGCCGAGGTCAGCCAATCGGCCGCGACCCCGGTCGGGTGCGACTGCCCGATCACCCAGCCGAAGAAACGTGCGCCGGTCGAGGCGCGGATGCCCGGCGTGGCACGCGCGACCAGCTCGGCGATGATCGCCTCGGCCTCGCCGCCGGCCTCGGGCAGCGGCCCGGCGAACGCGTCGAGCATCGCGGCGTAGCTGGCCACCGGCGTGCGTTCCGCCGCCGCCACGTCGCGGCGATAGGCGATGGCGGCCTCGGCGGCGCGCGACAAGGCGGTGAAATGGGTATCGGTCATCGCCTCGCCTTAGCGCAACCCGCGCGGCGTGCCCCTCCGAATCTTGCCGTCGAACGGGAGGCGGCGCCCTAATCTCGTGTTAAGCGATCCGCGATATTGCTTCGCGCGCATCCATGAGGAATGGCCCGATGACCGTAGCGATGTCCGATCTGGCGACCCGGCTCAAGGCCGGCACGACGATCACCGCCGACGATACGCTGGCGATACGGCGCATCGTCTGGCCGGACGGCGCGATCGACCCGGCCGAGGCCGAGGCGATCTTCGATCTCAACAGCGCGGTGAAATCGTCCGCGCGCGAATGGGTCGATTTTTTCGTCGAGGCGATGAAGCATTATGTCGTCCACCAGCAGGCGCCGGTCGGTTATGTCGATGAAGCCAAGGCGGCGTGGCTGATCCAGCGCATCGACAGCGACGGCAAGGTCGACTCGCTCGGTGAGCTCGAGCTGCTCGTCGAGATCCTCGAGGACGCGACCAACGCGCCGGAAAGCCTCAAATCCTATGCCCTGGCACAGATCCGCAGCGCCGTGCTCACCGGCAGCGGCCCGACCCGGAACGGCGGCACGCTCGACCCCGGTTCGATCAATGCCGATGAGGTCGCATTGCTGCGCCGCCTGCTCTACGCCCAGGCGAGCGACGGCCCGGGCTCGATCAGCCTGGCCGAGGCCGACATGCTGTTCGAGATCAAGGACGCCACGCTCGGCGCGGTCAACGCGCCCGAATGGAGCACCTTCTTCGTCCAGGCGGTGGGCAATCACCTGATGGCACATGGCGACTATCGCCCGCTGGCACGCGACGAGGCCGCGCGGCTCGATGCCTTCATGAACGACACCCATGTTCATATCGGCGGCTTCCTGGCCAAGATGCTCCGCAGCGCGGCGACAGGGGACTTCGTGCGGGAACTCGGCGCTCCGGCACCGTTGGTCGATCACGATGCCGAGGTCGAAGCTGATCGCGCGATTTCACCGAACGAACTGTCCTGGCTCACCGTCGAGATCAAAGCCGACGCGACGCTCGATCCGCTGGAGGAGGCGTTGATCGCCTTCCTCTCGGCCGAGAGCGGACAGAAGATCGCGCTCTGACGAGCGGCGCATCGGGGTCGGCATCTACCCCCGCAACACCGCCCCGAGCTTCGCCGCCGCCGCGACCACCTTGTCGGCCACCGCCTTCAGCTCCTCGTCGGTGAAGCTCTTCTCGCCCGGTTGCAGCGTTACCTCGACCGCCATCGAGCGCACGCCGTCGCGTTCGAACAGGTCGAACAGGCGCGTGGCCGTGATCGCCGCCTTGTCGGCACCGCGCACCGCGCGGACCAAAGCGTCGGCGGTCAGGCTGGCGGGCACGGTGAAGGCGAAGTCGCGCTTCACCGCCTGCAACGCCGGTGGCGTGTAGGCCGGCCGCATGAAACCGCTCGCCCGCTTGGGCGGGATGGCGTCGAGATACAGCTCGATCGCCGCGACGGGTCCGTCGAGGTCATAGGCCCTGGCGGTCAGCGGATGGACCATGCCGAACGCCGCCAGCACCGTCTTGGGCCCCAGGCGCAGCGTGCCCGACTGGCCGGGATGCCACGCCTCGCCGGCTTCCCCCATCACCTGGAGATTGTCGACCGGCGCCCCCGCCGCGGCGAGCAGCGCCAGCGCCTCGGCCTTGGCGTCGAACGCATCGAACGGTGCCGCCTTGCCGCTCGCCCAGCTCTTGGCGCTGCGCTCGCCGGCCAGCACCACGCCGAGCGTCGGGCGTTCGTCGGAGTTATTGGCGGCACCGGCCAGATAACGCCGCCCGATCTCGAACAGCCGCACGCCATCGGCGCCGCGCTTGAGGTTGCGCGCCGCGGCCGAGAGCAGCCCCGGCAGCAGCGACGGACGCATCACCTTGAGGTCCTCGCTGATCGGATTGGCGAGGCTCCACGCCCCGCCGCCAAACGGGGCCGCCTCGGCTTCGGACAGGAAGCTCCACGTCACCGCCTCGTTGAGGCCGCGCGCGGCGGCGGCGCGGCGGGCGCGGCGCTCCAGCTTCTGCTCGGGGGTCGCGGTCGGCTTGGCCACGCCGGGAATGCGGTCGAGCGGCACCGACGGCACCTTGTCGATGCCTTCGATGCGGATCACTTCCTCGACCAGGTCGGCCGAACCATCGACGTCGCGGCGCCAGCTCGGCACGGTGACGTTCCATGCGTCATCGACGGTGAAGCCGAGCCGTTCGAGGATATCCTTCTGCCGCGCGGCCGGAATGGCGAGGCCGCCCAGCGTCTCGGCCCGCGCCGGGTCATAGGCCACGACCTTGGGCGTCAGCGGCGGCTGGCCGGCGCGGGTGATCGCGCTCGGCGTGCCGCCGCAATGGTCGACCACCAGCCTGGTCGCGATGGCGAGGCCATCGTCGAGGAACGCCGGATCGACGCCGCGCTCGAAGCGCTGCCGCGCATCGCTGGTCAGGCCGAGCTTCTGACCCGTAAGCGCGATATGGTCGGGGTCGAAATAGGCGCATTCGATGATCACATCGATGGTGCCGTCCGACACGCCCGAATGCTCGCCGCCCATGATCCCGCCGATATCGTGTACCGCGACATCGTCGGCGATCACCGTCATGCTCGGGTCGAGCGTATAGGTCTTGCCGTTGAGCGCCAGCACCTGCTCGCCGTCCCGCGCCTTGCGCGCGACCAGGCCGCCGACGAGCCTGGCCTTGTCATAGACGTGTAGCGGCCGGCCGAGATCGACCGAGACGAAATTGGTGATGTCGACCAGCGCCGAGATCGGCTTCTGCCCGATGGCGGTGAGGAAGCGCCGCATCCATTCGGGGGCCGCCTTGTTGGTCACGCCCGACACGCCCTGCGCATAAAAGGCCGGGCAGCCCGCGGGGTCGTCGGTGCGCACATCGGGCGCCGGTCCGTCGCCCGCCACCGGCACGATCGCGTCCGTGCGATAGACCGCCGCCAGTGGCTTGAGCGTACCGATCCCCGCCGCCGCCAGATCGCGCGCGATGCCGCGCACGCCCATGCAGTCCTGCTTGTTGGGCGTCACCGACACGTCGATCACCGGATCGTCGAGCCCTGCATAGCTCGGGAAGGGCGTGCCGACCGGCGCATCGACAGGCAGCTCGATGATGCCGTCATGGTCCTCGCCCAGCTCCAGCTCGCGCGTCGAGCACATCATGCCGTTCGATTCGACGCCGCGTATCTCGGCGACCTTCAGCACCATGCCGTTGGCCGGCACGACAGCACCCGGCATGCCGAACACGCCAACCAGCCCGGCCCGCGCGTTGGGCGCGCCGCACACCACCTGCAGCGGGCCGTCACCGGCATCGACCGACAGCACCTGTAGCTTGTCGGCCTGCGGATGCCGCGTGGCCGACAGCACCCGCGCGACACGGAACGCCGCCAGCTTCTCGCCCGGATTCTCCACGCCCTCGACCTCGAGGCCGATCCGCGTCAACGCCTCGACGATCGTGTCGAGCGACGCGTCGCTATCGAGATGCTCCTTGAGCCAGTTCAGCGTGAACTTCATATCAGACGATCCGTCATCCAGGCGCTGGCCGCATATTTGAGCAGCACGGGCGCGCCGTGAAGAAGAGTAGAGGAGTTCGCGCGGAGGCGCGGAGGCGCGGAGGTGCCTCGGCTAGGGCCAGCGTTGCGATTGAGCCCGTAGCGACGCCTTTGCGCGATTCGACCCAGCAAACGAGCCTTTTCGATGGGTCGCGCGCGCTCCGCGCAAGCTGAATCCTCCGCGCCTCCGCGCCTCCGCGCGAACCCCATTCTTCTCTCTCGGTTGGCCTGCGCTGCCGCATGGGGGCGGATGCCGAGCTGAGGATCTTGGTTCATGCCCCAACACCCCCCGACAAGGTCGGCACGTCCAGCGCCGCAAAGCCGTAATGCTTCAGCCAGCGGATATCGCCGTCGAAAAAGGCGCGCAGGTCGTCCATGCCATATTTGAGCATCGCCAGCCGGTCGATGCCGCAGCCAAAGGCGAAGCCCTGCCACTCCTCGGGGTCGAGCCCGCAGGCGGCGATCACCCTGGGATGGACCATGCCCGAGCCGAGCACCTCCATCCACCCGTCGGACCCGCCGATCACCCGCTTGCCATTGACCATGGTGTAGCCGACATCGACTTCCGCCGACGGCTCGGTGAAGGGGAAATAGCTCGGGCGCAGCCGCAGCACCACATCGTCGCGCTCGAAGAACGCCTTGAGAAAGGTCTCCAGCGTCCACTTCAAATGGCCGAGCGTGATGCCCTTGTCGATCACCAGCCCCTCGACCTGATGGAACATCGGGGTGTGCGTGGCGTCGCTGTCGGAACGATAGGTCCGCCCCGGCGCGATGATGCGGATCGGCGGTTTCTGGTTGACCATCGTGCGGATCTGCACGGGGCTCGTATGGGTCCGCAGCAGCATCTTCTTCGCGCCGTCCTCCCCTTCCGGGAAATAGAAGGTGTCGTGCATCGCCCGCGCCGGGTGCGTCTCGGGGATGTTGAGCGCGGTGAAATTATGCCAGTCGTCCTCGATCTCCGGCCCCGTGGCGACCGCGAAGCCGAGATCGGCGAAAATCTCCGCCAGCTCGTCCATCACCTGGCTGACCGGATGCACCGTGCCGCCGAGCGGGGCGCTCGCGGGCAATGTCATGTCGAGCGTTTCGCGCGCCAGCCGCGCGTCGAGCTCGGCGCGTTCCAGCATCGCCTTGCGCGCGCCGATCGCCGCAGTCACCGCCTCGCGCAACGCATGGATGCGCGGACCCTGCACCTGGCGCTCCTCGGGGCTCATGCCGCCCAGCGTCTTGAGCAGCCCGGTCACGCTGCCGGCCTTGCCGAGCGCTGAGACGCGCAAGCCCTCGATCGCCTCGGGCGTCATCGCGCTGTCGACGGCGGCGAGCAGGTCGTCGCGCAGCTGGTCGAGATCGGTCATCAGGGCCTTCCATCGGTGGTGAGATCGATCGCCCAGAGATGGAGCGGACCGTCCTCGGGGTCTTCGCGCGTGCCTTGCGCCGAAAAGCCGTTCTTTTCGAGCACGCGCCGCGAGCCCGGATTGTCGACGCCGGTCGCGGCGGTCAAGCCGCGATGTCCGTCCGCGCGCAGGATTGGCAACAAGGCGGCGATCGCCGCGGTCATCACGCCGCGCGCTTCATGCGCTGGCGCGACGCCATAGCCGACTTCATAACGGCCATCGGACTCGCGTCTGGTGAAACTGATCATGCCGACGACCTCGTCGCCGTCCGCGATCAGCCAGGCAAGCGGGCGTTCGTCGTTTTCGGCGAGGCCGGCGGTGATCCCGCGCAGCATCGCCGTCACCGCGTCGGGCGCGATGCCCCCGTCGCACAGGCACAGCCCATCGCCACGCGGCGCCGCGTCCAGCAGCCAGGCATAGTCCTGGTCGGTCATCGGATGCAGTTGGATCGCCATATTCTCGGTCATTTCACCTCTTCGTCAAAGGGCCCGTGTTCCTGCGCAAGCAGGAACCCAGAGCCACGGGCGTTGCGCGTGTAGCCCTGGGCTCCTGCGTCGCAGGAGCACGCCGCGCGCGAAAACGAAAAGGGCACCGGTGATTAACCACCGACGCCCCCGATCTCACGCGAGGTCGCCTCAGGCGGCCTGGTGCAGAGCCACCGTCGCACAGACGCGGACCGTGAACCGCGCGGCCTCTCGCCCAGTAGCCAGAGCATAATAGCGGGCGGTTGCAGGATGCACGCGAATGGTCAATCTTTCAGGTGACGCACCTGGAGCGTGCTGCGAAAAGGTGGAATCCGGCTATTCGCCATCGAGCACGCCACCACAAGGAATCTGGAGCGGGCTGCATCACCGCGATGCCGTGATCAGCGGACGCGATTCCCTGGTTCCGCAACCGGGCAGCGGAGCAGTATTTCCTTGAAGTGGATTTTTCCCCGTCGCGCCGACACGATCAGATCCTGTTGCACCTTGCTGCTGTGATCGTCACATTGCCAGGACGCCGACACCGGCAAACAGGCGCACGCCGCCGCCCAGCGTGCCGACCTGGATCAGGAATTCGGTTGCGTGACCGTCCCGGTCATAGTCGGCGAATTTCATGATGGTCACTATCGGACGCCGCCTGACCTCGGCGAGAAACGCCGGGCCCGATCGTTCGATATCGGACAGCTTCATCGCCCGGCGCTGCAGCCAGGCCTTGCCTTTCAGGTGGTCGTAGTCCGGATAGCCGAAACGGCCGAATATAGGCTTCAGGTCCATTCTCTCGATTTCATGCCCATGGCGTTTGCGCACCAGCCACAGATCGCCATATTCGCCATAAGCAAGGCCCCTGCACGGTTCCGTCATGGAGCCATCCATATCGTCTGGCGGGCAGATGGGGCGGGGTGTGCCAAGCCAGACCAACTGCCATGTTTCCTCGACGCCCCCAACCGTCACCGTGCGCTGTTCGCGTACGGCGACGGTCTTCGCCCGCGCCAAGACAGCATGCGGCAGTGCTGCCATCAGAAGGCTGAGCATCAGGGTGAACGCACCCTTGTTCAATCTAGCGCTGCGTCTCGCTCTTCCGCACGTTCGCGTCATAAATCCGCGCAATCTCTCGGCGCGTCGGCCTCCTCCCAAACCCTGCCAGTCCGCAAATTGCGTGTCCGGTAGGTGATGCCGTGGAAAACGCCGGCTGGGCAGTGGTCGGGCAATGCAACCACGCACATCAGGACCCTGTCGCCGATGCGGCTGTTCGCAAAAGGCGGCGGTTCCGGCTCTCGCCATGTGTCGTCGAACCACTGCTCCAATCCATTACTGTAAAGCATATAACCCTTGTAGGCGATCGAGATGCTGCCATGGTCACGGATTGGATTGCTTTCCCAGGCCCACTTCATGGTCCCATAGGGGACCGCTCGTTGATGCTCGATTTCCATTTCCTTGATACGGCTCGGATAGCAGGTGCCGATCTTAGGGAAGGCGTCGCGCGGTGTTGGCAGAACGCTTTGTCGCCATCGTTCGTCGCGCGCGTGCTCTTCTTCGTCGCGCGCGATGCGCGCCAATTCTTCCTTGTGCTCCTCCGGCGTCAAGTGAACGTCGGGCACCATGGTGTTGGAATCATCAAACCCATCGACAACGCTTCCGCCGTTATCGATCGTATCGTTGCTATCGGAGGCGACGAAATTCGATGTTTCAACAGGCTGATCGCCACAGCCGGAGAGCAGAAGGAAGCACGCGAGAATTCGCACCTTCATCAAACCTCTCCCAATACCGGGTGGATTCGCGACGGCAGAATCCACATTTGTTCCTTATATGTTCAGCAAGCTCGTTTGGCAAGTCTAAAGAGCGCGCGGAGCTCTATCGCTCCACGCGCTCGGCAAATAGTTCATGTGATGGGATGAGCGCCCGCAGCCTTTTCAACAATTTATTTGGCCGGGCAAAACATACATAAAGTCAATGGACCGAGAATTCTTGTAATACTTGCTGAGCATAAACTCCTCTCTTGGTAGATTCCTGTTCGCGGGTTTTATAGGCTGGGGCCTCGTAAACCTTCGTCGTCAGATAGCCGGCCTGATAAGCATCAGTTTGCGCACGCAGCTGCGCACCGAATTCACGATATTCTCCTTGTTCCAGTTCATATCTGACAAATGCCAATTGCTCATTGAACGTAGAGCCTATCAAAGGGCGATGCGTGAATTTTTCAAACATCTTTCGACGATGCTCGTTCCACTGGGCAATGCCGTATCCAGGCGCGTTCTTCGTGAAATTCTGCCACTTGTCGGGATCAAGATTGTTTTCCCTCGTCAGGGCCGCAATCAGGCCTGCCGCCTGTTCCGGTGTCAGGAATTTGTCGCGCGTGAAATAGTCCCAGGCTATTTTCTGTCGAGCGTTCAACGCCCGGTCTGCCGCTTCGTGAAGGGCCGCGAGGGCGTCATTAGACCATGCCCCTCGTTCTCCCAACCTCACTTCGTTCGCAGTGGGAAAGCTACTTCCCGCAATCCTACGCGGTAGTACCTTATGCTCCAGCATCCAGACGATTTGGTCGGCAACATACTTGCCCGCCGGCGCGGCGGCGATGCCGATCTTACTTCTCAATCTCGGGTCGAGGTTCTGCAGAGGCGCCCGCATGGCTTCCAGCATCTTCGCGGGCAATGCCAGGTTGGGGTCAGCCAAGCGCTGTTGTTGGTTGAGTTTTGTCCAGCGCTGGGAGAGCAGTGCCTTCTGCGGGTCGGCGGCGTTTCCTCCGACAACGAAGTTTGCGTTCCCAAGGGCGCCGCCTCTGGGAAAGTGACTCACCGACAACCGCAAACCGGCATAGGGGTCGCTATCTTTGTCACCACTGGTATCGGCATCGGTTTGATTGTCACTTTGCAGCACGTCCGAAGGCCCCGTTCCGGGCGCGGTCGCATCGTTGTCGAACAACTGGATCGCACGGCCATTGATAGGCGATTCGGTCGGGCTGGCAGCAAGAGCAGTCGAGTTCTCCGCACGGACATCCGCCGCCGGGCGCAGCGCCGCTTCAGCGCGCTGTTTGTCGCTCTGGTTGAGGTTATCGCCGTAGCGCGCATACCAGTCGGCCGCCTGTGCCGGATCGCGCACCGTTAGCGCGTCGATAGTGTCGGCATGCACGCCCGAGCGATAATCAGCGAGTTGTCGTTCCAAATCCTTGTCCGGCAGATTGGCGATCCGCCCCTGTTGGCGGATCGCATTCTCGCCGGTCGCCATATAGTGATCATGGAGATCGGGGTCGTCGACGTGGAGCACCGCATCGCGCGCGGTCGCCTGTTGCAGGTTCAGGCTCCGCTCGCGCTGTTCGATCGCGCCTTGCTGTCGGACATGCGCGGCCGCGCGCGCGACGTCGCTACGCAGCCGATCACCAAGCGCTGGCGCGATGGCGCCGTGCAGGATCGGGTCAAGCGAGGTCAGTGCATCGTCATGGGAGTCGGCAAGGGCCGCGACGACTGCCGGGAAAGCGGCATGGGCATCGGCACCTTTCTGGTTGAGGATGCCATTGTCGCCGTGCAGCAGCGACGCTGCACGGTTGCTATAGTCGACATAGGCCTTTTTCACGGCGGCATCGTCGAGGTTGCCCTGGTGATTGTCATCAAGGTGCGCGGCGGCAATGGCGGCGGCGAGGTCGCGCCGCCGCTTCTCGCCGAGCGCGGTTGCGAATTGTTGCCCGCCATCACCCAGCTTCGCCAGCCCGGCGCCCAGCGCCTCGAGGCCGCTGCCTGAAGTGTCCGGCGCGCGGAATTTGCGGTCGGTGGCCGTCGCCAGGCCGGTATGGTTTTCTTCGATCGGGACAATGATCATGGGTCACTCCTGCTGGCATCCGCGCGGCAGGCGCGGGCAGCAGGAATTTACCAAGGCGTACGATATGTTGAATCAAGACGTGGTGCTGGGCCGGGCATGTGCCGACTCGGCCCGGGGTCGGGGCCGCCCCGCTTGTAATCCTGGCCTCCTGCGTTTGCGGGAGCACGGTAGGCCAAACGAAAGGGGCGCCGGTGTTGCCACCGACGCCCCGTATCTCGTGCTCGCAACAGGCGCGCTCAGGCGGCCTGGGGCAGCGCCGCCTTCGCCTGCGCGACGATCGCGGTAAAGGCCGCGCCTTCGTGCATCGCGATGTCGGCCAGGACCTTCCGGTCGAGTTCGATACCGGCGAGCTTCAGCCCGTGCATGAACTGGCTGTAGGTCAGGCCCTCGGCGCGAACGCCGGCGTTGATGCGCTGGATCCACAGGCCGCGGAAGGTCCGCTTCTTAACCTTGCGGTCGCGATAGGCATATTGCCCGGCCTTCTCCACCGCCTGGCGGGCGATGCGGATCGTGTTCTTGCGGCGGCCATAATAGCCCTTTGCCGCATCGAGGATGCGGTTATGTTTTGCGCGGGTGGTTACACCCCGTTTGACGCGTGCCATGTTTCCTGATCCTCTTTCTTACTTCAGACCGTAAGGCGCCCAGGCCTTTACCGTCTTCGTATCGGGATCGGACACGAGCGACGTGCCGCGATTCTGGCGGATATACTTGGCGTTGTGGCTGATCAGGCGGTGGCGCTTGCCGGCCACACCATGTTTCAGCTTGCCGGTCGCGGTCATCGTGAAGCGTTTCTTCACACCGCTCTTCGTCTTGAGCTTGGGCATTTTCATCCTTTCGATCTGGCGAAAGCCTCAAACCGCCGCGGCAGCCCACACTGGCCGGGCAGTTTTTCCTGGGCACATCGCTCTGGAAGGTGGGGCGCTTAGCGGCGCTCCCCCCAAAATGCAACCTTAGCGGCGCCTGCGGGGTTTTAGGCGCCATGGATACGCTTGTTTCCCCGCCGCGGGTCGAAGATCCGGCGGACGAAACGGCGCCCGTGGAGGCGTCGCCGCCCGCCGATTCGCCGCCGACCGAGCCGCCATCGCGCCGCTGGTCGCCGTGGCGAATCGCGCGCAACATCGTGCTCGGCATCATCGCGACGATCTTTCTCGCCTGGCTGATATTGTACATCACCAAGGGCCGCTTCCTGAAGCACCCGTTCGAGCGCACCGTCGCCGCCTGGACCCACCGCCAGGTCAAGGTCGCCGGCGATTTCCAGCTCTATTTCGACCCGATCAACATCCACTTCGTCGCCGAGGAGATGACGATCTCCAACCCCGACTGGGCGTCGAAGCCGAACCTGTTCCAGGCGAAGCGCATCGACACGCGCATCGCCACGCTGCCGCTGATCAGCGGCCATCGCCGCGTCAAATGGCTCGGCATGGTCGACGGCTCGGCCGATCTCGAATGGTCGAAGGACGGCAAGCGCAACAACTGGACCTTCAGCGACGGCCCGGCCAAGCCCTTCGACCTGCCGACGATCCGCGAGGCGATCGTCGCCGGCGCGACGCTGCGCTACATCAACCCGCGCATGAAGGTCGCGGTCGACCTGGCCTTCCAGACGATCCACGCCAGCGACACGCGCTTCGCCAACGCGCTGCGCTTCACCGGCAGCGGCACCGCGCGCGACACGCCCTTCACCGTGTCGGGCGCGCTGCTCACGCCCAACGCCACCGTCTCGGGCGGCAAGAACCAGCTCCAGCTCCATGCCAACGCCTCGCGCACCGTGTTCGACGTGTCCGGCACGCTCGACGGGCCGACCGAACTGGAAGGGGCCAATCTCCGGGTCGCGGCGCGTGGCCACAATCTCCAGGACATGTTCGCCATCATCGGCGTCGCGGTGCCCGACACGCGCGCCTATGTGCTCCACGCCAACATGACCAAGACCGGCGACGAATATCGTTTCACCGGCCTGCATGGCCGGTTCGGCGACAGCGACCTCGCCGGCAGGCTGACCGTTATCAATGCCGAGCCACGCATCAAACTGAATGCGACGCTGGCGACGCGCAGCCTCGACATCGTCGATGTCGCGCCGTTCATCGGTTATAATCCCGATGCGGTGGCGGCGCGCGGCAAGGCGGCGGTGGTGCGTCAGGTCGGGGGTACGCCGCGCCTGCTGCCCGACGCCCCGCTGCGCGTCGAGGCGTTGAAGAATTTCGACGCCGACGTGCATTACAAGGTCCGCGTCATCAAGGCCCGCAACGTGCCGGTGTCGAATATCGACCTCACGCTCAAGCTCGACGACAGCCTGTTGAAGCTCACCCCGCTGACCTTCGACATGGCCGGCGGTCATCTCTGGTCGGACATCGCGATCAACGCGCGCCGCCCGCTGGTCCATACCGATTACGACATTCGTCTTTCGCCGACGCCGATGGGCCGACTGCTCGCCGGTTATGGCGTGGACCAGTCCGGCACGACCGGCACGATCAAGGCCCGGGTGCAGATGACCGGCGAGGGCAATACCGTCCACACATCGCTGTCGACCGCCAATGGCCGCATCGCCATCATCATTCCCGCCGGCACCATGTGGACCCGCAACATCCAGCTGTCCGAGCTCGACATCGGCGTGTTCATCCAGAAGATGTTCGAGAAGAAGCTCAAGGAGCCGGTCGCGATCAATTGCGGCCTGATCGCCTTCACCGTGCGGAACGGCATGGCGGCGGCCGACCCGATCCTGATCGACACGAAGAAGAACGTCATCACCGGGCGCGGCGGGTTCAGCTTCAGGAACGAATCGATCGATTTCGCGGTGCGCGCCGATGCCAAGACCTTCAGCCTGTTCTCGCTGCAATCGCCGGTCGGCGTGAACGGCTATTTCGCCAAACCCGGGATCAACGTGATCAGCCCGCAACTCCTTGCCCGCGCCGGCGTCGGCTTGGGTCTGGGCGTGTTCGCCAGCCCGCTCGCCAGCATCCTCGCCTTCATCGACATCGGCGATGCCAAAAGCGCGCAATGCGGCCCGGTCCTGGCCGGCGCCACGGCCCGCGCCCAGCGCACCACCAAGGGCCAGCCACGCAACGATGTCGGCCACGGCACGCCAGCGAAGAAGTAGCTCGCCGGCCGGTCTGCTTTGGAAAGAAGAGGATTTGTTCGCGCGGAGACGCGGAGGCGCGGAGAGTTGCGTCTGATGCGACCGTCGCGCGTCAGCGCGATCGTCTCTCACCGCGCAGCGTTCGCTTCGTTGATATTGCGCGGTGCCATCACACGGGGCGCAACATCTCCGCGCCTCCGCGTCTCCGCGCGAACAAAATGACCTTCTTCTTCCCGTCAGGGTGAACCAACCATCGCGATTCAAAGAACGCGGCAGATCCGTCATGACGCTGATGGCTCTTTCTCATCGTCGATCGATCGAGGCCGCGTGGCACGCGCGGCCTTTCCAAATTTCGCGCGGATGCTGGCGATTTTCCCTGCCGTGTCGCCGGCAATTCCCTGCCAATTTCCCTGCCAACTCCAACAGGTTCGGCATAAGCCACTGTAATATAAGGCTATGGCTATCGAACAAAAAAATCGCGGCAGGGAACAGGGAAAATTCAGTGCCCGCGACAGGCCAGCGCCTCGAGAATGTCCTCGATCCGCGCCGGGTCGCCGGCGGCGATGACCTCGCCGATGCTGTCGGCGGTCAGCGGGTCGCCCTGCCAGTCGCACATCCGCCCGCCGGCACCCTCGACCACCGGGACGAGCGCGGCGAAGTCGTGGATCTTGAGCCCGGCCTCGACCACCACATCGAGCCAGCCCGAGGCGACAGCGGCATAATTATAGCAGTCGCCGCCCAGCACCGTGCTGCGCACCGCGCCGTCGAGATGTTCGAAGGCATGGAGCTGGTCGTCGCCGAACAAGGCGGGTGAGGTGGTGGCGAGCAATGCGTCCTTGAGCTCGCGACACGCCCGTGTCGTCGCCGGCGTGCCGTTCAGCATGGTCGGCCGGCCGACGCTGCCGAGCCAGCGCTCCTTGAGGATCGGCTGGTCGATGACGCCGAGCATCGGCCAGCCTTCCATGACCAGCGCGATCAGCGTGCCGAACAGGGGCCGGCCGGCGATGAAGGCGCGCGTGCCGTCTACGGGATCGAGCACCCAGGCACGGCCGCTGGTGCCTTCGCGCACGCCATATTCCTCGCCGATGATCGCATCGTCCGGAAAGCGCGCCTCGATCAGCTTGCGCATCGCCGCCTCGGCCTCGCGGTCGGCGAGCGTGACGGGCGAGGCGTCGGCCTTGGTCTCCAGGCCATGGGGCGCACGGAAATAGGGACGGATCGCCGCTCCGGCGGCGTCGGCGAGCTGGTTCGCGAAATCGCGATCGGTCTGGGTTACGCGCATTGCCCCCGCCTAGCGGCCCTGCCAAAGGGATGCCAGAGGGAGTGCCGGGGGGTATTCATGCGGACGCTATCGATCATCGCCATCGCGCTGGCCTTCGCGGCGACGCCGGCCGCGGCGCAGTTGCGCCCGCTGCTCGATCCGCCGGCCTCCGCCGACGCCGCGAAGGACGGGGTCGAGGTCTTCCTGCTCAACGAAGGCGCCGCGCCGCAGCCGGCCCAGGGGCCGGCCGAGATGGACGTGGTGGCGAAGGATGGCACGCACCTCCATCTGGTCGCCGCGCCCGATGGCGAGGCGCCGGTCGCGCCGGGCGCCTTTGCCCGCGTCCGCTACCGCCTCGCCGCCGCCGCTGCGGCGCCGCCGGTGGCGGGCGCCACGGCCGCGCCCGCCGCGGCGCCATCGCGCGCGGTCGAGCGGTCGAGCGCCACCTCGGCCGGCACGAGCAGCGGCTTTCTCGACCGCCTGCACGCCTATGCGCCGACCTATGGCGTGATGGGGTCGGGGGATGCCGGCAGCAAGCTGCAGGTCAGCTTCGACTTCCGCCTGCTTGGCCGCGACGACGGCCCGCATCTCGACTTCGCTTATAGCCAGACCATGCTGTGGGCGACCGACCGGCCGTCGGGGCCGATTCGGGCGACCACCTACAGCCCGGAACTGTTCGTCGACATGCCGGTCGGCAGCCATGGCCTGACGGTCGGCGGCGGCTATCGCCACGACAGCAATGGCGGCGGGGTGAGCAACTCGGTCGACGTCAACCGTGTGTTCGTCCGTGCCGGCCGGGCGTTCGACCTGGGCGGCGACTGGCGCGCCGAGGTGACGCCGATGGCGTGGTTCTATTTCGGCTATCGCGGCCTCGCCACGGACATCGACCGCTATTGGGGCTATACGTCACTCGGCGTGTCGCTCGGCCAGCGCGACGGCGTCAAGCTCGCCGTCACGGCGCGCGGCAATCCGGGCACCGGCAAGGGTTCGGCCGAGGCGTTCCTGTCCTGGCCGCTGGCGCGGATCAGCGACTCGTTGCCGCATCTCTATCTCTTCGGTCAGGCCTATACCGGCTATGGCGAGGCGCTGATCGACTATGACAAGCGCGCGACGCACCTCCGCGCCGGGATCGCCTTTACGCGCTGAAGGGCCGTAATGGCCCTTTTCTCCTATCATGGTCACCGGATATTAGCCATTTCGCGCTAATCGCCCCGCTGGAGGGGGCGGTCGACCGCGTGCACTGTGCCGCGGGATCGAGGAGTCGGGGGTCGAATGGCCGGAACAAGCGCTGCACGCGTGGCAAAGGGGGAGGATGCGGGAGCGCGCCTCTACCATGCGATCGGCGTGTTCCTGAACGAGCACCGGCTCAGCCCCGAACCGTGTCACTATGCCTTTGCCTTTCGCGTGCTGAGCGAGCCGCAGGGCGCCGTCGCGCAATCTGTCGCGGCGATGACCGAGGGCGGCATCCGCCTGTCGGCGCGCGACATCGCGGCGCTGGGCGGCGAGATCGGCGCACCCAGCCACAATGCGATGAGCACCGCCGATGGCCTGGTCGCGCAGACCCAGATGCAGGTCGAAGGCTTCACCGACATGATGCGCTCGATCCGCGCCGAGACACAGGGCTTTGGCCGCGACCTCGCCGCCAGTGCCGAGGCGATCCGCAACGCCGACAGCGCATTGGGCGTCACTGAGGTCGTGCGGCTGACCGGCGCGATGCTCGACCGCGTGCGCACCGCCGAGGAACGGCTCGAAGCGGCCACCCGTGAGGCGACCGAGTTGCGCGCCAAGCTGGAAGAGGCGCGCGACAATGCCCGGCGCGACCCGCTGACCGACCTGCCCAATCGCCGCGCCTTCGAGGAGGCCTTCGCCGCCGCCGTCGCCGCCGGCAAGCGGCTCTGCATCGCGGTGTGCGACGTCGACCACTTCAAGCGCGTCAACGATCGCTTCGGCCATGCGGTCGGCGACCGCGTGCTCAAGGCGATCGCCACCGCCCTGGTCGAGGGCTGCCCAGGACATCTCGTCGCGCGCTATGGCGGCGAGGAGTTCGCCGTGCTGTTCACCGATGTGGAGCGCGAGGCCGCGCTCACCACGCTCGACGCGGCGCGGGAGGAGGTCGCCGCCAAGCGCTACCGGTTGCGCGAATCCGACGAGCCGCTCGGTGCGGTGACCTTTTCGGCCGGATTGACCGCGGCGCAGCCCGGCGAGACGTTGGGCACGGTGTTCGGCCGTGCCGACGCGCTGCTTTATGCCGCCAAGGATGGTGGCCGCAACCTCCTGCGCACGGCGTAGCGATTTTCGCCATTTTGTGGTGAAGATTCCGGAAGGAACTGCGCACATTCCGGATTGCCGTCGGCCGAAAACTATCAATATCATTATAATACAACTACTTATAAAGTTGGCACGCTTGATGCTAACCTTATGGGCATCGGTCACCAGATGGTCTGGATGACCAAGTTCAGGAAGGTTACATCATGTCCGCCCGTTTCGAATCCGCCCAGCGCCTCGCTCTCTCGCTCGTCGGCGCCCTGTTCTTCTCGGCCGTGCTGTTCAGCGCCGCCGTCCCCGTCGTTCCGGTCGCATGACCGGAACGGCATTACAGGGATATCACAACATGACTCGCAGCATCGTCGTCGGCGTCGCGTCTTTCGCGCTCACCGGCCTGTTGATCGTCGGCCAGTTCGCCGGCGTCGGGGCGTTCGGCTGAGCCGACCCGCCCCGGGGCTTGCCCGCCGCTTCAGGGCGGCTAAGCAGGCCGGATGGATCCGGCCCTTTCTTCAGAACCAGCCAGCAGCGCGGTGCGCCTCGACGCAAGTTGGCGCACGCCGCTCGCTGGCGAATTCGCCCAGCCCTACATGCAGGCGCTGAAGGACTTCCTCGTCGCCGAGAAGGCGGCGGGCAAGCAGATATTCCCCAAGGGCGGGGAGTATTTCCGCGCGCTCGACCTGACGCCGCTCGATCAGGTGCGCGTCGTGATCCTCGGCCAGGATCCCTATCACGGCCCGGGTCAGGCGCACGGCCTGTGCTTCAGCGTGCGGCCCGGCGTTCCGGTGCCGCCCAGCCTGGTCAACATCTACAAGGAGATGCGCGCCGATCTCGGCATCGCGCCGGCGCGCCACGGCTATCTTGAGCATTGGGCGCGGCAGGGTGTGCTGCTGCTCAACAGCGTGCTGACGGTCGAGAGCGGGCGCGCGGCCTCGCACCGCGAGCGCGGCTGGGAGAAGTTCACCGACGCGGTGATCCGCCTGGTCGCGGCGCGGCCCGATCCGGTGGTGTTCATCCTGTGGGGCAGCTACGCGCAGAAGAAGGCGGCGTTCGTCGAGGACATCTCGCGCGGCGGACGTCATCTGGTGCTCAAGGCGCCGCATCCCTCGCCGCTCTCGGCGCATGCCGGCTTCTTCGGCAGCAAGCCCTTTTCGCGGACCAACGCCTTTCTGGAGGGCAACGGCGCCGCGCCGATCGACTGGCAGCTGCCGGAAGGCTGAGCCGGCCGGCCTCGCCGCCGCCGGCACCGCCGGAAAAAATTTACTGAAAATGCGACATCGCGCGTGCGGGTTTCGCGGGGCGGCGCCGTCTTCCTCTAACAAGAGAGCTTCACTCGAGGGGGGCGAGCGGGTCGGCACGTGGCTGGGGAGTCTACAAGCCGACCCGTCTCTGCATTGGTATTGATGATGATGGACGGGACGACCGGCCCGACCGGAGAGATGACGCATGCTGCTTGATGTCGCGAACGACATCGATCGGGCGCCAGCGACGCGACGCGTCGTGCCGACCCGTCCGGCCGACTGGTCGATCGTCATGCCCTTCTTCAACGAACGCGACTTCCTCGGCGATACGCTGGCCAGCCTCGCCGCGCAGACCCGGCGATTCAAGCTCATCCTGGTGGACAATGGCTCGACCGACGGCAGTGCCCAGGTGGCGATCCATGCCTGTGTCGCACTCGGCCTCGACTGGACGCTGCTCAGCGAACGCCGCCCCGGCAAGGTGTTCGCGCTGACCGCCGGGCTCGCATGCGTGCGCTCGCCGCTGGTCGCGACATGCGATGCCGATACCTGGTATCCGCCCGAATATCTCGCCGAGGCCGAGACCCTGCTCGCCGCACGCGGCAGCGTTGCCGCCGGCGCCTTCTTCGCCGGTCGCGACGATGCCGCCGAGCAGCGCCGCAAGGCGTGGCACATCAGCATCATGCCGTCGCTGCTGCGCCGCCAATGCCATACCGGGGGCGCCGGCCAGGTGTTCCGCACCGCCGCGTTGCGCCGCGCCGGCGGGTTCGACGCGGCGCGCTGGAACTATGTGCTGGAAGATCATGAGATCATCCACCGCGTTCACCGCGAAGGCCGCGTGAAATATGGTGCGCGTTTCTGGTGCGCCCCGTCGCCGCGCGAGCGCAACCGCGAGTCGATCCGCTGGACGCTCGGCGAGCGCATCCTCTACCATGCGCTGGCGCCGGTCGCGGGCGACTGGTTCTTCTACCGCTTTCTCGCGCGCCGGCTTGACCGCCGCAGCATGACCAGCGAACGCATCCGCGAGCGCCCCTTCCAGGCGTTGAGGATCGTCGATGCGCCGGCTGCTTCTATGTGCTGATGACTTCGCATTCTCGTCCGATGTCAGTGCCGTCATTGCCGGGCTCGCTTCGCGGGGAAAGCTGAACGCGACCAGCTGCATGGCGATCATGCCCGGCTGGTCAGCAGATAGCGCGCTGCTCCGCGACCTGCCGGCGCATGTCGAGATCGGCCTGCACCTCGTCCTTACCGGCGAGGTGCCGCTGACCGATCTCGGCGACCTGACCGAAAACGGCAGATTGCCGGATATCGACCCACTGGCGCGACGCGCGGCGCGGGGCGATCTGCCGCTCGCCGCGATCGCGCGCGAGATCGCCGCGCAGTTCGACCGCTTCATCGACGCGCTGGGGCGCCCGCCGGCCTTTGTCGACGGCCATGAGCATTGCCATGCTTTGCCCGGCGTGCGCCAGATCATGCTGGCCGAGACGGCGCGCCGCGCGCCCCAGGCCTGGATACGCGATTGTGTCGACGGCGTGTTCGCGATGCTGGCGCGGCCTTTTCCCGGCAAGGCGATCGGCAGCGCCTGGCATTCGCGCGGTCTGCGCGCGGCGGCGGCGGCGCACGGCCTGCGCTGCAATGACGGCTTTGCCGGGCATTACGGTTTTGCCGGCGACTATGCGGCGATCTTCCCGAGGTTCCTGCGCGCGCCGGGCGAGATGCACCTGGTGATGTGCCACCCCGGCGCCGGCGCCCGCCCCGGCGACGACATCGCGGCGGCGCGGGTCGTCGAGGCGGCCGCGCTCGAAACGCTACAGATCGATCAAATCGCGGCAAAACATGGACTAGCGTTCCCTGCCTGAGGTCGGGCATTGTCGTCGCAATGGGTAGCCCGACGGAGAGCGGACTGAAGGCGGTGTTCCTTGCGGAGCGCCCGATGCTCGCGCGGCTGCTGGCGGCGCGGCTCGGCGGCCCCGACGACGCCGAGGATGCGCTGCAGGACATGTGGCTCAAGCTCGACCAGTTCGTCGACCGACCGGTGGCCGATCCGGCGGCCTATCTGTTCCGCATGGCCGCCAATCTCGCGGCCGACCGGCGCCTGTCGGCGGCGCGGCGCGGTGCGCGCGACACCGGCTGGATGGAGGCGCAGTCGGAGGCCGACGACATACCGGACATCGAGCGGACCTTGATCGCGCGCGAGCGGCTGCGCCAGGTCGAGGCGGCGCTCGACGCCTTGCCCGAGCGTACCCGCACGGCGTTTCGCATGTTCCGGCTCGAGGGGCGGCCGCAGCGCGAGATCGCCGGCACGCTCGGGATCAGCGTCAGCGGCGTCGAGAAGCTGTTGCAGCGCGCCTACCGACAGATTCACGATTCCGGTGGCGGCGAAGGTGTGGGAATGGCGGGACGGTGACGTCTTAGGGAAGGTGAGGGGTATTCAGCCTTGATGACAGAGGGACGTGACATCGTCGACCAGGCGATCGGCTGGCATCTGCGCCACGCCGAAATGTCGTCGGCCGAATGGCACGATTTCGTCGCCTGGCTCGAAGCCGATGCGGCCCACGCCACAGCCTATGATCGTGTCGCGCTGGATGATGCGCTGCTCGCCGACCTGCCGCGACCGGCACCCGCACCTTTCGTGCCCGCGCGCCCGCGCCGCCTGGCCTGGGCGGTCGGCGGGACGGCGATGGCCGCCGGCCTCGCCGCGCTGGTCATGCCGCTGGCGCTGACCCCGGGGAGCGTCGCCTATACCGTGCGCACCGCGCCGGGCGAGAGCCGCACCGTCACCCTGGCCGATGGCACGCGAATCGAGATGAACGGCGGCACGACGCTGCGACTCGACCGCAACGATCCGCGCGTCGCGTCGCTCGACGCCGGCGAGGCGGTGTTCGCGGTCCGTCATGACGGCGGCAAGGCGTTCGTGCTCCATTCGGGCGCGCTCGCCCTGCAGGATGTCGGCACCGTGTTCGACGTGTCACGCAACGGGACGCGACTCGATGTCGCGGTGGCTGAGGGGGCGGTGTCGTTCCAGCCCGGCCGCGAAGCGATCCTGATCAAGGCCGGCACGGCGCTCGTGGCGCGCGAGGATATCCACCAGGTCGCGCTGACGCCGGTTCCGGTCGATGCCGTGGGTGGCTGGCGCAGCGGCCGGCTGACCTTCAACGCGACGCCGCTCGGCGACGTGGCGGAGGCGATCCGCCGTACCGATGGCGCCGACATACGGTTTGATCCGGACTTGTCGGCCCGGCCCTTTACCGGCATGGTCCGGCTGACCGGCGACGCGGCCAAGGACGTTCCGCACATCGCCGCGCTGGTCGGTGCAGGGTGGCGTCGCGATGGCGAGCGGTGGATTATCTCGCCAGAGGGCAAGGCCGGCAACTAGCCGTATCGTTGCGACGCTGATCGTGCTCGCCGCGCCGTCGGTGGCGCGCGCGGCGGATTCGCCGATCGCCATCACCGCGACCACGCTCGATATCGCGCTCACCACGCTCGCGCGGCAGACCGGCACCGACATCATCAGCACCGAGCCGGGCCTGAGCCATGTTCGCGTCAGGCCGATCCACGGCCGCATGTCGGTGCGCGCCGCGCTCGATCGCCTGCTCGACGGCTCGGGCTATCGCGCGCTGGCGGTCGACGCGCGCAGCTTCCGGATCGTGCCCGACCGGCGCAGGGCGCCCATACCGGTCGCGGCGCGCCATGCGGCCCCGTCGAACAATGCCGGTACGGAGGTGGTCGTCACGGCAAGCAAGCAGCGCGTGCCGCTGATCCGTTATCCCGGCACGTTGACGATCATCACCGGCCCGGCCGGCCCCGGCGGCGCGACCGTGACACCCGATCTGGACGGGGCGGTGCAATCGATCCCGGTCCTGCAAAGCACCGCGCTCGGCGCGGGCCGCAACAAGATCTTCATCCGCGGCGTCGCCGACAGCAGCTTCAACGGGGCGACGCAATCGACCGCCAGCATCTATTTCGGCGACGTCCAGCTGGCCTATTCGGGGCCAGAGCCCGATCTCAGGCTGTACGACATGCGTTCGATCCAGGTGCTCGAAGGGCCGCAGGGCACGCTCTATGGCGCGGGCGCGATCGGCGGCATCATCCGCATGACCCCGGCACCGGCCGAGCTCGACAAGACGAGCGGTGCGATCGAGGGCGGTGTGTCGGCCACCGCGCATGGCACGCCGGGCTTCGACATCAGTGGCCGGCTCAACCTGCCGATCGCGGCGCGGACCTTCGGGCTACGCGCCATCGCCTATCGCGTGCGCGACGGCGGCTATATCGACGATGCCGGACAGCGGCGCGCCAACGTCAACCGCACCGATACGGTGGGTGGACGGATCGCGGCGCGGCTCGATCCTGGCGACGGATGGCTGGTCGATGCGAGCGGGCTCATGCAGCGCATCGACGGCGGTGATGCCGGCTATGGCGAGGGCAGGGATCCGCTGACGCGCCACACGGCCCAGCCCCAGCCCTATTTCAACCGCTTCATGCTCGGTCGCGTGGTGGTGACCAGGAACTGGAGCAACGGGCTGCAATTGCTGTCCTCGACCGGCGTCAGCGACGTCCATTCCAGCGACCTGTTCGACGCGACGCCGCCGGGCTTTCCGTTCCCGCTGATCTATCGCACCGATGATGCGCGGCTGTTGCTGACGCATGAGACGCGCCTGTCGCGCTCTTCGCCGCGCGGCAACAGCTGGGTGCTCGGGCTGACGCTGCTGCGCAATCGCGATGTCGAGGCGCGGGTGTCGGGCCCCGTCGGCGACCCGACCGACATCATCGGCGTGACCAACGTCACGCAGAGCGCCTCGCTGTTCGGCGAAGGGACCATCGCCTTCACGCGCAACCTGTCGGCGACGCTCGGGGCGCGCCTGACCTATGCCCGGGTCGACAGCGAACCATCGACCCAGCCGACCGCGGGCAGCTTCATTCGCGGCCGTTCGACGCGGCGTTTCGACCCGACCATCGGGATATCGTGGCGCATCGCCCCGCGCCTCGCGCTGTTCGGCCGTATCCAGACCGGCTATCGCACCGGCGGTCTTGCCGTCGCGCGCGGCATCGGGCGGGTCGCCGACTTCAATTCGGATTCGATCATCGTCGGCGAGATCGGCTTTCGGCGCCTGCATGACGGGGCGACCGGCGTGACCCTGTCCGGCACCGCTTCCTTCGCGCACTGGGTCGATATCCAGGCCGACCTGATCAACCGGCGCGGCGCGCCCTACACCACCAATTTCGGCGATGCCCGCATCTTCACGCTGGAAGGGACCGTCGACTATGTCCCGATCATCGGCCTGCACGCGACGGGGTCGTTCCTCTACACCTCGAACACGGTGAGCGGCCCGCTCGCCGACCTGTCGTTGCCGCAAAATCGCCGCTTGCCGGAGACGCCGCCGTTCGCGGCCAATGTCGCGCTGACCTATAAATGGTCCGGCCGGGCGGATGCGACATGGAGTGTCAGGGGCGACGCCAATTATGTCGGCCGCTCGGTGCTCGGCACCGGCGACGTGCTCGACATCAGCCAGGGCAAGTATCTCGTGCTGGGCCTGCACGGCGCCTGGGAGCGACAGGGCCTCGCCGTCACCTTGGGCGTCGAGAATCTGACCAACCGGGCGAACAACCGCTTTGCCTATGGCAATCCCTTCACCTTCATCTCGCGCGCCCAGGCGACGCCGCTGCGCCCGAGATGAAGGTGAA
>Ga0207703_10000301_pt1 | contig 54495 bp, 42 predicted proteins | sample KBSSwiS12_FD_184304 | JGI IMG/M metagenome (GOLD analysis project Ga0207703, IMG submission 184304) | Switchgrass rhizosphere microbial communities from Kellogg Biological Station, Michigan, USA - KBS Switchgrass S1-2 (SPAdes) (version 2) | ecosystem: Host-associated > Plants > Roots >... | reverse complement strand
TAATAGTGTTTGCATGCTCTCCCACGAATAGTCCGAATACGCGGTACACAAAACAATCTGCAGATGCGGATCCCGTTGCCAGATGCGAGCGGCCGTTTCAATGCCGTCCCAACCGGGCGGCATCCGCACATCCATGAAGGCCATCGCATAGGGTCGCTTGGCAGCCAACGCCGCCAGCACCCGCTGCAAAGCTTCTTCGCCTTGAAAAGCCGAATCCATTTCAACATTCACATCGGCCGTGACATCGCGGCTGGGCGCCTCGCCAAAGAACGCCGCCTCCGTCTCGGACAGGGCACTGGCCGCTGCCATCGAGCCGCGGAATATCTTCTGAAAGTCTTCGTGAATGGCCGGGTTGTCATCCACCACCAGGATCCGCCGATTACGTGGTGTTTCGTATTCCCCGGTGCTGTCGAAATTCGCACTGGTATGGACGTGCTCAAGCATGTGCCACCGCCTTCGGTTGCTCTTGCTGCTGATATTGCGCGGGCAGGTCGAGTGTGAATGTCGCTCCTAACCCGGGACCGTCGCTGCTCACTGTCAGCGATCCGCTCAGGTCGCGGGCGGCGAGCGCCGCGTTCGATCCAAAATACAGAACCAGGCCGGCATCGATGCGCTGCCGCACATCGGTCCGCCAGCCATCCTGTGGCTGCCACGCCAACTGCTCGCTTTCCATCTGCCCCCCTGTGTTACAGCCGCGAGATTGAGTGCGGCGCGGAAGTTCCGGCCACCATGTTGGTCGCACAGGCCGCCCGGCGGTTGGGTCAGAGGTCTCTGTTCAGGATTGTTGTGCCTCGATCCGCGCCGCATCAGTTGAGAAATGGGACTGGTTCAACGCGCCGCCCTGCGTGCGTCGCAACTACCGCGAAGGGAACCACCGCATCCGCGGCAGGGGCGGACGGCGAATAGAGGGAAGTCTCGAAACGGCTGCCTAGCCGATTGCCGGCTGGGTCCTCCAAGGTGCCACGGATAACCAGCTCGTACGCACCCGCTCGCCACGGCACGTTCGGAGTGAACTTCCAGGCGCCTTCACCGACTGTCAACTTTCCTCGTCCTGCAACCCGATACCCGGCGGCGTCGGCAATGGCCAGGTAGCCTGCGTCGCGCCCATCAATCGGATCATCAAAGGTCACGACGAGGGGCTGCAGTGACTCGGCGCGCACAGTAGACACCTTCCACGTCGATGTCACCGGACCAGTCTCAACTGAGGGTCCCACGCTCCACCGCTTAATGGGATGTCCATCGAGCGCCAATGACACGTCGTCCCCCACCGATAGAATGGGTCCCATCTGCTCGCGCGCTCTCAATCCGCTTTTGACGCGACCGGGATGCATCAGGACCGTCAACACCTTGCCGTCGGGAGACCACAGTTCCTGCTCGAGAAACGGCTGCTGTATCTTTCTTCCGTCCGTGCGCAACAAGGTGATCCGGGGAAGCAGAGGACCTTCGACCTGAGTCGCGAACCGGATGGAGATGCGCAGCAGATTGGCCGGGACTCGCGGCCCCGAGGGCTGAACGAGGACGACCTGCGGTGTCGACGCCTCAGCGTGAGAACAACCCAGCGCGACCGCAAGAGTGGCCGCGCCGGCCCATTGACGCAGATGCATGGACTTACTCCGACGGTTTGATCTGATCGGCAAAGCCTTCGTCCTTCAAGAGCATGTCCTGTCTGGGCTTGATGTTCTTCAGCTGGAATGCGTTGCCCTTGAAGCTGAACTCCTGGAAGGCGTATTCAGAGACGAAGTCGCTCAAACGGAAGCTCAGGTCCTTGCTGACCGTGACGAGCTGCAATGCGTCCTTCTCGAGCCGCCGGCGCACGACAATGAATGATTTCTCGTCCAGGTTGTCGAGTCGGAGCGCGCCGGCCAGCGGCGCGGCTGTCGCATCAACGCCGGTAACCTGTCCGAACGGCACCAACTCGTTTATGCCCGGCCCCGCGCTGGCAGCCTCGACGTGCGATACCGGTATGATGCTCGCTCCGCGTTCGAAGTTGAGTAGCATCAGGAAGTCTTCTGTCTTACCTCGTTCGGTCCTGGTGTAGGAAATCATATCGGCGGGCGTGTTGCCGTAGCCGAGCTCGGCAATCGTCTTGCCCCGGATGTGCGCACCGTCCTTCAGATCGTCGAGCGGGATGGTGACAATGGGTGTGCATGTATAGGCTGCCACGAGATAGGGCTTCCCGCCCCAACTCGCAAAACTCATTGCCCTGATCGGCGCGCGCGTCTCGATGAGATTGTGTCCAGTGTGATAGATCTCTATCGATGTGATGGACTGTTGCGAATCAAATGGATATCTGACCCGTCGCAGGGTCGACGCAAATTCCTGGTTGGAAAGGCCTGCGACGAAGAGCTCGCCGTCGTGCCACTTCATATCGGTGACCGTGAAGCTGCGCTCGGGTATCTCTCTCCAGAACTCGTAGTCGGTCGCGGGGGCATCGCGGAGCTCGATCGATGTCGACGTGGCTGCTCTCAGGTCGATGCGGTGAGACTTGCGATCGCTCGTCACCACGATGAGCGCAGGCATCCGCGCGGCGCCATAACTGATTGCGACATAAACTTCAGCGGTTCCGGGTCGGACGACCATGTCTTCGACCGTGATCCTGGCACCTCCCACCTGCTTCGATAACAGCGGCTCGAGGTCGAGGATGTTAAAGGCAATACCCGGCGGCTTCTGCGCCGCTTCCTGCAGGGTAATCGCATGCACACGCGCCGTTTTCCAGTCGGCGACGAACAGAATATTCCCAGGCCCCGCGGCAAGGCGGGAGATCGACCTGATGTCTGCCGCGGGGGCATTCGCGGCAGCACCGAGACAGCAGACAACGAAGATAACCAAGAGACGCATGAGAGCTCCTATGACCTGTGCGTGAGTGAGTCCGAAAGTGTCATTCTGACTGTCGGATCGGGGAATGCCTCCGCCCGTCGTCTCGCCGTGTTGCTGATCGGAATTCGCGGGGACACCGCGCCGACGTGAGTTGGTCCCGCGCACGAACGGGTTGAAAGTGCGCGCCTCCTTACAGCCGCCTCGACGATCTGACACCCGTCATCTTCGTTACGACGGGCGGAGTGCAAGCGTGTCATTCAGCGGGCAAGACCGCGTCCACACCCTTTTTCTTCACCAGAACCACGATGAACTTTGCCGGCTTCGTGGCGCTGGCATTGCGCCCAATCGTATGCACATCGCCGGGTCCTTCATAAAAACTCTGCCCCGGCTTCAAAGTGACCTCCTTGCCACCTCTCACTCCCTCGATGATCGACCCTTCCAATACATAGACGAAGGCGTACGCATCGTGTCGATGAATGTGCTCCACGGTTCCAGGAGGGTAGACGACCGAGATCATCAACATCTCCCGTCCGGGCAGATCGGGGAGATCCTGGAGCTCGAGTGGCGTTACAACAGGTTGTGGCGGCTCTGAGGCACGCGCAATCTGTGGAACATATGCGCTGCAACAAAGGACGAGAGCCGTTCCAAGAATCCTCGCGGTTGACATGGTTACACCTTTGCTGATGGTCTAATGGATGCGCTGGCACGCGCGCTCCAGGCGTCGAACGGCGTCAGGCCGATGTGCGCCTTGCCGATCGGAACGAGAGACTCCTCTCCCAGCTCGGTACCGTAGTAACGAGCGTGAGGATCGGCAACGACTTCGCGTTTGTCCTCGTTGCCTATGGCGCGACCGATGAATGCGTCAAACCGCAGTCTCTCCGGCCCTCCCACTTCGACCGTACCATTCGCGGGCTGGCCCACCGCAATCTCTGCCAGCACCGACACGACATCGTCCGACACAATGGGCTGTATGAGCGCGTCCGGGACCCGGATCATGTTCCCTTGGGTCGCATCGTTGGCGATCCGCTTGCCGAACTCGAAAAACTGCGTCGATCGCAGGATCGTGTAGGGAATTCCGGAGTCCTCGATCAGCTTCTCCTGCGCCACCTTTGCCCGCATATACCCGCTGTCGGGAAGCCGATCGGCACCGACAATGGAAAGTGCAATGTGATGCCCTACTCCCGCCGTGGCTTCAGCGGCCAGCAGGTTTCGCCCCGCGGTCTGAAAGAATTTCATGACTGCGGCATCTTCAAAAGACGGGGAGTTTGCGACATCGACAACCACCTGCGCGCCGGCGAGCGCCTGGGGCAAACCTTCTCCTGTGAGAGTGTTGACACCGGAATCCGGTGAAGCTGCCAGCACTTCCTGGCCCCGTTGACGCAGCAGGGCCACGAGCTTGGAGCCGATGAGTCCCGTACCACCAATCACTACAATCTTCATGTACTCACTCCTTACAACGAACTGCCTCGAGTGAAGTGATGGTGCGCGCAATTCCTGCTTCGCTCTTGATGACACGGGCGAAACATTGAAGAAGACAGCGATGCTTCTGGAGCAACCCGGATCGTAGGCCGACAGTGACTCCACGGGTTCCGCATGATTCACTGATATCCGATGCCCAGAACGTAATCACGCAGCAGTAATTCCTCCTCGTCGACCTCGTTGAGCAACGCGCGCGCAAGGTCGCGGGCATGAACGATACCCTGGGGCCGTCCGGAAGCATCTATGACCGGAATACTCCGCAGGGAGCGGGCATTCAAGGTGTCCCAGACCTGCTTCAGCGCCTGCTCGACGTGGCAGGAAAGAACGGGGTTGGTCATGACATCACCCAGGTTCATTTTGACTGCATTATCATGTCCCCCGGCGAGTGCCCTGATGATGTTGGACTTCGATACCACACCAACGGCCATACCCTCGCTGTCGCACACAACAATGAGGGGCGTGTTCGGGTTTGCCAGAATCGACGCGGCTTCGGCGACCTGCGCCTCCCGATCGAGTATCGCGAGCCGCTTGCGCGCATCCTCTAAAATATGCTTGACGAGGGCCATGGATTTCTGACTCGGTGAGTGGATCTCCGTGCCATCCTGCGCGCTGTCTTTCGTAAGTTGATTGACCGGCCTGGCGGCCATTTGAAGGAGGCAGCGATGCGGCAACGCGCCAGTGATACCACGGTTTAATTGTCCGGCCGCGGTGCATCAGGTTTGATAGCGCAAACACGCAGCGACCGGAGTCGGCAACATGTATGACACAGACCTGCCTTACGCAACGAGCGAGACACCCCAGTGCTCGACGGCCGCGCTCACGGAGACTTCGCCGCCCGAGGCTGCATCAGCTTCACTTCATCGATTGCAATCGGCGCTCCTGGAACTGTCCACGGCACTGAATGAGACTTTGTGTGACGACCGCAGCCGGGCCATAGCCTGCCTGCAGCGCGCTCGAGCCCTATTGCACAGCGTTGGTCGTACCGCCCCACACCCTCATGAGAGCGGTGCCAGCGGGGGACTCGCACCATGGCAGGTTCGCAGAGTGATGGCGCATATCGAAATGAACCTGGATACGACCCTGAGAAACAAAGATCTCGCCACGCTCGTTCGCCTCAGCGAGTTCCACTTCAACGTGGCATTCCGCAACAGTGTCGGTGAACCGCCGCACGGATACATCATCCGGCGCCGTGTGGAGCGCGCGCAGGGGCTCATGCTTTCGACACAAAAGCCCTTGAGTGAAATTGCCGCCGAATGCGGCATGGCTGACCAGGCCCATCTGACACGACTATTTCGCGGCATCGTGGGTGAAAGCCCGGCTGCGTGGCGACGCGCGAGAGTCAACCCTGTTCCGTAACGACTGACTGAAAGGCTCTACCCTGGACGCCTCGAATGAATGATCGGAATGCTCAATTTTTCGGCGATCCGAACCAGGTCTGCCAGGGACGTCGCCTGCATCTTCTGCATGACCTTGCTGCGGTGGATTTGCAGCGTGATTTCACTGATGCCGAGCTCGGCTGCCGCCTGTTTGTTCAGAAGACCGCTGACCACCAGCGGCAGCACCTCGCGCTCCCGCGGCGTAAGCGCCGTGAAGCGACGACGCAGCTCGGCCCGCTCCGCCCGCATCGAACGCTGAACGTGATCCCGGTCAATCGCGGCGCGAATCGCCGCAACCAGGGCCCTCTCCCCTACCGGCTTCGTCAGAAAATCGACAGCACCGCCCTGAATGGCGCGCACCGACGATGGGATATCGCCATGTCCGGTTATGAAGACGATCGGTGGATGATCCTCGCGGGAAAGTTGTTTCTGGAAGTCGAGCCCGTTGATGTCAGGAAGCTCGACGTCGAGAATCAGGCAAGCAGGAAGATCGGGCTTCGGATAGACGATATAGTCACCGGCCGCGGCGAACGTTTTGGCCCGCCATCCAAGGGACTCCAGCAGCTCGCTGATTGCCTCGCGTACTCTGGCGTCATCATCTACAAGGAAGACGATTTCCCCGTGCCGGCTCATGGCGACTCCTGCATCGCCAGGGTATTGTAGCGTAATACCAGTCTCAAGGCATTCCTTTCAATGCCGCTTCGATGGCCTCGAGCAACCCGGCTCCATCGACGGGCTTGTGAAACAAGCCGCGATTGTTGGGCTGTGGAATTCCAGCCAGCTCGATTTCACTACGGGCCGTGATGAGAATGACAGGCAACTGCGGCCGCATTGCCGCCAACCGCCGTTGTAACTCGACTCCATCCACACCGGGCATCCGGATGTCGGAAATCAGGGCATCGATCTCATTCACCGCATCGGCTCGCAGGAACGCGTCCGCCGAATTGAACAGACGTACCGAATAGCCCGCGGACTCCAACAGCTCGCCGAGAGACTCGAGGACTCGCTGGTCGTCATCCGCTATGGCAATGACGTAGGGGCGCGTTTCGATCTTCATCGGACAGAGTATATGCGCCATGAACGGGCATTTCGCGAGCCTCAGGCGCGCAAGCGCCAAAAATGACGTAATGGAAACACATGATGGAAAGACCCTTGGAACGGTGGCACATTCGGGCTGCCCGCTGAGCCACCGACACCGAGCTTTGCCCCCAGCCGCAACAACTCAGCGAACGAGGTTGCACCCAGCTTGCGCATTCCCCGCCCGCGATGCACTTTCACGGTGATCTCGGCAATTCCCAGCTGAGCGGCTATCTGCTTGTTCAGGCGACCACTGAGCACCAACTCCAGCACCTCGCGTTCGCGCGCACTGAGAGCCGCGAAGCGGCCATGAAGCACGCGCTGTTCCGCATCCTGGCTCAGACTCGCGCGACTGCACTCGAGCGCCTCCGTGATCGCACTCATCAGGGTCACGCGATCCACGGGCTTGGTGAGAAAGTTGACCGCCCCCGCCTTCATGGCTCGGACAGTCAATTGAACGTCGCGGCAGGCCGAGACGAAGATGACCGATATGCCCGCCCGCTCAGCAAGCAGGTGCTGCAGGTCCAGACCAGACAGTCCGGGGAGGTCGACATCCAGCAGAATGCAACCCGGCTCGAGCGAGCGCGGGTCTGCAAGCAGTTCCTCTGCCGAGCCAAAGCCCAGCCCCTGCCAACCTGCCGCTCGAACGATCGCGGTCAAGTGCTGCCGGACCTCCACATCCGAGTCTACGATGAAGACCGTCAACCTCGCGCGCGAGTCAGACGGATCAGATCCAAGGTCGATGCGCTCGCCGGGGTCCACGTTCGTGTCTCCTCTCACAACACGTTGGAAGTGTACCCGCCCGAATCGCGCCCGCCATCATATGATCCTATGACAATGCCAGGAGGGGATACGTCATCTCTCATGAGGCCCAAAACTTCGTTGCAACTCGAGTGCGATTGTGCGCGGTTGCGCGACGACGAGTCGAGGCTGCCCTGGCACCACTCCAGCCGCCGTTACGATGTCGCCGTAGTTGGCTGCTCTGTTGAAAACGTTCTTTATGAAGAGAGTTGTCATCCAGTCGCCGGACTGCAACCCGCCACGGAGGTCCAACAGGCTGTATTCGGCCCTATGCAACCCGGTGCCACCATTTGCGAGACTGAGACTCGAGCCAACGAAGCTGTATTCGCCCCGCACAAAGGCATCACCAATCGATGTCGGAACGGAGTACGACGCGCGCAACGATGCGGTCCATTTCGGTACCCCGGAGAGAGGTGTATCGACAGGAAAGCCGAGAACCTGCCCGTTGGAGAGTGTCCTGGCATCGGTGATCTTTCCGTCCTCGTATCCGAGGCCGGCATCCAGCTGTAAGCGGGGCGCGATGCGCGCGGTAATCTCCCACTCCGCGCCAACAATACGCGCTGCTCCCGTGTTCAAGAGCGCGGGTATGCCACAAACTGGAAGAAGGACGGTCTGTTGCATGTTCTTCCAGTCGATATAGTACGCTGCGGCCCGGCTGGCTATCTTCCGTGCATCCCAAAGGTTCTTGAGGCCGATCTCGTAGCTCCACAGGGAGTCACTGTAGTACGGCACAGGCACGCCGGCTGGCAGTCCCAACATGCGCGCACCATCCGCGCAGGGTCCTGTTGCCGGCGCATTCTCCCCTCCGTTTCGAAAGCCCTTGGAAGCGCTCACATACGTCATGTCATTGGCATCGAAGCTGTATCTGGCTGCGAACCGGGGTGTGACCGGTTGCTGTTTCTGCTCGAAGGAGTAAGCGCTGTCGGCATTGAACGATGGCGGCTGCTGCAATGACTGATGGCCGCTGTCATCCACCCATGTCTTACGAACACCGGCTGACAGCTCCAGCTTCGCGAGCGGTGAATAGGTGATATCCGCGAATCCCGCGGTCTGTTTCGAGAGAGTGTTCTGCGTGAGATAGGCGATATTGTCGGCCCCGAGCGTATAGCCACTCGCGGCATCGAGGCCGGGTATTGGATAGGAAAAAGGCGAGCTCGTCGCCGCTCGTTGATGGAAAAAACCGGCGCTGAATTGAACCGGCCCGCGCAGATGGGACTGGAATCTCAGCTCCTGCGTGACTTCCCGGCTCTCATAGGCCTGCAAAACCGTCGCGGCCAGATACGGCAGCGGCGCGTAGTAGTAGCCCTGGAAAGCGGCAAACCACATCGTGCCGTCTTCGACATCCTGTGAATATCGATGCAGGTAACCTGTCGATGAGATCAGATCACCGAAGCTGGCCGTGTATTTTGCCGTGAAGGCGTATAACTGCCACTGTGCGAGGGAGCGCTCAGCCACATTGAGTGGGCGGATCTGCGTAAAGTTGCTTGCATTGTCATCGGCCAGGGGATAGCCATTGACATCGAACCGTTGCAACATAACCAGCGGAGTCATCGAGAGGCCGGGCAGCGTCTCCGGCGTAATCAGCAGTGACACCGTGCCTCCGTACTTGCGCGTATCGCCCACTTTCGTCGCGCCCGATACTCGAGTACCGGGGGCAAAGTCCACGCCCGGAACATTTGCAATGCCGAATACTTTCGTGAAGTAGCCGGGATCGAAGGCATCAAACATGCTCAGACGCAGCCCTACGCTGTGCGCAACGAGCGCCACGTTCGCAGACCCGCTGATGTCATACCCTCCACCTCCAGCATTGATATCAGATCCCTGCAGGTCCACGGTGCCATCGGTCTCGCCAGGGTCAGGCGTCTTTGTGATCAGTCGCACGGTACCGCCCATCGACGAAGCGCCGAACAGCGTCCCCTGGGGACCACGGAGGACCTCGATGCGCTCGAGATCGAAGACGCGTGGATCTACAACATTGGATATTGGGGTATCGTCAATGTAGAGGCTCGTCGTGTTTGCGCCCGCTACACCTCGGATCACTATTTGACGTGTTGAGGAGTATCCATAGGCCCCACCACCGAACGGGCTGCCCCCCATGCCGAATGACAGGCCGGGTACTGACTTGGCGTAGTCCACGAAGTCCCTGGCCCCAAACTCCGCCAACTGCTGGCCGGTCAGCGCGGTCACGCTGACCGGAGTCTGCTGAAGACTCTCCTGCCGTCGCTGTGCGGTCACTACGATCTCACTCAGGCCTGCCCCTGAGTCGATTGCCGCGACGAGAGCGAGGGCCGCTATCACGGAGCGGCAGGTTGCGCCAAAGGTAGCGTGAAGGCGACGGTTGCCCCAAGCGAGTTGTTGTTGGCGGCCCAGAGGCGGCCTCCGTGCGATTCAACGATCGAACGGCAGATGGCGAGTCCCATCCCCATCCCATTCTGTTTGGTTGTAAAAAACGGCTCGAAGGCGCGCTCCGGTTCGTCGAAACCCATACCGGCGTCGCGAACCTCGACCCGGATCGCGTGGGATGCGTCGCGGCATGAGCGTATCTGGAGCGCACGCGCTTCGCCGACCACAGCCTCCATCGATTCGATTCCGTTCCTGATCAGGTTCACGAGTACCTGCTGCACCTGGACGCGATCGAGCGCGACCAGTGGCAGGCCCGGCTCGAGATCTGTGTTGATGCGACAATCCTTTTGCTCGAGCTCTTCAGCCAGCAGCCGGCAGACACCATTGATCAGTCCGTTGATATCTTCAGACGACCTCGGGTTCAGTGTGCGGCTGAACAGAGCGCGGATGCGGCTGACGATATCCGCGGCAGAGTTGGCATCGCGGGTGATTCTCTCGGCCGTGATCTTCGCGCGCTCGATGTTTGGAGCTGCTGCCGACAGCCAACGGTAGCAGGCATGCGAATTGGCAACTATGGCCGCCAGGGGTTGATTAACCTCGTGAGCTATCGAGGCGGAAAGTTCGGAGAGACTTGCAGCCTGAGTGGCCTGCGCAAGTTTATCGGATGCCCGACGCAACTCCATCTGCGCCTCACGGGTTTGTTCCTCGGCGCGCTTGACGTCCCGGTACAGACCGGCATTTTCGAGCGCGATCGCGGCCTGCGAGGCGAGCAGCTTGAGGACCGCGGCGCGCGCCTGCACGAAAACGCGAGGCGCCAGGTTGTTTTCCAGATAAAGCAGGCCGCCGAGTTTGGCCTGCGTGATCAGCGGCAGGCACAGGACTGACCTGGCTCGTCGCTGCCGGATATAGGGGTCTGCGGAAAAAGGATGTTCAGCGGTGGCGTCATCGAGAATAACCGGGTCTCGGGTGCGCAGGACAAATTGTGCGATCGATTGGGACAGCAGCGTCTGCGCCATGGGGTCATCCCGCAGCTCTACGACAATTGTATCGTTCCGAATGCTGCCTGCCGCCACACACCGCAACTCGCCATCCCGCCAGATAACCAGAACGCCACGCTGGGCACCCGCCTGCTCGATTGCGGTGCGCAGCAGCGTATCGATCAGCTTTTCCAGCACGATCTCACTGGAGACTGTCTGCGACACCTTGATCACGGTCGCGAGATCGAGTTGGTCGACGGGTACATCGATGGTGTCGCCCGGCCCCGGCGGTGGCCCACTCCTCGAGTAGGGATGCAACGCTTCGAGTTGCCGCACCTTGCCAACTGCGCCCCAACGCAAATAGATGCTGCGGGCCCTCGCCAATTGCATCTCAGCGATGTCCTCGAGGCCACGGCCTGAATAGAAGTTGGATGCAAGCTCGTACGCCAAGGCTTCATTGTGGATAAAGCCGTTGGTTTTGGCCGAGCGGATGGATTGCGCGTACAGTCGCTCAGCGTCGAGCTCGCTGCCCTCGAGGCGAGCGACCTCCGCGCCTACGAGGGCTGCGCGATCTGCGAAGTTTTCCGGGCAGGTTGCAGCCCATTCAGCGAGCTGCCGGTGATGAGAGACTAACACCTCCAGATGCGCTGCCCTCTGGGCGGCGGGTAGCGAATTGCAGTGCGCCGCGTGAGACAAGGCGGTGTAGAAGTGATAGTCGGCCGCCTGCATGATCGCGATCGATCTGCTCAACAGCGGCCTCGCCCGTGATGCGGCCTCGAGCGCCGCCGCATAGTCGCCAACGGTAAAGCGCGCGCGCAGCTTGCTGACCCAATACCAACATTGGGCTGCGGTCAACTCGGAGCCGTTGAGGAACCCTCGCTCAATTTTCTGCTCATCAACCAGTCCGTCATCCAATTTGCCGAAGCTCACCGTCGAACCGCGCAGCATCCGCACCGTGGCGAGCGCCACACCGACCACTTCGACGCCGGGAACTATTTGCACCTTCTGCATGAAGGCCAGAGAGCTCTCACATTCACGCTGGATGTCCGCAAGCGAGTCCCCGATCGTAAGGTGGTTGACGGTCCGCGCACACAAACAGATCGCGGCATACATGAGGTCGCCGATTTTCTGTGCCGCTTCAAACGCGCGGCCAATGAGCTCGTAGCAGTGCCTGATATGCTTCGTCCAGGGCATGATCAAGTTGCCGAAATTCAGGTATACGCCAGCCTGAAAACGCCGCAGTCCACGCCGCTCGACGAGCTCATACGCGAGTCGTCCAACATGGGCCGCGTTCTCGTATTCGCCGAACCGCAGGCCCGCTACCATTCCGAGCCTGCTGTAGGCGACGGCAGTGGCATCACTGTTGCCGCGCTCCAGGGTGAGACGGAGCATTCGGCAGGCGGCGAGCGTGTAAAGGTTGAGGTCGGTGAATTGGGCTGGTGAAGAGAGCCGGTTCAGCACATCCAGCGTGGCGAGCGACTCCGGGTCGGTCATCAGCGGAAGCTCGATCAGCTCCTCGGCCGTGTGTCCGCGCAAGTCCGACCAGATCTGCTGATATGCACAGCGCGCCTCTTCGTCCGTCGGTTGCGGCGACAAGCTGATGCCAACATGCTTCAGGTAGTCGATTCCGACGCCGGTCGCGCGCGTATGCTGATTTATCAAACTGTAAAGGTCGATACCCACGCGCGCCACCGCTGCGCGTTCGGACGTCCCGGTGGCGCGAGCAGACAGTGACGCGAAATGGTCTTCTGCAGCTACAAATGCGCCGGTCAAAAGCTCGCATTCGGCGCGATGGAGCTCGAGCTTGAAAATCAACTCCCGTTGCGACTCCCAGCACTCCTCAGTCAACGAGTCCCGGCCGGTAGCGAAGTAGCTGAGCGCAGCAGCGAAGGCGGTCGCTGCGCTGGCGCGCCGGCCGGCTGTCAGGTTGTACGCCGCGAGCTGCTGACGCTCAGCGGCTGCCGTAATCAAACCGAGACACCGGTTGAGCTGATTGACAATTTCAAAGATCAACTCGTCCCGTTTCTCCGGAGGTGTCTGCGCCGCTATCAACCGCCCGATCAACAGATGAGCCCGGGCGCGCTGATCGCCCGGGATGGATGAATAGGTCGCTTCCTGAACCCGGTCGTGAACGAACCTGTAGGAACCGTCGAGGCGCTCAACCAGGTCATGCCGGACCGCCTCCCAAAGGGCCGCATGGATGTGTCCTTCCGAGGTTCCCAGCGCGGTCGAAAGCATCGCGGTCGTGGCAGCATTGCCGAGACAGGCGAGTTGCTTTAACGCCGTTTGGGTTTCCGGCGGCAGGTGACTCAGACTGTCGACCATGAGGTCGACGACGTTTTCCGTGTATCCCTGCGCGCGGATCCGAGCCAGATCCCAGCACCACTCGGCGGCAGTCGCATCAAACGCCAACAGGCCTTCGTCGGCGAGTGTGGACAGGAAGCGGCTCGCGAAGAACGGATTACCGCCGGTCTTCTCATGAACGAGTTGCGCGAGGGGAGCGGCCCGCGTCGGCGCACAGCGCAGGGCATCCCCGACGAGCTCCTCGAGATGTTCGCGACCGAGGGGCGTCAGAGTGATCTGTCCCACCTTCGCGCCGAAGTGTCGGATGGCTTCGAGCTTGCGCATGAGCGGGTGGGTCGGGTCAATCTCGTTGTCGCGATAGGCCCCAATCACCAACAGGTGATGCAGATCAGAGGGGAACATCAGCTCTTCGAGAAGATCGAGCGTGGCCGCGTCCACCCAATGCAGATCATCGAGGAACAGCACGAGCGGATGCTCCGCCTGGGCGAACGCGCCAACGAAACGCCGGAGCGCGATCTGGAACAGGCGGTGGGATTGCCGCGCCGGAAGATCGCCAGCGAGCGGTTGCTTGCCGATAATCAGCTCGAGCTCGGGTACCAGCTCGGCCACCCGGCGCCCGTGCGACCCCAGCGCCTCACTCAATGCGCCGCGCCAGCCTTCCAGCTCCGCGTCACTCCTGCTACCCATGAAGTCCCGGATCAGTCCCTGAAAAGCCTGAGCAAGCGCCCGGTAGGGAATATCGCGTTGCTGCTGATCGAACTTGCCTGCGGCGAAAAGACCGCGCGAGGGCACGATGGCCTTGTGCAACTCGTGGACGACTGAGGATTTGCCGATCCCGGAATATCCGCAGACCAGCATCAACTCCGGCGTGCCGGTCGTGGCGACACGATCATAGGCGTCGAGCAAACCCGCAATCTCGAGCTCTCGTCCGTAGAGCGTTTCCAGGGTCGACAGGTGATCCGGCGTGTCGGTTTCGCCCGGCAAGAACGTGTCGATACCTCCCGTGGCTTGCCACGCTGTCAGACAGCGCTTCAGATCGCGCTCAACGCCGGCGGCAGTCTGGTAGCGCTCCTCGGCCGTCTTGGCGAGAAGCTTCATCACGATGTGAGATATCGGATGTGGAAGGTCCGCCACTCGCTGCTGTGGTGGCACAGGCGTTCGAGCGACATGGCAATGGATCCACTCCATGGGATGGGAGGCCAAGAACGGAAGCACGCCCGTGAGCATCTGATAGAACGTCACTCCAAGCGAATAGAGATCGCTCCGTGAGTCAATCGACCGGTTCATTCGTCCGGTCTGTTCAGGCGCCATGTAGGCGAGCGTTCCCACGATGAATTCAGGTGGACTCGGCGACTGACGCTCGCGTGGCAACCGCGACGCAAGTCCGAACCCTGTCAGATACGCGTTTACGCCGTCCACCAGGATGTGGCCCGGTTTCAAGTCTTTGTGAACGAGCCCTCGCTGATGGACGTGGCGGAGTGCGGCAGCGATGCTGATGGCGAGCTGGAGGAATCGAGGTACTTCCATCGGTTCGCCGAGATGGCGGTCGAGTGGCTCGCCACCGGGATCCTCGAGAAGTAACATTGTCCGGTCACGCTGGCGTATCAATTCCAGCGGCCGGGCGGCCCATGCACTCTCGAGATGGTCCCTCAGCTCGTATTCATGCACGAGACGATCGACACTTGCCGACAGCGGGGGCTCCGCAGTCAACCGAAGCGCCAACACGTTGCGTGACGCCCTCTCCTTGTCTAGTTGCCTGCAGAGTGCGCGCTCGCCATCCTGCCACAGCACTTGGAATTGGCCATCTTCGGGACCTGCATGGAATGCGGTGGGTGTGGTCAATACCGCCCCGGCTATAGATATCTCGAGCTTCATCCTAATGGAAATCTGTGATGGTCATGACACGAATTCGTAGTCAGATTCCCACATTCTATCGTCCGTGAGTTGATCGGAGGCCACATGAACCAACTCGAGCTGTACGAACGGTTTCGGGCCCTGCATGAACGAAAGGGCGGCTTCATCATGCCGAACGCCTGGGATGGCCTCTCCGCCCTGTTGCTGAAACAGGCAGGCTTCGAGGCATTGGGGACTTCCTCGGCGGCGTTGGCCGCTGCCCTGGGGCGGCTCGATGGCCGACATGCAATCAGTCGCGAGGAGCATCTGGCGCATGCCCGGTTGATCGGTGACTTGACGGGCTTGCCTGTCAACGGAGACTTCGAGGACGGCTACGGTGCGGGTCCTGGCGAGGTCGCTGCCACCGTGCAAATCGCAATCGAACGAGGCTTGGCCGGAATTGGCATCGAGGATAGCAGCGGCAATCCCGCCGCGCCGATTCGGGACTTTGATGAAGCTGTTGCACGTATGCGCGCGGCTGCAAGGGTCGCCAAAGGGAAAATCATGTTGACCGGACGCTCGGATAACTTTATCCAAGGGGTCCTGGATCTCGACGATACCATTCGGCGTTTGGTGGCCTTTGCCGAGGTGGGGGCGGATGTGCTCTATGCCCCCTATCCGCCCGATATGGATGCCGTTAGAGCCATTGTGAAAGCAGTCGCGCCAAAACCTGTGAACCTGCTCATTGGCACGATGAAAGAGACGCCCCCTTTCGCAGAATTACAGAAGGCCGGCGTCAAACGCGTCAGCCTGGGTGTCGCACTCTATACGCGTGTCATGGGTGATCTTCGCAAGGCGGCTGCTGAGCTGACGAAAGGCGACTTGGCCTCGGCCTCCACAGGAATCGGCTTCGGCGAAGTGATCGAGTTGATTTCGGCTGCCGTTACACCGTCCGCGTCGCCACCGCAGGTGAAATAGACGCGGCGCGCAGCGCGGGTAACAACACCGCGAGCAGTCCGACAACCCAGAGCATCAGCACACCGCCAACGAGGTAAAACAGCGGCAATCGTGGAATCTGGTACATCCGACTGAGCTGCACTCCCGCAGCCAGTGCCAAGAGGCATCCCAGCACCACGCCACCCGTGGTGATGATCCAGTTCTCGACGAGGAAGTAACGCAGAATGTGATACTTGCGTGCGCCGATGGCCCGCCTCGTACCCAGTTGCTTGGTCCGTGAAGCAACGCTGAACGCGGCGAGTCCCACGATGCCCACGATAGTTACAATCACGACAAAGCAGGTTGCCACGCTGAGGATGATGGCGGTCGCGCGATACCCCTGGCGTGCGTCCTCGGCAGTGCGATCGAGTCCTTCCAGGCGATCGATGAATCGCCCTGGCTGCAGATCCGCGAAGTTCTTATCGACTTCCGCCATGAGTGCGTCACGGCGCCCGGGCTTCGTGCGTACGATGTAACGAGCATTCGGACCGGGCGCAATGATCGGCAATATCACAATCTGGGTCGCGAACTGCTCATACTGGGAAGGCAACGGATTCGCACGCATCTGATCCACGATGCCAACGATCACCGCGGACTTGTTGATGAGACCCGTGTAAACAGTCTTCCCCAATGCATCGCCTTTGGGAAAGACCTTGTCGGCGAATGCGCGGGTTACGATCACCTCGGGAGCCCATCTCGTCACGGCAGCATCGAAGTTCGCCGCGGGGGGCATTACCACGCCCGGGTCGAATTTTCGGCCCGCCACGAGCTTCAGCCCCAGGGCGTCAATCAGCCGATCGGTCCCATAGTAAAGGACGCCGAAGACACCCCCGTTCGGATTGAGCAGCGTCTGTGGATCGGCCGCAAACGGCAGGTCCGAGGAATTAAAAGTCTGCGGTACATTGTTGGACGTCGATGCAGCTACCACCCCGGGTAATGAGTTGAGGTAGGCCAGATCCGCCTTCACCGCGGCCGCGAAGTTGTAGTCGGGCGAGTTGGCCTCGGTGGAGATCCAGAAAATGTTCTCCAGATCGAGCCCCGTTGGCTTGCCCGCATCCTCCAGCTTCTGCCGGACAATGTAGGCCATGTTCACGACCACGGCGAGTGTGAGGGCCACCTGTGCCGCAACGAGGAGCGGGCCGGTCTTGTTTCGCCACAGGGCGCTCAGCAGCGCACGAATTTCCATTGGGTTCCCCTACTGCGTCTTGAGAAACGTGGCCGGTGCCAGCCGGCCGATGCGCCAGGCCGGGTACAGTCCCGCCAGCACGCCCGCCAGCAGCGACAGTCCGATGGCCGCCAGCATGACGGGTATGTCCATATGCACGAATGATTGAATCAGCGCGATGCGATCGGGATTGTTGGAGTGAGCCAGCCTGCCTGAGAACATCAGGACCTTGAGGGAGGCCAATCCCCCCAGCGTCAGCAGCATGCCCACCCCTCCCCCAAGGAGGCCCACGACGATGACTTCTAAAATGTGCTGCCGGATGATATCGACACGGCGTGCTCCGAGAGCCCTGCGCAAACCGGATATCGGCGCTGCCGCCAGGAACTTTGCCAGCATCAACCCGAGCGTATTGAGGATGCAGACCGCCAGGAAGATAAACCCGAGCGCAAGCTGCGTGCGGCTGTCATCACCCACCACGTCCCACATCGCCAGCCACGTCGGCACGTTGACCACGCGATTGTTGTTTTTTCGGGGAAATCGGCCGTGCTGACGTTGCTCGTTCGCATAGTTGTCCACGAATGCCTGGTATCGGTCCCGATCGGCCAGGTTGCGTACCTCAACCCAATACTGCAACCAGACGCATTCCTGGGTGTACAACGTGTCGTTGCCGTCGATTTTGGTATTCCTCCTGAGGCAACTGGTATTGCCGTGCGGCGATAGCTTCAGGGTGCGGCCCCAACCGTACGGGATAAAAACCTCCTCCGGAATCTCCCATCCACCCCAACTGTTGAGGTCGTAATACTTCGGCCGCGGCATCCACGCCGCCATGACACCCACCACCCGATATGACCGGCCGTCCAGCACGATCTGACGGCCGACGCTGTTGATACCTCCGAATATCTTCTCGTTGATGAATTTCGACAGGACCACCACAGGACCTGGTGCGTCATCGTCCGACCGCGGCCAGCCGCCACCGTAGAGAAAGGGGACATCAAACATCGTGAAGAAGTCCGCCGTGGTTACCCGGGTACTCACGCCGAACGGCTTTATGCCTTTGTTCCCGGGTGTTACCACCTGCCCCGACCTGAACATGACCACCGAGTGAACGGGAATATCCGATTTATACAGCTCGCGCGCATCCTGGTAGGTCACTTGAAACGGTGGATATTCCGGATGTCGCTCGAAGCTCTGAGGAGGCTCGTCATCGCGGATATCGAGAGTAACCGCAAACAGCTTGTCGTCCTTCCAGGGAATTGGATGGCCTGCACGCGCATGATAGAGCGTGATGGAGATCATGGACGCCGCTATGCCTACCGCAATCGCCGCGATCATGAGGGCACTCAGAACCGGATTGCGCCGCAGGCTGCGAAAAGCCAGGCCCAGGTCATGAATGAACATGAGGCCCTCCTCAATTGGCCAAAGAGGTGACAGCCTGCGACCGCCGCAGCGGGTTGAACTGATGGATCTGATCGATCCGACCGTCAACAATGTGGAGCTGGCGATGTACTCGCTGCGCGAGCTCCGGGTTGTGGGTCACCATCAGGATGGTGGTGCCTGCCGCGTTGATCTCCATGAGCAACTCCATGATCTGTTCCGACATGGTCGTGTCCAGGTTTCCCGTAGGCTCGTCCGCGAGAATCACGCGCGGATCCCCGCAGATGGCGCGCGCAATCGCTACGCGTTGTTGCTGCCCACCTGATAACTGCGACGGAATGTGTTTCATGCGGGTACTCAAACCCACGCGGTCCAGCGCCGCGGTAATGCGCCGGTGTCGCTCAGGCCCTGGCATTCGCCGGTAGTGCAGCGGCGCCTCCACGTTGTGATAGACATTGAGATCCGGAATCAGGTTGAAACCCTGAAAAATAAAGCCGATTTTTTCATTCCGGATACCGGAACGCTGGTTGTCGCTCAGGCGACTGACGTCCTGGCCGTCAAATGTATAGCGTCCCCCGTCGAGCTCCTCGAGAAGGCCGGCGACATTCAGAAAAGTGGTTTTTCCCGAGCCGGAGTGCCCGGTGATGGCCACGAACTCACCCGGCTCCACTTTCAGCGTGAGATCGCGCAAGGCATGTGTCTGTACCACCGCGGTTCGGAACACCTTGCTCACGTTCTGCATTTCGATCATGACGATTCCCTCGTAATTGACTGATGCGCGTTAGTCGGCCAGGTGCACTTCCGGGGCGTCACCAAAATCGCTGATGCTCGAGACAATGATCTGGTCACCCGCGTCGAGTCCGGAAAGTATCTGCACTTCACCAACACTCATGGGACCCAGCTTCACCGGCTGCCTCCTGGCAACATCGCCCTGAACCCGATATGCAAAGGATCCCGCGTCGACGAAGCTGCCACGCTCGACTTTCAGCACGTTGTCGCGTTGATCGAGCACGATACGGACATTGACGCGCTGGTTCTGACGCACTCCCGGAGGCACCTGGTCAGCAAAGCGCACCCGGCCCTTGACCTCGTTCTGTTGAACTTCCGGGGAAATTGCGGTAACGGCGCCGCGATAATTCCTGCCCGCATAGTTGATGTCGGCCGCCATGCCGATTGCCAGATCCGATGCGTAGGACTCGGAGATGCTGAATTCCACTTCCAGCGCGGACAGATCTACTACGGTGAGCAGGCCCTCGTTTTCAGTCACCGCCGCCCTCTGGTTGACCAACAGGCTGCCAACCATGCCCTTCACGGGGGAACGGACGGTCAACGCGTCCTCACGGCGCTCCAGGTCCGCGACCACGAGTTTCTGGCGCTCGACCTCGGTGCGTTTGTTTTTGAGATCGAAGTTGAGACTGTCTTCCTGCAGCCGCGCATTCGAGACTGCATGGTCATATGTCAGGCGCGCGTCATCCCGCGCGTCCTGCGCCTTGTCCAGATCACGGTGGGCAACCACCCCCTGCTCGATCCCACTTTTCATTCGCTCGAGCTCCCGTTCGGTAGCGCGGACCTGGGTGGTTGCGAGATCCACCGTCTGCTTGCTTTCCAGGACCTGGCGGTGGGTCTCAATACCCTGGCGGTCCAATGCCACTTCGAGGCCCTGCAGTGTCGCGCGCTCCCGCGCCAACTCATTGTTCAACGCCGGGCTATCTACAGTTGCCAGCACCTGCTTCGCGGTGACAGCCGCTCCCGCGACCACGTTGAAGGTGACTGTGCCGACGGCTGACGAAAACAGGGTTGGACTGTTTGCAACTACGACGAGCCCGTCTGCAGCGACATCCCGGACAAAGGCGCCCCGTGTGATTGTGGCAATACGTACGCGGGCTCGCGGTACGACTACCTTGGAGCTCATCCAGGATCGGATGACCAGTGCAAAAATCAGTACCAGCACGGCGGCGCCCCCCGCGAGTATCAGCACGAGACGCCGGTTCCGGCGCGTACCGCCACCTGGGTCAACCATCACATCCTGGCCCGAGGTATCGCGCACTTTGGAATCTATCGATGCGTTCATGGTGATCCGCTAAGGTCCGTGGGCAATCAACAGATCGTCAATCAGACCCAGATCACGCTCCGACAGCCTGCCCGCCTGCAGTTTCAAGGTCAGCATGGCGGTCAGGTAGTCGTACCGTGTCTGACTGAAGACCCGTTGCGTCGCGTAGTAATTGTTCTGGGCGTTGAGGAGATCGAACACACTGCCTGTGCCAAACTCAACGTTGCGTTGGCTTGCTTCGACAGATTCCCGTCCGGACGCGACGGCGCGTTGTGCTGCACCGATACGCGAGATGCCCGTAACGACTCCTCGATAAGCAGCTCGCGTCAGGCGTTCGTTATCCCGTACTGCCGTGTCGTAAAGCGCTTCGGCCCGTCGATATAGGGCTCGCGACTGGCGAACGGCGGAAAGAACGGCGCCGCCCTGAAACAAGGGCCAGTTGAATGCAATGCCCACGGCATCATCGGAACTGTTGCCGCCGAAAGCAGCATCCTGCCAGGTGTGGGAAGTGCTGACGTTGAGACTCAAAGTGGGAAGTCCCCTGCCCCGCTGTACAGCCGTGTCACGGTCCTGGGCCTGCGCTTGCAGCCACGCGGCACGAACCGAGGGGTTGTCCTGTTTGGCAGAAGCGACCCAGTCATCCGCGGACGCCGGATCAGGAGATGTCAGCGGGATGTCGTCTCTCAGTGTGGCAATGTCCGTGCCGTGAGGACCGACGATCTCGGTCAGCACCAACTCTGCGTCATCCAGAGTATTCTGCGCATCGATGACACCCTGCTCGGTCGCGTCATAGAAGGCCTGCGCCTGTGCGACATCGCTACGCGGACTGGTGCCGATGCGCTCGCGAATCCGGGCCTGGTTGAGCAAAGCGCCAAAGGCATCCCGCGCACGTCGGTTCGTTGCCAGTTGATCCTGGGCCGAGAGGATCCCGAAATACGCCGTCGCCACTCGCAGCAGCAGGCTTTGCTGGGCCGCGAGCAGGTTGGCCTGCGCGCTGGCTGCCAGGAAATTGGCTTCCCCGAGGCGGCTGAAGGACTCGAAGCTCCAGAGCGTTTGCGTCAGGGTCAGCCCGTAAGCGTGACTATTGGTATAACAGTACTGCGTCTGCTGGTCCGAGAGCGTGCAGTTCGCCGCCTGGGTCGTCGTCACCGCGGAGGTTGCGGCGGTTTCCTGCACCCCCTGGCGTTCCCGGCCTGCGCTCGCGCTGGCATTGACCTGTGGCAACCATTGAGCAAGCGCCTGCGGACGCGCCTCGATTGCCGCGTCGCGTTGGTAGGTCGCCGCTTGCAGAACGGCGTCCCGCGACAGCGCGAGCCGGTACAGGTCCAGCAGATCATTGGCGCACGCGAACTTCGCCCCCACTACGAACGCCGCTCCTATGAGGGCACACCACATCCTGACCAGCGGATTACTCCCGGCGCATGACTCCCGTGGTGTACAGATGCGGGGGATTCAGAAAGCGTTTAAGGAAACGTGAAATTTCTGATTTCCACCTGCTGGACCGTGTTTTAAGCTCGTAATCCGCATCCCCACCGCTTTCGGTCCATTCATGAGTGCGAGGTCACTGGAAAGAGCCCAGCTCACGCACAGCTCTTCAGGCCCCCGGCGACGCGGGCCATTCTGGAATCACTTGCGATCGTCGCCTCGATGCTCCTGGCCGTCGTAGCGGGCGTGGCCGGTGTTTGGGCAGGATCGAAGACCGCCATTACGGCGAATTTCCGGCGCGAGTTGCTGGACCTCGCCCGGACCGCCGCAACGCTGGTCGACCCCGATTTGCATGAGCGGATCCGCCGGCCTGAACAGCTCAATGACCCCGACTATGTTGCAGCTGTGTCAGGATTGCGGCGCATGCGCGAGGCGGTCCCTGACATCCATTATCTGTACACGTTGGTTCGAGACGGCAAGGATGTTCGGTTTGTGTTGGATGCGGCCGATCCCGGATTGATGAGCCCAGGTGGGACACCCGAACAAAGGGCTCGGCTGGCCGCCGAAGCTCTGGCGGTTGCCGCCCAAACAGACAAGCTGACCGAGCTCGCCACTCGCACGGTGTTTATTGAGCGGTTGGAGGCGGCGTTGATCCGGGTCAGGGAAGGACAACAGGCGTGGGTGACCGTGCTGTTTCTGGATTTTGACCGCTTCAAACTGGTCAATGACTCTCTGGGCCACGAGGCCGGCGATGCGCTTTTGCGCAACATCTCTTCGCGGTTACGTGAATGGCTGCAGGCGCATCACCAAACGGCCGCCGGGTCCGGGCCCAATCTGATCTGTCGATTTGGGGGCGATGAATTTCTCATCTTGCTGAATGATCTGCGCGAACCGCACGAGGCGCGTGAGGTCGCCGCGCAACTGTTGGCGAGGCTCGCACGACCGTACTCGGTACTCGGGAACGAGGTGCACTCGACGGCCAGCATCGGTATCGTCGGCAGCAACACAGGACGTGAGCATGCCGCGGATCTGATCAGAAATGCCGATGTTGCCATGTACGAAGCCAAACGAAGCGGACGCGCGCGTTCGGTCGAGTTCGACGAGTCGATGCGTGAAAGTCTCGAACGCCAGCTGCTCCTGGAGACTGCGCTGCGGCGTGCCATCGCAACCCAGGAGCTCTATCTGGAATATCAACCGATCGTCGATCTGGCGACCGGACAACAGATGTATGTCGAAGCCCTGCTGCGATGGCGCCATCCCACGCTGGGCAACATCGCGCCAGGAGAATTTATTCCGATTGCGGAGGATTCGGGATTGATTGTGGAAGTGGGTCGCTGGGTGCGCCGGGCAGCCTGCCGGCAAATGGCCATCTGGTTGAAGAGCACGCCTGCGACAGCGCCATCGATGGTGAGCGTCAATGTATCTCGCGCTGAGCTCGCATTGGGATTGCCCTTGCTGGAGGAGATCGAGACGGAACTGCAATCATCCGGCCTGCCACCGGCGTGCCTGCAGCTCGAGGTCACTGAACGGGAGGTCATGCGCGATTCCCAGGCGGCTCTGCATCTTCTGCAGCAGCTGCGAGCCCTGGGGGTGCGGTTGGCGATGGATGACTTCGGGAGCGGAAACTCGTCGCTGTCGCTTCTGCGGGACCTGCCCTTCGGCGCAATCAAGATCGACCGCTCGTTTCTGCAGGACTCGTATACCAAACGCGAGGTTCTGGCCGTCATCCAGGCCACGATCCAGCTGATCGAAAACCTGGGAATGATCAGCATTGCGGAAGGAGTCGAGGACTCGACGCAGGTTTCCATGTTGCAGTCACTCGGGTGTCAGGGGGCCCAGGGTTATTACTTCGGTCAGCCCATGAGTGCGGAGTCGGTTGTGAGCATTACGTGCGCGGCAACGGCACGGCGGTTGTTCTCTTGATCTTCTCGAGCACGATACTCGAGCGAACCCGCGCCACGTCACCGTGCCCCAGCAGGTCTTTGTTCAAAAACCGGGAGAACGCATTCCTGTCGGTCGTGAGTACGCGCAACAGATAGTCGCTGTCGCCCGTGAGGGAACAACACTCAACCACCTCCGGCAGGTCCGCAACCCGCTGATGGAACCCGGCAACATCCTTTTGCGTGTAGGAAGACAATGTCACGGTGACATACGCCTCCAACTGCAAGCCGAGAGCGGCTTCATCGAGCAACACAACCGTTTTGCGAATGATCCCGAGCTCTTCCAAGCGCTGCACGCGCCGCGAGCATTGCGATGCGGAGAGATTGACCCTGGCCCCGAGCTCGGGGTGTGAGATGGAGGCATCCGTCTGGAGCTGGTCGAGAATCTTCAAATCGATTCGGTTCATATGCACGAAAACTGCATGAAATGCTCAAAAAGTGCAAGATTGCTGTGGCAAAACCGGCTGAGGCACCCCTGATCGCGCGGCCCACGCGGAGCAAACCTGCTAAAAAAGACTCCAGCGCGGCGCTTGCCTTCTGAAATCAGACCCGCCGCCGGAGACCCCCGTGAGCACCCTGACCGCCCCGGCCACCCAGATCGATCCCCTCAATCCGCTGGGACTGGATGGGTTTGAGTTCATCGAGTTCTGCGCCCCGCAACGAGGCATCCTGGAGCCCGTGTTCGGCGCAATGGGCTTCGTTCATGTAGCGCGCCATCGCTCCAAGGCCGTCGACCTGTGGCGCCAGGGCGAAATCAACTTCATCATCAACTACGAGCCGAGATCGGCGGCAGCTTATTTTGCAGCGGAGCATGGGCCATCCGTGTGTGGCATGGCTTTTCGCGTTCGCAATTCAGCACGCGCTCATGCAGCCGCGGTCGACCGAGGCGCCGAGCCCGTCGAAGTCAACACGGGCGCGATGGAATTGAAGCTTCCAGCAGTGCGCGGTATCGGCGGTTCGCTGATTTACCTCATTGACCGCTACGCGAGTCCCGAAAATCCGCGCGCCCTGTCCATCTATGACGTCGACTTCGAATACCTCCCGGGCGTCGATCGCGCACCCAGGGGCGCCGGGCTCAAACTGATCGATCATCTGACACACAACGTCCATGGCGGCCGCATGGCGTACTGGGCCTCCTACTACGAGCGGATCTACGGTTTCAGGGAGATCCGCTACTTCGACATCAAGGGTGAATACACCGGACTCACCAGCAAGGCCATGACGGCGCCGGATGGGAAGATCCGCATTCCGCTCAATGAAGAAGGCGCAAGCGGAGGCGGACAGATCGATGAGTTTCTGCGCGCGTACAACGGTGAGGGAATCCAACACGTCGCATTCCTGTGCGACGATCTCATTGACGCCTGGGATCGGCTCAAAGCTGCGGGGACGCGCTTCATGACCCCGCCCCCTGACACCTACTACGAGATGCTGGAAGAGCGTCTGCCGGGCCACGGCGAGCCGGTGCCCGAGCTGCGCAAGCGAGGGATCCTCCTGGACGGCTCGACACAGCCGGGCGACTGCCGGATTCTGTTGCAGATCTTCTCGCAACCGGTGGTGGGGCCCGTGTTCTTCGAGTTCATTCAACGCAAGCGCGATGAAGGCTTTGGCGAGGGTAATTTCAAGGCCTTGTTTGAGTCGATGGAGCGTGACCAGATCCGGCGGGGAGCGCTCCAAACGGCGCAGGGGCAGGGCCGCTAATATAGCGAATTGCTACAGCGCACAACCCCTCGCTCCCCCGCCTTCGCGGGGAATCCCGCAGTGATTCCCGCGAAATTTCAAAACTGCGACCCCCGTCTCACCACGGCGGCTCCCGAGTGGAGCTTGTGGCTTCAGCTCAGACCGGGACTAGCCGAAACTTCCAGGTAATCGCCGCTCCATACCACTGTTTCGCTTCACGTAGCCAACAATTGTCGTGATCATCGAACGCCGCAAAAATGCAATGCGACCTCGGCATGGCAAGGACGAGTTGTGCACCAGGCCAGCTCGCAGGCTCGCCTGGTTCCTGACATTGCTGTTGTTTGTATGCGGTGCGGCGCACGCACAGTATTTCAGTTTCCGACCTTATACGCCGGCGGAAGGATTGACGAATCTGGCGGTCGGACACCTGGCCATGGGGACAAATGGAGATCTTTGGGTAGGAACGGATGGCGGTCTGTTCCGATACGACGGCACCTCGTTCGAATCAATCGATATTGACAGCGGCCTGCCGCCTGACCAGGTCGGTGGCATCCAAACGGATCGTTGGGGAGGGGTGTGGGTCAACCTGGTTCGGGGCTTGTACACGCGTCCGCCCGGATCGAATCGTTTTGAGATGTTGCGCACGCAGGGAGGCGACGTCCACGTCGACTTTCGCACACCCATTGCATTCCTCGATTCAAACAGCGTCCTGGTCATCAGTGGTGGCCAGATCGTCGAGTTGCATCGCGACGGCAATCGATGGATCTCCAAGCCCTACTTCACCCCCGATCAAACAGCGGTGTTAGCCCAATTGGGGCGGGTGCGCCGCATGTCTCTCGCCTCCGACGGCACACTGTGGCTCAGTTGTGGCACCCAGATCTGTAGCACCGGCAAAGCCAGCTTGCGAGTGTGGCAAGCACCGGATGGGGTCGCCGGGGATGACTGGAATACCTTTCTCGAGGATTCTCAGGGCCGAATCTGGGTGCGAAGCCCGCAGCACCTGCTGGTACACGAACGCGACGCCTCGTCCTTCACGAAGCGCGATCCACCGATGCCCGAGTTGGCTGAGATCCGCGACAACGTCGCCATGATGTTGGATTCCACCGGCCACGTGCTCGTGCGCACGGGAGTCGGGCTTGCCCGCTGGGACGACACGCAGTGGAAGCAATTTTCCTTTGCAAATGGTCTGCCCGCCGCCTCGATCTCGGACGCACTGCTCGATTCGGAAGGGAACATCTGGCTGGGCATGAACGGATTGGGGGTCTGGCGCTGGCGCAACTACGATCATCTCGAGTCCTGGACCCGGGCGCAGGGGTTGGTATCGGACAAGATCTGGAGCCTGTTGCGCGATCCCCGAGGCAGACTCCTGCTGGGTACGAGCAACGGATGCCAGATGCTCGATGAGCACGCAGGTCAAGTGTTGGCATGCCCGGTGGAAGGACTGCCGCAACGGGCACTTCGCGCAATGGCGGTTGATCAGGCCAAATCCATCTGGTGGGGATTCAACAACGGGGAAATCTGGGCCAGCAGAGTCGGTGAGACCCATGCACATCTGACTTTTCCCGCAGCCGCGGATCGACCCGAAGTCTCGCAGATATACTTCGATCGATCCGGGGCCGGATGGGTGACAGCCCTGGACGGCGGGCTGTTCCAGCTCGATCCGCGAACAGCTCGGCTCGAAAAGGTCGGGCTGCCCGGCGCTCAGCCACGCATCTACGATGTCACTGAGGATGCCCTCGAGCGTGTATGGGTTGCCGGGTCTACCGGGCTCTTTCGAAAGGACGCAAACGGATGGACCCTGGCTCAGGTCAAGGATCCGGCCGGGACCACTTCGGTCTTTGGCTCGGTTGCCGCGACGCCGGACGGTTCGGTATGGGGCGCATCCGATGGCAGAGGACTCCTCAGGGCCACGGGGTCAACATTCGAACACCTGGAGTGGGTGCAGGCAGACATCGTTGCGCGTGCATCCGTGTACTTTACCCGTAAGGATACCCGAGGCTGGGTGTGGCTGGGGACCGGTCAAGGTGTCATTGTCTTCGATGGGAAACTGTGGCGACGGCTGGATGAAGAGGATGGCCTGATCTGGAATGACACTCAGGTTTATGGCTTTCTCGCGGACGACGATGGCTCTGTGTGGATCGGGACCTCGGCAGGGTTGACTCACGTCCGCAATCCCCAACATCTGATGAGCCCGCCACAGCCGTTGGATCTGACGATTGCACGAGCGAGACTCGGTGCCGAGTTGCTGCATACCGATAATAACACCACGTTACGGTGGCGCTCGGATGCGGCATTTGACGTGCACCTGAGCTCGCACAGTTACTCTCGCTCCGCGCAGACGGAGTTCCGCTACAGGCTGATCGGTCTGTCATCCAACTGGTTCGGATCGCGCAGCCCCGAGATCCATTTGCCGGCATTGGATGCAGGGAAATACCGTCTGGAGGTGATGGCTGTGGATACCCCACATGCCCGCGTCTCCAAAGCTGTCTCATTGACGTTCGAAATCCTGCCGCCCTGGTGGCGCACCCTCGCCTTTCGCAGCGCGGTCGCCCTGTTTCTCCTGTTGTTGGTTGCTGTGGCGTGGCGCTGGCAGATGCTCAAATTTCGAGCGCGCCGCGAGGCGTTGGAGACGGAATTCAAGGAACGTGAGGCCCTGCTCGAGCGCGCAACCCGTGATGCGCTCACCGGACTGTGGAATCGCGCGACCATTATGGATGTGTTGAGCCGCGAGACCACTCAGGCCCACCGGACCGGATCGTCACTCGCCCTGGGGATGATTGATGTCGATCACTTCAAGCACATCAACGACACTTACGGGCATTTGGGTGGTGATGAGGTGTTGCGCGGCCTGGCGCGTCGGCTGAGCGAACAGATTCGCCAACATGACTGGCTGGGGCGCTATGGCGGCGAGGAATTGATGCTCGTGCTCCCTGGTTGGGGGCGGCAGGAAACCGAGGCCATCGCCGAGCGCCTGCGCAAGTGCGTAGCTGACGAGCCGTTCATCGTGAACGGTAAGTCCCTCACTGTGACCATCAGCATCGGGATTACGAGTTGTGAGACCAAGCTCGATGGGCCGGACCATATGGTCGCTCGGGCGGATGCGGCTCTTTACGAGGCGAAACGGTCTGGACGCAACCGGGTCGCCTATTTGTCGGCGGAAGATGGAGTAGATACCCAGACTCAGGATTCACGCCGGTATCTGCGCGCATTGTTGGAAAAGTTGGACATGGAGGGGGACCAGGACAATAAAGAGCGAACCGGCTGAGGCGCCATCGACGCTTCGGTCCTCGAAATCCCGCCACCTTTGTTACTCTCATTCTTCGAGGCGGGTAGTCTCAAATAGCTCCCCTGCAAGTCAAATGAATGGGAGTACGTCGATGATCACCATATCCGCCTTCAGCCACGTCCCGGATGTCGCCAAGGGTTTAGTTCGCGATTTGCGTGTCCGCTGGGCTCTCGAGGAGGCGCGTCTTTCCTACAAAGTCCGCCTGCTCGAACAAGGACACCAGAACAACGCCGAGTATCGCGCCTTACAACCGTTCGGGCAGGTGCCGATCTTCGAGGAGAACGGGCTCGTGCTTTTCGAGTCGGGCGCAATCGTTCTCCACGTCGCGGAGCGCTCCCAAGTGCTTCTGCCAGAGGACCCGGCTGCACGGTCCCGTGCGGTCCAGTGGCTGATCGCGGCGCTGAATTCCGTCGAGCCGGCCGTTTGGAATGTTTTTGTCATCGATAATCTCTATCCCAATGAGGAATGGGCGCGATTGCGCAGACCGAGCGCCGTCGATTTCATGAACAAAAAGCTGAACGCGTTGGCTGGGAGGCTCGGCGACCAGCCTTTTCTGGACGGAGCACACTTCACCGCCGGTGATCTGATGATGGCAACCGTGTTGCGCTTCCATTGGGACACGTCGCAACTCGACCCGCGCCTCGTCGCATATCTGCAGCGCTGCACCTCTCGGCCTGCCTTTAAACGCGCGCTGGATGCACAGCTCGCGGACTTCAGAAAAGCTGCCGCATGAGCCGCCGGGCGTCGCCAGTCATGCCGACCGTGGCAGAACCTGGCGGCGCCCTTTATCTGAGGCCCGTGCACGCCAAAGATCACGCCACCGGACGGAACCGTCGCCGTTCTCCCCCGTTTCCGTATGTTGCGGCCAAACAGTGGGACACCCGCGTTGCAACCCTTCCAGCCCGAACCGGCGGCCTTTTTTAACGCGGCGACCCACGTCGCCCCCAACGTGAGCTGGAGCGACATGGGTCGCACCGAGCATTTCGTGCAGTTCTATGAGCGCGATACGGCGCTGCTAGCAGCGGTTGACGGCTATGTCCAAAATGGGTTGACCGAGGGTGCCACCGCCATCGTGATCGCCACGCGCGAGCACCTGGATGAGCTCGAGCGACAGTGGGGGCAATCCCTCGACCTGGCAGCTGCGCGCGACCGGGGGCAATACATCTCCTTTGACGCAGAGGAAACCGTGTCCAAGCTCATGTTGGACGACTGGCCTCAAGCCAAGCGTTTCGCCGACGTGATCGGTTCTGTGGTTGCCCGCGCCTGCACGCAGTCTTCGCGAGTGATCGCCTTCGGAGAGATGGTGGCCCTGCTGTGGAAAGCGGGTAAGCAGAGCGCCGCGATCCATCTGGAGGCCTTGTGGAATGATTTGCAAAAGAAACACGCCTTCAGTCTGTTTTGCGCATACCCGATGAGCGAGTGCGCCGAGGAGGCTCACGCGGCACCGTTTGCCGGGGTATGTTGTGCGCATACCCGCGTGATACCGGCCGAAAGCTACACCGGATTGACACGCTCTCACGAGCGTCTGGCCCAGATCTCCCAGCTCCAACAAAAAGCGCTGGCGCTCGAGAATGAAGTGCGAGAACGTCGTGCAGTACAAACTGTCCTGGCCCGGCGCGAGCGCGAGCTCCATGACTTCCTCGACAATTCCCTCGAGGGCCTGCACAGGGTGGGACCCGATGGCATCATTCAGTGGGCGAACAAGGCCGAGCTGAGCCTGTTGGGATACTCAGCTGAGGAATACGTCGGGCATCCCATCACCCGCTTCCATGCGGATCCGGAAGTCATCCGCGAAATTCTTCGCCGTCTCCTGGCCGGTGAAGATTTGTATGACCAGCCTGCGCGGTTGCTCTGCAAGGACGGCTCCATCAAACACGTACTGATTCATTCAAATGCCCTGTGGGAAGATGGCAAGTTCGTTCATTCCCGCTGTTTCACGCGCGATGTGACCCAACGCGTGCTCCTCGAACAGGAAGTTCGAGCGAGGCTCGCGCAGCTCAGCGAAGTGGACCGCCACAAGGATGAGTTCCTGGCGATGCTGGGGCATGAGCTGCGTAATCCCCTGGCTGCTATTCGCACTCTGTCCCAGCTCATGCGTCGCACCGAACGGCAAGACGATCCGAAATATCAGGAAAGATGCGAGATGCTGTCGCGCCAGGTTCAGCAGATGGCGCGTCTGGTGGACGATCTGCTCGATGCCAGTCGCATTACGCAAGGCAAGATCACCCTGCAGCGAGTGCCATTGCAGTTCATGGCAGTCATCGCCCAGGCCATCGAGGCATGTCGCCCAACGGTCAATGACCGAGGTCACCGTCTCACCGTCACGATGCCCGAAGAGCCGATCCGCATCCTTGGAGACCTGACGCGCCTAGTCCAGGTGTTCTCCAATATCCTCAACAACGCTGCCAAATACACCCCAAAGGGAGGGCACATCCACGTAAGTGCTCACCCACGAGGCGGCAGTGTCGAGCTACGCGTGCGAGACAACGGCGTAGGTATCGCGCCGGACCTGCTGCCCCGTGTGTTTGATTTGTTCTCGCAGGCGGATCAAACGCTCGAGCGCTCTGAGGGCGGTTTGGGAATCGGGCTGGCGCTCGTGCAACGCATTGTCGAGTTGCATGAGGGCGAAGTACGGGCTTGCAGCGAAGGGGCCGGAGCAGGCAGCGAATTCGTCGTGCGGCTACCGATGTTGGCTGAGGAGATTTCTGAGCACACAGTGACCCCGGCACCCCGCCCGGTTCGACCGAAAAGGATCCTGGTGGTCGATGACAATCGGGACGCCGCCGAGTCCCTCGCTGAGCTGCTGAGCCTGGACGGTCATACGGCCTCGACCGCTTTCGACGGACACGAAGCGCTGCGCGCCATCGAGGCAAATCCTCCAGAAGTTGTTTTGCTCGATATCGGCTTACCCGGAATGAATGGCTATGAGCTCGCCCACCGTCTGCGGGAAGTGGGTTCAGTGGCAAGACTGGTCGCCCTGACAGGATATGGGCAACCGGAGGACCACGAGCGCGCGCTGCGGGCCGGCTTCCATCATCACCTGGTGAAGCCGATAGATCCGAGCGCGCTTGCTCAAATACTGGCGTAGTCACTCGCCGACGGAAACCGATGCGCGCTGCAGTCGAGCGCATCACGGATCACCGGCAGATCAGTTATAACCCGGCGTTGTGCGCATCCCAGAAGGCGGCATCCTCATAGCCCATCGCCCAGACTCCGGTTCCGGCGAGCTCGTACTTCTCCACCAGACTCGTCTTTGCAGTGATGCTCGTTGGGTTGTCATACCACAGCGCCGGCTGCGCGTGCCCTGAGAAATCTCCGCTCTGCTGCTTCACTTTTCCCCAGGTGGCATAGGGGGTCGAAGATGCCGTATCGAAGGAAACGGTGGCGTTCTTGGAGGCAATGTAAGCCGCAAAACCCGGCGTGCCGGAATTTGTATCCGCCGCCCAGGTCTGCTGGCCTCCCGTGCTGAAATCATAGCCATAGGTCGGAAGACCCAGGAGGACCTTGGCCGCGGGGACCTGGGTCACGGCATAGGAGATGATGCGATTCATCCAATCCAACCCCGAACAGGGGCCCGGCCAGGTTCCCGAAGCGGAAGAGGACCATCCAGGGCCAACTTCGTCGTAGGTCATGACCTGCAGATAGTCAACGGCAGCGCCCAGGGCAGCGTAGTCATAACCCCCGACGTACGAGTAGTTCGATGTTCCGTCGGTCGGCGGAACGCTCTCGATGAGCTTCAGCCCCCTGGCGTGCAGAGCGCTGGCCAATGCAGTCACAAACGCCGAGAAATTCGCGGTGTCCGCAGACGTTGGTCCATTTGCCTCCATGCCCACCTGCTCGACATCGAGATCGATTCCCGCGAATCCGTTGTTTACCGCCAGATTCACCAGGTTCTGCACCGCATTGCTGCGGCTCTTGGCACTTTTGTCGATGGTCGCCATGATGTTCGGATCAAAGCCGCCGAGCGCGTTGCTCCAATCGCTGACCGTTGGATACACCGGCAGACCCAACTGCTTCGCATACGTAATGATGTTGCTGGTTGTAGTGGTCAGACCGCTCACATCCACCTTGCCGTTTGCCAGGAGCCCATAGGACGATCCGAGCGCCACGGCACTGAGACTGGCATGAAAATTCTGCAAGTTCGCATACGATTGCGGATCTTGACCATCCGTGTACGCCACTACGAATTTCGTTGGTGGAGTTGCGGCAGGGGCCAACGTCGCGGCACCCAACAACAGCATGAGGGGCAGGGAATTCAATTTCCGGGGGGCAATTTCGCTCATGTTTTCTTCCTGAAAATGGCTGCTGATCGGCAACCAACTTACCATGTAACGTCAGCCTTTGCAGATGCGAAGAGCAGGTGGCTCTGATAAGCGACGCTCAGCAGATCCTCGGGTAGGCACAGACCGGTCGCGACTGTTGGACCCCATTCATGGTCCGCGAGGCGACAATTTTCCGGGGAGGCCGTCCCCGCTCCACCCAATCTTCCAACACAGACAGGGCATCGAATGTATTGAACCCTGGCCCGCCGCCGCAATGGCCCATTCCCGGAAATGCGAAGAGCCTGAAAAACTCGCCTGTCCGCGCAATTCCGCCCGCAGCGCGCGCGACCGATTCGTAATAGGAAACCACATTCGTCGCCGGGACCACCGGGTCGGCCCATCCTGTATACATGAGCAGTCGCCCGCCTCGAGCCCGGAATTTCGTCAGATCCCGCGACACTGCACTCAGGTAGGGAACTTCCGCTTCCACGCGCACAACATCGTGATCCCAGTCAAAGCTGCGCCAGTCCCAGGTTGGATCGTGAGCAACGAAATGGCGGAACAGCCCGAGCCGGGGCGGTTCACGCGGATCCAACAGGTAGCTCCCCCACCCCGCCTCGCTGCCGCGCACCCAACCCGGAAACAGCGGCTGGCCGGTCCGTGAGTTGTGTGCCCCTCCATAGACCTTGCGTACGGCCTCGACCTGTTCCCGGGTGAGGCAAGTGTCAGACGGGGTACCCGTACACACCAGCGATAAAGGATCGAACTGGCAGCGCCGCGGATCACTAATGATCCCATCGTTGAGCCCATCATTTGCATCACAGCGCTGCGTGACCTTCCGTGTCAGCAACGCCAATTGCGAAGCACTCAACAGGGGCTCACCCCTGGCATCATGCAGCGCCGTCCATGACCACAGAAAGCCGAGAATGAGCCGAATACGATCATTGCCGGGCGCGCCCGCAATCACACCTTCGTAATCGTCCGGGTAGCGCTGTGCCTCGCTCAGTGCCTGCTGGCCCCCGGTCGAGCAACCCTCGAAATAGGAATGCGCAGGCGCCCTCCCTTGTATTGCCCGCACAATCTGTTGCGCTGCCTGCGTCGTTACATGAACTGCCCGGTAAGCCCAGTCGATGATCTTCTCAGGGTGGCCATCGCCAAACTCCATTTGATCGCCCGAATGTCCGGTGTCCGATCCGACCGTCGCGTAGCCGCGCCCCACAGCGCGTGCCATGGCCCGATAATTGATTGAGCCCGCAAACCCGCCGTTACCCGTGCCAAGCAGCTTCCCGTTCCAACGCCCCGATGAGGGAATCCAGACTTCAAAATGAATGTCAGAATCGGAGGTCGGCGCGGCCACCGCAACGATGCGGCAGAACACTGGCAATCCCGACACCTCTTCCATACCAGGCGGGGTGAGCGCACCGCCGGCCACCTCTTGTGCCGTCTGAATTCTGACGTCGGAGACACTCAGCGCTGTCAGATCCGCGCACGCAGCAAACACGGCAACCGGCGCGACACACGTCAACAGACAACACGCCCAGATGAAGCAGCGCATTCAGTTGCAAACCTTCAGCACGGAGGCGAGCCCGCCATATACGGCTTCGTAGACCGCTTTTTTCAACGTCCCGGAAAGCTCTCGCGCCCCGATCACCTGTGTCATAAAGACCGTCACACGCTTCTGACGCCGGTCAACCCAGAAAAACGTATTCCCCGACCCATCCCACCCCGCCGCACCGTCCGGCAGCCAACCCTGCTGAGCGGTAGAGGCATTGCCAATGGCCAGTCCATAGCCGAACTGGAATTGCATCCCCGGTATCAACCCCTTACCTTCAGCCGACGCCGGCAAATGATCCTGAAACATCAACCCCACGGTGTCTGGTTTGAGGATCCGTACTCCATCCAACTCACCCCCGTTGGCCAGCATCTGCGCAAAGCGCAGGTAGTCCCCCGCCGTGCCGGCGATCGCCCCGCCCCCGTCCAGGAGCCGGCTTCGATCCCGATAATCAGTGTTGTCGCGCGTCTCGATCGGTTTGAGTGAAGTGCCGTCACCGAGATAATTCGTCACAAAATGATCGAGGGCCTTCCCGTCGACAAAGAAACCGGTATGGCGCATACGCAAAGGCGTGAAGATCCGTTCCTGGACAAACTGATCGAGTGACTTCCCCGAGGCGCGCTCCACCACGTAGCCCAACACCGTGGTCGAATAGCTGTAATCGAATTGCTGGCCCGGCTGATGCAGCAACGGAGCCTTTGCCAGTCGGTGCACGAGCTCTTCCAACGTGGGCGCCGCGGGCGCATCGGTTGGCAGCGATCCGACTGGAGTATTGCGCTTGACACCGTGCTTGCGGTAATAGCGATGAACCGGCGTGTCTCCCATGAAATGGTAAGTCAACCCGGACGTGTGAGTCAGCAAATCCCCGATCGTGATCGGACGCTGTGCAGGTGCCGTAACCATATCGTCGACGTCCCCGGTCATATACACGCGAACATCTTTGAACTCGGGAACAAAGCGATACAGCGGGTCATTGACCGAGAGTTTCCCTTCCTCCACGAGCATCATCACCGCGACACTCGTGATGGGTTTGGACATTGAATACAGCCGGAAAAGCGCGTCCTCGCTCATCGCGGTCCGCGAGGCAATATCCTGGTATCCCACCGTGTGCCGGTAGACTGTGCGTCCGTTCTCGGCCACCAGCACCACGGCTCCCGGAATCTTGCCCTGCTCGGTGAGACAATCGAGATCTGTCGAGAGTGCAGCAAACCGGTCCGGCTGCCTGGCCGCGGCCACGTGCCCCGCCAGGACGCACGCAACAACGCCCAGCCACGCGAGTCTCAACCCAAAAAGTTGGGTCCTACGCGTGCCACCCCACTCTCCTGCCAGGCGATTTCGAACTATCATGTCGCGGTACTCACTTATTGGGGGGGCCCACACGTGCATGTCACCTTAGGGCAGATACGCGCATTCGTCACCGTTGCCTCAACCGGCAGTTTCACCCGGGCGGCGGACGTGCTGCATTTGTCGCAACCCGCTCTCACGAATCGCATCCGGCAATTCGAGGACGCCCTGGGCCTCAGCTTGTTTGATCGCAATACCCGGTCGGTGGAAATGACGACGCTCGGTCGTGATCTGCTCCCCGTCTTTCGGCGCGTCGTGGGTGAGTTTGAGACCGCGGTGGTCAATGCGCGGGACTCTGTCAATCGCGTGAAGGGAGTCATTCGCCTGGCATGCCTGCCATCGTGCGCCGCTTCGGTGTTGCCCAATGTGATTCGCGAGTTTCAACGCGATAATCCCGAGGTAACCTTTGTCGTACGCGACGTCGTCAACAGCAACATCGCCTCCCTGGTACGATCGAGCGAAGTGGATTTCGGGATCTCGGTCCAGGAGAATACCCATTCCGATCTCGAGTCCGTCGCTCTGTTCACTGACACACTGCAGATCGTCTACCGGGCGGAGCCCACGTCCGCGCCCCAGTCCGGTGAGCCTTGCACGGCGATTCTTGCAGGCCGCCCCCTCATTCTCATGAGCCGTGGCAGCAGCGTGCGTGAAAGGGTCGATGAAGCGCTGGCTTCGTTGGGCATCCCCGCGTTGCCCACCTGCGAAGTCAACCACATGTCCACGGCAGTTGCCCTGGTGCAGGCGGGCCTGGGGATAGCCATTCTGCCCTCCACGGCGGTGGAGCTGAAATCCCAGTCCGATGTCCGTTCGCGGCCCATTGACCTGCCGGGATTTTCTCGCGATATCGTGCTTCTGCGGCGCAAGGGATCCTCGCTCCCGCCCAGTGCAGAAGCCTTCATCCAGATCCTGACCCGGGCGGCCCACACCTTCGGCCAGTCTCTGTGAAGAATCAGAACCGCGCATCGAGTCGGACATATGACTGCCGGCCATACGGATCCGCGAGGGACGACAGAAAGCCCGTGTACTTCGCGCTCGGCGGTGCCCGGTTGGCCGCGTTGATCATACCCAACGTCACTCGATATCGATCGTCACTACCGAACGCATAGCCGTACTGCAGATCAAACACCGTCCAGGAAGCGATCCGCGCAGCGGTCGTTGCAGCGACGGGGATGTTGTAATCATCCTCGACCCCGGAAACGTAGCGGACCGTGGCGCTTGCGGACTGCTGGCCGCGAGTCCAGTCCAGCCCGAGCACGTTCCGATACCTGGGGGCAGCGGCCGCTGTCAGCGGCGACGTGGTGGAGTTGTTCCTGCGCCCCACGCCGTCGTAAACCAAGGTGCCCGTATCAATATCGTACTTCAACAGGTAACTCAACGTGTCGCGCAGGGTGAATCGATTCCCGATCCAGTCCAATCCGAACCGGGCATCGAGGTCGATTCCGGATGTCTGCGTTCCGCTCGGTGCATTGAAGGTGAGGACATAAATCGTCTGCGCCACCCCGTTCTGGTCCCGAATCACCTGCGCGCTGTTGGGAGTAGCGTTGATGACCGCTTGAGGATTCTGCGTCTCGATCTGGTTGTCGTATTTATAGCGCCAGTAGTCAACAGAGATGGATGACTGCTCGAGTGGCAGCACAGTCACGCCAAAGTTGTAGACATTGGCCGTTTGCGGCTTCAGCGCCGGGTTGCCGGTCGCAAGCACGGAGCGGAAGACCGTTGTGCCTGTCAATGGATCCGTGATATTCACCACATTCGTGGAGATCTGGGCCGCGGTCGTGTTGGCAATCGTCGGTGCCTGGAACGCCTTGCTCCACGAGCCGCGCAACGACAACCATGACAACGCCTTCCAACGCGCGGCGATCTTCGGATCCGTAGTCTGAAATTGTCCGTAATCCTCGTGACGCACGGCGAAGTCTGCGTTGACGTCCGGCAACACCGGAAAATTCCATTCCGTGAAGACGCTCTTCACCACACGGCTCCCCTGCGTATCGCGCGAGGGCCCGTTGAATCCGCCGAACCCGCTGAGGTATAGGTCAGAATACGATTGCGTTTGATCTTCGTGGCGGACCTGCAGCCCAAGAGCCGCTGCGATGGGCCCGCCGGGAAGGTGCCAGAACGATCCGTCGACCACTGCCTCGCCCGTCAGGTACCTGGTGCGACTGTAGGTATTCTCATTCGACTGAATGTTGTAGATCAGTGCTGGGTTTTGAGTCAGGTCGTCCTTTGCGAACGGGCTCAGGTAATTGCAATTGCCGGTTCCGGGGGTCGCCCCGACGCCCGCGCCGTTCCATCGATAGTTGCAGCTCGGCCCGCCATAGCCATTGAGCGCCGCCTGGAACAGGTTCATGTCGGTGTCATGATCGCCGTGGGTTACAGCAGCCTGAGACCAGGCGAAGTCGGCGGTGTAATGCCAATCATCCGTGATATTCCCTCGCATTCCCGTGACTGCCTGCAGCTGATCCACGTGATCGCGCTGTGCGTTATAGAACGTCCCGTTGAAGCCCTCGGACCCGACCGCGCGCCCAGTGAAGACCACGGGCACGCCGAAAGGGTTGTAGGGGTTTGCGGCGGGCACGATCGGCCCCGTGGCGCCGTTGTGATTCTGAGCGTACGAGGGCACGCCGAACCGGTCTGAATCCTGGTGATAGAACCCCGCTTCAAAGAAGAGCTGATGCGAGTCGACCAGGTTATAGCTGGCATCCGTGTGCAGCAGTGTGTTGCGGCTCTTCGGCCGTATTGGATTCTGGGCCTGGAAACTGAACGCGCAAGTGCCCAATCCCCATCCAGGGCCGCTGGCAGCCGGCGTAAACACGCTGCGGGTTGCCGCCGAGCCGCAATTGGGATCCACTACAGTCAGTGCCCCCGTTGCGCTCTTATAGGTATCATACAAGGTCGAGTAGTCATGCCCGTCGATGATGACATCGCCGCCCGTTGACGTTTGCGGCCTCGCCGTCATTGTGAACGTGCCCGGGTGGGCGCCACTGCCACCGGACGGGTTGAAGAAGTTGGTGACAGCGCGGTCGCCATTCTGCAGGTTTGATATTTCTGTAAACGACCCCGCGACGACGACGCGCGAGCGTTCTCCGTGGGCACCCCACATCGCCTGAATCTGCTCTTGCGGCGAGCCAGCAGTGTGGGTGTATTGCGCACTCGTTTGGAAACCGTCGAAGCGATCGTTGGTAATAACGTTGACAACACCGGCAACCGCGTCGGCTCCGTAGGTGGCGGAGGCACCATCCAACACGGTTTCCACCCGACTGATGGCAATCGACGGCGTCAGGCTGTCCAGATTGACGTAACCCTCATAGGGGACAACACGCCGGCCATTCAGAAGCACCAGTGTGGCCGCTGAACCGAGCCCGCGCAGATTGGCTGAACGCGCATCACGGCTGTCGATGCCGCCTTTGGCGAGATCCTGAATACCGCCGACACTGCCGACGTTCTGGGGAATGTAACGGGTCAACTCCCCGAGCGAGACCACTCCGGTCCTGCTGATCTGCTCCTGATCGATAGTCAGGATGGGCGAGGCAAGATCCTCCTGCTTCACATTGCGCAGGTAGCTGCCCGTGACGACCACCTCCGACAACGCGCTTTGCTCGCTGGAATCCTGGGCCCCGGCAAGGCCCGGACCCACGATGGCGGCGACCACGGCACATACGCCGACCGCGCCGCGAGCTCCAACTTCGGCACCCAATCGATCCCGGCCTGCAATTCTCAACATGCTTCACACCCCCCTCATACCGTGAGCTGTCAATTTGTTTTCGCGCACCGTGATTCTGACACCCCCACGGGAGGCCGCGAATTTTCAATTCCGAATGGATTGATAGGCTTTGCTTATGGGACCGGCAGCTCGAGATCGAGTATCAGGCCGCTGATACACTTGCCATGAGGGTCGATGGCAAGCGAGCGGGTCACTCCGCCCGTCAGCGCATCATCCAGGACAAAGTTGATCGCGCCCAGACCCGGCAGACAGTATCGCCTCACCGCGCCACAGATGCGCCCGCTCAGGTGAGCACGGATCCGCTCGGCAGTCAGATACTGCTCAATGAACGGATAATCTTTCTGCTGGTAAACAAACACGGATACATTGGAGGTGTTGCCTTTGTCGCCGGTGCGGCAGTGAGCCAGTTGTCGCAGTTTCATATCACACGGTCTCGATGGCCACACGTGGGACCACGCGATCGCGCGGTACAAACGTCGAGGCGATGGCCACAATCTCTTTCGCGGACCGCGTCACGCCACCTCCGCCCGCGGGACCGTTGGTGTAGAGCGCCTCCACCTCACGACCAATTCGCAGCGCATCCTCCAACGTTCGAGTCCGACCCACCGCGCGGATGCGAATTTCGGACGGCACAGGGCCTGTTTGAGCCTCCGCGCACACGGAATTAACTCCGATCAAATCGTAGCGGCTTTCACGCAAGGGCACGCCTGTGAGCCGCAGTCGTTCCGCCACGACCTCGATGGCCAATTGGGCTCTCTGCAGTGCACCCGAGCCGGCATATGATATCTGGCCCTCGCCGATGAACCCGTCCCGATAGCCAATGGACACCTTCAGCAACTCGGGCCGACTGCGTCCGTCCGCGCCGCTGACCTCAACGCGGTCTGCCGCTACTTGGCGAAAACACACCCCGGAGAAGTCCGCAGCCACATCGGGAGTGAGATACGCTCCGGGATCCTGAACTTCGTAAAGCAACTGCTCCTTGCAGGTCGCGATCGAAACGAGGCCTCCAGTCCCGGGCAGCTTCGTAAATACTGCCGTTCCATCGGAGCTCACTTCCGCCAGCGGAAATCCGAGGCGCGCAAGCCCTTCGACGTCCTTGACGCCCGGATCCGCGAAATAGCCCCCCGTGAGCTGACCGGCGCATTCCAGCAGGTGCCCCACCAGTGTTGCCTTACCGAGTTGCTCGAAATCCGCCTCGCCCCAACCAAACTCGTGCCTCAGGCATCCGACAAACAATGACGGATCCGCGACCCGGCCGGTCAGGACGACATGAGCGCCCAACCGCAGTGCTTCGACAATCGGGGTGCTCCCCAGGTACGCATTCGCGGCGATAATGTTGTCCCAGGGGATGGGCGAAACAGCACCTTCAGCGGACAACGCGCCTGTTTCGTGTGCGCGCAGAACCTCAATGACATCGTCGCCCTCCACCGCGGCGATCTTCAAGCCCGAAAGTCCCAAAGACCTCGCAATCTCAGCCGTGCGCCGCGCGGCCGCCACTGGGTTGGCGGCACCCATATTGCTGACGATCTTCACACCGTTTGCCACGCAAGCAGGCAAAACCGCCCCCATGCGTTCAGCCAGCAACGGATCGTATCCGAGCTGCGAATTCTCCATCCGAGCCTGTTGAGCGAGTGCGATCGTGCGCTCAGCGAGGCACTCGAAAACGAGGTAATCGAGACCGCCGCGCTCGGCGAGCTCGATGGCAGGCTCGATGCGGTCACCGGAGAATCCGGCCCCGCAGCCGATGCGTACGACCCGCGGTTCAGTTGCGCTCATGTCAGATCCATTACGCCGGGAACAATCCAAACAACACGCACGCCAGCGCCATCGTCAAAGAGGCTGCATACAAATAGGGAAATGCGAACTTCTGATGCGCCGACAGCTCGATACCCGCAAGTCCCGACACCAGAAAAGTGGCGGGTGTCAGGGGACTCACGGGAAATCCGGCCGTCATCTGACCCACCAGCGCTGCCTGCGCAACCTGCACTGCCGTACCCCCGAGCCGCGCGTGCATTTCCGCAATCACCGGCAGCACGCCGAAGTAAAATGAATCCGGATCAAACAACATGCTCAGGGGCATCGCCACCAAGGACAGTAGGAACGGGATCTGACTTCCGGTACCGGGCGGAAGATGTGACACGGCCGACTGGGCCAGAGCTTTCAACGCCCCTGTACCCGTCATCACTCCCGTGAAAGCTCCTGCCGCCAGCAGGATTGCCGCCATTGCCAGCGCAGCGTGCGCATGTGCGTCCACTCTGTCGCGCTGCGCCGCCGATCCCGGATAGTTGATGAGCAGAGCGATGACCGTGCCCACCATGAAGGCAACGGCTGGCGCGACCAGACCTGACACGAGCGCGCTCATCACGAGGAGAGTCAACAACAGGTTGACCCAGAACAGGCCCGGCCGCTTCACGGCCGGCGGCCTCACGCTATCCTCACCAGTCGAGATCTTCGGTGCCGCGACTCGAGGGGCTGGAGAAATTCCTTCCGCCCCGGTCGAGCCGGTCGCGCCACCAATCAGGCCCAGGGCCGCGGCGTCTGCTGCCAAACGCCGAGTTTCACGCTGCCCCAACCACCACGCCGCACAGAACACAAACACCAGCCCTACCGCCTGCACGCCCACCATCGGCCGGAAGATGTCCGAAACCGGAATTTTCAACGCAGCGGACGCTCGCAGCGTGGGCCCCGTCCAGGGCAGAAAATTGACCCCCGCCGCCATCGAGACCACGCAGGCCAGCACTCGACGGTCGATCCCGACTCGCTCATAGAGTGGCCGCATTGCCGGAATCACCACCAGAAAGCAAACGGCGCCCGAACCGTCGAGGTGGACCAATAGAGCCAGCAGTGCGCTCGCAATGACAATACGCGTGGGACGCAGCCCGGTGAGACTCAATACCCTGGCGATAATCGGGTCGAGCAGCCCGGCGTCCGTCATGATGCCAAAAAACACAATGGCGAAGACAAACATGGCCACTACGGGCGCTATTGTGGTGATGCCCTCCAACATGAAGCTCGCCGTCTTCAGCCCAAATCCGCCAACGACTCCCGCCCCCGCCGCCACCGCAACCAGGCCGACGAGCGGTGAGCAGCGATTGAACAGGATCAGGGCGAGCAGGACCACAATAGATGCGGCGCCCAATGAGGCGATCATTTACGCGCAAGCCCCCTGGATCAAAATTCCCCTCGACTCGAGTAGCGACGGTATCGCCATCTTACGGGCGGACGAGCTCCCCGCGGCAAGCAGATTTCTTCTATGGATTGATCAGGCGGGGCAATAAGTCGCGGCGCATCCCACCAGCCCGCGCCGGCCCGCTCCGGCCGGAGGGATACTCAGTGGCCGAGGGACGCCATCACTTGCCTCAGTGAATCAAAAGCCCGCATTCCGATGGGCCCGAGCGCTGTCTGGCTCAGTACCATCATGATGATGAGTCGCACCGCCCATCGCTCAAACTTCGCGTCCATCTTGACTTCCAGTGAGTCAATGCGCGCATTCAACTTGGTTTCCAACGAACTGGAGCGCTCGCCCAACTTGGTTTCCCCCGAACTGATGCGCTCGCCCAACTTGGTTTCCCCCGAACTGATGCGCTCGCTCAACCTGGTTTCCACCGAGCTGATGCGCGCTTCCAGCCTGGCCTCCCCTGACTCGATGCGTGCGCACAACTTTGCGTCCAGCGCATCAATGCGCGCGGTCACTGTTGCGATCCGCGTGTCGAGCATCGGAACGGTCACGAACTGAGCCTTGTCAACCACCTGATCAATTGCCTCCGCCAGGATGAGGGCCTGCTCCGTCGAGAATGTTCCCTTTCCACTCAGGAGCTCGATCGTCTGTGCCTGCATAATAAGCCATCCGAGTAAAACGCGCTGACACATACACTACAGCGAGACGCCCCCCCGACGATTCAATTAGCCTATGCGAATGCCCAATTACTGGTGCGGGTGATGGTGTGTCATAAACAAAACAGGCGTCGAATTCTGACGCGGGTGTGCTTGTGTGTATTCGGACGTCGCGCAAGCGTCGGGGACCACCGTGCTACCCCCATGAGACCCCGATTGCTGATGCAATACTCAGACAATTGTCGTACGCTCCGGGGCTCGTACCGCACAATCGCGCATTCCGAAAGGACCGACCCCGTGACCCACCCTCCAGCGATAGTCTGCGTAACCCTCATTGCCATCAGCGCGGCCTTCGCGCCGCGCGTGTCACTGGCGCATCGGGACTCAGTCCACGAGCGCAAAGACCTGGCAACCGGCCTCAGTCTGCAGACGGACCGCGGCGTTCTCACCATCGAGCCTTGGCAGGACGGAATCGTCCACGTGCGTTTCGGCACAGCCGGTTATGCGGGAAATTTCAGCCCGGCTGTCATCGCAAAGCCGGGGTTGGTGAAGTTTCACATCACGGAGACTGCGGACGCCTACCTCCTGTCCACAGCCCGCCTCAGTGTCCGAATCAACAAAGCCGAAGCAACCATTTCCTTCCTACTCCCCGACGGCACGCCATTGCTCGAAGAGGCCGAGCGGGATACCGGATTGGGTGTATCGCTGTCCTTCAAGACAACCACTGCGGTCTACGGCCTCGGTCAACATCAAAACGGCTTGCTCGACTATTCGGGCCACTCGATCCACCTGCAGCAGGCCAACACGGACGTCGCAGTCCCTATGATGGTGTCGCCTGATGGATGGGGGCTTCTCTGGAATGACGCATCGGTCACCGATGTGGATGTCGCAGTTCCTGGCGCGCTGCAGCCTCTCGCCATCCACTCCGAGGCCGGCCCCGGAGTCGACTACGACTTCATTCTCGGCCCCGAGATGGACGACGTGATTCGCGGATATCGGTGGCTGACCGGCGATGCCCCGATGATGGCCCGGTGGACCTGGGGCATGTGGCAGTCGAAGGAGCATTACGAGACCCAATCCGAGCTCCTCTCGATTCCGGCACGTTACCGCCAGATGGGTATTCCCATCGATGCCGTCATCCAGGACTGGCAATACTGGCCTGCCAATCAATGGGGCAGCCATCGCTTCGACACCGCGCGCTATCCGGACCCCGCGAAAATGGTCGCGGATATCCACGACCTGCACGTCCATACCATCATCTCGGTCTGGCCCCGGTTTGATCTGGCTACAGACAATCTCGCGCAACTCAACAATGCCCATGCCGCGTTCGAGGACGCATTCAACAACGTTTATCCACCGGGTCTGGGCCGTTGGTACGACCCCTGGAATCCCCGGGGTCGCGAGATCTATTGGTCGCAGATTCAGCGCAACCTCGGCGTCCTCGGATTTGACGGCTGGTGGCTGGACGCGGATGAGGCGGAGCTCGGCGGTGTATGGGGTGAGATGCGCGAACAGGCCACTGCCGCGGGGCCCGGGATCGCTGTCACCAACTCGTTCCCCCTCATGCACACAACCGCGGTGCACGACGGCATGCGTCGCGACCAACCGGACAAACGCGTCTTCATCCTCTCCCGTTCCGCCTACGCCGGCCAACAACGCAATGCGGCGATCACATGGTCCGGGGACATCCGCGGCAACTGGGAAACACTGCGCCGCCAGATCCCCGCTGCATTGAACTTCAGTCTGAGCGGCATTCCCTACTGGTCCAACGACATCGGCGGCTTCTTCCCACAGCCCGGCATGAGTGAGGCCGATTACGCCGAGCTGTTCACGCGCTGGCACCAGTTCGGTGTCTTCAACCCCATGTTCAGAATCCACGGCACGGGTCGTGCGAAGGAACTGTGGACCTTTGACCAGGCCACGCAGCAACGCCTGAAGCAGGATATCGAGCTTCGCTATCGGTTGTTGCCCTACCTGTATGCAACCTCGTGGGCCGTCTCCAGCCAGCAAAAGAGCCTGATGCGCGCTCTTGTATTCGATTTCCGCCACGATACGAAAGCGCGCGAAATCACTGATGAATACCTGTTCGGCAATGCGTTCCTCGTGGCTCCGGTGCTCGAGCCCGGAGCGAAGACCCGACAGGTCTACTTGCCGGGTACAGACCTCTGGTTCGACTTCTGGACCGGGACGTCCTCGCGCGGCGGCCAACAGATCGAGTCAACTGTTGATTCATCCCACATCCCCGTGTTTGTGCGTGCGGGATCCATTGTCCCACTGGGCCCCGTACGTCCCTACGCAGACGCGCCGAGTGAGGAACCATTGGAGTTGAGAGTTTATCCCGGGCGCGATGGGGCCTTCACGTTATATGACGACGCGGGCGACGGCTATGGCTATCAGCGCGGCGAAAAATCCACCATTGAGGTGCGGTGGATCGATCGGAACCGACGTCTCAGATTCGGCGCTCGACAGGGCCGCTATCCCGGTATGCCAAGCACCCTTTCAATCAGGGTTGTATGTGTGACCGGGACGGACCCGGTGGGTCAACTGTTTCGCTACGACGGCCGGGCCCGGGAAATCTCACTGCAATCCTGTGCAAGCGGCCAACCCCAAACTTCCGGGAACCCGAGGCTTCGCTCGACGCCATTACCTTGATCGCTCCGCAGGAACTATTCGTTCTCTCCTGAGTAACTCGCGCGCGCCCGGCGGAAGTACAGTTCTCGCTCGTGACCATGGCCTCCGAGCTACGCATGAGCATGGACTCCAACCCAACTCGCCCCGGCACGCGTTTCCCCGCGCTGCCGATCTATTCCGGCTTCGACAGGGCCGGCCGCATTGAGGCGGATATCTTCGAGCTCGAGGTCGAAGGGGCGCTGCCGATCGATCTCGAGGGCACGTTCTATCGCGTGGCTCCCGAGCCGCAATTTCCTCCGCTGCTCGGAGACGACATCGTCATCAACGGCGACGGTATGATCGGCCTGTTCCGGTTCGCCAACGGGCACGTTGACTTCAGGAGCCGTTACGTTCTCACGGAGAAATTCGCGCTCGAGCGTTCGGCGCGCCGAGCGCTCTTTGGCGCCTATCGCAACCCGTACACGGACGATGTAAGTGTCCGCGGCTTGAATCGCGGAACGGCCAACACCAACATCGTGTGGCACGGAGGCAATTTACTCGCGCTCAAGGAAGACAGCCTGCCTGTCAAAGTTGATCCTCACACGCTCGAGACACTTGGAACGTGGGATTGCAACGGTGCGCTCAGCAGCCGCACTTTCACGGCGCATCCGAAGGTTGATCCGGTCACGGGCGAGCTCTTCGGCTTCGGATACGCGGCGAAAGGTGAGACTACGCGAGACATCGCCTTCTACGTGGCCGACGCCCACGGCCGGATTACCCGCGAGGAGTGGTTCGAGGCGCCTTACGCCGCCGAAATTCACGATTTCGCCGTGACGCGCGAGCACGTACTCATCGCCGTACTGCCGACCACCACGAGCCTCGAGCGCCTGAAGGCGGGCGGACCCCATTGGCTCTGGGATCCGACGCGCAACTCCAAGGTGGGTATCTTTCCGCGAGCAGGCAGTGCGCGGGATATCCGCTGGTTCGAAGGTCCTCCGCGCTGGCTCTTCCACTTCTTCAACGCATACACGGACGGGACGCGGGTTATCGCGGATGCATGCGTGTCGGAAGCGCAGACCTTCCCCTTCATGTATCCCGACACGCTCGGCCGGCCTTTCGATCCGAGCAAGGCGATCCCACGCATCACGCGCTGGGAGTTCGATCTCGCGGGCCCCGAGGATGCCTTCAAAGAGCGGACGCTCTGGCCCAACTACTGCGAATTCCCGCGGATCGACGACCGCGTCGCAATGTCCCCGCATCGCTATGGCTTTGTGATTGCCCACGATCCATCCCGGGATTTTACGGGCGGTGGCCTCTTTGGCCCTGCCTTCAACACAATCGCGTGTTATGACTTTGAAAGCGGGCGGGCCACGACTTTCCCGCTCGATTCCAAAACCACGGCGCAGGAACCGGTCTTCGTGCCGCGGCACGCCGGCGCATCCGAGGCCGATGGCTACCTACTCGTCCTCGTGAACCGCTTCGAGACGATGCTGAACGATCTTCTGGTGTTCGATACCCGAGCGATCGATTCAGGGCCGATCGCTACAGTGAGACTGCCACTGCGCCTTCGCAATGGCGTGCACGGGAGCTGGGTACCGGCACATGTGCTACCGGCCAGCAGCTGACGCTCGATACTCCCGCGGCGAAATGCCGTACCGCTCTCGGAAAGCGCTACAAAAATGAGGCATACCAACAAATCCCCAGTCAAACGCAATCGCGGTGATGCTACGCCGAGCGTACAGCGGATCACGCAAAGCCTGAGCGCACTCTTCCAGCCGGCGCCGCAACACGTACCGCGCAAGCGACTCGCCGTCCTCCGCCTTCCAGACACTGTGCAGGTACCGGCGGGACATCCGCAGCGCCTCAGCGATCGACGCGGGGTTCAAACAGGGATCGCTCAAGTGCGCCTCGACATGATCGAGCACTCGTATTCGATGGGCGCGGACAGCGCTCACCGAGCCTCCGCGAGCTTCCGGCAGAGCTCCGTAAGCGTACGCGACGAGCTCGAGAGCAGCGCGGGCAACACGGGCTGCACGATCGGAGTCGAGCACTGCTTCGGGCCGGCCCCAGAGATCTCGCAGAAAGCGCGAGGTGAGCTCGTTCGAGTCGCGCTCGGCGCACATCGGAATCGCCGCCATGGCTTCCGGACACCCCAGGTACTTGCCGAGCAATGCCCGCGGTACCTTGAGCACGAGCAGCTTCATAGGGGCTCCGCAACGCACGTCGAACGGACGAGCGCTGTCGAGCAGCGTGAAATCTCCGGGTTGGAGGAACGCCTCGCGACCACCCTGACGCGTGGCGCTCACTCCATCGAGTTGCAGCTCGAGCAGGAATGCCGTCTCGCGCGAACGAGCGATGTGGGCGGGCGAGCGCTCTACCCGTGCGCCGTGCGAGTAGACCTCAACTGCCCTGACCTCGCCCACTTCTATTCGTCTCATGCGTCCGCGAAACGTAGCAATGTCGGCGGGATCGGCTGTCATCGCCGTCATTGCGCTGCGCGCGAGGTCGTTCCAGAACTCGACTTTTTTCCGCCCGATCAGCCCGTCGGTCGAGACTACTTCGATCGCCATGGGAAGGCCCTCTCGTGCTCACCGCTGCCTGGAATGTCAACCGAGAACGGATCAAAGGCAAGTTCCCAATGAAACGAAGGCACTTCGTCGGCGCTGCAACGGCGTCCGCGTTATTTCCCGCCGCAGGCGTTGCGGCTCGACCGGAACCTGCTGCTGTGGACGATGCCTTGGATCGGTTCCGAAAAATCGTGGGGAGTGAATGGGTATTCTCGGGCGAGAAGGTCGCGAGCTACCGCGACCCTTATACGATTCCGAATGATCCCGAGCGCCACCAGGCACTCGCCGCGATTGCGCCTGCATCGGCCGAGCAGGTGCAGGAGATCGTCAAGGTCGCAAACGAGCTGCGTGTGCCGCTGTGGACTGTCTCGCGCGGCAAGAATTTCGCCTACGGCGGAGCCGCCCCCGTGCTGTCCGGCTCCGTCGTTCTCGATCTGAGCCGGATGAACCGCATCCTCGAGGTGAATGAGAAATTCGGGTATGCGCTGATCGAACCCGGAGTCAGCTACTTCGATCTCTACAGGTACATCCAGGATCGCGGAATCAAGTTATGGCTGGACGTGCCGGATCCAGGTTGGGGCAGCATCGTGGGGAATGCGCTGGATCACGGTGTGGGTTACACGCCGTACGGCGATCACTTTTCAATGCAGTGTGGAATGGAGGTCGTACTGGCCAATGGCGAGGTTGTCCGAACCGGTATGGGCGCGATGCCGGGCAACAACACCTGGCAACTGTTCAAGTACGGCTTCGGGCCGTATGTGGACGGCATGTTCTCGCAGTCCAACTTCGGGATTGTGACAAAGATGGGGATCTGGCTGATGCCGGAACCTGCAGGCTATCGGCCATATTTGATTACATTCCCGCATGAAGAGGACATCGAGCAGGTCGTCGAGATCGTGCGGCCGCTGCGGCTCAACAATGTCATCCAGAATGCAGCCACCATCCGCAGCCTGGTGCTGGATGCCGCTCTCTTTACGGCAAAGAGTCAGTATACTTCCGGAAAGGGCCCCATTGCGCCCAGCGTGGCGCAACGGATCATGGCCGATCAGGAGATCGGCATGTGGAATTTCTGCGGCGCGCTCTACGGCCCGCCACCCATCACGGATGCATTGTGGACGGTGATCCGCGACTCGTTTGCCGCCATCCCAGGCGTGAAATTCTACTTCCCGCAGGACCGCCAGCGCCGACCAGACATCCTGATTCACCGGGCCGAGACGATGAAAGGCGTCCCGAAGCTCACAGAGTTCGGCTTCCTGAACTGGAATGGCGGCGGCGGCCATGTTGGTTTCTCGCCGGTTTCCCCGACAACCGGCAAGGACGCCATCAAGCAATTCCAGATGGTCAGCCGCCGCGTCCACGAGTACGGCTTCGATTACATGGGTCTCATGGCCATCGGTTTTCGCGAGTTGCATCATGTCACCGTAATCGTGTACGACCAGACAAACCCGAAGGAGCGGCAGAAGCTGAATGAGCTTTTCGGTTTGTTGGTGCGTGAGGCCGCTGCCGAAGGCTACGGCGAGTACCGCACGCACATACATTACATGGACACGATCGCCGGGACATACAGTTGGAATGACAACGCGCTGATGAAAATGCACCAGACGATCAAGGACGCGCTCGATCCGAACGGCATCCTGTCGCCAGGGAAGTCCGGCATTTGGCCCAGACACTTACGGAAGGAGACAAAGGCATGAAGCAGGTCGCAGCCATGTCAGTTGTGTTGGCGGCTTTTGCCGGTTTGGCCATGCCTGCGCGCGCTGCGGAAATGACCGGCAGGGAAGTGTTTGATCATTACTGCGCCCAATGCCATGGCTCTGGCGACGGGCCGGGCACGATGCAGCTCAGGCGGACGCGCGGCAAGGATCGGGCACTCCTGACCGAGCGCACCGACCTCACGCCGAATTATATCGAGTACGTCGTCCGGCACGGCCTCAGGTCCATGCCGCCTTTCGCGCCGAGCGATCTGACGGCGGCAAAACTCGAGGCGCTCGCCGCCTTCCTCGCGAAGTAGCTTCCCCGGCGCCGCCGGTGATGAGGGCGACTTTGCCTGCCAACCTTCCCGGCTTCACAGCAAAGTACCGGCATCGACCACCAGGGTCTGCCCGGTCACCATCCGGCTATCGTCTGAAGCCAGGAAAGCCACCATGTCAGCGATCTCCGCGGGTGTAATGCAGCGGCCCAACTTCGTATTCTGACCGAACCGTTTCAAAAGCACGTCGTCCGCAATCCCGGGCTGCTGTCGGCGCAGGATCCGTAGCAACATGTCACTGTCGACGAAACCGGGACTGCTCTTAGTCAAGCGGTTTGTAATACTATTGGTAGTTTTCGATCAAGATCAACCAAGAAACTGACGTTGCGCGAGATAGCGGGGCTGGGTGGAGAGCGGGGTGGCGCCGTGCGAAGGACGCGCTCGGCGACGGCGGGCTCCGCTGGAGTGGCGCTCCGTGTGCTATGTTAGCGCTAACTCATACACTTTATCCGAGGCTTTCATGCTGAGAGGCCGGCCGACAATTGCAATCCTGATTCTCGCGGCGCTGGGCGCCAACGCCTCCGCCGCGCCACTTGCGCTGCTCGAACGAAATGGGAGCTACGTGGCTATCGAAGCCTACGCCCCCAACATTGTGCGCATTACGTTGAGTCAGGACAAAGCGCTGGCTGTTGCGCCCGCCGGATACGGCTTTCTCGGTACTCCCGACGCCACGGGATGGCAGCACGAAGGCAGCGACTCTGGCGACGTTTTCCAGTCCAGGAGCCTGTCGGTAAAGGTGCCGGCCGAGCCCTTGCCCGGACCCCCGAGCCAGATGCAGCGATATTTCGCTCCGTCTCTGCCACCCGTCAGGGTCTCGATTGATGAGATCTCCAAAAAAGACGCGCCCGCGCAGACCCTCCTCGAGATGACCGGCTGGGAAATGTCGCCGCACGTTGTCAACGGGGAAAAGACCTTCCGTGTAGGCGCCAGTTTCGCGGCGCCTTCAGACGAGCACTACTATGGCCTGGGGCAGAACCAGGAAGGCATCCTCGATTACCGCGGACGCACCATCGACTGCAAACACTACTACGACGCGCCGGCAGGTGAGACCGTATGCGTCCCCTTCCTGGTAACCAACAAAGGCTATGGCATTGTCTGGGACAACCCTGCCGCGACAGTGATCTCGCCGGGCCTGCACGGTCGGACCGTCTGGCAGTCGAATGTTGGCGAGCGCGTCTCGTACTTTGTGATCGCGGGTGCCACGACAGATGATCTTTACGCCGGATACCGCAAGCTCACCGGTGTCACGCCACTGCCGCCGAAGGCTGCCTTTGGCTACATCCAGAGCAAAGCCCGTTATGAAACCCAACAACAGATTCTCGACGTGGCTGCTGGCTACCGCCAGCGCGGCTATCCGCTCGATATCATGGTGTTGGACTGGTTCTCCTGGACCCGAATGGGACAGTTGGACCTCAATCCGCGCGACTTTCCCGATCCGGTGCGGATGAATGAAAGCCTGCATGGCGCGGGTATCCGCAGCATTCTCAGCGTATGGCCGCGTTTCGAAAAGGAATCACGCTATTTTGACTGGCTGGCGGCCCAGGGTTGGCTGTTGAAAGACGCCCACGGTCAACCCGTGGATGGCCTGGCGGTACGCAGTGATCGAGCCGGCGCGTTGATCGACAGCACCAACCCGCAGGCCCGCGAATGGTACTGGGACAGGATCCGCGACAATCTGGCCGCGAAAGGTTTTGACTGGTTCTGGCTGGATGAGACCGAGCCGGACCTGGTTCCGGACGGGTACTTCTACAGCATCGGATCGGGCGACCGCTACCACAACCTGTATCCCTTGCTTCACACGCAGGGCGTAGCCGAGGGGTCGCGTCGTGACCGCCCAAACAAGCGCAACCTGATTCTCGCGCGCGCTGCCTACCTTGGGGCTCAACGCTACGGCAACCTGTTCTGGTCCTCCGACATCAACCCAACCTGGGAAGCCCTACGACGCCAGATTCCAACCGGCCTCGACTTCACCGCCTCCGGGCTCGCATATTGGGGCAACGACATCGGCGGATGGCAATCGTTGCCACAACAACACACGCCAGACCGACCTCCTCTGATTGATCCGTCCGATGCACGCGCCGTCGTCGGCCACAACGACGACTACCCTGAATTGATTACCCGCTGGTATGAATACGCGACGTTTACACCGACCTTGCGTGCCCATGGCTCGCGCAGTGGCACTGAGGTCTGGTCCTATGGCAAACAGGCTGAATCGATCATCAGCCAGTATCTGAAACTACGTTACAACCTGATGCCATACCTGTACTCCCTGGGCAAACATACCTACGACAGCGGGTCGCCGTTCATGCGGGCCCTCTTCATGGATTTCCCCAACGACCCCAAGGTTGTGAATCTCGGGGACGAATACATGTTTGGTCCCGCGTTCCTGGTCGCGCCCATCACTGAGCAAGGCGTGCAGAGCCGCAGCGTGTATCTGCCGGCAGGTACCGACTGGTACAACTACTGGACGCACGAAAAGCTCGCCGGCGGACAGACGCTGACGGTCGCCGCCCCGATCGCCCAGATTCCACTGTTCGTGCGCGCCGGCTCAATCATCCCCCTCGGCGCGGACATCCCGAGCACCGCTACCGTTCAACCGTTGAAGGAGATCCAGGTCTATCCCGGCAAGGATGCGGAGTTCCTGCTTTACGACGACGATGGCGTATCGAATGACTATGAGAAAGGCATTGGCCACCTGACTCATCTGCGCTGGAACGATGCCAAAGGACAACTGACGGCGCCGGACAACAAGGCCGTGACGAGCTCGCTACCCGCGTTGGTCAAGGTGATTCACTGATCTGGAGCCAGATCATCTGCGCGATCTGACCAAGTCCCTGTATTCGTGGGTGTTTTCCCTAGAAATAGCCACTTCCCTCACCCATTACGCCAACGTATGGTGACTTCGCCCGCCCGCGTTTTCCTACCGCAGTAAGACCTACCAGGGTGGGAATCCGGGCTGCCATAATACGAGGATGAAAGTGGACAAGATGAGCATCTCGTTCGAGGCTGGTCTAGGGGATCAAGTGCGCGATGCTGCCCGCAAGGCCGGCACCGGATTGTCGGCGTGGCTGGCCGGCGCGGCCGCAGCCAGGCTCCGGGCAGAGGCGTTGGAGGAATTCCTCGGTGCATGGGAAAAGAAGCACGGTGCCCTGACTGCTGGCGAACTGAGCCACGCGGAACGTGAGCTCGCAGTCCGATCTGCGAAGAAGTCGCGCCGGTGAGCGCCCTTGTCCTGGACGCAGGCGCCTTCATCGCAATCGACAGGAATGATCGAGCAATGATTGCGCGACTGCGCGTTGCGCAACTCCATGGCTACGAACTGCGCACGAGCGCCATTGTGATCGGGCAGGTATGGCGCAACCCTGGAGGCAAGCAGGCCAACCTTGCCAGAATGCTTCGCGCGGTGGATGTACGTTCCGTCGACGAACAGATGGGGCGCGATGCGGGTGCGCTCTTGGCCAAGGCGCGTGCGGATGATCCCATTGATGCCACTGTCGTGTTGATTGCCCGTTCCGGAGACAGGGTTCTCACCAGCGATCCCGGCGATATTGCCCGCCTGGCGTCCAGCAGCGGTAAGAGGCTCACCATTATTTCTTGTTAAGGGGCACCCGGGCAACGGGCCGCAGACACTGGAACCTACGCTGTCGAGACGTACA